>Ga0182024_10001338_pt1 | contig 63961 bp, 53 predicted proteins | sample P32metaG_FD_120480 | JGI IMG/M metagenome (GOLD analysis project Ga0182024, IMG submission 120480) | Permafrost microbial communities from Stordalen Mire, Sweden - P3-2 metaG (Illumina Assembly) | ecosystem: Environmental > Terrestrial > Soil > Wetlands > Permafrost | place: Sweden: Stordalen... | reverse complement strand
GTTTGAGGATTGGTATTGATATCGGGGGCCGGAACGTCGCGTTCGGGACCGATGATATCCATGATCTCCGACGTGTAGCGGCGCGTAATGCGCTCCAGTTCCGTTGGGGAAAGCACATCCGGATCGCAAATCACTCCACCTTTGGCGCCTCCGAACGGGATGTTCACCACCGCGCATTTCCACGTCATCCACGCTGCGAGCGCTCGAACTTCATCCAGCGTCACGTCCGGCGCGAAACGGATGCCGCCTTTGGCAGGCCCGCGCACGATGGAATGCTGTACACGATAACCCGTGAAAACCTCGTAACGTCCGTCGTCCAGCAGCACCGGCACGCTGACCTTCAACTCCAGCGCCGGCGTTCTTAGAATCTTGCGCAGGCCTTCATCCAAGCCCAGCAGTTCGGCGGCTTCATCGAAGCGCGCCTCTGCGGAAACCCACGGATTCGTTTCCTTTTCGGAGGACGGAATCGCTTCCAGGATCATGCGGAAAACCTCCAGCTACATTGTAGCCTCGCGCGCGGGTTTAGAATGAGACATGGCGCGCGTGTTGTGTGGGATTTCCGGCGCACTCCTGTTGTTGGCATGCGTGCCGGCGTTCTGCCAAAGCGACGATCTCGCCGTAGGCCGGCTTTTGGTCGCCAGCCGCGATCTAGGCGATCCGAACTTCGCCAAGACCGTGATCCTGCTGGTGCACTATGACGAAGAGAAGGGCGCGGTGGGCTTGGTGGTCAACAAGCGCACCGACGTTCCTGTTTCGCGCGTGTTCCACGACCTGAAGGAAGCCAGCGGCCGCAACGACCCGGTGTACATCGGCGGCCCCGTGGAGTTGAGCAGCGTGCTGGCGCTGCTGAAGTCGGCCGGGAAACCGGAGGGCGCAGATCGGGTGTTCGGCGATGTATATTTGATCAGCAAGAAGGATCTGCTGGCGCAGACCATGGCCTCGCACGCTGAAGCAACCGTGTTTCATACCTATATCGGTTATGCGGGGTGGCAAGGCGGGCAGCTGGAGCACGAGGTGGATCTGGGTGCCTGGCACATCATGCCGGCCGACGTGGCGACGGTGTTCCACGCCGATCCCGATTCGGTGTGGCCGCGCCTGATTCGCCGCACCGAAACCCAGATCGCTGGCTTATTCACTTATACGCCGCCACGCCCGTCACTCGCTCACCGATGACCAGCGCGTGGATGTGATCCGTCCCTTCGTAGGTCTTGACTGTCTCCAGATTGCACATGTGCCGCATGATTGGATATTCGTCCATGATGCCGTTGGCGCCCAGCAGATCGCGGCTCAGACGCGCGCATTCCAGCGCCATGGCGACGTTGTTCCGCTTCAGCATCGAGATGTGCGCCGGATCGATCTTGCCCTGATCCTTGATGCGCCCGGCCTGAATCGCCAGCAATTGCGCCTTGGTGATCTCGGTGATCATCCACGCCAGTTTCTCCTGCACCAGTTGATGGCTCGCGATGGGCCGGCCGTCGAACTGTTTGCGATCAATGGAATATTGGCGAGCGGTCTCGTAACAATCCATGGCGGCGCCCAGCACGCCCCATCCGATGCCATAGCGCGCCTGCGAGAGGCAACTCAGCGGACCTTTGAGCCCCTGCGCGCCGGGCAGCATCGCGGAGCCTGACACCCGGCAATCCGTCAGCGCCAGGCTGGAAGTCACCGATACGCGCATCGATAGCTTGCCATGAATATCGGACGCCGTGAACCCGGGCGTGCCCTTCTCCACCAGGAATCCGCGAATGCCTTCGTCGGCGCGCGCCCAAACAATGGCGACGTCGGCCATGGAACCGCTTGTGATCCAGGTCTTCTCGCCGTTTAAAATCCACCCGTCGCCGTCCCGCTTGGCGCGCGTCTGCATGCCTGCTGGGTTCGATCCGAAACCTGGCTCGGTGAGTCCAAAGCATCCGATCGCTTCGCCCGACTGCATTTTCGGCAGCCAGCGATCCTTCTGCTCGGCCGATCCATAGGTGTAGATCGGATACATCACCAGCGCACCCTGCACGGAAACGAAGCTGCGCAGGCCCGAATCGCCGCGCTCGATTTCCTGCATGATCAGCCCGTACTCGACACTGCTCAGCCCCGCGCAGCCGTAGCCTCCGAGATTCGCGCCCAGGAATCCGAGCTGCCCTATTTCCGGAATTAGCTCCGTCGGAAAGCGTCCATCGCGATAGCAATCCCGGACAATCGGGATCACACGGTCTTCGACAAATTGCCGCGCGGTCTGCCGCACCAGCAGTTCCTGCTCAGAGAATAGGGAGTCGATTAGCAGGTAGTCGACGCCTGGGAAACGGGCCATGGCCTTATTGTAAGCGGGAGAATCAAGGACCAAGTAGCCTTAAGTTATGGTCACTTTCTCCAGCACCGAAGCGAGGAACCGCTTGGGAGAACTTCTGGATCGTGTGGCTCGCGGCGAGACGATTAGCATAACGAGACGCGGAAAAACGGTGGCACATATCGTTCCCGAGCCACAGCGATCAATGGAAAAAGTTCGTCAAGCTGTCGAGGATATGCGCGCACTCCGTCGCGAGATGGCGGCGCGAAAGGGATTCAAGCCGCTAACGGACAAGGAAATCAGGGACGCCATCAACGAAGGACGCCGGTGAGTCTCCGCGGCATTCAGTTAACCGGCTCTGGCCAGATTGCGTATTCGCCTCCCCGCATTGCCACCAATAACGTTTTGCCATTAGAACTGAGTTCCCAAAGGTCTGGATCTTGCGGATTTTTCGGGGACAAGCTGAGCGTCCTCCCCCCAGAGATGGCCAACCGAAGACCTCCGTCCGATCGGCACTCTACAGCATTCACCTGGGCCCCATATAAAGTTTCAAGCAACAAAAGCGATTCTTGGCGTTCCGTAAGATTGGAGGGTAGAGTTGGTTTTGGCTCTACGGAGAGATCACAATCCACCGACAGCCACAGCTCCTTCGGTCGAGAGTCATTCGCGAACCGCAATGTAGCGAGGCCCCCGAACAGACCTATATCGCAGATCCATGATGGAACGAGCAAGGGGGTCATCGCCTCTTGTGCGACAACCGCACTTTAAACGGCACGACTCGGGTTGCTTCGGTCGGGCACAGCTTACTAGACGTCCAGGTTCCGCACGTCCAGCGCGTTCTCTTCAATAAACTTGCGCCGGCTTTCCACGTCCTCGCCCATCAGCGTTGAAAAAATGGTTTCGGTCTCCGCCAAATCGTGCAGATCCACTTTCAGCAGCGTGCGTGTTTCGGCGTTCATCGTAGTGGCCCAAAGCTGCTCGGCGTTCATCTCGCCCAGACCTTTGTAGCGTTGAATGGAAACCTCGCGCGTGCCCTCGCTCTTCACCTGTTCCAGCAGTTCGCGCCAGCCAGGCCGCGTATCCACTTCGGCCTTCCCTTCCTTCACGATCTTAAACGGCGGCCGATTGAACTTCGCCACCTGGCGCGCGATGGTCCGCATTCGCCGGAACTCGGGCTGCGCCGCCAAATCGACGGTGATGCCGCGCTCGGCGTTCGTTGGGTCGTGGTAAACCACCTTCCACGCCTCGTGCTCTTCTTCGCGCTCCAGCCGGGCCGTGACTTTCGCCGCGGTCAGCGCCGCCACCACAGGCTCCAGGTTGGCCTTCTCCTGGAAATCCGCTTTGGTGTCCACCTTCAAGTCGACGTTCGCCAGCACTTCCACCACGCGCGCATCGCGTAAGCGCCGTTCCATACGGCGCGAAATCTGTTGGAACTCGTCGAGCGAAATCAGGAACGCGCGCAGATCGGAGCCCTCCAGTTTGAAGCCGTCCGCCGCCTCCACCGTCAAGTTCTCCGTCGCGCGCCGCAAAATCTCACGCGTGAATTCCTTGTCGTCCTTAATGTACTTTTGCGTCTTGCCCTTCTTGATCAGGTACAGCGGCGGCTGCGCGATGAACACGTGCCCGCGTTTGATCAGCTCCTGCATATGCCGGAAAAAGAACGTCAGCAGCAGGGTGCGGATGTGCGAGCCGTCTACGTCCGCGTCGGTCATGATGATGACCTTGTGGTAGCGAAGTTTCGCGGCGTCAAAGTCCGTCAACCCGATCCCGGTGCCAATGGCGGTGATCATGGAGCGAATTTCCTCGTGCCCCAGCATTTTGTCGTAGCGCGCTTTCTCCACGTTCAGGATCTTGCCTTTGAGCGGCAGGATCGCCTGATAGCGCCGGTCGCGGCCGGATTTCGCGGTGCCGCCTGCCGACTCGCCCTCAACCAGGAACAGCTCGCAACGTTCGGGATCCTTCTCCTGGCAATCGGCCAGCTTGCCGGGCAGTCCGCCAGAATCCATCGCGCCTTTACGACGCGTCAGATCTCGCGCCTTCCGAGCTGCTTCCCGGGCGCGCGCCGCGTCGATGGCCTTCGACACGATCTTTTTCATGACCGCGGGATTCTTGTCGAAATTTTCACCCAGTTTTTCGTTGACTAGCTGTACTACAAAGCCCTGAATATCGCTATTCAGTTTGCCTTTGGTCTGTCCTTCAAACTGCGGCTGCGGCAGCTTGACGCTCACCACGGCGGTCAGGCCCTCGCGCACGTCGTCGCCCGTCAGATTCTCTTTAACGTCCTTAAACAACCCGGCCTGTTGCCCATAAGCGTTGATGGTTCGCGTTAGTGCGCTGCGGAAGCCGCTGAGATGTGAGCCGCCGTCCACGGTGTTGATGTTGTTCGCGAAACTGAAAATACTCTCCGAGTACCCGTCGTTGTATTGCAAAGCCACTTCCATGGTCAACTGGCCGCCGTTCGGCAGCTCGCGTTCGCCTTCGATGTAAATCGGCTTTTCGTGCAGTACGGCTTTGCCTTTATTGAGGTGCCGGATGAATTCGGCGATTCCGCCGCTATAGTGAAACTCGTGCTGTTTCGCCGGCTCCTGGCGCTCATCGGTCAGCGTGATGGTGAGGCCTTTGTTTAAGAACGCCAGCTCGCGCAGCCGCTGCGACAAGGTGTCGTAGTTGAACTCATGGGCATCCATGATCGTGGGGTCCGGCTTAAATGTGATCTTGGTCCCCGTCTTCTTCCCGGCCTTGCCTGCTTTCGCGAGCGGCGCCTGGGGAATTCCCTTGCGATACTCCTGCTCCCAGGTGTACCCGTCGCGCCAGATCTCCAGTTGGAGCAATTCCGAAAGCGCATTTACGCAGCTTACGCCAACGCCATGCAATCCGCCCGATACTTTGTAGCTCTTTGAATCGAACTTGCCACCCGCGTGCAGTTTCGTCATCACCACTTGCGCAGCCGACACGCCTTCATCTTCATGCAGGTCCACAGGGATGCCGCGGCCGTTGTCGACCACAGTGAGCGAGTTGTCGAGGTGAATGGTCACATCCACTCTGTCGCAGTGTCCCGCCAGAGCCTCGTCCACCGAATTGTCCACCACCTCGTAGACCAAATGATGCAGACCGTTTTCGGTGGTGGAGCCGATGTACATCGCGGGCCGTAACCGTACTGCTTCCAGGCCTTCCAGAACCTTGATACTACTGGAATCGTAGATTTCAGCCGGAGTCACTTCTTTTGTCGCCATGTGTAAAATTCAATCCTTCTGCTTCTTTGCTACACCCGATCCGCTGCCCGTTTCAAATTCGCATCGGCATCACGACATAGCGGTACTGATAACTGCCTTCCCCGTTAAGGGCAGGCCGCAGTTCGCCGGCGCTGTTGGCGTCTTTGAAATGAAACGTGACTTTGTCCTCGTTCGACGCTCGTAGAAAATCCAGCAGGTAGCTTGCGTTGAATCCAATCTCCACCGCATCCCCGTTGTAGTCCGCCGGGAGGCTCTCTTCGCTTTCCCCGGTCTCCGACAGCGACGAATGGATGTGTAGTTCGCCTTCTTGAACTCTCAGCCGGACAGCCCGGGACCGCTCATCGGAAAATTGCGAGACGCGCTCGATCGACTTGCGCAACTCCTCCCGCTCCAGCACCACCGAATGCGGATGATCTTTCGGCAGTACGCGCTCGAAATCCGGAAAGTTCCCGGTCAGCTTGCGGCTCAGCAGCAAGCGCTCTCCGAACTGAAAAAAGAGGTGATTGTCGTCGCCGGAAAAAGCCAGCGTGGCGTCCGCGTTCGACTCCTGCCCCAGCTTCAGAATCTCGCCCATCGCCTTGCGCGGCAGCAACGCGCGAAATGGGCTGGTGACGCCGGGAAGATCCACGGGATGCTCCACCATCGCCAATCGATGTCCGTCCGTCGCCACCATCGCCAGGCCGTTGCTCTTCAGCAGCAGCAACGATCCGTTCAGCGTGAAGCGCGATTCTTCCATCGAGATCGCAAAAATCGTTCGCGAGATCATCGACCCGAGCACCGCTACGGGAATTTGAGCCAGCACGTCCGGCATTTGCGGCAGCTCAGGGAAACTTTCGCGCGACATCCCGGCGATGCGCGTCCGCGACCGCCCGCACACCAGGCTGGCCCACTGGTTGTCCTGTAGCTTTACTTCCAGATCGGCGTCCGGCAGCAGGCGCACGTAATCCAGCAATCGCTTGGCTGGAATAGTCCCCGCGCCTTGCTTCTTCACACGTGCTGGACAGGACGAACGGATTCCCAGCTCCAAATCGGTCGCCGTCAGGTTAATCCGATCCCCGGTCGCTTCCACCAGCACGTTCGATAGGATCGGTATGGTCGTCTTCTTCTCAACTACGCCCTGCGAAAGATTCAACTCCCGAACCAGGTCCGTCTTGCTGACTGTAAACTCCATCATTTCCCCTCGCTCAGATCGCCACCGGCGAGAGTCTCGCCGGCCAACTTCGGTGATGATGCCCGCCGCTTGATTTGCTCCAGCGTAATAGCTCTAGGGCTTTTTTAAATGAGTCTCTAACTAGAACCGTAATGGTAGGGTCTGTTGAAATGTTGATTTCTCTCTAAATTATACAAAAATCAGAAACTTCCTGCCACTACAAGTTGTGGATTCCTGGGTCGCGGACCGAGGAAAATTCGTTGCCTTGGCGGTCTTCCACAACGCATCACAGGCTGCGCCGGGGGTCCGTTGTGGATAAAGTAGATAACTCTAATGGATTGAGTCAATTAGGTTGTTGATCAGGCTGTTCAAATCCGGGCTGACCTGCCGCAAGCGGTCGATTTTCTGAACCGAGTGCAGGACCGTGGTGTGATGCTTGCCGTTGAACGCTTTTCCAATCTCTGGCAGCGATGCCGGAGTCAGCTCTTTGGCCAAGTACATGGCGATCTGGCGGGGGTATGCGATCTTCTGCTCGTTGGTCTTCTGCTTGAGCTGCGAGGGCTGCAGGGAGAACTTTTCAGCCACTGCCTTGACGATAGATTCGATGGTGATTCTTCGCTCCCCGCCCACTGTGAGGTGCTTCAACACCTGCTGCGCCATCGGAAGCGTAATGGGAGTGCCGGTCACGGAAGAATAGGCGATCAGCTTTGTCAAAGCGCCCTCTAGCTCGCGAACATTTTGCTTCGTTTTTGTTGCTATGAAGATCCGCACTTCTTCTGGAAGCGCTACCCCCTCCGCTTCCGATTTTTTGTCGAGAATCGCCATCTTGGTTTCGAGGTCCGGTGGTAGTACGTCAACCATAAGTCCCCATTCAAAGCGCGATCTCAGACGCTCCACCAGGCCCGGCGTATTCTTGGGCGGAGTGTCGCTTGAAATTACGATCTGCTTCTGGTGCTCGAACAGATCGTTGAAAGTGTGAAAGAACTCTTCCATTGTCCGCTCCTTGCCGGCCAGGATTTGTATGTCGTCGATCAGCAGCGCGTCGGCCGAACGATAGTGCCGGTGGAACAGCTGCATCCGGTCGTTTTTGATGCACGTGATCATCTCGTTCATGAAACGTTCGCTGGATGTGTAGATAATCCGCATGCTGGCATGCTGATCCACCATCGAACGCCCGATGGCGTGCATCAGATGCGTCTTTCCCATGCCGACTCCGCCGTAGATAAACAGCGGATTGTAAGTGCGCGACGGATTCGTCACCACCGCTTGCGCCGCGGCGTGCGCGAATTGATTGCACGAGCCCACCACGAAGCTGTCGAAGGTGAACCTCGGATTCAGGATGATGGAGGGTGCAAACAGAGTCTCGGGCTTTTCGTCCAGGACGCTCTTGTTGCCGCTCGTTTGCCAGGCGCCGTGAATCTCATACACGATCTCACGCAGCGACAGATTCATCTCGCGTATCGCCGCCCAGATGTCCGCCGAATACTCCTGTTGAATCCAATCGCGCGTATGGGTGTCGGGCACCGAAACCCACAGCCGATCCCCTTCCGCCTTCACGAAAACAGCCTTCGACAACCAGTTGTCGAACGCCTCGGTGCTGATTTTGCCCGAGATCTGTTGCTTAATGCGGTCCCATATGTTCATTCTTCAGTCACAATCCGCGCAGGTTTTGCACACGTTTTCCACAGCTGTGGAAAAGATAAAATTCAACTGTTGGTACTATTAAGGAGCCGACTCAACTGCCACCACGTCAAGCGGTCCCTCTGGAAACCGACTACTGCCTCTCTTGGGGCAGTGCTAGGATATCATAACGGGTGGAGGGTGTAATGATTTTTTTGAAGCTTTTTGAGCCTGTGCTTACAACTGGTTACGAAGAATTTACTGAAACACGAACAGCTCCATTTGTTGCAATCGGCCTGCCGGCGCCAGTGTGAATATTGGGTAAAGCCGCAGCTAAATGAGAGTTCTAGTCCCTGGTGTCTCCTTTTGCGTGTAGTTTGGACAGTCCCGCCGAGTTTGACAGTTCTCCAGCCATCGCGCGACAATGATGACGTTCGCTTTGAGGCGTAATACAGGTCCCCCCTCGCGGGAGTAACTCAGCTGGTAGAGTGCGACCTTGCCAAGGTCGATGTCGCCGGTTCGAATCCGGTCTCCCGCTCCATTCCTCTAAGAGTCTTCGTCCGGGGAACTTTTTCCGGGCGTTCCTTCGTACTCTTAAGTGAGTGGAGGCTCGCGATGCTTGGATTCCTGCTGTGGTGCGTCCTGTTTATCCTGTGTTGGCCCTTGGCCTTGGCCGCTCTGTTCCTCTATCCCATCGTCTGGCTGATCCTGCTGCCTTTCCGGATCGTTGGCATCGCAGTGGGAGGCGTGCTGGAGCTGGTTTGGTCCATCATCACGCTTCCCGCCCGTGTGATTCGACGAGTTGCGTAAACAACCGCTCCCTTCGGTCACGGCTCGGTAAAATCACAGCGTTACTGAGGCATCGCCGCCATCAATGTAAATCCGCTTCACCCGCGCGTGGATGCCACACAATACGCTATAGGAAATGGTCCCCGCCACGCGCGCGATCTGCTGCGCGTCAATCGATACGCCGCCCTCGGAGCCAAGCAGCGTAACTGGGTCTCCGGTGGCGAGCGGCGGGCAGTGCGTGATGTCGATGGTGGTCAGATCCATCGACACCGCGCCGATGATGGGCGCGAGATGGCCCTTAGCGATTACGCGGCCTTTGTTCGACAGTCGATGCGGAATCCCGTCGGCATATCCCGCGGCCAGTACCGCGATTCGCGTGGGGTGCGTGGTGCGATACATCCCGCCATAGCCGACCAGCGCGCCGGCCGGAAGGTCCTTCACTGCCAGCACCGCCGTCTTCCAAGCCAGGGCCGGACGGACCTCCAGCAGCCGCGGCGGCGCCGTCCCCTTGGCCCCTCCCTGCGCCAAGGCTGACACATAGCCGTAAATCGCGTGCCCGGGCCGCACCATGCGATGCCAGGCGTCTCTGCGTCCATATGCGATGGGAGTGCTGCTCGCCAGGTGCAGGATGGGCGGATTCACACCCGCGCGCGCCAGTTCCGAACAGATGGCCTGGAAGGCATGCAACTGTTCTTCGGTTTGCGTGCTCGAGTAATTTGCGGACGACGCAAAGTGCGTCATCAGGCCTTCCAGCCGGACATGCTTCGCCGCGCCGATCGCCTCTAGGATCTCCGGCGCCGTCCCACGCGTTCCCAGCCGTCCCATACCGCTGTCGATTTTTAAATGATAGTCGGCGGTGACGCCCCGCGCGCTCGCCACGCGATCCCACTCGGCAACGTCATCGAGTGAATGAATCACAGGCGTCAGGTTGTAGTCGAGCAGGCCGCTTCGTTCGGCCGGCAGGAAATCGGCCATCACTAGAATACGCGTTGTGATTCCGCGGTCCCGCAGGATCGCGCCTTCCTCCACGTTGCTCACCGCCAACCAGCGCGCCCCGGCGGCAGCCAGCGCCCGGGAGACCTCCACGGCCCCGTGCCGGTAAGCGTCCGCCTTCACCACCGGCATCACTTCCACGCCCGGCCCAACCACATCGCGGACCGCGCGGAAGTTTTCGACGATTTGTTTGAGGGAGATCTCGACCCAGGATCTATACGCAAACGGCCCCATCACTTCATATTACGGCGCGACAAGCAACGCCTCATATTGATCGGTCACCGCATCCCAGCTATAGCGTTCAGCCACGCGCTCCATACCCTTGCGCCGCCATTCCGAGCGTTCCTCCTGGCTCATGCTGAGAACCTCGCCCAGCTTTTCCCGCAGATTGCCGATCTCGAATGCAATCCCAACGCCACTGGCCACCTCAGTGTTCTCAGGCGTATTCAGATACAGCACCACCGCCCCGCGACCCAGCGCCTCAATCAGCGCCGGATGCGTGCCGCCTACCTCTGTGGCATGGATGTAGGCCAGACAGTGCGAGAGCAGCTCATGATAACCCGCGCCGTAGATCGCGCCGGGTATGACGATCCGCGGGTCTCGCGTATCGCGCACGCGCTCGATGTACTCCTGCGCGTAAGGCGCGTCGCCGATCAGCGCCAGTTTCACCGGCGTGGCAACTTGCTCGAAGGCCTCCCGGACCAACAACGCGTTGTTTTCTGGTTCCATGCGGCTAACATACAAACAGTACCCGCCGGGCTCGAGGCCAAGTTGGGCCAGGACCTCTGTGGTCGACACCTTTCCTGAGACCGCGCCGTAAGGGATAAAGTGCGTCCGCTTCCCATAGCGTTCCAAGTAATATGCTTCAATCTCGCGTGCGTCGGTGATTACTTCGGTCGGGCAGAAAGTTGCGAGCCATTCCGAAATCGCGTACCAAGCCTTGGCCAGCCGGTTCCACTTCTTGCGCTTGCGCTCCAAACCATCCACGTTCAAGAGTGTAGGAATGCCGAATAGGCGGGGAGGCAGAGTGAAGATCGCATTGGCGCCGTTGCAATAAAGAGCGGCATCGGCGCGATGAAAAATGAGATAGAGCGTCGAAAGAAGAGTATGAACGATCGTGTCGAAATATTTGTGACGCCAAGTCGGCAGATAGACCAGCGAAACGCCCCGGTAACTGGCTTCGGGATGCCGCTCGCGGCAGTAAACCGTGACACGATATCCGCGGGCGGCAAGACGTGTGGAAAGCTCTTCGGCGAACGTCTCAAACCCGCCATACCGGGCGGGAATCCCACGAGTGCCTAGAATCGCGATGCGCGCCACAGTGGGGCGGGCCCCCCGGCCCGCGCCGGACCCCTGGTCCGGCTGCGCCAACACACGAGAAACAGAGGCCGACGAGGGCGTCGGCCGCGGGCGAATTCGCCCGCCCCACATCGATTTATCTCACCAACCATTGGGACAGGAGCCTAGCCTCGCGCCGCCTTCGATCGCGCTAAAGGCCGCCCGGACGGCTTCGGCTTGCTCGCCGGCGCGCTCACCGGCTCATAGCGGAACCAGTGTGCGATGTACTCATCGTCCACGCGCTTGCGGCTCATGATGTCCCGCCGCTTGGCCATCACTCGTCTCCAGTTCTTTGCGATGTACCAGAACGCCTTCAGCGAGCTCTGCTCCCGAACCAGGCAGCACGAGACCACCACTAGGTCGCGAACGGTGATCGAAAACCAGTTGCGCCGGTACAGATCGCCGGTGATGTTCTTCATGCGCATCAGGAAGCGATTTTTCACCGAGTGCATGTTGATCACCGAGGGCAGCGCCCGGCGATTGCCCGGCAGGACGTTGCGAACGTGATATCCGCGCGCATGCGGCGTATAAATGCAGCTCCAGCCCATCAATTGCGCCCGCCAGGCTACGTCCGCATCCTCGCGGTATACGAAAAAATCCGGATCGAAAAACTCGTCGTCCACTGCGATGTCGTCGATCATTTGACGGCGATAAAGAGCCGCGGCGGCGGTGGCGCCAAAGACAAACTCGTGGTTGAGATAGTGTCCGTTGTCCACTTCCTGGCTGCCGCGGTCCAGATGGCGCAGCATGGGAGTGAAATAGATTCCGGTGGAATCCACCAGCGGCTTGTCCGGCAAGTCGAAGCTGGCTCGGATGGTCAGCAGCTTTCCGCACACGGCGCCGATCTTGGGATCCATTTGCCCGGAGTCGGCCAGGGCCTGGATGAAGTTCGGAAGCAGCAGGACATCCGGATTCAAAGTCAGCACCCACTCACCGCCGCTCATGCGGATGGCTTGATTCTGCGCCGCCGCAAAGCCGATGTTGTCGTCGTTGTAAACCACGCGGCAGCGGTCTACGAACTGCTCCAGGATATCGGTGGTGCCATCCGTGGAGGCATTGTCGATGATGATGATTTCCTTGTTGGCGTAACGCTGCGCTAGAACCGACTCCAGGCATCGCTTAATGAATCGACCGCTGTTAAATGTGACGATTGTGACGGAAACCCGATCGTTACATGACATGTATGTGGGTCGCGACTCTATTCTTTTAATATTTTTACCGCTCTTGTTCCTCTACTGCTTTGCTGAAACCGGAACATTTCAGTACACCGACACGGCCAGAGATTAGACTGCGTCCCGCGAACCCGCCTATCCTTGCGTATACCCTGATTGGCCGAAGACTTCGCCGCGTCATGACCCCGAGGGCCGTTCGAAACAAGGAACCGAGCACCACTGCCGCGCTCACCCACCGAAAAGCGCGCGGGCGAAAGTGCTTCGAGGCATACTTAAGAAGGCTAGCATACCAGTACACCTCCCGGCATTCCCAGTCCAACCCTGCAATACTGTGGCCACCTTGATGAAATGCGGTAACTTGCGGGACATACTTTATTTTCAGGCCTAAGTCACTGGCGCGTTTGCAAAAATCCACGTCTTCAAACCAAAGCGGATAAAATTGTGTGTCAAAACCGCCCAGCCGCTGCCACACTTCGCGCCGGAACATCAGGAACGCGCCCGGCGGTTGTTCCGCGTCGGCTGGCCGGGAAAGATCCAGGTCCAAACATCGATAGGATCGGTTTAGCGGGTTGAGCGCGACCAGCCGGTTGATGCCGAGCACCTCGAAGATCAGTGTCGGCGGCCGGGGAAAACGGCGCAGTGTGAAGCCACGCTGCGGCTGCCCGTGTTCATCGGACAGTTGGCCGGCCGCCAAGCCGGTTCCCACTTGGAGGCAGGCCTTCTCCAATTCCTCAAGGGGAGTCTTTAGCTCGGTATCTGGATTCAATAGTAGAACTAGTTCAGTCTGGAGCGCCGATACGCCTTGGTTCACCGCGCGCGCGAACCCATAGTTGCTCGGATTGGCGATCAATGTTACAAGCCCGCGCCGGCGAATGAAGTCGCAGGTGGCGTCTTTCGACGCATTGTCAACCACCACGACGGGTAGGTCGCCGCAGGATTTCAGGCAGCGCTCGATCATGTCCTCCGAGTTGTAGGTCACGATTACCACGCCCGTCCGAGTCATCTCATCGCTGCCCGCTAAGTCAAGGCGAAGTAGAGCCGCCAATAGAGATCGAATCCAGTCGATTGCTGGATTTCGCGAATCTCCTTTTCGCTCTGTTCCAGAATGGCGGGAAAACTGGCGCAAGGCTTTCCCCGGGCCTCGCGAAACTGCCGCAGACCTTCCACTTTGCCTGAGAGATAACTTACTGGCGCACCGTGCCGGAGCGCGACGATTCCCCATAAAGCCTGAGCCACAAAGACTGGCCAACCATAGCGTAAGATCCAATTTTGCGGATAGTGTTTCGCCACCAGGAGTAATTGATTGCGCGCGATCTTCCGCACCGTGTCCCCGTGCCAGCGGCCCAGTGTCGCGCTGCCCTGGTGATAGGCCACCGCTTCCGGGACATACAAACCGCCGAGCCCCGCCTCGGCGCAGCGTAGTCCGAAGTCAACATCTTCCAGGTAGGACTCGAAGCGTTCATCCAGGAGTCCCACGCGATCGAACACCGCGGCCCGGAACACGGTGGCAGTGAACGGCGCTAACTGTATGGTTCTAGGCTTGTTCCAAAGCGGAGAATCCAATCGACCATGCCCGCACCTCCAGGCGCACCCGCCCCGGCAAACTGCGTCGAACGAGCCGTCGATCCGCTCGCGCGCCTGCGCATCCAAAAGCTTGCCCGTCGCAAACCACGCCGTTCCCTCATCGAGTTTCGCCAAGATTCGCGCCAGCCAGTCCGGCTCCAGGGTCACGTCGTTGTTGAGGACCCACACCCACTCCGCGCCGGCGGCTTCCCGAATACCCCGGTTCACCGCCGCGGCGAAACCCACGTTGGCCGCAAGCGAGATCACCTGAGCGCCCGTTCGCGTTGCCACAGCGGCCGAATCGTCCGTGCTGCCATTATCTACCACGATGACGCGGTCAATCGGATGAGTCTGCTGCGTCAGCGTCTCCAGCACCCGCGCCAACAATGCGGAACGGTTCCAGGTTGGGATGACGATCGCAACACTCTGCATTATGAGAAGCGCTTCTTCACCAGGAAATAGAGGTTGTAAAAGCCGTCCCGCCAGGGGTTGAGTTTGATCTCGCCCAGCCGCGACGTGTAAAGGATCGAGATTTCCGCGAACCGGATGCGGCTGTTCTTGAGAGCTTCAATTTTGATCTCTTCGGAAAATGCCATGCTGTTCGACTCCAGATGCATGCTCTCCAGAATGGAACGGCGGAAGACCCACATGCCCGACTGCGAATCGCGCACCCAGCGAAAATATAACAGCGACATCGCCAGCGACAGCACCCAGTTTCCGATCCGGTGCTTCATGCTCATGGCCTTCGGATCGCGCACCGGGAATCGCGAGGCGTTGAGAAAATCCACGTCCAGGTGGAGCAGCGCCTCCAGCAGATAGGAAATCGCATCGGGCGGATAGCTGTGGTCGCCGTCCAGAGTGATGATGATGTCGCCGGTGGCCGATGCGAATCCGCGCTTGTAGCTTCTTCCGTAGCCGCGCACCGGCTCCTTGATCACCTCGGCGCCGAACGAACGCGCCACGTCGGACGTCCGGTCCGTCGACCCGTTGTCCACCACGATCACCTGATCGACGAAATCCGGCATCCGGCGCAACACCTGTTCGATCCCTTGCTCCTCGTTCAGACAGGGAGTGATTACCGTAATTCTTTGCGACTTGTACACGTTTGGGGCTGAGAGCCGGACCGTTACGCCTCAAAGTGCCGCGCCGGCGCTGGTACCATGTTCTCATGAAGTTGTTTTGTGCCCTGCTTTGTTCTATCACCGCATTTGCGGCCACCGGCGTGAATCCCCAACTCCACCAGGTGAAGCGCGTGTACATCCTCGCGATGGGCAGCGGCATGGACCAATTCCTGGCGAATCAGTTCACCAAGGAGGGCGTCTTCGAGGTGGTCACGGACCCCAAGGCAGCCGACGCCATCGTGACCGACAACGTAGGTGAACCGTTCCAAAAGAAGTTCGACGATCTGTATCCCCCGCCCCCCAAGCCAAAAGCGCCGGAAGCTACCAAGCCAGCCGCGGACGCAGGCGCGACGGTAGATGTCGGCGACAGCGCTGCCGACGCGAAGCCTGAAAAAAAGGACCCGTTCGATGGAGTGGATTTTTCCGGCGGCGGCTTTGGTTCGGGCTCTATCGGGCGCAGCAAGGGCAATATCTTCGTGGTGGACCGGAATAGCCGGATCGTGCTCTGGTCGGTTTTTGATCGTCCCAAAAACACGACGCCCGGCGAGCTCACCAAAACCGCCGCGCGAGTGGTGAAGCACTTGAAGGACGATCTCGCCGATAAGAAACCCGCCGAGTAAACCACTTAGTTTTCCCGAGATCGCAGAGTTCGCATTGGGAGTGGGGCAGACCCCCTGGTCTGCATGCCGACGCCCTCGTCGGCTTGGCCTATTTTGTATGGAGCTGAATCTATTGGCGACCGGCGGGTCCAGGGGGACCCGCGCAGACCAGGGGTCCGCCCCACCAATTTATCGCGCACTCAGCGTGCCGCGTCACAACTCATCGCGACGCGCGTTTCTCTGCAAGCACCTCCCGGTAGCTCTCCACCAGCCGCTCAGTAAGCACGCGCATGTCGCGCGTCGCCACTACCTGCTCCCGTGCGCGACACGCCAGCTTGCGCGCTTTCTCCTTGTCATCGAACAATTCCACTATTTTTCGCGCAAACTCGGCCGGCTCGTCAGCCAGGGCGCAAATCTCGCCGTCCTTCCCTGCTAAGCCCTCCGCGCCCAGCGGCGTGGAGACTACCGGAATGCCGGCCGCGAACGCTTCCAGCAGTTTCACCCGCATCCCCGACCCGCTCAGGATCGGACAAACAAACACCGCGTAACGCCCCAGTGGTTCGCGCACGTCTTCGACAAAACCTCGCAGTTCGATGTTGTCCGGCAGATGCGGCAGCGAGTGGCGCGGCGGCGGCTCGGAGCCCACGATCACCAGGCGTGCCCGCGGCTTATGTTCCAGCACCGCCGGCAGAACTTTTTGAGTGAACCAATTAAGACCTTCCTGATTGGGCAGATGGCGAAAGCTTCCGAGAAAGAGCATGGTCTCGGGCTCGCGTCCATTGGCATGAAATTCATAGCTTGGCGTCGCAATGCCCGCGCGGTTGTCGTCGATGCGGCCCCGCAGGCCCGGCAAGAACGACAGCAGATAGTTGCCGTTCTCCGGGCTGCAAACTTGCACGCGATCGAAGCGCGGCAGTATCCGCAGCTCATAGCGTAGCGCCCGCAGATATTCGTACCCCGCCTTTGCCTTTTCCATCACGCCCTGGGGATTCGCCGAGCCCCGCGCGATGGATTGAAAGTAGATGTCATGCTCGAACAGCACGCACGCCAGGCGCCGGTAATCGCCGCCATATTGGCTGAGCGCCGTGTATTCGAGTTGGACAACGTCAATCTCACGTAGATACATTTCGCGATGCAGCCGCCATTCGATCTCTTGGCTGGCGAATTCGCGCACCGCATGCGGCAGGATAGAACCGAACTGCTTCTCTTTGCCGGCGGTTCGCACCAGATATTCCACCGACGCCACCTGGCGCTCCAGTTCCTGGTGCGGCTCGCGCTGCCAGGCGTAATCGAGCAGGATGAGCAGGTGCAGTTCGCACAGCCGCGTCAGTTCGAGCGCGGTCTGATACATAAATACGCCGCCGCCGTGGATCGGCGGACAAATCGGATAAGGCGAAACGAAGAGCACGCTGAGACGTTCGGGATCCTTTGGAAGTACCGCGAAACGATCGCGGAAATAGCCGCCGAGCGGACGGTGAAACGCTTCGGTGTCGTCGATGACGGCTAGGCCGCGCGCTCGCGCCCGCGATCCCATCGCTCTGGGCAATTGACGGAACGCCCGCCATAACCCGGCGAAATTGGCGCGCTCCGGAGATTCGCCGAAAAGCACCGTCACCACCGCCCCCGCATAGGCGAAGAAAAAGTGCGACCCCAGCCGCGGCCACTCGTGAATGTTCTTCCAGCAGAACAGCGCGAAATTCTTTCTTAAGACCAGATCGATCTGCTCCGCGGAAAATCGCTTCCCGATGGTCCCCCGATGCTCGTGGTACACCACGCTGCGCGGTTGATACAGCACCTTCCAGCCGCGCTTCCAGGCCATGTATCCGATGTCGGTGTCTTCCAAATAGAATGGCGCAAGCAGCTCATCGAATCCGCCAAGCTCCAAAAACTTTCGCCGGTCGAACGCGCACGACCCGCCGCCGCCGTACGCGCACGGGTAGGGAATTTGGATCGCCGGATCGGCGCGATGCCGCACTCGCAGCGCTCCGTTCTCCCACCACGATTGCGTCAGGCCGGTCTCTTCACGCAGCTTATTCGGGTCGCTGAAGAAAATCTGGCACGCCACCGAGAACACCATCTCATCGGTGAACGCTTCCAGTAGCGGCGCGAGAAAATCGCGCTCCACGCGCATGTCGCTATTGAGCAGCACGACGATGTCGTTCTTCGCCGCGCGAAAGCCCGCATTCGATCCGCCGCCAAAGCCAAGATTGCGATCGAGCGCCAGCACGCGCACGGAAGGGAAGTGGTCGCGCAGGAATTCCGCGCTGCCGTCCTCGGACCCGTTATCCACGATAACGATTTCGTTCTCGGGATTGCCGCTCAGCGCTTCAATAATGGACGGAACGTATTTCGCGAGAAGTTCGCGCCCGTTCCAATTCGGAATCACGACACTCGCGGCGGTGTTCTTGGGGCGTTGATCCGGAGGAAGCGCCTTCTTTCGAAAAACCGAAATGAAATCCACCAGCGCGAGGGCGATTACCGCGATCGTGAGCAGGATCGGGAAGAAAAGCACCAGCGGGAGTGCTTTCACGAAGCGCCAGAGGATGATCAGGAACGTTTTCACCGGGGCTCTACTTCGTAAGGTCGGGGCCAAGCCCTACCGTCCGCCCCATTTGCAACCAGCGCGACGCCCGAATCATTTCGAGGCGGCCCGCCAGCTCGGCGCGTTGCGCCTCTGCGGTTTGAGCCCAAATGGTCCGTTCACGCACGGTAGCTTCGGCGGCGTCGAGCAGCCCGACGCAGTGGGCCAGCTCCTGGCACTTGGCTTCCAGTTCGGCGGAAGCTTTGCGCGCCCATTCGGTTTTGATCTGGTCCTCTTGTTCCATGCGTGCAAATTGAGCGCGGTAGTCCGCGGCCAATTCCGCTGCTTCATTTTGCAACGCGACGATCCGTTCTCGTGATGTTGTTAAATCGCGGTCCAGCTGCTGTGCCCACATGCCGCGCTCTTCGAGTTCGCTTGTCTGCCGGCGGAACAGTTCGAGCAGAGCGCCGCGATCCGCTTTCACATCGGCGAGCTGCCGCTTCAGCGCCTCCACGTGAAGTTCGCGCTCGCGCAGCATATTGGCCGCCTTAGGCACATAGACAAACGATTTTGGCTCGGGCAACTGGCCGCGAGAACAGAGCGCGATAAAAAAATGCGCGTCTTCCGCGCTGCCGCCTCCGCCATCGATGCGGGCCTCGGCAGGCCAGAAACTTACCGGCGGATGAAACGCGAACGATTCCACTCGATTCTGCAGGAGCAGCCGGACATTCGGGAAAACGCGTTCGAGCTCCCGCACAAATTCCCCGGCTTCAAACTCGTGCTCGTGAAACGGATTGGGGCCCGTCGCGGAGCGTGTCTCCGCGTAGTAGCGCTTGTTCGGCGATGAAACGATCAATAGGCCTTCGCGCGTGAGCACGCGCGCGCATTCATTGAGAAACGCGCGATAGTCCGTTAAATGTTCGATCACTTCGAATGCGACGACAAGATCGAAGGACTCAGCCGGGAAGGGAACTATCGTGCAGGATGCCTCCAGGAACCGCAAACCGGCGATTGGATAATTCGCACTGGCGTATTCGATGGCGTCGGGCGCAATGTCCACGCCTGTTACTTCCGCGGCAGATTGCGCGAGTTCGGCCGATCCATAACCCGTACCGCAACCGGCGTCCAGGACGCGCTTGCCGCGCGCATAACCGCGTGCGAACGCATAGCGTGCGACGTGCTCGCTCCAAAGGTCGTCGTTTACTTGGCCCGGAATTACCCGTTCGCCGGTGAATTCAACCAACGGCAGGCTCCGCGTGGGACATGGTTGGCGGTCGAGTAGCGAGACAGCGATTCAGTTCGACGCGGCATTGCAAATGGATGTGCCCGTAGACCTCGCCGTCGGCTGGCCCCATTTGCAGCACGATCGCATTATCCACCCAATCGCACGTGCGATAGGAATGCAGCGTTCCATCTGCGATGGCGGGTGAAAAAGAAAACGCCGAGGGGTAAAGTTCGGGGAGCTGTACGTGAAAATCGACCGTGTAAATGTCGCCCGCGTTCATGGGAGGAAGGTCGAGTGCTTCGCGCGCGGTATTTGTGCCTGCGAAATCCAGTCCAATGTGATTGCGCATCATGAATCCCACGATAGGCAGCGTAATATCTTCGATAGCCCGAACGCTGATGCGCACCACGATGGTAGAAGACGGCTCCAGAATATAAATGGGTTGCCCGGCGGCATCCAGGAGCGCGATGCCGATCACTTCCGCGCGCCCATCGCCAAAACGGTGATCGATATTCGGGATGGTGTCCACAATCTCAGGCGCGGTCACGGTTTCATGCGGAGCGTCTTGCGCTTTGCGATGTGCGCCGGCCAGGTAGACGTTGTCTTTCTCCACCATCGCAGCCATATACCGCGTCACCACCACGTCGGTGCTTCCGATGTCTTTGATGCGGCCGGCGTTCAGCCACATCGCGCGGTCTCCCAAGGCCTTCACTTCGGCGATGGCGTGGGACACAAACAGGATAGTCACGCCGGCGTCGCGCATCTCATGCACCTTGCGCATGCATCGCTGCCGGAAATAAATATCGCCAACCGATAACGCTTCATCCACTAGTAGGATCTCAGGCTCAACATGAATCGCCACGGAAAAAGCCAGGCGCACACCCATACCGCTCGAGTAGGTTTTAACCGGCTGGTCGATAAACTCGCCAATCTCGGCGAACTCTTCGATCTGTGAAAACTTCGCGTCAATCTCTTTGCGCGAGAGGCCGAGAATTGCGGCATTCATGTAGACGTTCTGGCGCCCGCTGAATTCGGGGTTGAAGCCCGTTCCTAGTTCGAGCAGGGCTGCTACGCGGCCCCTGACAACGACGTCGCCCCGGGTGGGGTGAAGTATACCCGCGACAATCTGCAGCAAGGTGCTTTTGCCGGAGCCGTTTTCACCCACGATGCAGAAGGTTTCGCCGCGCTGAATTTCGAAGCTGACGTCATCGAGCGCCGAGAAGTCGTGGTGGAACGAAACACGATTCAGGCACAGCAGTTCCTTCAGTCGCGCGCTAGGGGAAGAGTAGATCGGATAGTTTTTGGAGACAGCACGAAACTCAACGATCGGTTGGGGCACTAAATCGAATCTACTGGAGGGAAAAAGGAAGTGTCAAATGGAACGAAGCATGTTCAGGGCGACCGCCAACCCCCGCTTGCCAACCTCTGCGCTGGTGATGCGGTGTACTCGCCGCGAATCAGTGAGGCAAATTCTCTCACTCTGCCTTTTTGCTTAGGCGAGGCACGTCGAGGAAGCCGGTAGCCGCCCTGCTAGGTAATCGCAGTCGATAGTTACCTCCTAGGCTCACTAGAACGGTTGGCTCTGCAGGCCTCCAACCTCTAATTATCAAGTATCACTAATGTCCCTCTTCTGTCAAGGATTTTTAATGAGTTGGTGGTGTATCAAAGTGATACACTACCAATGAGTTAGCCTCTATAGTTGACAGAATATCGCGCGTCCGCCTACCCTTGAAAAAGCGCTGCCGGTGTAGCTCAGGTGGTTAGAGCGACGGTCTCATAATCCGTAGGTCGCAGGTTCGACTCCTGCCGCCGGCACCATCAACCGGGCGAATCCGAACCCGTCGACACAATCCACTCATAGATCCTTTGGAGTTCTTCCTGCGAGTAGTATTCGATCTCAATCCGGCCACGCTGGTCTGATTTCTCAACGATCCGAACCCTCGTTCCAAGGGCTGCCTCCAAACTGCCAACAGCCGCCTTGATGTTCGGGTCCTGGAGGGGATCTTCCGATGGCACCCTCGGCTCATTCACCTTCTTGACCAACCGTTCGACCTGCCGGACCGAGAAGCCTTGCGCGGCAGCTTTCTCGGCGACCTGAGTCTGCAATTCGGGAGTCGCCAGGCCGAGAATCGCTCGGGCGTGACCCATCGAGAGACGGCGTTCGGCGACCAAAAGCTGAACCTCGCCCGGAAGTCGCAGCAGGCGGATCATGTTCGTGATCGTCGTACGATCCTTACCAGTTCGCGCCGCGATTTCTTCGTGGCTCAGGTTCATCTGCGTGTGCAGCCGTTCCAGCGCCTGAGCCGTTTCCATCGGGTTCAGGTCTTCGCGCTGGATGTTTTCGATCAAGGCGATCTCGAGGATTCGCTCGTCCGCGTAGTCCTGAATAATGGCGGGAACATCGACTAAGCCGGCAAGTTTGGCGGCTCGAAGGCGCCGCTCGCCCGCAATCAATTCGTAGTGAGAACCTTTTCGACGGACCAGGATTGGTTGAATTATCCCGTGTGTTTGTATGGAGTTAGCTAGTTCTTCCAGGCGCGTGGAATCGAACACCGAACGGGGTTGTAAGGGATTCGGCTGGATTTCCGAAATTGGTAGGGAAGCAGCCTGTGATCCTGCCGTCGTTGGATCTGGCGCCGTTTGAACTGCCAAGACCGCCGGCCTCTGAGGCAGCAGAGCGGAGAGGCCTCTACCCAATGCTTTGCGTTGCTTGTCCGGAGTTGTGTTCACGAGCTAGGACCTCCTTTGCTAGCTGAATATAGCTCTCGGCTCCTCGGGAGCGGACGTCATAGGCGATGATTGGCTTGCCATAGCTCGGTGCTTCGGCCAGCCGGATGCTACGAGGGATCACGGTTTCGAACACGGAATTTTCAAAGAAGCCACGGAGATCCAGTTCTACCTGACGGGTCAAATTGGTGCGGTCATCGTACATCGTGAGTAGAACGCCCTCGATCTGAAGGGTGCTTCCAAAAGATTCACGCACTCGTTCGATGGTGTCCATTAATTGTGAAATTCCTTCCAAGGCGAAAAATTCGCACTGAATGGGGATCAGGATGGAATCGGCAGCGACCATTGCGTTCAACGTAAGGAGATCCAGGGCCGGTGGGCAATCGATCAAGATGAAGTTATACCGTGCTCGAACTGCTTCCAGTTTCTCGCGGAGTCTAAACTCTCGGTTATGCAATTCCACCAATTCTAAGTTGGCTGCGACCAGGTTCCTGTCAGACGCCAGGATATCCAGCCCATGGAATTCAGTCGCAACAATGGCCGCTGCGATCTCCGCCTCGCCTAACAGGACTTGGTAGAGGGTCGGACGGTCCTCGCCCTTGGTGATTCCCAGACCCGTGGTCGCGTTGCCTTGGGGATCGGAATCAATCAAGAGAACGCGTAGATCGTTGGCTGCGAGTGAAGCAGCCAAGTTGATGGCGGTAGTAGTCTTGCCTACGCCGCCTTTTTGATTTGCGATTGCTATGACTTTAGCCACGTTTCACGTGAAACATCAGGAAGAGTGTCCCACGTTCCACGTGGAACCAAAAGCGCAGATCCGTCGGTCTCCCCAAGGTAACCGAACTGGCTCGGCCCATGCAATGCGAGAATCGCAGCGAATCAGCGAAAAATCGTCTTCGCCTAGCATAAGACCAATGTTGGGGGCCAAACGAGGGATGGTGGCAAGCACTTCCTTTGGATCAACCGCTCTTGTGACTACCCAATCGCCATGCGTGGAAACACGCTCCATTCGCTCCGCTAAAACCGAGATATTTGGCAGATTCCTGCTTGATTCCCGCAGGAATACAGCCTTCCTTTGACTGGACTCAACCAGGGCTACACGCCATTCGGGCTTTAAGATCGCCATTGGAATGCCCGGAAACCCGGCACCTGAGCCCAAATCCAAGACGTCACTCATTTCTTGGTCAGCTGGCAGATGTGCGGCAAAGAAGAGCGACTCGCAATAATGACGGATCACGGTCTCCGGACCGGGTTTGACCGTCGTAAGGTTCATCCTTTGGTTCCAGCGCAGAAGCAGTTCGTAATGCTGGTAGAGTTGAACAATCTGCAGCTCTGACAGGCCAATCCAGCGGTTCAGCTCGCGATTTAATAGCTGAGAGAACCAATCAGGCGTGGGCACCGAGGCTCAGATAAACATCAAGGACCGCGACCGCAGCGGGCGTGATGCCCGGAATACGTCCAGCCTGGCCGAGCGTTTGTGGTCGGACACGTTCAAGCTTCTGCTTAGCTTCAGTCGAAAGGCCCGGAATTCCCTCGAATCTGAATCCCGAAGGAATCCGCCGAAGATCGGACTCTCGCAGTCGCTCGATCTGCTTCTGCTGTTGGGCAATGTAGCCGGCATATTTCGCCTCTGTCTCTACGGTCGCCAAAAGGCCATGGACCGGCTCTTCGCCCAAAACCTCCGTGATGGAACTCGCTAGCGAGGCAATCGTGGCCTCCGGTCGACGAAGCCATTGGAGCAAGCGCTTCGCTTCCAAGTAAGCCGTTAAGCGCGCCTTTTGATTTTGCTTGCGCAGATAGAGCGCCCAGCGGTGCTCACTGACCAAACCAACCTCGCGCCCAATCGGCGTGAGTCGCTCATCGGCATTGTCAATGCGCAGATGCAGCCGGAATTCGGCGCGCGATGTGAACATCCGATACGGCTCATCGGCGCCTTTGCTGATCAAGTCGTCGATCAGAATTCCCGTATATCCCTGCGTTCGTCCGATGATGACGGGTTCTTGCTTGCCAACTCGGCGAGCGGCGTTGATGCCGGCAATCAAGCCCTGGCAGCCAGCCTCCTCGTAGCCCGACGTTCCGTTGATCTGGCCAGCCAGGAATAAGCCGTCGATCGACTTCACTTCCAGGCTGTGCTTCAACTCCCGCGGATCGATGGCGTCGTATTCGATTGCATACCCCGGTCGGATCATCTCGGCATCCTCAAGCCCCGGAATCGACGCGATCATGGCAGATTGTACGTCGATGGGCATGCTGGTAGACATCCCATTGACGTAGACCTCGTTGGTATCGACACCTTCGGGCTCCAGGAAGATCTGATGGCGGTCTTTGTCCGGAAACTTGACGATCTTGTCTTCAATGGACGGGCAATAGCGGGGACCAACTCCCTCGATCTGACCACTGTAAAGCGGTGAACGAGCGATGCTATCTCTCAGAATCTTAAGCGTTTCATCTGAAGTGTACGATATATAACATTTGATCTGCTCACGCTCGATCTTCTCCGTCATGAAGGAAAATGGAGTTGGCACAGCATCTCCACTTTGCGCTTCAAAACGCGACCAATCGATGGTGCGGCCGTCGAGGCGGGGTGGCGTGCCAGTCTTGAGTCTCGTCCATGCCAACCCTAGGGTCCGCAACTGATCGCCCAGTAAATTCGAGGACGCTTCGCCGTTTCGGCCGCAACTGTACTTCATCTCGCCGACGTGCGCCAAGCCGTTCAAAAACGTTCCGGTGGTGACAACAACACAATCGCTCGATATTGTTCTACCGTCGCGGAGCAGAACTCCGGTGACGCGGGCGTCTTCGATCGCCAATTGCGCGACTTCCGCTTGCAAGATGCGCAGATTTGGCTCGCGCTCCAACACTTCGCGCATCTTGATGCGATATTGCTTCTTGTCGCATTGCGCGCGCGGCGACCAAACGGCGGGACCGCGGCTGGTGTTTAATAACCGGAATTGAATGCCCACGGCATCGGTCACTTCGCCCATCGCGCCGCCGAGCGCGTCGATCTCGCGAACCAGGTGGCCCTTCGCAATGCCGCCGATGGCTGGATTGCACGACATCTGAGCGATCAAATCGAGGTTCATCGTGATCATGGCGGTCCGCAGGCCCATGCGAGCGCAGGCCCGCGCGGCCTCGCACCCTGCGTGACCGGCGCCCACAATCACGACGTCATAGCGCGAAGACTTCATGGTTCATTTTCAGTGTGGCATACTTAGCTTTCCATTTACCCAATGAAGATCCTGGTGGTGGGCTCGGGTGGCCGCGAACACGCGCTGTGCTGGAAATTGGCGCAGAGCCCGAAGACGTCCTCGTTATACGCAGCTCCGGGGAATCCTGGAATCGCGCAAGTGGCGAATTGTTTTCCGACCACGGACTATCTTGCGGTGGCCGAGTCGATCGACGCCGATCTGACCGTTGTTGGGCCGGAAACTCCGCTGGCCGCAGGAATCGTGGATCAGTTTCGCGCTAAGGGGCTACGGATCGTGGGTCCAACGGCTTCGGCGGCGCGCCTGGAAGCGAGCAAGGCGTTCGCCAAGGAATTGATGTTGCGCGCGGGAATTCCGACGGCGCGATTTGCCACTGTGAACAGCTCAGAAGAAGCGCGCGATGCGCTGCTCGAGTTCGATCTCCCGGTTGTGATCAAAGCCGATGGCCTGGCAGCCGGCAAAGGTGTGATCATCGCAAACACCCACGAAGAGGCGAATAGGGCCATCGATCAGTTGATGACCATTGGAGCTCCCTTTGAATCGGGCCTTCGGCCCGGCTTGGTGATCGAAGAATTCCTGGCCGGGGAAGAAGTGAGTTTTATCGTGCTGACCGACGGCGTCAACGTGCTGGCGCTCGAGCCGACCCAGGATCACAAGACAGTGAACGATGGCGACCAGGGTCCGAACACCGGCGGCATGGGCGCGTACTGCGACGGGCGGATTCTCGATGCGTTCCGCCAGGAGATGGTGATGGCCCAAGTGATCCGGCCGGCGATCGCGCAGATGCGCTTGGATGGCGTGCCGTTCACGGGATTTCTTTACGCCGGGCTGATGATGACCGCGCAGGGACCAAAAGTAATTGAGTTCAACGCGCGCCTGGGCGATCCGGAGACGCAGGCGCTGATGCACCGCATGGCGTCGGATTTTGTGGAGCCGCTGTTCGCCGCGGCGCATGGCGCGCTCGATGAAACACCTTTGGACTGGAAGGCCGATCCATCGGTATGCGTGGTGCTGGCGGCCGCGGGATATCCGGCATCCGTGCGAACGGGCGATGCGATCACGGGGTTGGATCAGGTTCACGATGGGGCCGTGTTTCACGCCGGAACAAAAATGGATAAGAATGTTGTGGTGACTTCGGGCGGCCGTGTCCTGGGCGTTACCGCGAGCGGCGCGACACTCGACTTGGCAATGAGCAACACCTATGCCGAGGTGCATAAGATCCATTTCGATGGCATGCACTATCGCAAGGACATTGGGCGCAAGGGTCTTAAGCGCTGGTAACATCGAGCATGAATAAACTGCGTTTTGCGGTCTTCGTTCTTTTGGGCTCCCTGGTGGCCGCGCCGCTGGATGAAGCTACCCGCAAGCTGGCGCGCGACATCTTTCAGCAGCTCATCGAAATAAATACGACCGATTCAGTCGGCAGCACCACGGCCGCAGCGGAAGCGATGGCCAAGCGGTTGCTCGCTGCCGGATTCGCCGCCGAGGACGTCAAAGTTCTTGGTCCCAACGATCGCAAGGGCAATCTGGTAGCTCGATATCGCGGAACAGGCTCCGCCGGATTGAAGCCGATCCTCATCATTGGCCACCTGGACGTCGTGGAAGCGCGGCGCGAGGATTGGACCACCGATCCGTTCCAGTTCATCGAAAAGGACGGCTACTTCTACGGCCGCGGCACTCAGGATATGAAGGTCAGCGACGCCATCCTGGTGACCGATTTCATTCGCCTCAAACGTGAGGGCTACCGGCCGGATCGCGATATTATCCTGGCGCTGACGGCCGATGAAGAGGGTGGGAAGTCGAACGGGGTCGACTGGCTCTTGAAAAATCATCGCGATCTTGTGGATGCGGCGTTTGCCCTGAATCCGGACGCGGGCGGCGTGACCACCGTGAAGGGCAAGCCGTTGAACGTGGATGTGGAGGCGAACGAGAAGCTGTACGCCGATTTCGAATTAGATGCCAGCAATCCAGGCGGCCACAGCTCGCTGCCGGTTCCGGATAATGCGATCTACCACATCGCGGACGCTCTCTCGCGCCTGGAGCACGCACCGTTTCCGGTCGAACTAAATCCGATCACGCGAACCTATTTCGAGCGGCGCGCAGCGCTCGAATCCGGCCAGACTTCGTCCGATATGAAAGCGATCCTGCGGACTCCGCCAGATCCGGAAGCGATGGCGCGTCTATCGACGGACGCTCGCTTCAATTCGCTGCTGCGGACAACTTGCGTGGCCACGCGTCTGACCGCCGGGCATGCCAACAACGCGCTGCCGCAGCAAGCGCAGGCGATCGTGAACTGTCGCATCCTGCCGGGTCACACGATGGAAGAGATCCGCGAGCAGTTAGTCCGCATCTTCGTCGATCCGAAAATTAGCGTGAAGTACGTGGACAAGGCGTACAATGTTTCCGATCGCGCTCCCGACACCAAGGCCTTTGCACCCGTATTGCCGCCCCCTGAAGTGATACAGCCACTGGAGCGTGTGACCGATGCCATGTGGCCCAGCGCGCCGGTGATTCCCGAAATGGAGACTGGCGCGTCGGATAGCGTCTATACCATCGCGGCGGGCATACCGAGCTATGGTATTTCGGGCGTCGCGCTGGACCAGGACGATGTGCGGGCTCATGGGAAAGATGAGCGCGTGCCGGAAAAATCGTTCTATGACGGCGTGGAATTTTACTACCGGTATTTGAAAGCGCTGACCGGGGCGCGGTAGGCAGGCGAAGCGGTTGGTAGAATCGAAATGTACCCACTCGGGGACGTAGCTCAGATGGATAGAGCGGTCGCCTCCTAAGCGACAGGTCGGCAGTTCGAATCTGCCCGTCCCTACCACTCGAGTTTTCGACCGCCAGCTAGAATGAGGCATGGCCAAACTGGCGCTCATCTACGGCATGCGTCTGCTTCCCGCGGACGAACTCGAAAAAGTTGGGGACGCTGAAGTTACCCTCAAGAGTGGAAAGAAGGCCCAGGTAACTATGCACCTCCTGGAAGGTGGCGAAGACGAGATTCGCAAGCAACTGATGCAGTCGCTGGATGCGTTCTTCGAATTCTATCCGGAGATTTGAACCGCCGGCCCTACTTGCCGACCAGGTGCTCGACGTCCCGGTTGTTCTCGGTACAAATGAACTCGAAGATCTCTTCGTTCGCCAGGTCGGTGACACGCTTCTGGGTCCAAGGCTTCGCGAGCACGCCCGGGTCGTCAACGGTGATTTCGATTTCGAGATGGCCGGCGTCGGGGCGATGGTAGCGCTCGATGATGTGCAATTTGTCCGAATGCGGATGGGATTCCTGATCGAGATAAACCCGGCTATCGAATCCTACGCGATCGACAACCAGCGTGTCGCCCTCCCAATGCCCGATCGAGTGCCCATACCAAGCTGGATTCGGATCGGCGGGATGACCGCGGCCGTCGAGATAAATCTGATGGAAGCCGGGACTTTCGTCGTCTGAAATGTAGACCAGATAATCTTTGCTCTGCACGAACTCCCACAGCGGACCGTTGCGCAGCGGTCCGGAGGGCAGGCAATGCGCCTGTGGGCTATCCTTGCCGTTGCTCTCGGTACGCTGCCTGGTGATCGCCAGCGCCGCCGGCAGAAACTCGGGCTTGCCGGGATCCACCGTCTGTGGACGCCACCAGACTCCGGAAAGATCGGGCTTGCCGTCGACGGTGCGCGGCGTGGGACCGGAAGGCGGCCTGTGCCGTTTCATGTCGGCGACCTGGTGCGTGCGATCTTCGCCCAGCGTGTTGAGCTGCGTGGTGTCACCCAAGTGGATGTCGAGCGTGGCAATTTGCGACACTTGCACCGCAACGCCTTTTTTCTGGAACGGTCTGAGTCCAGGCGCGGACGCTGAGATGTCGTAGACGCCAGCCGGCAGATCGGCGATCGCGTACTTACCGGTGGCCGAGGTGGTGGCCTTAAAAACGGCGCCGGACTCGGTATTCTTGGCCTGCACGGCGGTATTGTCGACGGGGTCGCCGATGGAATCGAAAAGAGTGCCGGCGATCGAGCCCGTGGACGTCGCCGTCTGCGCGATGGCGGCGCAACTGAGAATAATTGCGAGGCAGAGTGATTTCTTCATTTAGGTTTCCTCTTGGCTCGAACGCGCCGGTACGTCAGTGAGATTTGGCTCTTCGAGTAAGTCTTATTCTCTATCAAAGTGAAGTCGCGCTGCGGGAAGCCGCCGGGGAAGAGAGGTAGGCCACGCCCGAGCAAGATGGGGACGACGTCCAGGAACAGCTTGTCGATCAAGTCGGCCTGCAGGAAGGCGCGTGCGAGTTCTCCGCCGCCCATATGGAAGATGTGCTTGCCGGGTCGCGCGCGAATTTTGGATAACCAACCCCGGGGAGATTGATTGGTGAAGATGACGCCATCCCGCTCGCTCGGCGGTTGGGTGCGCGAAAATACGTAGGTCTGGATTCCGTCGGGAGACTTGTAGGAGCCGCCTGTCATGGCGATTGCCGCGTCGAGCGTCTTGCGGCCCATGACGATGGTGTCAATGGTTGGGTTGCGAAGAAGCGCGCCATCTCCGCCGCACCTTCTTTGGTCATGCTGAGGAAATCGACGGAGCCGCACACCGAGGATTACTTTGCGCATGGACCGCTCCCTCCGGTCGCGGCTCAGTGCCCTTCGGCTTCCAGGAACCGCTCCACTTCGATGGCGGCCATGCAACCGGCGCCCGAGGCGGTGATGGCTTGCCGGTAAGTCCGGTCCTGGACGTCGCCGGCGTGAAACACGCCCGTGACGTTAGTCCGCGCGCCTCCGTTGGAAATGATGTAGCCGTCGGGATCGAGATCGATCTGCCCAGCGAAGGCCTCGGTATTGGGAATGTGGCCGATAGCCACGAAAAAGCCGTCGACGTCGCGCTCCCAAATTTCATCCGTCAGCAAGTTGCGGAGCTTTACGCCGGTGACTACGTGCTGGCTGGCGTCGTAGACGTCTTCGACCACGGTGTTGTTGAAAAACTTGATCTTGGGATTATTACGCGCGCGCTCCAGCATGATCTTGGAAGCACGGAAGTCTTCGCGCCGGTGCACCAGCGCCACCTCTTCGCCGAAGCGCGTAAGGAAGGTGGCTTCTTCCATGGCGGAATCGCCCCCGCCCACCACCATGATCTTCTTGCCGCGATAAAAAAAGCCGTCGCAGGTGGCGCAACTGCTGACGCCGTGGCCGATCAGCTTTTGTTCGTTGGGCAGGTTGAGCCAGCGCGCCGAAGCGCCGGAAGCAATGATCACCGTGCGCGCCTCCAGCCACTCGTGATCCACTTTGAGGCGGAAAGGCCGGGCGGAGAAATCGGCCTCGATGACCGTGCCGTGCAGGTACTCAGCGCCGAAGTGCTCGGCCTGCTTCTTGATGTTCTCCACCAGCACTGGGCCATCGATGCCCTCGGGAAAGCCGGGGAAGTTTTCGACTAGCGTAGTGAGCGAGAGCTGGCCGCCCGGGTGGTGTCCGGCCACGACCACTGGTTTGAGGCTGGCTCGCGCGGTGTAGAGGGCAGCGGTATTTCCGGCGCAGCCCGAGCCGATGATGATGACGTTGTGCATTGGAAATTTTATGCTAACAGACCGCTCCCTCCGGTCGCGGCTTCCATGAGAAGGCCGGTCGGTGTCAACTGAAAAGTTCGTTTTTCGTCAGCGAAATGAAAATTTCGGGATTCCTGATCCTCCACCTGTCCCACCACGCGCTCGCAGAGGATGCACAAGGGGGCGGCAGCCACGACCGGCCTTCTCATGGAAGCGGTATGCGGATTCCCAGAACGATGTACTACTTCGCGGCGACTGTCTTGGCCTTGTCGCCCTTGAGCTCCGCGGCCAGAATCGGCTTCAGCGCGGCAAGCGTCACTTCTCCGTTGTACTGCTTGCCGTTGATATAGAACGCCGGCGTCCCGTACACACCCGCGGCTTCCCCATCGGCCAGGTCCTTATCCACTACAGCTTTGAACTTTCCGGAGTCCAGATCCGCCTTGAACTTATCCATATCCAGACCGATTCCCTTCGCCATGGCGAAAATACTGGTCCGCGAGAGTGTCCGGAAATTCTTGAACAGGACGTCGTACATTTCCCAAAACTTGCCTTGCTCGCGCGCCGCCAGGGACGCTTCGGCCGCCATCTCCGCGTGCGGATGCATCGAAAGCGGGAACTGCTTGTAGATCAACTTCACATCCTTCGGATACGCCGCCATCACGACCTCCACCTGTTTCTCAGCGGCGGAACAGAACGGGCATTCGAAATCGGAAAACTCAACCAGCGTGATTCGTGCGTCCGCCGGACCTTTTACCGGTGCGCCCTCCACCGCAATGGTGATCGGCGCTTCCAATAGCTTCGGCCGATGGGCCTTGGGCGACTGATCCATCAGCTTGCTGATCTCCATCAGGTTTTTGCCATCCTTCACGCCCTGGATCGCGATCTTCGCCAGCGCGCGGCTGTAGGAGCAGTTGGAATCCTTCATGATGCATTCGGCCGTCTTCATTCCACACTGGCAGGAGCAATCCTCCTCGCGCAGGACCTTGAGCACGGCCTTCTTCTGCACCGGCGTTAAGCCTGAGAGATCGACATCGTTGAGCGTTTCAGAAGTTTTCCAGGCGTCAGTCGAGGGCGTCTGTGCGCCGAGCGCCAGGGCCGTGAAAAAACAGAGGACAGCTATGCGGAGTCGCATTCCTCTATTATGACTCCAATTCAACCGCTTCCTCTGAGCGCGGCTCAGAATCGGTGGCATTTACAGAGCCGCGACCAAAGGGAGCGGAATAACTTAGGAAAGCTCGGCGTGGAGGAAGCTCTTCAGATCCTCTTCATTGACCTCGGGTTCGCCCGGCGCCACATTGCTGAGCTTCCCGGCCTTCATCCAGTTCTCGAGTTGATCCACCAGGCTGAACAGATGGTCGAATGAATCGACGATGAACAACAGCGGCTGGTAGTGGTTGATCTCGAAGCCTTGGTTGATGGCCCATTCCAATTGAATCGGAACCCGCTGCACTTCCGGCGCTTCAATGGCATGCGCGATTTCGCCATAGGAGCTTAACAGCCCGCTGCCGTACACCTTCAACCCGTCCGCTCCTCGCATCAGCCCAAACTCGATGGTGAACCAGAAGAATCGCGCCATCGCCCGGATGACGCTGGTCAGGTAATGGGTCCGCGTATCCGGCCCCCGAATCCCCGCCGCCATCTCAGCGGCCGTGTGCGCGCATTCCCCAAAGCGCACCAGCGCCTCGGCGAAATTTTTGTCGGTGTGCATGGGGACGTGGCCGGCCACATCGTGAAAAATATCCGGTTCCGGCAGGTAATCCAACTTGTCGGAGCGGCGAATGGTGACGGTGGTGGGAAACGCCCGGTTGCGGAGGCAATCGAAGAAGACAAATGAGGGTACATAGCCGCTCACCGCCTTGGTCTGAAACCCCGTCAGCGGCCGTAGGAATCGATTCACATCTTCCAGGCGTGGGATGCGATTCGGATCCAGGCACAGCGAATGGATGCCCCCGAGGAAGTGCTCATTCGCATACCGATCCCAGCGCGGAAGCAGGCGGGCATAGAGTTTGCGCCAAGCCTCATGATTCTGTTCGGAATAAAGCTCGTAGGGCTGCTGGATAAAGAGTTGCCCCGCGCCCTTGGCCTCCTCAATGAATAGCGACTCGTTCGTCGTCATGCTGGCATTAAAGGAACCAACCGATGAGCTCTTCATTTCGCTCTCCGTCCATATCATCCCTCCAAATAGCACCACTTGCAAGTGGGTGTCGTACCGCCCGGCCCAATCCGCCGCGACGTATACTGAGGGTGGAGAGCAACATGTATCCGCTCAAAAAAGGTAAAACGACCAACCAGGCCCATGTCGGCCTGCCCGAGGGCACCTTTGAAGAAGAACACGGCCGCAAGGGTTTTTACGGCAAATCCGCCCATCTCTACCACACCCATCCGCCCACTGGATGGATTCGCTTTGAAGGCAAACTCAGGCCGCACTGCTTCGATCTGAATCAAATCAAGCCTGGCGATCTGAACGATGCCGAAGGTCTGCCCGCCGCATTTCTTGGAAACGACGACATCCGTCTTTCCGTATCTCGTAGAAGCGACCCGATGCCATTTTACTTCCGCAACGCCGATGGCGACGAGCTGTACTTCGTCCATCGTGGGCGCGGCAAGATCGAAACGGATTTTGGGCCGCTCGATTTTGAGCCGGGCGACTACATCAATATCCCGCGCGCGGTTACCTACCGGATTGTTCCGGAAACTCGCGACAATTTCTTCCTGATCATTCAGTCCAAGCACGAGTTTGAGCAACCGGAGAAAGGTCTATTAGGCCAGCACGCATTGTACGATCCAGCCGCCATCGTCACGCCCGAGCCCGCGCCCATGCTGAACGACAATGCCGAGTGGGAAGTCCGCATCCTGGCTGAGGGCGAGATTTCGAAAGTGGTTTATCCGTTCAATCCCATCGACGTCGTCGGCTGGAAGGGCGACCTGACGGCATGGAAAATCAACATGCGCGACATCCGGCCGGTGATGAGCCATCGCGCCCATCTGCCTCCCAGCGCCCACACCACATTCGTAACCGAAGGCGCGGTGGTGTGCAGTTTCCTGCCGCGTCCGCTGGAAGAAGACCCGGACGCGCTGCGGGTTCCGTTCTTCCATCGCAACACCGACTACGACGAGTTTATTTTTTATCACGACGGCGATTTTTTCAGCAAAGACAACATCAAGGCCGGCATGGCGACTTTGCATCCACGCGGCATCCATCATGGGCCGCATCCCAAGGCGCTCGCCAATCAGAAGAAGAAAACGCACACCGACGAATACGCAGTCATGCTGGACGGTTTGAATCCGATTCACGTTCTGCCGGCGGGCGAGGATGTAGAATGGAAAGACTATTGGGCAAGCTGGATGGAAAAGAAACCGGTGGAGACGCGCTGATTGATAGTTGACCCAGGGGCCACGGATCATCCCAGCATCTACAAGCTTTTGATCGGTTCGGTGGTTCCACGCCCGATCGCGTTTGTTTCCACGGTTAGTCCGGAAGGAGCGTTCAACGTCGCGCCCTTCAGTTTTTTCACCGTTGCCAGTTCGAATCCGCCGGTGCTGGTCTTTACAGTCGGGCGCCGCGCCAACCCCGATCCGCGCAAAGACACGCTACGCAACATCACCACCGCGCGCGAATTCGTGGTCAACATCGTGTCTGAAGAATTTGGACAAAAGATGAATCTATGCGCCGGAGACTACCCACCGGAAGTGGACGAGTTTCAGCTCTCAGGCCTCACCCCGATTCCAAGCGATCTAGTGAAAGCGCCGCGCGTGGCCGAGTCGCACATCAACATGGAGTGCCGTCTGCTTTACACCATCGAGATGAGCGGACTTGTGAACGGGGGAAATCTGGTGCTGGGCGAAGTGGTTCGCTTTCACATCGACGACGCCTACGTCAACAACTATCGGATCGACCAGGACAAGCTGCGCGCCATCGGACGCATGGCCGGCAACAGCTACACGCGCACCGAAGATCGCTTCGACATGATCCGCCCAGCTTGAACGTGGTGGGGTGGACGCCCGCGTCCGGTTCAGTTCGAAAACAATCGATCGAAAATCTCGCGCGTGCGGTTCTGGATCTTCGCCAGTTCGGCCTTCAAAGGCTGGCCGTTGCGATGCTCCGGAGTCCAGCGATGCACCAATTCAGTCAGTATCTGCAGATGAGCTTCCGAGTTCGGCAGGCTGGCTTCGGCGTGACCCGAGTAAACGCGCAGCGCATGATCCACCGCCCGATAGAAAGTCGCCGCATCCAGCAGAAATTCCGCATCGGCGCGCTCCAGATGGCCCGTGGCTTCAATGATATTGATGCGCTCCGGCGTGTTCAGCACTTTGTAGAACAAGCCGCCCGCTTTCAAGCGCAAAAACATAAGTGAAAAATCGATATCGTAAAATCCGCCGTGACCGGCTTTCAGCGGATGATCGGGTCCCTGTTCCTTTTCCAACCGCAGGCGCATCTGCCGCAGATCCTTCTTTGAGCGGCCGCTCTGGCCGTATCGCCGCCAGTCCACCTTCTGCAGCTCGTTGAGAAACGTCGTGGCGTGCTCGGTATCGCCGGCCACCGCGCGAGCTTTCATGTAAGCGATGCCTTCCCAAGCCTCGGCATGCTTGGCGAAATATTCCTTGTACGCGGCTTCCGATTGCAGCAGCGCGCCGGCGCTCCCGTTCGGCCTGAGGCGCGTGTCCACCGTGAACATGACGCCCGATCCGGTGTATGCGGTGATCAAATCCACGATGCGCTCGGCCACTCGAGTCCAAAAAACGTGTTCCTCGCGATCCTCGTCCGGCAACACGAAGACCAGGTCGGCGTCCGAAGCCAGATCGAACTCTCGCATCCCCAGCCGCCCCAGCGCGATCACCATCAGCTGCTGGCGCGGCCGATAGCGTTGAGTAGCGGGAGGATGCAAGGCGGCGACGTGTTCCACCGCCATCCGGTAGCAAGCCGCTATGGCCGTGTCGGCCAGTTCGGAGGTCTGCTGCAGCGTTTCGAACACCGGCACGCGCTGGCACATGCTGGCGGCCTGGATGCCAAACATCTCGCGGCGAAAATAGCGGCGCAGCTCCGAGATGTCGTCGTAGTTCACGGCGGCTTTGATGGGGCCGCCGAACTCTTCAATCAGCTCTGGAACGCGGACCAGTTGTTCGGCGAAATAGGGGCTGTGTTCGAAGATGTCGAGCGTAAAGCGCGCCACTTGCGCATCTGAGTTGAGCAGCGCAAGCAATCTCGAATCCGGCATCAGCTTTTCGAGAAAGTGCTCAAACGCTCCCGCGCCGCGCCGCAGTTGAATGAGAGAAACGGCGTGCGCCAGGGAGGCGCGCGTTCATCCAGAAACCGGATCAAATTGCTGGACGTCGGCTCCACCACCTCCGGCGCTTCGATTTGAGGCGCCACGGCTGGCGGCAGGCTGTAGTAAATGGGCCGCTGAGCGTGGATCACGCGCTCGTAGATTTCCTGCACCGCTTCCAGATGCGCGTTCAACTCGTGCACCAGTTTCTCGCCGGAAGGAGCGCTGCCGAGTTGCGCCGTCGGCATTTTTCTCGCCAGCAGATCCAACTCGCGCGGCGAAGTCGGCAGAGTGTGCGTTTGACGGTCCTCGGCCACTTGCAGCCGGTGTTCCAGATTGCGCAAAAAGCGATAGGCGGCAATCAGACGTCCGAACTCGGCGGCCGAAAGCAGATCCTTCTGGCTGAGACGCGAAAGCGCCAGCATCGTTCCGCCGTGCCGCAGCCAAGGAACGCGCCCGCCGTGCAAGCGCTGCAAGCATTGCACTAGAAATTCGACGTCCCGGATGCCGCCGGGAGCAAGCTTGACGTCGAACGCGGATTTGCCGAGCCTCCGCCGGCTCAACTTTTCGCCGATGCGCTCGCGTGTGGCCGACACTTCCTCCACGGCCGAAAAATCGAGCGTCGTGGAGTAGATCAGCGGTTCCACCGTGCCCAGCAGTTCGCGCCCCGACGCGGGATCGCCCGCCGCCACCCGCGCTTTGATCAGCATCTGCAGTTCCCAATCGCGCGCGCGAGTTTGATAATAACTCTTCGCTCCGTCGAGGGAAATGCACACCTCGCCCAGGCTGCCATCCGGGCGCAGCCGCAGATCCATGCGGTAGCACAGGCCTTCCGCCGTGTAGGTGGAAAGCACTTCGGTGTACTGGTTGGCGACCTTCTTGTAAAATTCCTTGTTGGATATGGGATGTTCGCCGTCGGTCTCGCCGTTGGCCGCGTACACGAACATCAGGTCGATATCGGAGCTGTAGTTCAGCTCGCGCCCGCCCAGCTTGCCCAGCGCGATCACCGACATGCCGCATTCCCATACTACGCCGGCTTCATCGACGTAACGCGGCGTGCCATGCCGGGCGGCCAGATCCGCGCGAATGCGCTTATAGCTGATATGCAGAATGGCGTCGGCCAGGTTCGAAAGTTCTTCCGTGGTTTCCGATAAACTGCCGAAGCCGAGCACGTCTCTGAGCAGGATGCGCAAAATCTGCTGGCGGCGGAACAGCGCGAGCGACAAAGCCAGGGGCTTTTTCTCAGATTGATTCTTCAGGAACTTTCCCAGACGTTTCTTGTACTCGCTCGCCGTCAGCGCCCGGCTCATGCCGGCGACTTCCTCCAGCCACTCCGGATGCTGCAAGAGTTCTTCGGAAAGAAAGCGGCTAAAGGAAGCCACCGTGACCAAGTACCTCAGAGTCGATGGCGCTTGCAGCAGACGCGTAAAAGCATCCGTCGGTTGTTGCCTCAAGCTCACCAGGTAGTGGATGGCCGCATCGGGATCCGCCGCCGACGCCAGCAACACTTTCACCTGATCTTGTTCTGGATTCGAGAGACCGAGCGAAAGGAGGGCAGCCTCTCCGCGCGCATGAGTGGGCTTGCGCAAGGGAAGGGCATCAAGCAGGCTTGGCATTCGTTGTTAGACAACCTGGTCTATTAATTCGATTATATCCTTTGGCCGGACCATTCCGCCCCGCAGTACCCGCGCATAGAATCCGGCCAGTCCCCAGCGAGGCGACGAAACATCGCCGGCCTTCACCTGGGCGTCATAAACCGCATGTTTGATGGAAGGGCCGTACACATCCAGGGTCCCGCAGGGGCTGCGCATTTTCGTGATTTCAAGCATGACGTCCCCCACCCGATAGCGCTGCCCAATGCGCATCCGGCGGCGGTCCAGCCCTAGCGTGGTCAGGTTTTCGCCCAGAGCCCCCGGGAAGACCGGGTAGCCCTGTGCGATGAGTTGCCCGATTCCCTCGCTGGTGATCAGCAGCACAGCCTGGTTGGGTCCGCCGTGAATTTCCGGATGCGCCCAGGAGTCGCCACGGATTCCTTCCGGCGTCACCTCGGCCTCCGCGATGGGCCGTTTGGGAACTCCCCCCGGCGAAATGTTGATTTGCACGATGGAACCGGTCACCTACAACGAGAATAGCTCCACTCACCAAACTCACAACCCTGGACGGCCCGGAAAATCCGCCGGCAGTTTTACATGACCTGGACTAAAAAGGGGCCGTAGGTTTTGCCGTTCAGCATTACTGTGTACTTGTAACTGGACGCGGCAGCGGTTTTGCTGACGGAACAGTACGCGTCATCCGAGGTAATCTTAGTCACCGTCCCGCCCTCGCCGCACACCCCCATGTCGATCGTAATCTGCCAGCCGTTATTTGGTTGCCAGTAAATATCGTCGCCGGGGGACACCATCACGGGACTAATGATCGTTGTGCCGCCTTTGCAATCCGTCGGCGATCCGCTCGTCAAATCCAGGCAGGTAACGGTAGGCGCTTTGCTTGCCGGCGCCGTGGACGCCGTCGATGCACCTTGGCCTGTTGTCGGCATGTGATAGATTTGCGGATCGCCACTTATGTACGGACCCGAGAGCGCATAGTATTTGTAGGAGGGTTTCGATAGGGCTCCAACGTCGATCGTGCAGGTCTTTGTTCCGCTGTTCTGGAGGATGTGGACACTTCCACATGGAGTATCGTCAAGAAACTGGACAAGCCAGGGACTGGATGCTGGAAACTTCCAGGTTACCTTGGTAGTTCCGCTGTTTTGGGTTATGTTCAGTGGGTCCGGGTCGGCAGTGACGGCGCCATTGTTGACTTTAATTGTCACTTTGTAGCCGCATCCGGTCGCAAAAACGGCAGCAAAAACCGCTGCGCCAAGCATTAGTCGCGCTTTCATTCGGGGCCTCCTCAGCTTAAGTTTGAACCTTCTACTTTTCCTTAGCCTTCATTGCTACCGCCTGAAATCGTGAATCCTTGCGTAAGTTCTGCAGCTCGGGCGCATGATCGAGGTCGGTGCGCGAATACCCATCGCGCACGCATCCGTCCAAAAGCTGGAGAGCTTCGGCGCGGTTCCCCGCCAGTTCGTAGGCCAGAGCTTCGTTGAAGCGCTCTTCCACAGTAGCCGCCGGAAATGTTCCCGCGCGCTTGAGCAAGGCCAGCGCCTCTTTGGTTTCCCCCAGCTTCGCCTTATAGAGCGCCAGGCTGGTTAACAAATCCGTGCTTCTTGGGTTTACCTGAAGACCAGACACCGCCAGATCAGCCGCTTTTTGCCACGCGGCAGCAGCCTTGCCGGCATTGAAGCCCATGGCCTGATATGCGTCGCCAAGATTGCGCCAAACCAAATGTTGCAGGGGATCTAGACCGACCGCCTTCAGGTAGGCTTCGGCTGCCTGGCGATACTTCGCCTGCCAGAAGAGCGCTGTTCCCAGGTTGGCGTAAGCCTCGCCCGAGGGAAGCAGGGCAATCGATTTATTCAATGCCAGATCGGCGTCATCAAGGCGCCCCATGGCCAGATAGACCGCTCCAAGGTTCCCCCACGGGAGCGCGGCCTGCGGAGCGAGGATCGTGGCCTGGTGGAAAAGTTTCTCCGCCTCAACATAGTTCGCCTGGTCGATATCGAAGTCGCCCCAATCGTTGAGAACGAACCAATCGTTGGGCCTGTCCGCGGCCAACTGCTCATAGGTTTGCGCCGCCAGTCGGAGCTCGCCCGACTTTAGATATGTCTCGGCCAGCCGAATCCTTACCTCTGTACCGTCCGGATCTAGTTTGGTGGCTTCTTCCGAATCGCGGATGGCCGCGTCATACTCGCCTCGATAGAGCTCGATTTGCGCCCGTCCCGCGTAACAGGCCGATAGCTCGGGCGCGAGTTCGAGCGCCTTCTTGTTCGTCCGTTCCGCCAGCTCGAGCGCCGCGGCATCCTTGGTCAACTGAAACCGGGTCGCATACGCTTCACCCAGCTTCGCCCACGCCCGCGCGAACCGGCGATCCAAGTCCACGGCCTTTTGCAGCTCTTCAATTGCCTGGTCCACGCTCGGGAGCCCGAACCCGCGAAGCAAACCGCGCGCTCGTTCGTATGCGGCGTATGCATCCGCGTTTGTGGTGTCGCCTCCTGTCACTTCTGGACGCAAGTTCCTGCGCGGAATGTCGAGCAGGGCGGCGGCCCGCTCGAACGCCGAAACGCGAAGGGTCGGAAGGGCCGACTCAAGGCACGAGACTGTCGCCCCTCGAAGCAGTTCCCCGGTCGAACTCCTCACCAATCTCAGGACCAACTCAACCGCCTTCCCCAAGCGAGCCAAATCAAGCGTTAAGATCAGGTTCGCTCCGAAGAGGCTCGAAACCTCCTTTGGCTTGCCGGCATTCTGCTTTTCGAGATATCGAACGGGAACAACAAAGAGATCGCCCTCCCCGGGCGCCGTGCGGGCCAACTCCATGGTGATGTTCTCCGAAATGCCCTTCAACAGCGCGAGGTCGGCGGGAGACGCTTTGGCTTCCGCGTTAGGCAAGACAATCACGCGCCGCGGCCGAGGGATCGGGTGCAGAAGGCGATTAATTTCATTCCGCTCCAACCAAACCGCGCCGCAGCAGCCCACCACCGCTGTTGCAGCCGCAGCCACCACCGATCTCCTTGTCAACTTCACCATCTTCGGTCTGCCACCGAGGGCGCCTGCCACCTCGGTCGCCGATTGATACCGGCTTCCCGGGTCATACTCCAGGCACCTTTCGATGACCTTGTCCCAGCGCGCCGGCAAACCCGGTTGTAAGGACGATGCGGGCGTCAGGCGTTTGGCCCTGCGTACCGCTGCGCCAATCGGGCTGGCAGCCGGAAAGGGATGTTTGCCCGTCACCATCTCGTACAGCACTACACCCAACGCGTAGATGTCCGTTGCCGCACTCACCGGGAGGCTCTCGAACTGTTCGGGGGCCATATACCCTGGCGTCCCTTCCGGGCCTGCGTCCAATGCCATCGTCGAACCCACTTCCAAAGCCAGCCCCAGATCGGTAATCACCGCGCAGAGCACGCCCGCACGCATGGTAAGCATGACGTTACGCGATTTCAAGTCGCGGTGAATGACGCCGGCTTTGTGAATCGCGTCGAGGCCCTGACACAATTGCAAGGCTATGACTTGGGCTTCGCGCCAGGGCAGGGGTCCCTTGCGAATCCGCTCAGTCAACGTGCCTCCTTCCAGGAATTCCATGGTGAGGAATGCGGCCACCGGCTGAAATCCAGCGGCAGGAAACGTGAATAACTCGTGGACCCGGCAAACGTGAGGGCTGGTCACAATGCGCGACAGTTGCACTTCCTGCTTGAACCTGCGAAGCATGGAGCGATCTCCATGGGCGTCATGGCGAATCGTCTTCAACGCCACCCGGCCCATTTCCTTGTCGAGCGCTTCGTAGACCTCACCCATGCCGCCGCGGCCGAGCAGTCGCACCACTTGGAAGCGGTCCAGGACGATCTCACCCGCCTGAAACGCTGAGTCTCTGGACGCGTCGCTAGCTGGCGCGAGCGTCCCGCCGGCCGGGCTCGTCTTCCGATCGTCAGCGGTGAGCAAGTCTTCGAGTTGTGCCGCCATGGCTTCGCCCGCTTCCGTGCGAACCCGGCCCAAGAACGCTGCCTGGGAAGGCGGAGGCAGCTTCCGCGCCTCGTCAAACAGCCGCCTGAGACGAGCCCTCTGTTCCGGAGTCTGGTTCATGGCTGAAGCCGGAGGGGGAGCCGATGCAGGCCAATGAAACGTGGAAGCTCCACGACGCGCGCCAGTTTCGGGGTGAGCCGGGATTCAGCTTGGCCCGGTTGCGTAAGCAGGCCTGTCATGCAATCGCCAGCGCTTACCGTTACGGGTCGCGAACTCGCCATAGCACTTATTCCGGAAGTTGTCTGAGGGCCTAATTATAGCTCGGAAGTGGGCTGCCCTGCCTTGCGCGTCACGCTCGAATCCGGGTATTGTTGGGCGCCTCGGGCGCAAGCCCGTCCACTCGCCGCAGAGATGGAAACAGCCAATTCCACAGAACCACGATCGCGATGGTTCCCGCCCCTCCCAGGATTACCGCCGGAACCGCGCCGAACCATTGGGCCGTGACTCCCGATTCGAACTGGCCGACTTCATTCGACGCTCCGATGAACAGCATGTTCACCGCACTCACACGGCCGCGCATTTCATCGGGCGTGGTGAGCTGCACCAGCGTGGAGCGCACAATCACGCTGACCATATCGAACGCGCCGGTCAGCATCAGCGCCATCAGCGATAGCGCGATATTGCGCGACAGCCCGAAGACAATCGTGAACACGCCGAATCCAGCTACGCAGAACAGCATGCTGAGTCCAGCGCGGCGCCGCAGGGGGTGGTGCGCAAGAAGAATCGCGACAGTAACGGCCCCCAGGCCCGGTGCGGCGCGCAGCACTCCCAGGCCGTACGGACCGGTGTGCAGGATTTCGCTTGCGTAAACCGGCAGCAACGCCACCGCGCCTCCCAGCAGCACGGCAAAAAGATCCAGCGACATGCACCCCAGAATCAACTTGTTTCGCCAGATGTAGCGGAGCCCGTCCAGGATCATGCCAACCCGTTCCTCCGAGTTTTTACGTACCGCCATGTCGACGTGAATTGCCGACAACAAAAACACCGCCGTCAAATAGGCGATGGTGGCGCACGCATAGACGGGCGCCGGACTTCCGGCAAAGCCATAGATCAAACCTCCAGCCATCGGGCCGAGAATGGTCGCCGTTTGGAAAAAGGAAGAGCTCCAGGTCACCGCGTTGGGAAAATGTTCCGGCTTCACCAGTTGCGGGAGAAAAGCCTGGCCCGCCGGCCCATTGAACGCCCGCACCGCGCCGTTGGCAAGCAGGACCGCATAGACCGGCCATATCGATGCAAGTCCGCGGAATGTGAGCGCCAGCAAAGTGACCGAGCAAAGCGCAAACGCTACGTAGCAAATTCGGAGTATGGATTGCCGGGAGTGCCGATCCGCCGTGTGTCCCGCCACTAAGAACAGCAGTACGCCGGGCGCGAATTGCGCCAGGCCGACTAGCCCCAGATCCAATGGGCGATGCGTCAGCCCATAGATCTGCCAGCCCACTGCAACCGAAATCATTTCCGAGGACACGATCGCCAGGAATCGCGCCGCCATGAACAAGCGAAAGTTGGGATAGCGGAACGCGACACGGGCGAGCGAGCCGGTATTCTTCTTGACTGCATTCCCTACATTCCCCAAATGACAGGGTTACATAACGACCGTCATGGCCGTGGCATTCCACGTGCTTAATAGCACTGGTAGAGGAACTATGTCCAAACAAAACTGTAAAAAATTCCTGACCGGCGCCGCTACCTTAGCCGTCCTGGTCGGATTGGGGGCCGGATTGGGTTTTGCCGCCAATCATCATGCCCTGAATGGTACTTGGCAACTGGCGCCGCAGCGCAGTGAGCTCAATGGTGAGCCGGCCATCCAGACTGGCACAGTGACCATTAACGATCGCGAGCACAACGTCTACGTGCAGCGCAATTTCAACTTCGACGGTGCGGATCAATCCACGTCTACCAGCTTCAGCACGGACGCCAGGGAGAAAACCTCGATCAAAGCGCCGGGCTTCAAGAGCAAGGCGAAATGGGATGGCGATGTCCTAAAGGTGGTGACAGCGCAGGACGGGATCAATATCGTTGAGCGGTATAGTCTCCGCGATGATGGCGCCCTTATGCTGCAGATCGAGCGGACGGGACATCAGCCCGAGACCCTCTATTTCCAACGCCAGTAACCCAATCTGGCTTGCATACGCGCTCTTCAAAACCGCGACCGCTAACCGAACCGCGACGCTAAACCGAAATCGCGACGCGAACCGCACCGCTAACCGAGCCGCGACCACAGGGAGCGGTCTTCAAATGTCGTAATACAACGCGAACTCATACGGGTGCGGCCGCAGCCGGATCGCATCCGCCTCGTTACGGCGCTTGTAGCTGATGAACGTCTCGATCAGTTCCTCTGTGAACACATCGCCTTTGAGCAGGAACGAATGATCGTCTTCCAGGCACCCCAGCGCCTCTTCGAGTGAAGACGGCATCGACGGAACCTTCTTCATTTCTTCCGGCGACAGATCGTAAATGTCTTTATCCAGCGGCTCGCCCGGATCCGCCTTGGTCAGTATCCCGTCCACACCCGCCATCAGCATCGCTGCAAAAGCCATATATGGATTCGACGAAGGATCGGGCGGACGAAACTCCACGCGCTTGGCCTTGGGACTCGCCGAATACATCGGAATGCGAACCGCGGCCGACCGGTTGCGGCGCGAGTACGCCAGATTCACCGGCGCCTCATAACCGGGCACCAGGCGCTTATAGCTATTCGTGGTGGGCGCGATGATGGCGGATAGCGCACGCGCATGCTTCAACAAGCCGGCGATGTAGTGCAACGCCATTTGGCTCAAACCCGCATATCCATCGCCTGCAAACAGCGGCTTGCCATCCTTCCATAGGCTCTGATGGGTGTGCATCCCGCTGCCGTTGTCGCCAAACAGAGGCTTGGGCATGAACGTGACAGATTTCCTGTACTGATACGCCACGTTGCGGATCACATACTTGTACAGCATCATGTTGTCGGCCGACTTGATGAGAGTGTCGAAACGCTGATCGATCTCGCATTGACCGCCGGTGGCCACTTCGTGATGGTGGCACTCGATATTGATCCCGCAGCGGATCATCGTCTCCACCATCTCGGCCCTCAGATCCTGATAATGATCCGTCGGTGGAACCGGGAAATAGCCTTCCTTGTACCGCGGCCGATAGCCCAGATTCTCGCCCTCGCGGCCCGAATTCCAGCGGCCTTCCTCGGCGTCGATGAAATAGAATCCGGAATGCTGATTCTGATCGAACCGCACGTTGTCGAAAATAAAGAACTCGGCCTCCGCGCCAAAGTACGCGGTATCCGCCAGCCCGCTGTTTTTTAGATAGCTCTCCGCCTTACGCGCGATCCACCGCGGGTCGCGCTCATAATGCTGCCGCGTAATCGGATCGATCACATCGCTGGTCATCACTAACGTGCGTATCTCACCAAAGGGATCGATGAACGCCGTGCTTGCGTCCGGGATCAGCAGCATGTCGCTCTCGTTGATCGCCGCCCATCCGCGGATGCTGGATCCATCGATGCCGAAGCCCTCTTCAAACGAGTCCTGAGTAAGCTGGCTGATGGGATAGGAGACGTGCTGTTGCAAACCGGGCAGATCCGTGAAGCGCAAATCGATTTGGCGAACTTCTTTGTCTTTCGCAAAGTCCAAAACTTCCTGCGGATTCATCTTTCCTCCATTTGTTGAACTCTCGCGGGCGCAACGATTGCGAGCATACCATACTGTTTTGCTTTGGCCGCCTCAGACCCGACATTGACAAGCAGGTGGCTTCAAGGCAACCATCGTTCGAGGTTCCATGGGCGACGATTTTGGCGACGGCGGCGATTTTGGAGACTTCGGAAACGGTGGCGACGACGGTAGCGATGACGGTGGCCCCGACGATCAGGGCGGAGATGACCAAGACGGCGACGATCAAAACGGCGGCGGCCAGGACGGCCAGGATCAGGACGGCGGCAATGGCGACAATGGCGGCGATGAGGACAACCTGGACGATATGTTTGCCTCCGGCGACGATCTGCCGCCGGTGGACGACGACGTTTTCGCCGGCGCGGCCGATTTTCCCAACGCGGACGCAACCGATTTCGAGGACGATGGCGGAGATTGGTCTTCGGAGGACTACCAGCAGTCGGCGCAAAACCTCTTTGGCGATCATCCGTTCTTCGGCGACACGCTAATCCAACAAAAGATCGACGAAGGTTTTCAACCCTACCAGGACGCCGGCTTCGGTCAGAACTTCGATCAGATTGCCCCCGGGACTTCGGATACCGTCCAATTATTTGAGCGCGAAGGCAAGCTGGTCGCGTTCGGCGTCGCATCGCAAGCCGTGCTCGAGCTGTTGATGGCTCGCTACACCGGCATCGATTGGCAGAATCTCGAAGTGGCCGTCCCGCAGAAAGGCGACGCCGTACCGCCGCAGCCGTTGCCGCCCGCGTTCGCAAACGTCGCCGAGCAGGATGCAGTAGATCTGCGCAAGTACGCTACGCCCGTCGGCGATCAGGGCCAGACCGGTCGCTGTTCGGCCTTTGCATGGACCCATGCCACGGAGCTGTCGCGCAACATGTTGAACCCAGGTTCGAACGAAGCCTCGGCACGGCTCTCGCCCAACTTCACCATGCTCGAATTCCAGCGCATGCAGGGCGACGCGCGCGACTACCAATACGCCTATGCAGGCGGCGACGGCACGGTCGGCGGCCCGGACCCCGGCGAAGTATTGGTCGAATACGGCACCTGCCGTCAGGAATTGTGGCCCGACGACCGCGCCACTCCGCTCACGCAGGAGGAACAACTGGAAGCCGACGCCCAGCGATACAGACTGGAAGGCGTCCCGCTGCCCATCGCTATTGACGACGTGAAGAAGGTTCTGAGCGCGGGATGTCCGGTGCATGTGTCGATGAACACCGGAGCGGCGTTCTCCGATGTGGGGCGCGACGGAAGGTTCAACGCCGCCGAGGCGCCTTCAGGCAGGCACGGCCGGCACGCCATGTTGATAGTAGGCTATGTGGGAAATTTCTTTACGCTGAAAAATTCCTGGGGCACGGATTGGGGCGACCAGGGCTTTTGCTACGTTCCCAAGAACGTCCTGGCCGCCTCCGATCCGGAGTTTGTTGCGGTGTTACTGAAGAAACCTGATTAGCAAACCTGGTTAGCGGTCGTGTTCATTAAACCAGTCGGCGTGGTGATCGCGATACTCCCGTAAGCGGTTAACGTCGTCGTCGAGAATCTGGCGCTCGCGGGGCGGCATCTGATTGTAGCTGGCCACCCGGCCCAACGTATTGACCACATGCTCGAGCAATTTGTCGTCGTAAGTATGGCTCGCAAATTTGCCCTGAAGTTCGTCTAATTCCGCGATAGTCTTATCGAGACGAAAGCGATCGCCACCCTTCGGCCAGGCTGTCGAGCGAACATGCTCCACATCCTTCTTCACCTGTTCAAACAAGCCCGCGTGCCAATGTTCCCCGTGGAAATAAGCGTCGCGCCCGTTATGAAATGGGTCCTCATCCTGGCCTGGACCGCGATCTTGAGCGGTCGCCGTGAACGAAAACGCCACCAAGCACGCGCTGGCAAAGCTGCTGAAAAGAGCTGTCCTCATGTGACACCCTCCTCACATGGGACGCTCCAGCGAGGAAGATGCTTCGCGGGCCTTACGTTCTCGAATGTTAAGTTCTCACCGTTACTTCCGCTCGATACGCATCCCGTAGAACGATCGATAAACGAAGAAGAAGGAGATCGCCAAGAATACCGCCGCCAGTACGTCGGTGAACACCGGGCCTTGATCGTGGGTGAGCGACACCGCCAATTCCACGGCCAGCAATCCGAACAACGTAGTGAACTTGATGATCGGGTTCAGCGCCACCGAGGAAGTATCCTTGAACGGATCGCCCACCGTGTCGCCCACCACCGTGGCGTCGTGCAGCGGAGTGTTCTTCTGCTTCAGTTCCGTCTCCACAATCTTTTTGGCGTTATCCCACGCGCCGCCCGCGTTCGCCATGAAGATGGCTTGATACAGGCCGAACAGCGCGATGGAGATCAGGTACCCGATAAAGAAGTACGGCTCCACGAACGCAAACCCCAGCGTCGCGAAGAACACCGTCAGGAAGATGTTGAACATGCCCTTCTGCGCATACTGCGTGCAGATCTCCACCACTTTCTTGCTGTCGGAAACCGAGGCCTTTTCCGAGCTTTCCAAGTTGATGTTGGCTTTAATGAACTCCACCGCGCGATAGGCGCCGGTGGTTACAGCTTGCATGGACGCACCGGTGAACCAGTAGATGATCGCGCCGCCGGTGATCAAGCCCAGCAGGAATGGCGCGTGCAGGATCGAAATGTTCGCTAGCAGTTCCGGCTGCAGCTTGTTGGTCAACGCCACGATGATCGAAAAAATCATGGTCGTCGCGCCCACCACGGCCGTTCCGATCAGCACCGGCTTGGCGGTGGCTTTAAACGTGTTCCCCGCGCCGTCGTTCTCTTCCAGATTCTCTTTGCCCTTCTCGAAGTCGGGCTTGAATCCGAAGTCTTTTTGGATCTCGGCGGAGATGTTGGGAATGCTCTCGATGGTGGAGAGCTCAAAGACGGATTGCGCGTTATCGGTGACGGGGCCATAGGAGTCCACTGCAATGGTCACCGGACCCATCCCGAGGAACCCGAACGCCACCAGGCCGAAGGCGAACACCGCCGGAGCCACCATCAGCGCCCCGAAGCCGAAGCCGCTGATCCAGGCTCCAATTGCCATCAGCGCCATCATCACCATGCCCAACCAGAAGGCGCTGAAGTCGCCAGCCACCAAGCCGGACAGGATATTGAGCGAAGCCCCGCCTTCCTCGGACGAAATAACCACCTCGCGTACGTGCCGCGAGTTCATGGAAGTGAAGGCTTTCACCAGCTCTGGGATGATGGCGCCCGCTAGCGTTCCGCAAGTGATCACCGAAGAAAGTTTCCACCATAGCGTGGTGTCGCCGCCTAGATTCGGGATAATTTGGCTGGATACCAGATAAGTGGCGGCAATGGAAACTAACGAAGTCATCCACACCAGCGAGGTCAGCGGCGCTTCGAAGTTCATCTTGGCGACGTTGCCGTAGCGGCTTTTGGCGATGGCTTCGTTGATGAAGTAGGAAATCCCGGAGGAGATCACCATCATCACGCGCATCACGAAGATCCAAACCAGCAACTGCACCTGCACCAGCGGATCGTTCACGGCCAGAATGATGAACGTAATCAGTGCGACGCCCGTCACGCCATACGTTTCGAATCCATCCGCGCTCGGTCCCACCGAATCGCCCGCGTTGTCGCCGGTGCAATCCGCGATGACGCCCGGGTTGCGCGCGTCGTCTTCTTTAATCTTGAACACGATCTTCATCAGGTCGGCCCCGATGTCGGCGATCTTGGTGAAGATGCCGCCCGCCACGCGCAAGGCGGCCGCGCCCAGTGACTCGCCGATCGCAAATCCGATGAAACAAGGGCCGGCGTAACTGCCCGGAATAAACAGCAGGATAAACAGCATCAGCACCAGCTCAATGCTGATCAGCATCATTCCGATGCTCATGCCCGCCTTCAGCGGAATCGAATTGCAGGGATACGCTTTGCCCGTCAGGCTGGCGAACGCAGTGCGCGAGTTGGCAAACGTGTTCACGCGAATGCCGAACCAGGCCACGCCGTAGCTGCCCGCGATGCCCACCACGCTGAACAGGAGAATGACGATCACCTTGGTAGTGTCGTAATGGGCCAACACCCCGAAATACAGCACGATCACGACGCCAATGAAGGCTTCCAAAATCAACAGGAACTTGCCCTGCGTGATCAGATATGTTTTGCACGTCTCATAGATCAGTTCGGAAATCTCGAGCATCGACCGGTGGACTGGAAGATTCCGCAATTGGGTGTAGGTGGCCAACCCGAACAACAGCCCGAGCGCGCATACCAGCAGTCCCCACATCAATAAGGTGCGGCCGTTCGTGCCGCCCAGGAAAGTGGCTTGCGCCAAGTCGGGCAATATGAGGTTCGCTTCGCCACCCGCCGCGGATTGGGCGAACGCCGGAGCGGGTAAGCTCATCAAAATCAAAGCCGCTAACAGGAGCGGCAAGATAATTAACGTGGCGCACCGACGAGCAGGCACGCGGACATTCAGCATTCGATCAGTTCCTCCATGAAATCTCGGAAGTCTCCCTGCAAGGGCGACGAGTAGACGGGTATTACGAATCCCTAAATACCTTGGATCACCATACCGCACTAGGGGCGAGGGCGCAACCGCCAAAAAGGCTGCCCCGTGGCGCGGCAAACTCAGATGACCTCTAGAATCAGACACTTAAGATAAAGCGTTTCGGGTACTGTGAGTAAAACCGGATGGTCCTGGGCCTGCATGCGCCTTTCCAGCACTCTCAGTCTTCTGCCGGTATCGAGCGATGCCTTCGCTACGATCTCCAGCAGCGCCGCTTCACTCAAATGGTGTGAGCAGGAGCACGTGACGAGAACGCCGCCCGAGCCGAGCAGTTCCAGGGCTCGCCGGTTAATTTCGCCGTAACCGCGAATCGCCGCTTCCAGGCTTTGGCGCGATTTTGCGAAGGCCGGAGGATCCAGGACCACCACATCAAAGCGCCGATGCGCGGTCGCATACCCAGCCAACAGTTCGAATACATCCGCCTCGCGGAGCTCCACATTCCCGATCCCGTTGGCGTCGCAATTCATCTTAGCGACGCGCAGGCTCGCCTCTGAGCTATCTACGGCCTCCACGCTGGTGCAAGACGCCGCCAGATGCAGGGCGAATCCGCCCGCCGATGTAAAACAATCGAGCGCCTGGCCACGGCCGTACCGGGCTGCGGCGAGGTAATTCTCCCGCTGGTCCAGAAAGATCCCGGTTTTTTGTCCACGCAACAAGTCGGCGTGGAGCTTCAGCCCGTTCATTCGGACCCCGACAGTCTCGGGAACTTCGCCCGCCGCCACACCCGACTGCAAGGGCAGCGCTTCCCTCTTGCGAACCGCCGCATCGTTGCGCTCCGCGATGCCTTTCGGCGCGAAAAGCTCCTCCAAACAACTCACAATCTCAGCCTTGGCGCGATCCATCCCTTGATCCAAAGTCTGAAGGGTAAAATAGTCGCCGTACCGGTCGATCACTAGCCCCGGCAACTGGTCTCCTTCGCCGTGAACCAGACGGTAGGCCTCCGAATCCGCCACCACGCGCTTTCGATGCGCTTCCGCTGCGGCGACACGGCGCAAATAGAACGCCCGGTCGATCGTCTCTACGCGCTGTGCGAGCAACCGCAGCGATATTTGGGACGCATCGCTATAGTGCGCCGTGCCGAGCGCCGCTCCGTTTGGATCTGTCACCACGACGGCTTCGCCGGCCGTGGCGCGGCCACGATCCAGTACGTCGCTGGAGAAAATCCAGGGATGCCCGGATGCGACGCGGTTCGCCCCTTTTCGGTTTACCCGGACAGTATGCAAGCTCTTAGTCTAGTCGGACCATATCTGTGAAACAATGTACGTGAATTGGTATCTTACCCTAGAGAATATTTGTCTCGGAATAAGAGGCTACCATGCAGGCTGTTTCACAACTCGCGCAAACCGCTGAGCCGTCGGAACATCTGGTTCAGTTCTACGATGCCGACCGCGCCGCGTGGGCCAAAAGCGTAGGCCGTTACCTGGCGGAAGGTTTGACTCGAGGTGAGGCTGTCCTAATCATTGCAACCCCGGAACATAACAAGGCTATTACCAGGCAGCTCAATATTCTGGGATGCGACCCGGATTCCAATGCCTACCGCGGCCGCCTCGCATTCTGCGACGCCGCTCAAACGCTGGCCAAGTTCATGCTGGCTGGAGAACCGGACTGGGATCGATTTCAGCGTACGATTGGCGGCGAGATGCGGCGGCTGATTTCCCGCTCCTTGGACGGCAGGTTTCGCGCTTACGGAGAGATGGTCGGGGTCCTCTGGAGCGCGCGGGAATTCTCCTCCGCGATCCGGCTGGAGGAGTACTGGAACCGCTTGCTGCGGTCTACGAAGTTCAAACTGTTCTGCGGCTATCCGATCGACATCTTCACCGACGATTTCAATCATGCCGATGTGGACGCGGTAGTTTGCGCCCACACCCACGTGCTGCCCACCGGCGAGAATGGCGATCTTCAGGAAGCGGTAACGCGCGCGCTTGATGAGGTATCGGGAAGCAACACGATCGAGCTGGAACGCTTGGCCCAGCCCACCCGGCATCCCAATACGCATGTGCCGGCCGCTGAAGCGGCTATCTTAGGCCTGCGAAATCACCTGCCGGGGCAAGCGCGCGATATCATCGGGACCGCTCGTCTCTATTACCAGAGCGAAAAACGTTTCCGGGCCTTGATTGAGAACAGCTCCGACGCCATCTCTATCTTCGATCCGGATGGCAAGGTTACCTACGCCAGCGCATCCACCGCGCGTGTGCTGGGCTATCAGCCGCATGACCTGGTGGGGCGCAGCGCCTTCGAGTTGATCCATCCGGACGATTTCGAAACGGTGCAACACAAGCTCGAAGAGCTGCGGGCCAATCCTTTCGATCCAGTGCACGTGCGTGCGCGACTGCTTGGAAAGGACACGCAATGGCGTTGGGTGGAAGGTACATTCACCAACCTTATCGACGATCCGGACGTTGGCGCGATCGTCGCTAACTACCGCGACATTTCCCAGCAAAAGGCCGCCGAGGACCAGCAGTTGAAGGCCGCCCAAGAGCTGGCCCGCTACAACGCCGAGCTGGAATCGTTCGCCTATGCAGCTACCCACGATTTGCGGGAGCCGCTGCGAACCGTGAGTGCGTTCACAGAGCTTCTGGTGCGGCGCACCAACTCCGCTGAGAAGAATGAACAGTACTCCAAGTTCATTCTCGATAGCGTGGCCCACATGTCGCGCATGCTGGACGATCTGTTGGCCCTTACCAGCCTCACTTCCCATGACGCGCTCCAGACGGTGGATCTTGGCTGCGCTGTGGAACATGCCACCCATTGCTTGGAGCAGGCTATCCGTGAAAGCGGCGCCGGCATCACGGTGGGCCCTTTACCGCGCGTGCAGGGAAATGAGAGCCAATTGACCGGACTGATCCAGAACTTGCTGGGCAATGCGATCAAATACCGCGGGCCGCAGCCCGTTCTGATTGAAGTGACGGCGGAACCGATGGGAAACGGATGGGTCGTGAAGGTCCGGGACAACGGCATCGGAATCGCACCCGTTTACCACGAGCAGATCTTCGGCCTCTTCAAGCGGCTGCACCATCGATCCGTCCCCGGCACCGGCATCGGCCTTGCGATTTGCAAAAAGATCGTCGACGGAATGGGTGGAAGAATTTGGGTGGAATCCGAGCTCGGCAAGGGATCCACTTTTTGCTTCACAGCCCAATCCGCTCCTGACAGCTAGACGCCGCCCGAATCCTTCGCGGACTGCGGTACCCTCTTCGTTATGGCTGAACGAAGAATGCTAACCAGATTGCTGGCCTCATTGGCATGCCTGATCGCTCCAGGCTATGTTGCCGCCCAGGCGCCGCAATTCACGATTCAGGACCTGGGAACATTGCCGAATCTACCTTCCTGCAATGGCACGGCTCTGAGCCAATCCGGCAACGTGGCGGGATACTGCACCAGCCAGATCGATGAGAACCTGCTGTCGAGCAACACATCTACACATGTGTTTCTGTATTCCAAGGGCGTCATGACCGATCTGAACGTCACGTATCCGCCGACTGGTGCGGTCCCAACGGCGGTGAACGACTCCGGTGCGGTTGTGGGTGGAGCTTTGAACCTGGACCTCGTGGATTCAACTGGCTCCGCATCGCCGTTTATCTACCTAAATGGCGCCATCCAGCCACCCTCCGTGCCGCTCGAAAGCCTGCTGCCTTTAGGACTCAATAATGCCGGCCAGATGATCGGTACTGCCATCGAAATCGGCAACTACACCCTGAACTATTTCATCGACAGCAAGGCATTCTTGGTTCCGATCTCAGGCGGCGCGATCACGCAGCTTGCAGCCCCCACCAGCGGAGGCGGCGCGGCGGCGTTCGCCATCAACTCGAATGGAGTGGTGGCCGGCGCCGGCGTCGGACAAAATGCCACGAACATTACGCCGATGTTGTGGCAGAATCTAACGCCGCAGGCTCTGCCGCTCCTTTCCGGGTTTCAGGAAGCAATCGCCACCTCGGTCAACGATTCGAGCGTCGCGGCCGGGGTCGCCTTCAATATAAACTTTGAGACCCTGATCGATCCCAGCGCCATGGCTCACGCGGTGTTATTCAACAGCGGGTCCGTTACCGATCTGGGTGTGCTCCCCGGCGACTACAGCAGCGTAGCGGCGGCAATCAACAACTCTGGATCGGTGGTTGGCTTTAGCAACAATCAGCCGCCCGACTTCACCCTGCACCTGGCCGCTCTCTTCTATCCTCCGGCGAGCAATTACCACGCGTTCATTTATAGCGGCGGCAAGATGTATGACCTGACCCGACAATTGGTAAACGGCGCTGGTTGGAAGCTCTCATTCGCGACGAGCATCAACAACGCCGGGCAAATTACCGGCACTGGGCTTTATGAAGGCCCCGATGGCGCCACCGTTCAACGGGCCTTTCTTCTCACTCCGGTGCCGGGCCCAACCATCACGAATATCGTTGGAGCCGGATTCAGCACACCCGCGGTCACCAGCATTTCCTCCAACGGCCTGTTCACGATTTTTGGGAGCGATTTGGCGTCTGCGAATGTGGGATTGACGCAAAGCGACATCGTCGACAATCAGCTTCCGACGAATTTAGGAGGGACCTGCGTCGAGAGCGGCGCCACGAAATGGGGGCTGTTCTTCGTTTCACCAGGCCAGATAAATGTCCTGGCAGGTTCATTGCCCACCTCGGGCACAGTGCCGGTGACAGTGGTCACGGGCTGCGGGACAGCGAATGAGGTCGCATCGCCGGCGGTGAATGTGCTCGTGGCCGAGGAGGCGCCCGAGTTTCTCTACTTCCTCGAGAATTCCAACGGCCAGAATCCGATTGCCGCCATCGAACCAAACGGGGCTTACATCGGCGCGCCCGGATTGATTTCCGGCGCTACGTTCGCAGCCGCGCACCCAGGAGATGTGGTCACCGCCTTCGGCGTTGGCTGGGGACCGACCTCTCCCTCCCAAACGCCCGGGGCTATCGCCACCGCAGCGGCTACTTTGACGAGCCCGTACACGCTGACCCTGGGGGGCAAAACAGTCGACGTAACGTACGCGGGAGTATCGCCGGGATACGCGGGACTCTATCAGATCGACTTCACGGCGCCTTCCGGCCTGAGCCCAGGAAATCAGCCGCTCGTTTTGACCGTGAACGGCGCGGCGACTTCGTCCACCGCTTATATTACGGTGTCGAACTAGTATCTGAGTTGCAAGTTGTGGGGCGGTCCCCCAGGACCGCGGCCGACGCCCGCGTCGGCCTCTGTTTCCCGTGTATTGGTCGAGCCGGACGAAGGCGCCCGCCCAGAAAGTTCGTTCGACAAAAAATTCGGGTGCAGCCTTTCTATACGATGTACTAGACGCCGCGGCGCATCGCTTCCAGCCGCGCGATACGATCTTCGGTCGGCGGATGTGTCGAAAACATCCTCATCAGGCTTTGTCCCGAGAAGGGTTTGACGATGAACAAGTGAGCCGTGGCCGGGTTCACGTCCTGCATCGGAATCCGCTTGGACCAGCTCTCCAGCTTGCCGAGCGCCGAGATCAGCTCGTCGGGATTGTGCGTCACGTGCGCTGAAGTTTCATCGGCGGCGTATTCGCGCGTTCGTGAAATGGCCATCTGAATGAGCATTGCGGCGACGGGCGCAAGGATCAACATGGCCAGCGCCGCCCAGGGACTTTGGCGATCCTCGTCATCCCTGCTCCCGCCAAACCAAAAAGCCATGCGCGCCAGGAATGTGATCGCCGCGGCGATGGTCGCCGCCACCGAACTGGTCAGGATGTCGCGGTTCTTCACATGTCCCAGTTCGTGCGCCACCACGCCTTCCAGTTCCTGGTCGCTCATCAACTGCAGGACGCCCGCGGTGAACGCGACCGATGCGTGCTCCGGATTGCGACCCGTGGCAAAAGCGTTGGGCGACGGATCTTGAATCAGCCATAACTTCGGCATCGGTAAACCCATGCGCTGCGTAAGGCTTTGGACAATCGGGAACACTCGCGCGTACACATCGGGATTCTCCTGCGGCGTCACCGGCTGAGCCGAGTACATCGCAAGCGCCATCTTGTCCGAAAAGAAGTAGCTAAAAAAATTCAGAGCAACCGCGATCGCGAGCGCGATGTAGAGCCCGTTCCGCCCTCCAAACATTTCGCCGCCCGCCAGCAGCAGACCGCTGAGGATGCCAAGAAGAAGGACTGTTTTAACGCCGTTCATAACACCTGCCTGTCACCTGTTTGATTATCGCCCCGCAAAAGAGATCCGCAAAAAACTGTGGGGCGACCGAAGCCGCCCCCAGGATGCTGCAATGAAATGTTGTTGCTTTCGCAAAGATCAGTTGTTACTGACTTGCACTTTGATCGTTTTGGGCTTCGCGACTTCCTTCTTCGGAAGCGTGACTGTGAGGACTCCGGCTTCGTACGCCGCCTTGACGTGCTCTGCATCTACCGAATCCGGTATTGTGAAGATACGAACAAACGATCCGTAGCTCCGTTCCATCCTATGGAAGCCCTTATTGTTCTCGTCTTTCTCAAACTTCCGCTCGCCCTTCACCGTCAAAGTGCCGTTCTCAAGCTGGATGTCGATGTCCTTCAACTCCACGCCGGGGACGTCGGCCTTGAGAACTAACTCATTCTCGGTCTCTATGATATCCACCGCAGGAGCCCAAGGCCGCGTCCTGACGCCGTCTTCGCTCAACAGGCGATTGATGCTGTCCTGGAAGAGCCTCAAACCAGTCGGAAAATCTTCGGTATCCGCAAAAGGTGCATACTTTACAATCGGCATAGCAATTAATCTCCTTATGTCTAACTCCATTACTAGTATAAAATCTTAGCGTGTACTTGTCAAGGTTGGTGACAAAAAATATTCTTGCCTCTGTGTATATCTACGACCAAAAAGGTCCGCTATACTGTAGCCGGGGCCTAGTACAATTCTAAAGTAGAGGTCCTTGACGTGCTTTCCCGAGCGGCGGATACTGATTGATGCTGCAAATGAATGTCAACAGCGGACTAGGCGCTGCGCCAAACGGCGCATTCGCGCGCACGCTCGCGCAACTCCCTGAGGGAGAATCGGGCGTCCTCGATCGTCTGGACCTGCCGGACGACATCGCCCGCCGTTTGATGGAACTCGGCTTCCTGCCCGGTCACATTATTGTTCCAGCCCGCAGCGCCCCGGGCGGCGAACCGCGCGTCTACCGCGTGGATGGCTCTGAAGTCGCGCTGCGCCGGGAAACTGCATCGCACCTCATCCTCCGGCCAAAGAACCTATGAGCGACTGCCACAGTTGCGCCGGATGTGCCGTTGCCGAAGCGCCGCCTTCCTTGCAAAAGGGCGCGCGCCCGCACGTCGTCGCCATCATCGGGCCGCCGAACTCGGGCAAGTCGACCCTCTTCAATCGCCTCACCGGTTTGCGCCAAAAGGTGGCCAACTTCCCGGGCGTCACCGTCGAACAACGCGTGGGAAAGGCGAGGATGCAGCAGCATCACGATGTCGTCCTCGTCGATCTGCCCGGTGTCTACAGTCTGAATCCGCGCTCGGAAGACGAACAAGTGACGCGCGACGTCTTGGCCGGCGCCATGCCTGGTATCCCAAAACCAGACGCGGTGCTGCTGATTCTCGATTGCACCAATCTGGGGCGTCACCTGGTGCTGGCCGCGCCCATCCTCAGTTTGAAATTGCCGACGCTGGTCATCCTCAACATGGCGGACGATCTCAAGAGTCGCGGCGGCCATGTTGACACGGCCGAGCTCGCCAGCGAATTAGGTTCGCCGGTTGCCCTCATCAGCGCTTCCAAAGGCCAAGGCGTGGAAAAAGTCTTCCAGTTCATGGAAGGCACTTCGGGCGGAACCACCTCGCTGACGCCTCCCCGCGTGGAGCTTCCGATTCTGCAGGACATTCCGCGCTGCCGCCAATGGGCGCACGACGTGGGAACTGGCGCGGCCTACCGTGCCCCGGCGCCGCCCATATGGACGCGCCGCCTGGATTCCGTGTTCTTGCATCCCATCGCCGGTCCTCTGATCTTCCTGCTGGTAGTGGCCGGCGTTTTCCAGACCATCTTCAAGGGCGCGAAACCTATGATGGATGGACTGCAGGATCTGATCCAGACGTCCGGGCAGTGGATCGAACACGTTCTGCCGGCCTCCATCTTCCGCTCGCTGCTAGTGGACGGCATATGGAGCGGCGTGGGCGCGGTCATCGTCTTCCTGCCGCAAATTCTGCTGCTGTTCCTGTTTATTGGAATCCTGGAGGATTCCGGATACCTGGCCCGCGCCGCCCTCATTGCCGACCGCACCATGGCTAAGTTCGGCCTGCAGGGCAAATCGTTCATCCCACTGATCTCCGCGTACGCCTGCGCGGTCCCGGCCATCATGGCCACCCGCACCATCGAAAACAAGCGCGATCGTCTGGCCACGATCCTCATTGCCCCGTTCATGACCTGCTCGGCTCGCCTGCCTGTTTACACGCTGATCATCGCCGCTTTCCTCGCCGATCGCCCGATCCTCGGACACTTCTTCGGCGCACAAGCCGCCGCGTTGCTGGGGCTCTACGTTCTTGGATTTGTGGCGGCGGTGATGACCGCGAAACTGCTGAAGTCGTCCATCCTGAAAAGCGAGCGCGTTCCGTTCGTCCTTGAGATGCCGCCCTACCGCTGGCCCACTCTGCGATCGCTCAGCCTGCGATTGATCGATCGCTCCAAAGTCTTCCTGCACCGTGCGGGCACTGTGATCCTGCTCGTGATCGTCGTGCTCTGGGTACTCGAAAACCTGCCAGTGAAAAACGGGCAGCCGCCTGAGATCGCCGACAGCTTCGCCGGCATGATCGGCCACGCGGTCGAGCCCGTGATCAAGCCCCTTGGATTCAACTGGAAGATCGGTATCGGACTGGTCAGTTCGATCGCCGCGCGCGAAGTGATTGTCGGGACGCTCGGCACCATCTACGGCAAGGAAGGCACGTCGGAATCGATGGGCCTTCGCCAGGCCCTGCGTAGCGATTTAAGCCCAGGTGGCGCCATCGCGCTGCTGGTTTTCTTCGCTTTTGCCATGCAGTGCATGTCCACCATGGCCGTAGTGCGCCGCGAAACCGGCGGATGGAAATGGCCGGTGCTTCAGTTCAGTTACATGACGTTCCTGGCCTACCTGTGCGCACTGATCGCCAATGAAGTGGTGCGCTCCGGCGTTTTTAGCTGACCCGCGACCGATACCGAGCCGCCGTCCATACCGAGATGGAATGAGAAGGCCGGCCCCGGCGGGATGCGATAAGCTCCCAACGGAAACGCACTCGAAGTGCAAAGGAGAACCGGCCATGAAGAAGAATAGCATCGTCCCACAGAGTCCGAAGCGGACAAGCGTCCGTAAGACAGGGCCGATAACAAGCGGCATGGACCTGGGAGACGCTGTTGCAGACGTTGGTGCGCTGAAGCGCTGCCGGATCGCAATGGAAGTGGGCACGCATTCGCCGTGGGTGAGCCGTCTGCTGAAAGATTTGGGGCACGAAGCGATCGGGGCCAACGCGCGGCAGGTCAAGCTGATCAGCGTCAGCAGCCGACGACCGGCTGGACGCGCAAACTCTGGCGCGGCTGGCGCGAGTCGATCCGCGTTGCTGCGGCCGATCCAGCACCGCAGCGAGAAAGCGCAGGGCCACCCGGGTGCGGGCGGCGTTGGTGGAAGCCCGTATCAGCCTGGTGAACACGGCGCGGGGGCTGGCCAAAGCCACCGGCGAGCGGTTGGTGCAATGCGACACCGATCAACTGCGCGCCAACGCAGGTGCGGGAAGCGCTGGAGCCGCTGATAAAAGAAATCGAGTCGCTAACGGAAAAGATCCATGCCAGCGACCGCAAAATCGAGCAGATCGCCCGGACCGAATACCCGGAGACCGCAATGCTGCAGCGAGTCGGGCCAGAGCCAACCCCAACTGCGGATCACCAAAGAAGGTGACATCTATTTGCGGAAGATGCTGGTGCAAGGGGCGCATTATATTCTGGGCTACCGCGGGCCGGATACGGACCTGAAGCGCTGGGGCATGAGACTGGCGGCACGCGGAGGCAATAAGGCAAAGAAACGAGCGATTGTAGCGGTGGCGCGGAAGCTGGCGGTGTTGCTGCACCGGCTGTGGGTGACGGGGGAAGTTTACGAGCCGTTGCGGAATAGCCAGAGGGCGCGGTTGAAGAAGACGGCGGCCTGACAAAGAATGTAGTTTGAACCCAACGCCGAGTTCGGGTGACTGCGAGGTCGCGGCGGAACGGGCGCTTCCGGAAACGGAGGCGCCTCAGTTCGGTACTGAGATGGCAGCACCCCATAAAATTGAGGACTCCAACCGGCACCGGAGCGATGCTCCACTGAAGAGTGCGAATGGAACCAGGGCGAGTCGGCGGTGGTGAAATTCGGGAAGGACGCACGGCGCCTCCCGCTGGAAAGGAATAATTGCGATGGGTGAACAAGCAGCTTGCGGCAGCAATGAAACTTTGGACGCCCCCTTTCCCGCTTCCCCCACCAGAGGGCTGCCGCCCCCTTGTGCATCCCCTGCGAGCGCATGCTGGGACAGGTGGAGGATCAGGAATCCCGAAATTTTCATTTCGCCGACGAAAAACGAACTCTTCAGTTGACACGACCGGCCTTCTCATGGAAGACGGCCGCCTGCTTACAAATTTCCGCGCGAGTCCTGCTCACGCTCGATCGCTTCGAACAAAGCCTTGAAGTTGCCCTTGCCGAAACTGCGGCTGCCTTTGCGTTGAATTACTTCGTAAAACAAGGTGGGACGGTCCTCCACCGGCTTGGTAAAGATCTGCAGCATGTAGCCTTCGTCGTCGCGATCCACCAGGATGCCCAAGTCGGCCAGCTCGCCCACCGGTTCGTCGATCTTGCCGCAGCGCTTCTCCAGATCGTCGTAGTAGGAAGAGGGGACTCGCAGAAACTCGATGCCCTGCGCCCGCATCTTGGACACGCTCTCGACGATGTTGCCGGTCGCCAGGGCTATGTGCTGGACGCCGGGTCCGCCGTAAAACTCCAGATATTCTTCGATCTGCGATTTCTTCTTGCCCACAGCCGGCTCATTGATCGGAAACTTCACCCGGCCGTTTCCGTTGGACATCACTTTGGACATGAGCGCGGAGTACTCGGTGCTGATGTCTTTATCATCGAAGTGCTGGTAAAGCTGGAAGCCCATCACGTCGCGATAGAAGCCGACCCAGGCGTCCATTTGTCCCCAGCCCACGTTGCCCACCATATGGTCGATGTGGAGCAGACCGGTGGGCCGTGCGATCGGATCGTCGTCCACGGCGCGGAAACCCGGTAGGAAGACGCCTCGATAATCTTTCCGCTCAATGAACGCGTGGAGCGTGTCGCCATACGCGGCAATTGCCGAGATCCGAACGCGGCCGTCCTTATCTTGGCGCACGGTGGGTTCCTGAACGCCGCGAGCGCCCCGGCGCGTGGTTTCCCGGTACGCCGATTCGGCGTCGTCCACACCCAGCGCAATCTCGCGAACGCCGTCGCCGTGCCGTTGGATGTGCTGCGAAATCTCACTGTCGGCGACCAGCGGCGTGGTCAGCACAAAACGAATCTTGCCTTGCTCCAGGACATAAGAAACACGGTCGCGCGTGCCGGTTTCCGGTCCGCGATAGGCCACCAGCTTCATTCCGAAAGCCGCGCGATAGTAATAAGCCGCCTGCTTGGCGTTTCCGACATAGAACTCCACAAAGTCGGTGCCATTCAGCGGAAGAAAATCGGCTGGCGTTTTCTCCGGGACTCGATTTTCGGCTAACTGTTGCATGATAGGGGTACCTCTAACTTCTGTATTGCTTCGACACACCGACGGTTGTCTTCGGCCGTGCCAGTCGAAATGCGAACGCAATTCGACAGCCCGAAACTGGCCAGCGGCCGGATGATAATTCCTTGCGTTAGCAACTCGTGTGTAAGTCGCGCTGCTTGCTCGGCGCCCGGCAGTACGATCATTAGGAAATTCGCTTCTGACGGCACTACCGTGAGGCCTATCTCACGCAAGGCTGCCGTTAGAAACTTCAGCCCGCGCGCATTTAATTCGAGCGATTTATGCAGGAACTCCTTATCGGCGAGCGCACCGATGCCGGCCGCTTGCGCGAGAGTGCTGGGCTCAAACGGAAGCTTCACCTTGAGCAGGTTGGCGATCAAGCGCTCATGTGCGAATCCGTAACCGATGCGAACGCCGGCCAGTCCGTAAACCTTCGAAAAAGTCCGCAGCGTGATGACGTTGTCGTAACGGTAGTGCATCGAATCGGGATAGCGAGGCGTGTCCTTGGCATATTCGAAGTAAGCTTCGTCCAGAATGATCAGGACGCGCTCGGGAACGTGGCGGTAAAACTCGTCGAACTCGTGTTTCGAAAAGATCGTGCCCGTGGGATTGTTGGGATTGGCTAGATACACGATCTTGGTGCGCTCCGTGATCGCGCTGGCGAGCGCCGGCAAGTCATAATGCCAATCGCGATAAGGCACCGTGCGGTACGCCACTCCGCGCGACTTCGCCAGCAGTTGAAACCCCACGAACGCGGCTTCGGTGGTTAGCACTTCATCCTCATCGCACAGGAAAGTGCGAATGATGTTGGATATGAGGCTCTCGGAACCGCTGCCGGCAATTACATTTTCGACCTTGGTCTCGTAGTTCTCCGCCAGAACGCGGCGCAGGTCCAAGCCGCTGTTGGGATAAAAATTCAGCTCGCTCATACAGCGCGTCATGGCTTCGATAGCCAGTGGCGAAGGGCCCAGAGGATTCTCGTTGGAAGCGAGCTTGCTGACGCGGCTCAGGCCATAGGCGCGCTGAACTTCTTCCACGCTGCGCCCGGCCTCGTAAGCACGCAACGCCTCGATATACGGGGGAACCAGCGGCATCCACCTTCAGTGTGACACACCGGTATTCGCCCGCTTGCCCTCACCCCCGGACGTCAGCGAACCGTTCCGCTTTGCTTCGCGACATCGAGATCATCGATCGAAATGCCGAACGCCTGAACCGCGAAGCGGCAGACACGCTTGAATACCAGCCGTTATCGAGAGATCCACGAAAGCAGCGCGTGTTCCTCGTCGTTAGCCGGTAATCCACAAGCGCTGGCCTCCTCTCCTAGACTTGGAGGCTGCGAAAAAAGGCACAATTTGTTCGCTCCCTGCGGTCGCGGCTCAGTAAGCGGCTGGAGGGAGTGGAATTAAGTTTTTCCGCAGGCCTTCACTAGGGAATCCCAGCGGAGTCACGATTCTGTTCACAAAAGTGAGCTTCCCGATAGCGCCGTCTGGCCTGTCTCCCGTAGGTTAAGTAAGAGCCATAATAGATCCACGCCATGCACGCTGTCTCCAAGATCGACCCAGCCGCGGCCCAGACTCCCCAGCTTTACCGGCCGCATAGCACCGGCTTCCGCCGCGCCACCTACGTGGATCGTGCGATGGGCTCCGTTCACATGGGTACCGGCATCTGTTTTCTGGACCCTGGCGGCGCTGTCCAGCCCCACTTGCATTCGTTCGAAGAGAGCTTCTACATTCTGGAAGGCGCCGTGTCGGTGCAGACGGGTGACAAGACGCACCTGCTCGGCCCCGGCAACTTCGGATTGATTCCAACCGGCACGCCACACTCCTGGAAGAACACGGGCGCCGGCGTGGCCAGATGGCTTGAGATGCAGGCGCCGCAGCCGCGGCCCTCCGAATACGGGCGAGATACCTTTTTCACTAGCGATGGCGCCACCGACGCGGCCGTGCCGATCGGCCATTTCGACGAATCGCAACTGCCCCGCCCCGGCGGTGCTTCACAAATGGAAGGCTTCAACCCCACCACCGGCGTCGCCATCAAGATGTTTGTCGATCGATCGTTCGGCGCCACCCACCAATCGCTGTTCCTGATTCAGTATTCGCCCGGCGCGAAGATAGACCCGCACGATCACACGTTCGAAGAGTCCTATTTCATCGTGGGCGGC
>Ga0182024_10001337_pt1 | contig 63965 bp, 52 predicted proteins | sample P32metaG_FD_120480 | JGI IMG/M metagenome (GOLD analysis project Ga0182024, IMG submission 120480) | Permafrost microbial communities from Stordalen Mire, Sweden - P3-2 metaG (Illumina Assembly) | ecosystem: Environmental > Terrestrial > Soil > Wetlands > Permafrost | place: Sweden: Stordalen... | reverse complement strand
TTTTTCAAAGGCCTTCGTCCCCCGCCAACTGTACAAGTGCTGTACGTGTTCAGGATGGTGATCGCTTACCATGTGATAGCAAGGCGCAAACAAACGCCCCTTGGCCATCTGCATTACGACGGCGGACGGCACGTTACGAAAGGAAAATTCCCAAGGCGCTCGAACCAGCTTTTGCACGCTACGCCTGAACATTTGCGATCCTCATATGATCGCACCTTTGTAAAACTCCACCTAAAATAAGGTCCACACACCCGAGAACTCAAACATCGATGCCTGGCCTCCAAATTGAGAAGGAAGCAGAATCAGGAGAGCAGCAAGAATCGCGGGAGAAAATTGAAAAGCCCGCAGCACGCGGCCGCAGGCTCTAGCGACAGCTGAGTCGAAGAAAAGTGGCTGGAAAGCCGGCTCCCGGTACCGTTCGGCAATCTGACGAAAAAGCGGTGGTCGATTTGGGCGGTGCGTTGTGGTCGCCGCTGCGCTCCACGCGCCTTCAGGGTTCCCCTTCGGCGGTCGAACACCTTAGCCGCCCGTTGCCCCGCTGAGTAATGAGGAAGCAGCGAAGTGGTCGTTGTCCCAGATTTCCTATTCGAGTCGAGCCTGAGCGGAATCGGTAGCAGTTTTCTTACGAAACAATGCTAGACAAGCAATCATGATGACTAGCGGCAGAAATAAAACCGGCTCCGGCGTCGCGTCGACCTCCAACTGAGCCAAACCGCCGACGCTAGCTCCGTCGTCCGAAATGAACACGTACCAATCGCCTGTTGAGGCGGGTGTGAATTGAATCGTCGCGAGCGACCAGGTGTAAGAGGCAGTCCCCGAGACCTGATCATAGGTCGTAAACGTTGGAGACGCAGCGGTGCCTCCAGTAGCGACTCCGAGACGATACAACGCTTGGGGAAATAACGTCCGGCTGGCTACCTCCGTAGAGACCGAGTAGGTTTGGCCGCCTATGAGCGTACCGAGGTCTTGGGTAATGTAAGAACCTCCTGAGCTCCCCGAGCCGAGGAACGCAACATTGTTTCCCTCAAAGGCAGATGGCGCGCAGGAAACGGAAACACAAAGGCCGGGGGCAAACGTTCCGGATTCGCCGAACTGGTTCCAATCAACGATTGTAAAGTTATAACAGTAAACACTGCCGCATCCAGCACTTTAATCAAACGGATTTTGGATCTCGAAGCTAGCGTTAGTCAGCGTGAGATTGGCGCGGGCTGGCACAGCCGTTAATGACAGGCTGACGCAAGCGGCACACAATGAAAGAAAAAGGCTCAGGCAGAACTGCCCCTTTCGGAGCACCGAAGGCATTGAAATGCACTTCATAGTGAAATCCCCCACACATCGACCGCTCTTCGAGACTGCTACATAATCCAATCGCCTTGATTGTAATGGATTCGTCAGGGCCTGTCAACGCAATTCACGACATTCCTATGCCATTGGACTAGCAGCCTTCGGGCCCTTGACCCTGGAGCTGCAATCTGCTTCAATAGTGGCCCATCTCTGAGGACCTATTAGTTTATCGTCAATAGATACATGCCCCCGCGTTCGGTCGTCGTCAAAATCCATCTTAACCCCTCGTACCTGCGGAAAATCATTCTGAAAATCCACCTCTGCCTCGGTCTCACCGCCGGCGTTTTCCTCGCGATTCTGGGCCTCACCGGCAGCATCATGGCTTTTGAGAACGAGATCGACCACTGGCTGCGTCCGGAACTCTGGTATGTGACCCCGGGACGCAAGCCTCTGCCTGAGAACGATCTCGTCTCCGTCGCGCAGAACCGGTTCCGTCCAGCCCGCGTTTTCGCCGTCCAATTCCCTCGAGCAGCAAATCTCGCTCAGTTGATACGGATGACGGATGCGACCATCGTGTACCTCAACCCTTACGACGGGACCGTTCTTGGTGACACGCTAGGCCTCTCGAGCACGGATCAGTTTCTGATCTATGTCCATCAAGTGCATCTGTGGCTGATTCCCGACCCGACGTGGGTGCCGGCCTTGGCGCAAGTTGGCAAGATCGCCGTCAGCGTCGCGGCCTTGTTTACCGCTCTGCTCGTGCCTACCGGGCTGATCCTATGGCTGCGCGACAAACGCCTATCCATCCGTTCGAAGGCCATCAACTTCAAAATTTCCTGGTTTGTTTACTTCCAGGATGCGCACCATGCCATCGGCATCTACGCATCAGTATTTATTTGGATCGCCTCCGTCACGGGCATCGTGATCGGTTTCAATTTCGGGGAGAACCTGATTTACCCGATCACCAGGTCTTCGCCTCCAGAGCCCCTGAAGAACTTCCCATCCGTGGTAGTGCCAGGAGCGGCGCCGATTATGGCGGACCGGGCCCTCGAAGTCGCGCGCCACGCCATGCCCAATGCACGAGTGGACGTGATGTTCATGCCGACTCGTCGCGCAGGCTCATTCACTGTGCTGATGCGCGTGCCCGGAGAGACTTCGCAAAGCGTCCACAGCAGTGTCACCATCGATCAGTACAGCGGCCAGGTGCTCAATGTGCGAGATTACCGGGCGGCCTCGTTTGGATACCGCCTGATCCGCCTGAACCGCTCGATCCACAATGGAGACATTTTCGGCCTGGCGTCGCATATCGTCGTGTCGCTTTCCAGTCTGCTCCTGGTCGCAATGGTGATCACAGGCTTGGTCATGTGGGGGAAAAAACTCGCCGAATGAGCTTACCCAACGGCAACCCGAAACGGGCGTAGACGAGACCAGCCATTTCGTGGGCGACCCGGCTTCGATCGCGCTCGGTTGCCCACCACCGGTCCGGATCGAAATTTTCGCGGTCGATGTGATGCACGAAGCCTTGTTGACCTGGCCTCGCGAAAATCCTCCACAAGGCGCGCACGCGCCGCGTATGCGATGGCGACGTCACAATGATTGCGCGCCTCAATCCGGTTTCCGTCAACTCTGCGGTAATCAGACGAATCTCGTCAACTGTATCCTGGGCTTCAGGACTGAGCACACGAATGGCACTGGCAGGAACTCCGAACTTCTCCAGCACCCGCACGCTGAGCGGCTCGAAAGGATCCGGCGCAAGCCCAAGAACCTTGATAGCCTCGACCTCGGAGGGCCCCTCGGGCGCCGTGATCCATACCTGCGGCGCCCACCCTTCACGACACAGGCGCGCCGCCTCGGCAGACCGAAAAGGGAGGCTGCCGCCCAGCACCACGATCGCGTCGGCCTTCTGCAAAATGTCGCTCACGACGAGTGCGCGGCCAATCCACGCCAGATAGCGTCCAGGATCCGAGATCAGGAGGGACACGAGGAGAATTGCCAGGATCCCAGTGGCAATTCCGAACCGCCGAAGTCGTTTCGAGATTGAGCTCCGGGGATGAATCATGCTTTCCATGAGTCGCCGGAGTGGAGGCGCATCATAACTTGCTAACTGCTATCTTAGCTGACGAGAGGCAGTCTCACTCGCTTGCAGGAAAATGCCTGCGACTCTGCAACCGATGACGACAACATCAAACCCAATGGAGGTAAAACGGGGCCTGTGAGGACGTAACCGGACCTGTCAAATAACGGGGAGGCCTGACAGCCGCAACAGAGACACTCAACCAATTCGACGGGGACGATGCCGGCACCGACCACTCCTTTTCTCAAGCAAAAAGTGGGAGAACCACTGGGCCGCGATTGCTCGCTGGTTCGCGTTCTACAATTCCTGCCGTGTCCACAAATCGCTTCGCGTGACGCCTGCGATGGCGGCGGGGATCGCAGACCACGTTTGGAGCGTGCGAGAATTACTGGAGGCGGCGGCGTGATCCGATCGCAGCCGCTTTTTTCACGCCCGCCACCACGATCAACCAGAATTTAGCGCACTACCGGCTCTAGGCAGGGAGACAATCTTTGGAATAGGATAGATGGAATGGACCAAGTCGTTCGCAGGTTAATAACGAGATCCGCCGTGGCGGCGATCATCGCGATTCCGCTGGTGGGACAGACTTATCGCGCACCGCGCGGGCCCGACGGCAAACCCGACTTGAATGGAATCTGGCAGACGCTGACGGAAGCCAACTTCGACCTCGAAGGTCACATGGCTCGTCCGGCGATGGCGCTTCGCCCCGGGCCACACGGTCCGGTGCCGGCGGCATCGGTGCTGGCGCTCGGCGCGGTTGGCTCCGTGCCTCCAGGCATGGGCGTGGTGGAAGGCGGAGAGATCCCTTATAAACCGGAAGCCCTCGCCATAAAGAAACAGAACCAGCAGGATTGGATCAATCGCGACCCGGAGATCAAGTGCTATTTGCCCGGCGTGCCGCGCGCCACCTACATGCCCTACCCGTTCCAGATTCTGCAAAGCTCCAGCGCGCTGACCTTCGTCTATGAGTACGCGGGCGCGGTGCGGAACATTTATTTCAAGAACCCCGGCCCCGCTCCGAACGACTCCTGGATGGGCCAGTCCGTCGGACATTGGGAAGGCGAGACGTTGGTTATCGACGTCACCGATATGAACGACAAGACGTGGTTCGACCGCTCCGGAAATTTTCACGGCGACAAGTTGCACGTGGTGGAGCGGTATACGCGCACCAGTCCGGAAATAATTTCCTACGAAGCGACGATCACGGATCCGGACACCTTTACGCGCCCCTGGAAAATCACCATGCCGCTATACCGGCGGGTGGAAAAGAACGCGCAGCTGCTGGATTTCAAGTGCGTCGAGTTTGTCGAAGAACTTCTGTATGGCCCGTACCGGAAGCATCCGCTGACCAAGTAGAGGAAGAATGAATATGCGAAATAGATTCGTCTCACAAATGACTCTGGCCTTTTTGCTGGCGGCTCTCCCCATGGCTGCCCAGACGACGAAGGCTGCGCCTCGCACACCGGCCGTCACTCCAGACGGACATCCGGATTTGCAGGGTACGTACGACCTTGCCACCATGACTCCGTTCGAGAGAATGCCCAACGATCCGCCAGTGCTGACCAAGGAGCAGGCCGAAACGCTGCAAAAAGCCGAAGCCGCGCGCAGGGCCGTGAACGCTACCAAGCTGGATCCGAATCGTCCTCCCCTGCCGGTGGGAGGCGACAAGACGCCGCCGTCGGGAAAATCGTTCTTTGAAATTCTCGAAAAGGGAGGCGGGGGCGCGGTCGGCGGCTACGACCGTCTGTGGCTGAACCAGGGCAAGGAATACATGGTTGTCGACGGGCAGATTCGAACGTCCATCGTCATCGATCCGCCGAACGGCCATGTGCCTCCCGCGAATGCAGCCGGCCAGCAGAGACGAGGGAGGGGACGCGGACTGCCGGCGGCGGACTCGGGTGAGAACGCGGATGTCAGCGCCGGGCCGCGCAGCCAGTTCGACGATCCGGAGTCGAGGCCTTTGAGCGAACGCTGCATCCTGGGATTCGGTTCCACCTCCGGCCCGCCGGCGCTGCCGGACTATTTCTATAACGACCTGCATCAGATCGTGCAGACGCCGGATTCGATCATGATCCTGTCCGAGATGATTCACGACGCGCGCATCGTGCGCTTGAACGCCCAGCACCTGCCCAAGAACATACGACGCTGGAATGGCGATTCGGTGGGCCACTGGGAAGGCGACATGCTGGTCATCGACACGACTAACTTCACGGACAAGACCCGGTATCAGGGATCGACGGAAAACCTCCACGTGGTGGAACGCCTGAAGCGGTTGGACGACAAAACGCTTCTCTATCGCTTCACGGTGGACGATCCGAACACGTGGGACAAGGCGTGGACAGGCGAAATGACCTGGCCCAAGACCACTCAGCCGATCTACGAATACGCCTGCCACGAAGGCAACTACGCGTTGGGCGATGTGATGCGCGGCGCGCGGCACCAGGAGGCCGAAGAGGCGGCCGCGAAGGGCAATAAGTAGGATCTTGCTAATAAGCTGTCCCGGTCATTTCGTTAGCCCCCGAATCCCCTGGCTGACGCCAGGGGTTATGACCCCGTCCTGTAAGGGCGGGGATTCGGGCGATTCGGCGCGCGGTAACGTTATGACCGGGACAGCTTGCTAGCGTCGAGAAGATGCGAGACTTGCTAGTCCGGACGGCGGAGATCGCCGCGCGATATTTAGAAACTCTGAAGGAGCGTTCGGTCGCGCCTGCTCCGGAAGCGGTGGCGGGGCTCGCGGAACTCAACCAACCCTTGCAGGACAGCCTGCGGACCCCGACTGAGGTTCTGGAAACGCTCGACCGCATCGGTTCGCCTGCAACCGTCGGGATGGCCGGCAAGCGGTATTTTGGTTTCGTCATCGGAGGCTCGCTGCCGGCGGCCCTCGCGGCCAACTGGCTTGCCGCGGCATGGGACCAGAACGCGGGCCTCTACATCTCCTCGCCGGTCAGCAGCGTTTTGGAAGACGTATCGCTGGGCTGGCTGCTGGACGTGCTGAAGCTTCCGGCGGGATCGGCCGGGGCGTTCGTGACCGGCGCGACAATCGCGAATTTCACCGCTCTGGCAGCCGCGCGGCACACCGTTTTGCGCAACGTCGGATGGGACGTTGAAGCCGACGGCCTGTTTGGCGCGCCGCCTATAACGGTGGTGGTGGGAGACGAGGTCCATTCGTCATTGATCAAAGCGCTGGGCATGCTGGGACTGGGACGATCGAGAATCACGCGGGTGCCGGTGGATCAGCAGGGACGAATGCGCGCGGATGAAATTCCGCCGCTGGCCGGACCCGCGATCGTTTGCATGCAGGCAGGGAACGTGAACACCGGCGCATTCGATCCGGCGGCCGAAATCTGTAAGCGCGCGCACGCGGCCGGAGCGTGGGTGCATGTCGACGGCGCTTTCGGCCTGTGGGCGGCGGCGAGCCCTCGGTACGCTCATTTGACCGAGGGCGTCGCCAATGCCGATTCCTGGGCAACCGACGCGCACAAATGGCTGAATGTTCCCTACGATAGCGGATTAGCCTTCGTCCGCGATGCGGCGGCGCTGAAACGAGCCATGTCGGTGACCGCGGCCTATCTCCCGCAAGGCGAGCATCGCGAGCCCTCGCAATTTACGCCGGAGCTTTCGAGAAGAGCCCGCGGCGTCGAGATCTGGGCCGCGCTGCACTCGCTGGGCCGGAAAGGCCTCAGCGAGTTGATCGAACGGAACTGCGACCTTGCTCTCCGTTTCTCCGAAAAATTGCAGCAAGGCGGCGCGGAAATTCTGAACGAAGTAGTGCTGAACCAGGTGCTGGTTTCCTTCGGCGACGCGGCACGCACGCGGCAGGTGATCGAGCGAGTGCAGCGCGACGGCACTTGCTGGTGCGGCCCCACCGAGTGGCAGGGCCGTACCGCGATGCGCATCAGCGTCTCCTCCTGGGCGACGCGCAAAGAGGACGTCGACCGGAGCGTAGCGGCAATTCTCGAAGCCGCCGGCTAAACTAGCGGCCCGGCTTAAAGAGCCCGCGCAGAACGATTTTTCGCGCGTCTTCCGATAGAACCGGTCTGGCCCTGCTCGTGGAGACGACCGCGTCGTCGTTTCCGAAACTCTCGCCGGTGGGTGTCGCCAGAAAGCCGTGCACATCGCCGGCGCCGGTCACGCCGAAACCGACGATCTCTCCGGCATCATTGATTCCGAACGCCGTCAGCAGATAGAGCGGCGCATCCGCCGCGATCAGGTCGTTGAGGTCTGTCATCACGCCCTCCTGCCACAGGAATGCGCGAGGGTTTCCACTCGAAGGTCCGGGCGCGCTGACCGACGCGCCGACGATTTCGCCTCGATTGTTCATATTCAAGCCCGCGCCCACAAGGTCCCCTGGCAGCACGCCCAGATCCATCATTCCTGTCTCACTCGTCCACAAGAAGGGGTGAAAGGCCTTGTTGCCGGGAAGGTCCGACTGACCGGCCACCATGCCTCGATTATTGATCGCCCACGCCAAGGTCCCGGCAGCCAATATTCCCGTATTTACCGTGCCGCCGAGGTTGCCGAGGTCATGAACCGAGCCGTTGCTTTCCCAGAGCACGGCGTGCGGCCCCGCCGCGAAGCCACCAACGACGGTGTTCGCGCAGGTGCCCGACATGCCGACGGCTTGGCCGTAGTCGTTGATCGCGTTGGCCATTCCGACGGTGTCGCCCGGGAGCAGAGAGAGCTGACGGATCTGACCCGGTTTTGGTCCCCATATCACCGGTTCGAAGTCGAATAATTGAGGCCCGGTGCCGTTGACGGCCACTTTGCCTGGGCACGCCGGATCCCGATGCGTGTTCTCTGCATACCCGGCCACTTCACCCAGGTTGTTGATCCCGCCCCATGCGGCGTTGGTGCCCCCCAGGGTCGGCAGCGCGGTCATCCCGGCGCCGAAGCGCCACACGAACGCCAGGCATTGGAGACCGGTGCCGTAGCCGCAAAAGTTCTCATTATTTGGATCTTTCAAGGACGTTTCAGCGCCGCCCAGGACCTGGCCGAATGCGTTGACATTGCCCCCTCCGCTATTCGGTCCTCCCAGGCCGGGTTTGCCGATATCCGTCATGACTCCATTGAGCCAGACGACGGCGTGCTGGCTGCCGTCAACGGCGGTCGCCACGCCGGTAATCAAGCCAAAATTGTCCACCCCGCTCGCCTGGCTAAACGGGTTGTTCGCCGGGCCAAGGTCGGTGACTGTATAAGTGGGCGGCTGCGCTATCGCCAGCGTGGATAACAAGGTCAGCGCCGGCATCGAGATCAGGTACAAAGTGGATTTCATACATCCTCCTGCCCCAGACAGCGCAGCGCGAAGGACAGATTGCTAGTGGTCTGGGAAAATAGTTAGCTGTCCGCATGCTCACGCATGGCGGTTCAGTGTCGGGCGGGGCGGAACCGCCATGCGTAAGCATGCGGACAGTTTAGGTTGAAATGGTACAATCCTCTCGCGAGAGGTGAACTTTGGAAAAGCCGGACAGCCGGGTCACGAGCCTGTTGCGGCAGTGGAACGGCGGAGAGCCTCGCGCTCTGGAACAGCTTGTCCCAATCGTCTACAAGGAGCTCCATCGTTTATCGCATTACCATCTGCGGCGCGAACGCGACGGCCACACGCTGCAAACCACCGCGCTGGTCCACGAAGTCTACCTCCGGCTGTGCGGCCAGGACGAACCGCAATGGGAGGACCGCGCTCATTTTTTCGCGGTTGCTTCACGCATCATGCGACGTATTCTGGTGGATTACTCGCGGCGGCGGGGCGCGGAGAAGAGGCAACTGCCCGGCGCTCAGCCAGCGCTCGACGATGTTCTCAGTATCCCCGTGCAGGAACAAATCGATCTTCTCGCCCTGGACGACGCCCTGGAGCATCTTGCGGCATTCGATGAGCGCAAATGCAAGGTCGTGGAGATGCGCTTCTTCGCCGGACTTCGCGCCAAAGAGATCGCTCTGGTCCTGAAAACCACCGAAGCGACCGTGCGCCGCGACTGGATCATCGCCAAGGGCTGGCTGTTCCGTTACCTTCAAGGACAAGCGCCCGCATGAGCGAACCGACCTGGGAAGAAGTCGAGGGCGTCATGGCCGCGTTTCTCCAGCTGCCGGAGGAACAGAGGTCCGCCTTTCTGGCGAAGCAGCCGGAGCCGGTCCGCGCGGAAGTGGAATCTCTCCTCGAAGCATATCGCGGCGCGGGTAATTTTCTCGGGAGCGAGACCGGAGGACTGCTCGGCAAAATGAAGCTGATGTTCGAGGGCACGGGCCTGTACTCGGAAAGCGTGGCCGACGCCTTTTCCGTAAACCCGGGGACGCAGCTTGGTTCGTATCGGATTGAGTCGGTCCTCGGCAAAGGCGGCATGGGCGTGGTCTATCGCGCGCTCGATACCAGGCTGAATCGGCCGGTCGCGGTGAAGTTCCTGTTCGACGGGCTGGCCGATCCGGCCGCGCGCCGCCGCTTCCAGCGCGAAGCGCAGACGGCTTCCTCGCTCAACCATCCGCACATTCTCACCGTTCATGACGCCGGCGATTTTGAAGGCCGGCAATACCTGGTCACCGAATTCGTCGACGGAGGCACGCTCCGGGATTGGGCGCGCGCGGAAAAACGTTTCTGGAGGGAAATTGTAACGCTGCTGGTGGGCGTCGCCGACGGTTTGGCGACCGCCCACGCCGCGGGCATCCTGCATCGCGACATTAAGCCGGACAACATTCTGGTGGCCAGGAACGGCTATGCGAAGCTGTCGGATTTCGGGCTCGCCAAGCTGGAGGAGCGCCCCGGGCCGGAAGAGGGCACGCAAACGCTGACCGGCACCAGGCCTGGAATGATCATCGGGACGTTCGCCTACATGTCGCCGGAGCAGGCCTCGGGCCGGGTGACGGATGCGCGCAGCGATATCTTCTCCTTCGGCATCGTGCTCTACGAACTGCTGGCCGGAAGGCGGCCGTTTCAAGGCGCGTCGGACAAAGAACTGTTGCAGACGATCATCAGCGGGACGGCACCGCCGCTGGGCGCGGATGTTCCAGTCGGGTTACGGATGATCGTCGAAAAGGCGCTCGAAAACGCGCCCGCGGACCGTTATCAATCGACTCGTGACTTAGTCGTCGATCTGCGGAGACTCACTCGCCAGAGCGGGGAAACCGGGCCGGCATCGTCGAATTCCCCGGCGGCAAGCCCTGCGCCTGCCAAACGGGGATGGACGGTCGGCGCGCTCGCGGCGTTTCTGGCGCTATCGTTGGCCGGCGGCGGCGTTGTTCTGTGGCGGCTTCAGCGGCCCGTAGCGCAAGCGCCGCGAGGGGTTGTGCAGTTCGATATTGCTCCGCCGCCCGGTACGATTTTTGCGCCATCCATTACTCGCCAACCGTTCGCGATTTCTCCCGACGGCAAGCGGCTGGCCTTCAGTGCGACGGACGCGAACGGCACCAACATCTGGATACGCGACCTTGCCTCGCCGGACCAGCATGTTGTGCCTGGCACCGAAGGCGCGTGGTCGATGTTCTGGTCGCCGGATAGCCGCTCCATCTTTTTCTCGGTAAAACGGACTCTCAAACAGGCAAATCTGGAGACCGGTTCCGGCCGTACTGTGGCCGAGCTTCCCTGGATTGCCCAGTTGGGCACGTGGCGGTCGAATGGTGACTTAATTCTGTACTTGGGAACGGGCGATATTCAAGAGCTTCGCCCGCAGGATGGCACCCTGCGAAAGGGGCCGGTCTTTGCGGGTATGCGCTGGCCGCAATTTCTCCCGGGCGGAGATCGTCTGCTCTATACAATCTACGACGAGCAGTTAAAACAAAGCCGCGCCGCGGTGGCGGATTACTCCACCCAGAAGCCGGTGTCTCTGATGCAGACCGATTCACGGGTTCAGTACGCGCCGCCGCTGCGCCCCGAAGAGCCTGGATACCTGTTATTTATTCGCGGGTCGAGCCTTCTGGCGCAGCCCTTCGACGCGGACCGCCTCCGGTTGGCGGGTGAGCCATTTCCGATCGCCCGGGACGTCATTTATTTCGGCCCAACCCTTTCCACCAGCTTCTCGGTATCCGCGAATGGCGTGCTGGTGTATCAGGCGGGTTTTCCCAATTCGCAGTTGAAATGGTACGACCGGAGCGGCCACGAGGTGAGCGAGGTCGGCCGGCCGTTACAATACTGGGGTAATGTCCGAATTTCGCGCGACGGGCGGCGCGTGGCGGCGCCGGTCTGGAGCCCGGAGAATGGAGCGCCAGGCATCTGGATATTTTCGGCTGCCGGGCGAGAAAGCCGACGGCTTACGTTCCCGCCGGAAGTTCATCTCAGGCCGGTGTGGTCGCCGGACGGAACGAGCCTCGCCCTCGGGAGGTCCCAGTACGTCGGCGGCGCTCGGCTGGCAACGCTGGACCTGACCGGGAATGCCGCGCCCGAGGGGTTCGTCGCCAGCGAGCATTTTGTCGCGACGCCCACCGACTGGTCCTCGGATGGACGATTCATCGTGCTTGATGACGGAGTCGGCGAAGAACAACACGTGGTGTGGATCGCCAACGTAGCCAGCCGCAAACTCATACCCTTATTGAAGAATGACTTTCCGCAATGGGGAGCAGCCTTTTCGCCGGATGGCAAACGGATCGCGTTCGTTTCCCTAGAATCGGGCCGGCCCGAAGTCTATGTCCAGGCGTTCGAATCCACGCCCGCGCCCCACGTGGCCGGCGAAAGGCGGCAAGTTTCGAAAGACGGCGCCTGGCTGGTTCGCTGGCGCGGCGACGGGCGCGAGCTCTTCTATCTTGGCCTGGATAATCTGATGTATGCGGTTCCCTCCGAGATTGGGGAACCCAAAGCGCTGTTTCGCGTCGCGGGCGCTCCGCAATACGGCACCACGCGGGACTTTCAATTCGACGTTTCGCCGGATGGCCAGCGGTTCATCCTGCCGACGACCGGCTCCGTGCCGCCGCCGCCCTTCACGGTAATCGAGAACTGGCAGGAAAAATTCCGCCGCTAGTGGCGCACGCCCCCGGCGTGCCGCGTCGACACTCGTGTCGATGCCTGGTTTCTTGACCCGAACGGCGTCGAGATGAGTCTCGACGCGGCACGCACAAGTGCGTGCGCCACATAGTGGACAAGCTTACGGAACGCTCGCGATTTCCCCGATATTCACTTGCGTGTCACCCTTCTTCATCGAGGGAACCGAACAAATATAAGTGACCACACCCGATAACGGAGCCGTCACATCCGCGAGTTTGTTACCGAAATAATCGGTCACATACCCGACGATCATCCCCCGCGCGACGTATGCCTCAGGGACAACAAGAGGATAAAAAATGCCATCGTGATCGCTGCGGACGGTGGTGATCTGCCCGATCCACACCGGATGTTCCATCGGCGTCACCGCGCCCGCCAGCATTTTCAAATGGCGCATGACATTCTTGCATCCGCGTACGAGTGAATCGATATCCGCGGCGTCGGTGGTTCCCGCGTGGCCTGCCTCGGCGATAATGGTCGGCTTTCCTTGATCCTCCGCAAACCGCGAAATCGAAGTCGCGCCGGGCACCGCCGGAGCCAGGCTCTTCTGGAGGATGATATGGTCGAGACCGAACGCCATCACCATCCCACGCGACGCCGAATCGATCTGATCCTTGCCCGTTTGCGGCCAATATGCGTAACGGCGAAGATTCTCATCCAGATCTCCTCCGTGCAGGTCGATCAGATAGTCGGCCTTGTCGATCACCTGCCGGGCGATGGCCCACGACGCGCGCTCCGTCTGCGTGCCGTCGGCCTTCCCGGGATACATCCGGTTCATGTTCTTGCCGTCCACCGGATTCAGATGCGGAACTTTCTGCGCAAACGAAGCCAGGTTGATCAGCGGGAGGACGATCAACGTTCCCGACAACTCCGCGGCGTCGACCGACTGCGCGAGATTCTCCAGAGCGATGATCGATGCATATTCCGTCCCATGCGCTCCGGCGACGACGGCCAGCTTGGGTCCCGGCTTCGCGCCATTGATGACGATCACCGGGATGTTGACGCCCGCATCCACACCGGCTGCGACTTGAATGAACCCGGTGGCTTTCTGCCCGCTGCGAGCCGTGGCCGTACCGACGGTTACGTCCGCCGCCCAGGCCGTGCAGGCCAATATGATTAGAAAAGTTGTGATCTTCATCGCGGTTGCACAATTATAAGCGATAGGCCGCGGCCTGGATGCCGTACAACTCAGCGTACTGCCCGCCCTTCGCCATTAGAGCTTCGTGCGTGCCGACCTCGACGACGCGCGCGCCGTCCAGCACCACAATCAGATCGGCCATGCGCACGGTGCTGAACCGGTGCGACACGAGGATCGTGATACGACCGTCCGAGGCGCCCTCTTGTTTCCCGCCGCGCGCCACGGCTGCATACCGTTCGAACAACGCGTGCTCCGTCTCCGCGTCGAGCGCGGCCGTCGGTTCGTCCAGCACCAGCAGCAGAGCGCGCTCGCGCATGAAGCCTCGCGCCAACGCCAGCTTCTGCCATTGCCCGAAGCTGACCTCGACTCCATCGGGCCAGGTCTGACCAAGCTGGGTTTCAAGACCCGCGGCCAGACGGTCGACCACATCGCCGGCTCCGGCTCGCTCGACCGCGGCGACCACGGCGAGGTGGTCGTCCAGCCGCGGCACGTCACCTATGCCGACGCTGTGCCGCGCTCGAAACTCGAAGCGGAAAAAATCCTGAAACGCGCCCGCGATTCGCAACCTCCACTCGTCGGCGCGAATGCGCGCCAGATCCACACCTTCGACGAGAATTTTTCCCTCATCCGGCGAATACATGCGGCACAGCAGCTTCACCAGAGTGCTCTTGCCGGCTCCATTCTCGCCGACGATGGCGACCACCGCGCCTGGTTTCAGCTCCAGATTCACATCGTCAAGGACGCGCTTTTCGGTTCCGGGATATGTGAAGGAAACATGTTCGAAGCGGATGCCGTTCACCAGGCGCTCCGGCGCGGGCGCGTCCGCGTGCTCCACCAGCGACGCGGCGTAATCCTCCAGCCAGGCCATCCGCCGCGACCCATCCAGCCAGAAGCCTCGAAGGAATCCAATTTCCCCCACCGTCGCGCCGATATAGGCCGACAATCGCGCCCCCGCGGCCAGCACGAGCAGCACGTTTCCCGGCGACGCTTTCAGCACCGACGATACGAACACCACCGCGCCCACGTAGCCCGCGCCGAAAATCGCCCAAGTCAGCGTGTGCCACGCCGCGGTCGCCCAACGCGCGCCTGCCACCGGACGATACCACCGCTCCCAGGCCTCGCGGCGGTGCCTAACCAATTGATCGCCGATCCCGGTCACGCGCACTTCCTTGCCCGGCGGAGCTGTCGTTGCGGTATTAAACAAATGCGCCGCTAATCGGATATGCGGGACCGCGCCTTCCTGCACTTCGCGCTCGACGCCGGGGCGCCAGGTGGAAGTGAAAACGGTAGGCAGCGCGAACACGACCAAGAACGCCAGCACCGGGTGAATCGACATGAGGAGCGCCACAGTTACGGCCAGCCGCAAAATCCATCCGCAGGTCGAAAACAACGACATGTACATGTGGTCCAGCACGAAAACCTGGTCGCGCAACATCGCCAGCCGGTCCACGTACTCCGGACGTTCGTGATGCGCGATGGTCGCCACCGACGCCTGCAAGCCCGCCACGTGGGATTCGAGCGCCACAGCCACGCGATCGCGAAACCGCCTCTGCGCGCGGTCGCTGGTGACTTTCAGAAACCACGTCGCCACGGCGGAGACGGCCAGTCCCGCGCCGGCCCACATGACCAAGGCGCGTTGATGATGCAGCACGCCATCGGCCAGCAGCTTCATCCAGAGCGCGAGCAGCGCATCGGGCAGAGCCGAGAGCAACGATAGCCCGAACGACACCGGCAGCAGCCGCGGCTCGGCGCGATAGGCGCGCGTCAGAGCCCGCCACATCGCATTCAGCGCCGGCGGGAGATCGTCCTTAGGCCGGGGCATCGAGCGTCTCTCCTTCCTCGGAAGACGCCTCAAAGCGCGATGCCTGCAATTCGAACATCGTGCAATAACGTCCGCGCAGGGCCATCAATTCCTCGTGCGTCCCCAGCTCGATCACGCGGCCGTGTTCGAGCACGCAAATCCGGTCGGCGTGGCGCACGGTCGAAAACCGGTGCGAGATCAGAATAGTGGTCGCGCGACGGGTCGCTTTCAGGATGCGCTCGAAAATCTCCGCCTCGCCGCGCACGTCGAGCTGCGCCGTAGGCTCGTCCAGCAGAATTAATCCCGCGCCCATTTTCACCGCGCAAAGCGCCCGCGCCAGTGCGACGCGTTGCCACTGGCCGCCGGACAATTCGGTGCCGTTCTCGTAGCCGCGCGCCAGGATCGTATCGAGGCTCGCCAGGTGCGACGCTCCGGCCTCGACCAGCGCGGCCTCGATAATGGGGTCGGGCGCGCCCGCCGGTGCGACGTTGTCGCGCAACGGCAACTCGAAGCGAATAAAATCCTGAAAAACGGCCGTGACGCGTTCACGCCAGGCGTCGATATTTAGCTTGCGCAGATCGACACCGTCAATTTCAATCGCTCCGCTCTGCGGGTCATACAGCCGGCACAACAGTTTCGCCAGCGTCGTCTTGCCCGCGCCGTTCTGGCCGACGATCGCCAGTGACGACCCGGCGGGGATGGTCAGATCGAACCCGTCGAGCACCGGTGCGCCACTGGGGTAGGAGAAGCTCACGCCGCGGAAACGGATCTCGCGCGCGGGCATGCCCTTCGCCGGAAGAGTTCCTTCGGCGAGCGCTCCCTCCGGCCCCATCGCCTCTCGCAACCGGAGGACAGCGGTGACCGGCGCGGCCGCGCCGTCGATGGCCCACGACAATCCTCCGAACGCAATCATGCTGGTGCCCACCGCCGCGCTCACGAACGTGACTGCCATCCCCAGCGCCAGCCGCCCTTCGGACGCGTCGCGCGCGATGGCCCAGAACACCAACAGGTTGGCGGAAAGCACCACCAGCAGGCTCCAGAGCACGGGACGTTCGCGCAATCGGGTGGCGCGCCATTGCAGATCGAGCAACTGGCGGCGTCGCGAGGAGAATCGTTCAATGGTCCACGCCGCGAGCCCGAACAGACGTAGTTCCTTGGCAGCCGGAGGCTGCACCGCCAGGCGATAGGCGTAGTCAGCGTGCCTCTCCGCCTCGCGAACCTCCTCCGTATTGCGATCCCGCCAAATGGCGCTCTCGCGCAACAGCCAGTGCGTGGCGAACCAGGCGCCTACCAGCAGGATGGGCGCCCACCACGCGTAGGCGGCCAGCACCAGGGCCGATGCCAGCCCGCCGATCATCTCCACCATCCCCGAAGCGATGAAGTCCATCGCAATCGACAGAGGAGGCCCGCTGATGCCCAAATCGAAATCGCGCGCCATGGTCAGGTCGGTGGTCAGGCGCGGATCTTCGAGGTGCCCCATCCCCGGTGGCGCGACGCAGGCCGCCGCCAGTTCATCGTTGAGCCACGCGCCCAGGCGGTCGCCGAGGTTCTTGCCAATCGCCTGGTGCAGCGGCGACAAAATCTGGAGCAGCACGAACACGACTCCGACCATCGTCAGCGACCATGCCAGCGTATCGCCACGCTGCACAGCCCCCACCAGCGCGCCCATCGCAATCGCGAAGGCCGCCGGCAGCGTTCCCCGCAGAATAAGCCCCAACCACCAAGCGAAAGCCAGCGCCCCGTCCGCCTTCGGGAGAACGCTAAAAAACTTCCACTCGTTACGCTCGGCGAGGCGCTGGATCATAGCGTTCCCCAAGTTTACGATTTTACTTCAGTCATCTGCGGAGCAGGCCTGTACACCGCGTCCTATAGGATCACATCACTTCATTCTAGTAAGACATGGCGCACGCACTCATGCGTGCCGCGTCGAGACTCGTCTCGACGCCCGTCCCCGCGGTGCTCGATGGTGGTGTCCTACCCCTGCGCAGCCAGGCATCACGGATCGTGCGTGGGACATCGCGGATCTATTTGCGGTGTGAGGTGCGGATCATTTACTCACCCCTGCCACGCCTATAGTATTCTGTTCTGCATGAAACCTGACCTTTACACTAAAGCCGTTCTCACGGTCATTGCGGTTCTGCTTGCCGTGATTGTCTCGAAGCCGCTCATCAGTCCGAATACTGTCGCAATCGCACGCGAATCACTAAACAAGGCTCGGAATGGCCAAGGTTCTATCTCCGTTCTCTGGTCCGCCTACCGAAAGAAATAACGGCAATCTGCGATCAACGCAGCTAGGACACTACCCGCTCCACCCGCCGGCCACGCAGCTAGGAGCTAAAATATAAACAGATGACTCCTATGCGCGTCCTTCTGCCGTTGCTTCTCCTCGGCCCCGCGTGGGGAGCAGACTTGCAGTTCTCCCTCCAGGACTCAACAGGAGCCACGCACACCGCAGCCGAGTTAAACCGCGAACGCGCGACCGTCTTTATCTTCGTCGCCACCGATTGTCCCAACTCCAATACCTATGCCCCGGTCCTGGCGCGATTGTATCGCCAGTACTCGGGCCGTGGCGTGACCTTTTTCAACGTGTATTCGGACCCCGCCGAGAACGCGTCCAGCGTGCACAAACACGATACCGATTTCGAGGTTCCCTTTCGTGCCCTGCTCGATCCGCACCAGGCGTTGGCCCGCGAAACTGGCGCCCGGTCCACGCCGGAAGTAGTGATTCTCGGACCGAGAGGGCAACAATTCTATCGCGGCCGGATCGACAACCGCTTCATCGAGCCGGGCAAGACGCGCTTTCAGCCGACGGAGAACGATCTGGAGGAAGCCCTCGATGCGATACTCGCGGGCAAGACCCCGCCTCATCCCGTTACCCGGACGATTGGCTGCGCCATTCCCGGTATACAGTAAGAAAGGGTGAACTATGCGATTTTCGATGGGTGCGCTCGCCGCTCTAACCTTCGCTGGATTGGTTCTGGCGGACGACGCGGACAAAGCTCCGTCGGTTCCAACGTTCAATCGCGACATCGCGCCGATCCTTTATAAGAACTGCTCGAACTGCCATCGCCCCGGCGAGGTTGCACCATTCGCGCTGCTCACCTATCAGGACGCCGCCAAACGCGCGAAGCAGATCGCGGAGATCACGCAGGCTCGCGTCATGCCGCCGTGGAAGGCCACGCCCGGCTACGGCGAGTTCTTGGATGTGCGCCGTCTGACCGAGCAACAGCTCGCCACCATCCGCGATTGGGCCGCGCACGGAGCGCCCGAAGGCGATGCCGCGCAGAAACCGGCGCTGCCTAAATTTCCCGACGGATGGCTGGCCGGCCAACCCGACCAGGTGTTCAAGATGACGCAAGCCTATTCCGTGCCCGCCGAAGGCTCGGATCAGTTCCGCTGCTTCGTGATTCCCTTGAACGCCGGCGAGGATGAGTACGTGAAGAAGGTCGAGTTCCGGCCGGGCAACGCGAAAATCGTGCACCACGCGATTCTGTTTCTCGATACCAGCGGAGAAGCTCGGCGGCGCGAGACGGCGCCCGGTCTAGGCTATTCCTGCGTCGGCGGTCCTGGTCTCGACATCACCGGATCGCTGGGCGGGTGGGCTCCCGGCGCGATGCCTTCCGTAGCGCGCGATGGGGTTGCTCACACTATAAAAAAAGGTTCCGACCTGATCCTCCAGATCCATTACCATCTGGATGGCAAGCAGGAGCAGGATCAATCCACCGTCGGGTTGACGTTCTCGAAAGACCCGCCCACCAAGGGGTTGACGTTAATGGTGCTGGGCAACGAGAAAATCGATATTCCCCCGGGCGATTCGCACTACGTCGTCAAAGCGTCCGCCGTGCTGCCCATGGACGCCCAGGCGATCGGGATTTTTCCGCACGCCCACTATCTGTGCAAGGACATGAAAGTGGACGCCCACCTTCCCGACGGATCGGTGGTCCCGATGATCTGGATCAAGGATTGGGATTTCAACTGGCAGGGCTCCTACCGATACGCGAGCCCTGTGAAATTGCCCAAGGATACGCGCCTGGAGATGCAGTATATCTACGACAACTCCGCCGCCAATCCCCACAATCCCAGCGATCCTCCGCGGGAGGTCAAGTTCGGTGAGGAGACCACCAATGAGATGGCCTTCGCCTTCGTCTCCTTCACTCTCGATAGCCCCGCGCAGGTTTCCGAGTTTCGAAGCGGAACCCGAGCTGAGTTTGTCGCCGACATGCTGGCAAATGGCGTCGACGCCGAGGCTCTGGGACCGGAGCGCGCCGGGCAGTTGAAAATGCTGCTGAACGCCTTCGATCGCAACCATAACGGAAAGCTTGATCCGGAGGAACGTCCCGCACTGGTCGAATACCTGATCAAACGCGACGAGCGGCCGAAGCCGTAGTAATTCGCTGGCTCAGGAATCCCCTGGCTGACGCCAGGGGTTATAACCCCGTCCCGTCAGGGCGGGGACTCTACTAGCTTTTCCCATGAGCGACCCGCGGCCCAGGGAGCACCGCGCGCCGCTCGCGCAAAAGGAGGCGTACAACTGCGAACAGACCGATCGCCACTGCGACGATCACGCAGATCAGAAAACTAAGATTCGCCCATTCGGCAACGTCCGGATACGGGGACGTGACGTAGTTCGGAAATTTGAATAGCAACAAAATTCCGATGACCAGACCCGCGCATTTCAAAATCAGATCGGCCACTTGCGCTCCCCGGCGCGGCAGCAACCGCAACAGGTTGAGAAATTGCAGACCTAGCTGGAAGCACAACAGCGCCACGATGGCCCAATAGAACTGCATCCACTCCGGCATCAGCTTCATGGGCACGGCTTCGAGGGAGATGGCGGCTGGACCCAGCAACAGGTAGGGCGAACGAGGCGCCAGAGCCAGCCACAAAGCGCCCACCGCGGTCGCGATGAAGTTGAAAATACGTCGTGCATTCGGCCCATCTTCAGAATCGGTTTTCAGAGCCGGCAGTTTGCCGGGATCCCAGCGGTTCAGCAAATGCCCTTTGCCCCTGTCGAGAAGAACGAAGATTACCGTCGTGACGGCGAACTGGACCGCCAGAGGCAGCAACACCCGCCCGAGGGCGACTTTTTCGCCGACGGTCCGCGCGATAATCGGCATCGCCACCGCCATCACCGTCAGTGAAATGCCCCAGATCACGCCCAAAACCGTCCGGTAATACGGAAACAGCTCCGGTCCGATCAATTGAATGCCGAACGCGAGGCCGAGGTTGTGCGGCCCATAACGGCCGGCCACCATCAGCGGGTTGCCGTGGTGTTGGAGCATTTCCACCAGCTCGGTGTCGGTGAGCGCACGCCCGAGTTCCTGTTCGCGGTCTTCGATCTGCGAAAGAATGTTCGCCCGCAGCTCCGCCACGATGTCTTCGCGCCTAGCCTTGGGCAGATACTTCGAGACTTCCTGCAAATACCGATTGAGCAGATTCATACTTTTTGCTCCCATAGAATTCGGCCGAGAGACGCGCCCATGGTTTGCCACTCTTCGAGCAGTTGCTTGAGGACCAGCTTTCCATCTTTCGACAACCGGTAGAAGCGCTTGTTGCGCTTGTCTTCCTCGCGCCATTCGCTGGTCAGCAGCCCCTGTGTTTCCAGGCGCCGCAGCAGCGGATAGAGCGTGCTTTCCTCAATTTCCAGCCCGTCGTCGGCCAGCGCCTTGCGCAGCGTGTAGCCGTAGTGTTCAACCCGAAGTTGCGCCAGCACAGCCAGCACCAGGCACCCCCGCCGCAGTTCCAATTTGAGGTTTTCGAAGGCGCTCTCGTTCATACTGTGCTATACACACTGTATGATACACAGTATCTGTTGTCAATACCTCTTTCCGCATTAGAATCAATGATGGAGCCTACGACATGGAAGTGCATTTTTCAGCGGATAAACAAGCGCGGCTTCAGCAGCTCGCTACCCGCTCCGGCAAGGATGCCGAGCAGGTAGTTCAGGATGCTGTCGACCGGATGTTTGAGTACGATGTCCACTTCCTGGACGCAGTAGAAGAAGGCCGGCAGGCTGCCCGTCGCGGTGACCTGCTGGAACACGATGCAGTCGTGGAGAATATTGAGCAGATCTTCCGCTCGTGACCCGCGTCCGGTGGACGAGCCACGCGGCCGCTGACCTTGCTCGCATCGTCGAACGAATCCGCGATGACAATCCTTCTGCCGCCCTGCGCGTTGCCCGAACGATTTACAAAGGCGTGGCCGAACTTCGCGCCTTCCCCTACCGTGGACGCATCGGGATAGCCCCGGACACTCGGGAACTGGTGTTCGCGCCGTGGCCGTACACCGTCGTCTATGAAATCATTGAAGACGACGTGCAGGTTCTCCGTATCCGTCACGCATCGCAAGACTGGCCGTAAGGCGCATTACTTTACGTCGATCGTAAACGGCATCAACCGCAAAATCCCCCCATGCGCCAGCGCCCGCAGCGGCAACTTCCCGATGAACGGCCGCAAACGCGACTCCATCTGCGACGTTGCATCGGAGCTCTTAAAAAGCACATCCCAAACCGTCCGTTTCGGCGGATACGTCACCAGGACAATCTTTTCCGACGACGAAATTTTCGCCCGGTCCCGCACCATTTCAATCGCCCGGTCGAGGCCGCCCAATTCGTCCACCAGGCCGTTCTGCTTGGCTTGCGCGCCCAGCCACACGCGCCCTTGCGCGAGCGGCTCCATCTTGTCGTAAGGCTGCTTGCGTCCGGCCGCGACGCGATCCACGAATCCCTTGTAAAACGTCTCGATCTCCCGCCGCAGCTTCGCCCGCTGCTCGTCATTTAACGGAGCCGTATTCGAATCGATATCCGAAAACCGCCCTCTCTTCAGCGTCTGCGTGGCGATGCCCACCTTGTCGAACAATCCCTTCAGATTCACTTTGCCGAAAAACACGCCAATCGACCCGGTAAGCGTATTCGGGTACGCGACCACCGGATCGCCCGTCATGGCGATGAAATACCCACCCGACGCCGCTAGGTCGGACATGGAAATAACCGTCGGCTTTTTCGCGCTCAACAGCTTTGCCTCGTGCAAAATATCGTCCGACGCGATCCCGTCGCCGCCCGGAGAATCGATGCGCAAAATCACGCCCTTGATCGTCGCATCGTCCTTTACCTGCCGCATCAGTTTCACCAGGCCGGTGGCCGTGATGCCGTCGTTGCCCATGGAATCGTTGGTATCGCCGCGCGTGATTTCCCCCTGCCCGACGATAAACGCGATCTTCGTTTTCCCGTCGACTCCTGCGACTTCGATCTTCGAATAATCCCTCTCGCCGATCTTCTTAATCGACTCCAGCTTCGCCGCGTCCTTCAATTTCGAGTACATTTCGTCCTCGAACGCTAAATCGTCCACCAGCCCCCCGTCCAGCGCGCTCTTGCCGACAAAAGGACCGTCGTCAATGAGAGTCTTCACGGCCTCCGGCTGCTTCTTGCGCCCCTCCGCGATCACCGCGACGATATCGCCGAAGTACTGGTCCAGAATCTGATTCTCCACCTCCAGCGTCTCTGGCGTCGGCGTCGTGCGCGTGTACATGTCCGGCGCGTCTTTATATTTGCCGACGTGCTCGAACTCCAGGCCCACGCCCAGCTTGTCCAGCGTCCCTTTGACGAACATCAGCTCCGCCCGCAGCCCCTTCACGTCCAGCTCGTCTTCGGGCGACATGAACACGCGATCCGCCGCCGTCGCGACGTAATATTCTTTCGTCCCCGCGCCGCGCAGATACGCGTACACCGGCTTGCCTGTCTTCTTGAACGCCAGAATCGACCCGCGCAATTCCTCCAGCTTGGCCCAGCCGACATTCAGCTCGCGGGGCTCCAGCACCAGGGCTTTAATGCGCGAATCCGCCGCCGCCTTGCGCAGCAGCTGCCACGTCTCCACCACCGTCATCGGCTGCTGATCTTCCAGGAACGGAATCGGCAGCGTGACCTGAGGTTGCTCCGGCAGCTCGCCTTCCAGATGCAGCACCAGCGTCGACCCGTCGGCCACCACCGGCGGACGATCCGTGCCAAACCGCATGGCCGCCGCTCCGATAATCAGCAGGACAAGCCCCGTGAACAATATCCCAATCACGAATCCGAGCGCGAATTTTTTCATGCTCCTCTACTCCCCGCTCAAAATCTGCTCGAAGCGGCGATTCACTTCCTTCAAATAATCCGCGTCGCCTCCGGCCAGCTCCACGCTCGCCGTACCCTTGTACTTGATCTCCTCGAGCGCGGCGTGCACGGCGTGCCAGTCAATCTGCCCTTCCTTCAACGCCACCCAAGACGCGACATTTTTCTCAAACTTGAAATCCTTGATATGCAACTTCACGATGCGCTTGCCCAGCACGCGAATCCAATCCTGCGGATACCCGCTGATCGCGACATTGCCGACGTCGAAATACGCCCTGATCCACGGGCTCTCGAAGCTATCGATGTAGTGTGCGAATTCCAGCGGACTCAGTAGAAATTTGTTCCAAACTTCTTCAATCCCGATGATCACTTTCGACTCCTGCGCAATCGGAATCAACTTGCGAATCTGCCTTTGCGACCGCTCCCACGCCTGCGCGTAGCTGACCTCCGCGTTCACCACGGCCGGAACCAGCAGCACCGTGTCCGCGCCCCACAGCTTCGCGTTGTTGAGACTCATCCGCATCCCCTCAAGACTCTTCTCAACCACAGTAGGGTCGCCCGACGATAACGGAGACGACCAGTGCGCCTGGTTCATCACCGAGTGAATCCGCAGCCCCGTCTGCTTGGACGCCGCCAGCATCTCCTCGGCCCTGGCCTGCTCCGGCGTCGTGGGGCATTCGATCTCCTCGAACCCGCAATCGTGGGCCAGTTGAAACGCGTCGGCCACGCTCAGCGATTTCGGCAGCATGCTGAACTCGACCGCCTTTTTTATCGGCAACCGGTTAGCACCTTGCAAAAAAGGAGCGGCAAACGCGGCTCCCAGAAGAGTACGTCGAGTCATGCTGCGATTCTACCAGTCCGTGTGGTGCAGGCTGGCAGAGATTGCTGAAAAAGGATATTCTGCCTCCGCTTCCTTCGGTCGCGGCTCGGTAGATCGCTGATAACAGGAGGTCCTGATTCCGAGCCGCGACCACAGGGAGCGGAGTTTGCGAATTTTTCAGCAGTCTCTGGCAGCCTGCGGCCGATTGGTAATCGGCCCGCGTGCCATCATCGATATTACCGAGCCGCGACCACAGGGAGCGACCTTTTCCCCGTAAGGCAGCCCGCCAGCCTTACAGAGTCCGCAGATGAAACCCGCCGTCGACGTTGATCACCTGTCCGGTCGAATAATCGAGCATCCCTTCGGCAACGGCCCGCACCGCGAGCGCAATGTCCGAACCCTCGCCCATACGCCTCTGCGGCAGCAACCCGTCGGCGATGCGCTTTTCGTAAACCTCTTCCACCGCGGAGATCATGTCCGTCCGAATAATCCCCGGCCGTATCTCGAAGACGCCAATCTTGTCTGCCGCCAGCCTCGCCGCCCACAATGCCACAGACATGCTCAGCCCGGCCTTAGAAATGCAATATTCCCCGCGATTGACCGACGCCGTATATGCCGAAATCGACGTGACAAACACAATCCGCCCACTCCCCCGTTCGACCATCCCTCGCGCGACCTGCTGCGTCAGAAAATGCGGACCCTTCAAGTTGACGTTGATCAGTTCGTCAAAACTCTCCTCGGTAGCATCGAGAAGATCGCGTCGCTCGCGCGGCGCCATGCCGGCATTGTTGACCAGCAGATCGATGCGTCCGAATCGTTCCTCGGCAAACGCGAGCAGTGCACTCCGGTCGTCACCCAACCCGATATCGCAGCCAAAAATCTCACAACCCGTCTCCGCGCGCAGAGACTCGGCGGCGTCCTTCCGGCCGCGATACGTAGCCAACACCTGGTGTGTGGACGACAATTCAATAGCGATAGCGCGGCCAATCCCCCGGCTCGCGCCGGTGACAAGGGCAACCGGCTTCACGGTTCCAGTTTACGGGATCGGGCTTCCAACAACCGCTTCGTACGATCAAGAATCCCCGGACTGACGCCCGGGCTGTCCCCCGTTTTCCCATCGGCGACCCTCAGCGAACGCACCGACCTGCCACGGAAAGCGCCAACGCGACAACCCAGCCGATTATGAATACAACAGAAAGCAAGATCATTGAGTAGCTTACCGACGGCTTCAGCCGGACTGCGAGCCGGTAGATTTGGCGTTTGTCCCAACGCAACTCGTGAAACTCTAGTAAACCCCTCTCGGCATCGCGCTTGATGCGGTTAGGCTTGGCGGCAAAGAAATCGAGATTAGGTAGATGCTCTTCCTCGAAATCGAGTAGTCGCTGTTCCCAACGGGCTTGCCAGTACTTTCCCCCGAGGCAAACACCGAACCAGAGAACAGACGCGAGGAGGCCCATTATGGCGAAGGTGAGCCTGCCCTCCTTCTTGAGTGTGAAGAAGCCGAAGGCAATGCCGGTGTTGAGCACGAGAAAGTAATTCGAGCGTTGCCAAAAGAGATTGACCTCCAGATTTCTGGTGTCAAGCAAGGTCTTGTAGAGATCTTTCAGTTCGATCGGAGGCTTCTTTTTTCCTTCATCCACGGTTGCATAGCCTATCATGTATGCGCCTACCGAGTACGCTGGCGGCCCCGCGTTTCGAAAAGGGCCGGCGATTTCTCGCGCCATAGCCGCGCTGCATTTCTTGTGTATGTAGAAACCCGCCGGTCTCGTCCCGTGGATTTTCACTGCTTTTCGAGATTGCTGGAAAGCAAAATAAGCTGCCCGTCCGGGACAAGATGTTTTTCGATCGTTCTGTAGCCATTCATTCGGACTTCGATGGTCCGTGGGGCATCGCCCTTTTTCAATAATGCAAACACCAATGGCGTGACGCCTGCCTTGAAGCCGTCTATGTAAATCTCAGCCCCTGGAGGTTCGGTGACGATCACACACTTAGAAGCGTTGCCGTTCTTAATCATCTCTGCAAGTTCTTCAGGACTGGGACCAGTTCCGGACGGATGTGCCGCTGCCATTGCAGGCGAGCTGCGGGAGGCTTCCACGTTTTTGTTCAGCTGTTGCTCTATGGGCGAAACGAATTTTGTCGTCGCTCGTGGCTTCGGGAGTGGTTGAGGAGCGCACGAGGTGCTCCCTTCGAATTTGATGCAGCTCGATGCCCCGAAAATGCGCTCGGCGCCCTCAGTCAGTCTGAGCGCCGTTGCCACGGAGTAGCCCGGAGTGGATTCAACGACTGTGTACCGGCGCGATTGGTCGATAGGAAAGGAGATGCTCGCCATTGGCGCGACGGTGTAGGGTAAGGTGGGGTTTGTACAGCCCGGATAGTCGTCCTGACACATGGCCGCTTGGACCGGGTACTCCGACAGGTTCACGAAGTACATCAAGAAACCAAGGTTGTCGGAGCCGTCGAATGTCCACCGATGGGGCAGAGCGGAAAATCGTCGCTTTGTGAGCTCCGGACGACGAAAAACGGCCTCCTGCGGAATGCTCTGGAGGGTGTCACCATCTACGACCTCAAGAGTGGTGGACGCGCTGACGCCTTTTCCTTTGGACAGCACTCGAATCCAGCCAAACTCCGGGCTGGCCGAGGATAGGTCCATCCTCACCTCCGTATTTCCGCCGGCGGGCACGGCTTTCTTCACGTTATCGAGGAGACGCCCACTTGCCGAATGGCGTTCGATATTAACGGTCTGTTCTCTATTGTCCCCATTTGATAACTGAACAGAGGCGGTATTGCCATTAGTGAACTCAATGGCAAGGAAGCAGCTCTCATTGACGTTCTTGTCAGCCGCGAGAACTGCAAACGCTGTGGCCAGGATGAGGCTGGCCGCTGTGCCCAACATAACCACGCTTCGCCGGAGACTGCGCACTCTACCTTGGGTCGACGACATTGGCTCCTCGTCCAGAAGAGTGTACCGCGAAGTTATCGAAGGCGACAGCAATCTTCGTTCGGAGTTCTGACTTCTAAACCGCTTTTTTTTGCCTGACCGAATCGAGCAGCATCCCGGCGATCTGCTTGCCGTGCTGAAACGCTTCCTCGTAGACCAATTTGCGCTCGTCGCGGGTGAATCCGTATCCCAGGCGATACAGCCGTTCCAGCGACAACCCCACTGCGAACGTCGCCGCGTAAGCGATGCCCGCCTTCGGAATCAGTCCTCCGCCGAATGGCACTTTGCCCACCAGTTCTCGCGCCAGCGCTCTCCACCCGAACGCGCCAGCAACGATCGACGCCACTTCCGACTTCTGCTCGCGGTATCCAATCGGCCGGTCGCTCACCGCGGCGAGTTGAAACGCCATGCGGATCTGGTTCATGGTCAGGAACGCGGTATCGGAGCTAAATTCACCCACCGCCCACGGAATCGACGCGAGGCTCGGAATGATGTCCGGAATCGCGGTCGCCAGACTGAACATCGCGTTTTCCTTGGCCACCGCGCGGATGATTTTGTGCGCCGCTGGCTTGCGGAACGGGTATAAATGACGCGCCAGAGGCAGCATCAGGTCTTCGCGCTTTTTGAGGATCCGCCGAATACAGTCTTCGGGGGCGTCCAGGTCTAAGGGAAACCCCTTGCTGGGCCGCAGCAGGGAGGAATCGTAAATTTCCAGGTCGCACCCCAGCGCCGGACCGCGTACCAGAAGCCGGACCGCCTCCGCCCTTCGTTCCATGGAAAAATGAGGAGGCGCGAAAAACGTCTCCATGCGCCCCAGCGCTTCGGGCGATGCCGTCACCAGGCAGATGCGAACGGTTCTGTCCGCGTCCTCCCTCACGGCCCCTGGGTTCAGGCTGGAGAGTGCCCCTTTAATCTGGCGGAGGACAGGGAAGGCCATGGTGCAGATAGGAACCGGAACATGATCCGCAGTTCCTTCCTCCATTCTAACCCTACCCCGATCCGTTCCACCGGCACCTCCGTCGAAAAGTACTTTAGGATAGTTTCATTGGAGGGGTGGTACTCCAGCGACGGCGCGACGAGCAGCAGCCTCGGCACCGCCTTCGTCAGCGCAATCCCCGGGAAATATCCCCGGGAGGAAAACTCCTGCCGATCCAGGTGCCACTTCACCCGCATCCAGTAATCGAGCGACTGCAAAGGCAGATGAATATCCTCCTCCGCCTTCAACTCGACCACCGCCAGCCTCCCGTCCCGGTCCACGCCCAGCAGATCGATAATCCCCCTTTCGCCCGCCGCGAACTGCGGGACCTGCCCATATAAAGGATGCGGATGGATCATTGCGTCCACGCTTTCGATCTGCGCCCGCACCTGCGATTCCAGCCAGGCTTCTGGATGGCGCATATAAATAGGATTTGAGCGGTCCAACGCCCTGAAATTGCGCATCCGAGCCAGTTCCTGCGCGATACGCTCTGCTTCGGCGATATGCGCCTCGCCGCCGGCCGCGTGCTTACGGTCGAACCCGAACAGCAGTTCATCGCCTACAACCCTCGCAAACTCCAATCCCCGCACCGCCAGGCTGACCGACCCATCCGGCCTGTCCCGCCGTTCCACGCCATCCACCGCCAGCAGCCTTTCCACCCATTCCATCGTCCGCCACGAAGCCCCGGCGAGAGGCCGCATCGCGATCGGCAGCCGCGTGTCGAAATTCTGATAATCGCGCGGATCCACCAGCGCCTCATCGTTGGCCTGATGCACAAAGACCATGTACTTCGCGCCGCTTAAGTAACGCACGCGATGGCAGGTCGTGTTCTCGACCCCTGCCGGAAGAAATATCGCCAGCGTGTCAATGGTGATTTTCGGTTCCCGTTTCCGCAGATGGTCCAGCCAAATGAGACCGAAGCTCAGCGCATCGTTGGGAGATAGCGCCTCTTCGGATGCGCCGATGGCCGCGATGCCCGCGGTTCCACGCCGCAACAACGCCCGCGGAAAACTGGGCGACAGGCTGTGATGCAGATCCTGCTCCGTGCTCAGTTCGGCGATGCGGTATCCGGCAAATTGCCTTTCGAGCGAGCTGCGAAACCGCTCCCGATACTTCAACCGCGCCCCTTTGCGGTCCGCATCGCGATTCGAAGGGTCGGCCAGGTCCAGGAACGTCAGTATCCCCGCCAGCCCTCCAAAGCGTTCAATCTCAATCTCCAGCCGCCCGCGCCGTTCGCTGCGAATCCCCCGAATCCGGCGCACCAGGTTCTTGGTCTGGCTCCAGCATTGCACCGTAACGATGTTCCCGCGCGCCGTCAGCGAAAAGGTCTCCGGCGTCACCGCCAGCGGATCGTCCCCCGCTTCAAACAGCACCGGTTGCGCGCTGTTCTGGACAAACCGCTCCAGAGCCTCCCGAGCAGCCAAAGGATCGGACTTAGCGCGCGCCGGTTGCAATGCTTAGTAGTCTGAAGACCCTGCAAAAACTCTCACCCGATCTATGCCGTCTTCGTCCAAACAATCATCATCCCGCCCAGCAAAGCCTGCTTGGTCCACGTCCCCGTAAACACTCCGCTCACGCCAGACCACGTGTCGCCCACGCCATAGCCGTCGTTCGCCACCGCGCACCGAAATACATCGCCCACATAATTCGCCTGCGAAGGCGTCTGCGCGATAATCCGCACGCCCACCGGATTCACCGCATGCGGCGTCGGCGGCACCACCGTGCCGCTTACCGGAACCGGGTATGACGGAAAATCCTCGATCATCGTCGACACTTTGATCTGCCCCGCCGGCACCGGACCCGAGTATTGCCCCGGCGTCAAGACTTCTGTCGATTGAGTCTCTCCCAACCCCGCCGGCTCCCAGGTCTGGCCATACAGTTGGCGCATGAACATGGTGGCGTACGGGTCCATGCCTTCGGCATCAATTTCTTCGTCGATCGCCCAGCCTTGCGCGATCAACTGCCCCACTAAGCCCCAAGCCTGATCCTGCGTCAGCCCCGTCGTGACCGGACATCCCGGCCGTCCTCCATAGAGCGGCTGAAACGCCGGCGGTTTCGAAGCATAGTATGCCGAGTTAAAAGCCGATTGATAAGCGTTCGCCGCCGACGTACCGCCCGGAGTTGTAATCTGAGTTCCCATATCGCTTCCCTCGACCGCAGCATAAGCGCCGAACCGGTCCACGCTCGCCGGTTGAAAACGATAACACTCGGATAAAGAAGGAATAAGCCTCCACGAATTTCACGTTTCCGGCGTCATGTGTATATGCTGTGGTTGCTCGCGTTCCTCACGTTGGCTCAATCCCAATTCGACGTCGTGTCGGTCAAACCCAGCGCGCCCGACGAACATAACAGTTTCATGTTCCGGCCTCAGCCGGGAGGCCTTCGTGCGGCGGGTATCCCGCTGAAGATGCTCATCATGGAGTCTTATGATTTGAAAGCCTTCCAGGTTTCGGGCGGACCGGGCTGGATCGCAACAGAGCGTTGGGACGTTCTGGCGAAGGCTGACGGCGTGGAAGGACAAATTCCGATGGCCCAGATGCGTCCCATGCTCCAGGTGATGATCGCAGACCGCTTCAAGTTGAAATTCCACAAAGAGACTAAGGAAATGCCGGTTTATGCGCTTGTGGTGGAAAAGAACGGACTGAAAATGGTTACCCACGTCGGTACCGAACAACAGTTTCGGTTCGGCGACGGTTCGCTCATCGTTAAGAGGGGCGGGATCGCCGCGCTAGCGGTGTGGCTGTCCAGGCAATTGGGCCGCGTAGTGATCGATAAGACGGACCTCAGGGGCGAGTACGACTATAAGCTCGAATGGACGCCCGACCCAGGGCAAGGCGGCGCGGAGTCCATCGGCCTGCCTCCTGAACCTCCCCGCCCACATGCTGATACCAACGGCCCGTCGATCTTCACTGCCTTGCAGGAACAAGTAGGCCTGCGCCTCGTTTCGCAAAAGGGCCCGGTAGAAATCGTAGTAATCGACAGCGTCGAAAAACCCTCCGCGAACTGACCAATCTCCGGGCTTACGCCACGGGGTTATAACCCCGCACGTCAGCGCGGGGATTGTCTTTTAGCCGCTCGCAATCACCTTCAAAATCGCCTTCCCAAACCGCTCCGCCTTCTTCTCGCCGATCCCCTGCACTTCCATCATCTCCGCAATTGTCGACGGCGTCTCGCGGCACAACTCATCGATAGTCGAATCATGCAGAATCACATACGCCGGTACCGACAATTCCTTCGCCAGTTCCCTCCTCCACGCGCGCAGTTTTTCGCGCAGCTCCGGATCTCCCGGTAGAACCGCCATCATCTTCTTCTTATGGATTTTCCGCGACTCAGCTTTAGCCAGCGGAGACGCCACCGCGGGCTCCGGCGCCTCCAGCAGCCACTCCGGCTCCGCGCCGCAGATATCGCAGGCATCGCACCGCTCCCACTTGGGCGTTTCGCCGAAATACAAACAAATCTGCCGGTGCCTGCATTCCCTGCCTTCGACAAACCTGCGCATCACGCGATACCGTTGCCAAGCCCGGCTCTTTTCCGCTTCATCCTGTAACTGCTGAATGAAGTGCACCAGCAGCCCTGCGTCGCGCTTCTGCCACAACAGAATACAATCGGCAGTGAGCCCGTCGCGCCCAGCGCGCCCCGCTTCCTGGTAATACTGCTCCAGCGACTTCGGCAGAGCCAAGTGAATCACCGCGCGCACATCCGGTTTATTAATTCCGAGGCCGAACGCCAGCGTCCCCACCAGCACCCGTTTCTCGCCGGTCATCCACGCTTCCTGATTCTTGCGGCGCGAATTATTGTCCATCTGCCCGTGATAGGCGACCACCGGGAGCCCTTGCCGCTCCAGTGCGACCGCCGTTGATTCAACCGCCTTGATCGTTGGGGCGTACACGATCACGTTGCCTTCGCTATAGTATTCGAGCGCCGCCTCGACGCGGCCGTCCTGCTCCCTCGCGGCGCATTCGTGGACGATGTAGCGCAGATTCGGACGATGAAAACTCATCGCGATTTTTGCCGGATCGTGCAGACCCAATTGCGCCACAATATCGTGCCGCACGGGCCGCGTCGCGCTGGCCGTGAACGCGGCGATCGGCACATCGGGAAACCAGTCGCGCAGGGCTCGCAATTTGCGATATTCGGGCCGGAATTCGTGTCCCCACTCGGAAATGCAATGGGCTTCATCGATCGCGAAGAATCCCAGCGGCACGCGCTTCAGCCACTCCAGCGCGTCGTCGCGAACCAATCTTTCGGGAGACAAATAAAGCAGCCGCAATTCGTTCTTTTCGGCCTTCTGCATGATGTCGCGCTGTTCGCCGAAATCGATGGAACTATTTAACACTGCCGCCGGAATGCCGGCTTGGAGCAGTTGCGCGGCCTGATCCTGCATCAGCGCGATGAGCGGACTGACGACGACCGAAACGCGGTCCATGGCGGCGGCAGGCAATTGATAGCACAGCGATTTCCCGCCGCCGGTGGGCATGATCGCGGCGACGTCGCGACCTTCCAGAATGCTTCGAACGATGGCTTCCTGCTTTGGCCGGAACTGCGAATAACCCCAGTGTTTTTTCAGTAATTTAAGAAGATCCATCAACGGGTAGCGATTCCCGCGCCGGCGCCGATCAACAACCCTCCGGCGACACGGTTCGTCCACTTAGCATAGCGTGGCGTGAGCGAGGATCCGGCGAGGCCGTAGCCGAGCAAAATCGAGAACTCGATAACCACCGATGTAAGGCCCAAAATCACCACCTGCGGAACGATGGCGGCGTGCGGATTCAAAAACTGCGGAAGCAGCGCGGAAAAGAACAAAATCGCCTTGGGATTCGAGATTTGCAGCGTAAAGCCGCTGAAAAACAGACGGTGCGATTTATGGTCGACGACCGCCGCTTCCTGGACGGCTTCCTCCGTGCTGAATATCAACCGCAATCCGTAGATCACCAGGTACGCCGCACCGATCCACTTCACGGCCAAAAACAATTTCGAGGACAGCAGCAGCGCGCCGATGCCGGTGGCCGAGAGCGCAAAATAGACCGCGTTGGCAGCCAGGATTCCCAGGTTTGAGAAGATGCTTTTTCGGGCGCCTGCTTTGAGCGCGCTGGACAGGATAAACAGAACCGCCGGACCGGGCGTGAGGCACAACACGGTTTCGGTGCAGACGAAAATCCACCAGGTGGTCCAGTTCATCCCCCACCTTTCTTATGTGGCGTACGCACTCGTGCGTGCCGTGTCGAGACTCGTCTCGACGCCTTCCATGGGGCAGGAAAACATTGAACCAGGCATCGACACGAGTGTCGACGCGGCACGCCGGGGGCGTGCGCCACGGCTTCTACCCACTCGCCCATCGTCATATTCCCGAACACGCGGCGATCAGGGCAGCCTTCAAACGGTCCTGGACTTCGCCGGCAATTTTGCCGACGTAGAAAACGTCGAGCGCCTTGTGCGCTTCCGTATCGATCAGCACGACTTCGATGTTACAACCCTGCTCGGTGATGGTGCGCGCCAGGTCGTAGAGCAACCCGGGACGGTCCTCGGCGACGATTTCGATAAGCGTGGCGGTTTCAGACGCGTCATTATTGAACGCCACGCGCGGTTTGAGCCGAGCGCGGCCCGAGTGCAGCGGCTTGGGACGGCCGCGCAACAATTTCGTCGCGTCCTGTTTTCCTTCCACCACCTTGCGCACGATGCCGCGCAGGCGGTCGACTTCGGGAGGGTTCAATTCCAGCGTGCGGTGCGGATCGGAGAAAGTAAACGTGTCCACCACCACGCCCTGCGCATTTGAAAATGCTTCGGCTTTCAGAATATTCAGGCCGAAGCTGGAGATGGCTCCGGTCACGGGCGCGAACAGCGCGGGACGGTCGCGCGTGAGCAGCGTCAAACGATACGTGCTCCGCTCATGCAGGATTTCAATGGCCACAGGCCGGGATTGAAGCTGCCGGGCGAGCGCGAAATGGCCGTCGACTTCGGCGGGAGTGTGGGTGCGCAGATAGCGGGTAGGAAGCCCTTCCAGAAACTGAGCCTTTTCCGGATCGACGCCCGGCGCATCGTGGATGCGCGACGTTCCCAACTCGCGCGTCAACTCCTCGTGAGCCAGCAAATAGGCGCGCCAGAGCTGCTCCAGGCGCCATGGCGTCATGGCCTGCGGATTGACTGCGCTGATGTCGGCGTAGGTCAGCATGGTGAGCAGCTTCAGCCGCTCGATCGTTTCTACTTGGGCCGATAATGACCGCGCCGTAGAGGAGTCGGAAAGATCGCGCGAGCTCATGACACCGGAAAGCACCAGATGTTTCTCGATCAGGAATTCGATGGTGGCGCGGTCTACCTCGGGAACCGACAAGCGACCGAGAACGATGCCGGAGATGCGCAGCGATTCGGCGACGTGTTCGTGGCCGGAGCCCTTTCCGACATCGTGCAGCAGCAGGGCGAAGCGGACCAGCGCTTTATCCTGAATTTCTTCGAACAGAGCGGCGAAGCGTCCGTCCTTGACCGATTCCAGGCCGTCGATCGAGACCAACGTGTGCTCGTCCACTGTGTAGCGATGGTAGAAGTCGCGCACCACCAGGTATTCAATTTTGTGCCACTCGGGCAAGACCGCCGCGAGGGCTCCGCACTCCTGCATGGCGCGCAGGCCGTAGGATGCGTGGGGCAAAGAGAGAAGCTGTTTCCAGTTGTCCCAGGTTACCTTTGGCACAAAGCCGTGCAGGCGGTCCGCGGTATCGGGCGCGAGGCGCAGACGGTGGCGGGCCGCGAACACGAACAGGCTTAGATCGGCAGGCAGGATGTTGCTGGAGCGCAGCAGAACCTGGTCGCGGACGACGCTGAATTCGGTGTTGGACAAGCGCGAGCGCCAGTCGTGAAAACGGCCCAGCAGGCTGCCGGGTTGTTCGGAAGAACGTTCAATGGCGTAGTGCGCGGCGCGATCCACCAGGCGGGCGTGACGATAATAATCGCGCATGAGCTCCGCCGGATGATCGCTCAACGAATCCTGGGCGTCGAAGGTGAGAATGTTTTGATCCCTGCCCGAGAGTTCGTGGAGGCGGACGCGGGTGGCGCTCAAAAACGCAAAGGCCTGATCGAGCCCGCGGGGAACATCGCGCGGGTGAAGGATCGCCAGCCAGCGGACGGTTTGCAGGTCGCGGAGGCCTCCAGGAGTGTCCTTCACATTAGGCTCGAGATGATAGATGGTGTTTTGGAATTTCGCGCGGCGCTCGATGGCGAGAACGGCAAGCTGGCGAGCGATAGCCTCGCCACGCTTATGAATGAAAGTCTCGAATTTCTGGTCGAGCGTATCGAACAGGGCCTTGTCGCCGGCAACGCGGCGGCGGTCGAGGAGGCTGATGGTGAGCTCGGCGTTTTGTTCGTGCTCCGTGACGCAATCGGCGACGGTGTGGACGGAGTGGCTGGGGCGGAGGCCGGAATCCCAGAGGGCTTTGAGAAACAGCGAAAGAGTTTCCTTAACAGCGGGAAACTGGGTTTCGGATTCGATAAGGATGAGGAGGTCGACGTCGGAGTTGGGAAAGAGTTCGCTGCGGCCGAAGCCTCCGACGGCGAGAAGAGTGAGCGCGGAGGGGAAGCGAGGTTGCAAGGTCGCGGCATAGGCTTGGAGAACCTGATCCTCCACGGCCGCGGAGCGGGTGGCGAGGGTCGCATTGACTGCGTCAGGATTCACTTTTTTGCCTGGCAGGGCATGGCCCTGCCCCACACGCTACAATGCCGATTCGCCGCGCTCGTCGTTGCGGATGCGGATGGCTTCGGCTACGTCGTAGACGAAAATTTTGCCGTCGCCGATTTTGCCGGTGCGCGCCGATTTGACCAGCGTTTGAATCACCTCGTCATAGCGCGCGTCGGGGATCACCATTTCGACCTTGATCTTCGGCAGCAGGTCAACTTGATACTCCATGCCGCGATAAATCTCTTTGTGACCCTTCTGGCGGCCGTGGCCGCGCACTTCGGTGATGGTCATGCCGTCGATGCCGATGGCCTTCAACGCTTCCTTCACTTCTTCGAGTTTATGAGGTTGGATAATCGCTTCGATTTTTTTCATGCTTATGCCTCGAAATTATATCCTTCCTCGCCGTGCATGCTAAGGTCGAGCCCTTCGATTTCCTGATCTTCAGAGGCGCGCACGCCGATCACGGCGTCGCAAATTTTCAAAATGATGAACGTTCCCACCACTGCCAGGCCGGCCGCGATGGCGCAGCCGATTGCCTGATTGGCCACCTGCGACGCGTTGCCATCGGCCCAGCCGAGGGCTTTCCCATTTAAGAGGTCGTTGATTTCCTTGGTGGCGAAGACCCCAGTAAGCAGGGCGCCGAGCGTCCCTCCCGCGCCGTGCACGCCAAAGGCGTCCAGCGAATCGTCGTAGCCGAATTTTTTCTTGACCGCCGTCGACATCAGGAAGCAGACGACGCCGGCGGCCAGGCCGATGATGATCGCGGGCATGGGTTTGACAAATCCCGAAGCGGGGGTGATCGCCACCAGTCCGGCGACGGATCCGGAGATCGCGCCCAGGACGCTGGGTTTGCCGGTGTGCATCCATTCCGCGACCATCCATCCCAAAGCCGCGGCGGCAGCGGCAAAGTGCGTGGCGACGAAAGCGCTGGTGGCGAGTGAGGACGCGGCGAGTGCGGAGCCCGCATTGAAGCCGAACCATCCGACCCACAGCAAGCAGGCGCCGACGGTTGACAGCACCATGCTGTGCGGACGCATCGGCTCATTGGGAAAACCTTTGCGCTTGCCCAGGTAAAGAGCGCAGACCAGCGCCGACACGCCAGAGGTGATATGAACCACCGTGCCTCCGGCGAAATCGAAACAGGGAATTTTTCCGCCCAGCGAGGCGTTCAACAACCCCCCTTTGCCCCACACCATGTGCGCCATGGGGAAGTAGACGAAAAACATCCACAGCGTCATGAACAACAGCATCGCGGAGAATTTCATGCGCTCGGCGAATGCTCCGGAGATCAGCGCGGGGGTGATGATGGCGAACATCAACTGGTAAATCATGAACGTCGACTGCGGAATGGTGCCGGCGTAGTCGGCATTGGGCGCGGCGCCGACGTTGTGGAGAAATGCGTAATTCAACCCGCCCAGAAACGGCGTCGGGCCTTCGCCGAACGCGAAGCTGTAGCCGACAATGGCCCAGATCATGGTGACCAGGCACATCAGCACGAAGCTCTGCATCATGGTGCCGAGAACGTTTTTGCGGCGGACCAGTCCTCCGTAGAAAAGGGCCAGGCCGGGGCCGGTCATCATCAGGACCAGCGCGGCGCTGACCAGCATCCAGGCGTTGTCGCCGGCGCTCTGGGCGGATTTCGTGGCTTTATCGAGGTCGCTAAGCCGTTTTTCGAGATCGGCAGGTTGCGCCGACGCGAGCGCGGTCAGTAACAGGAACGGTATCGAGAGATAGCGCATTTTAGACGCCCCCAGAAGAGTAAACAATCAAGTATAGGGGAGACCGCGGTCCGGAGTAGTCAAACCTTTTGATGGATGCGATTGAAGTTTTCTATAAGGACGGTGACCACCGGCCGTCCTTCGAGCTGGGTAATTTTATCGCCAATCATAGCCCGCGTGAGTTGGATGCCCAGCAAATACTTGCTTCCGATGCGAATCGTGTGTTTCACGGTGGCCGCGCCGGAGAGCTGGATACGCTCGGCGGCCAATTGGATGGTCGTGCCGGCGCGAACCGGGTGGGGCGATTCGATACGGAGGCCGGTTTCGGAGATGTCGACGCACTTCGCCAGGGTGAAGCGGGGCTGGCCGTGTTCTTCCCAGGAGATCCGGATGGGACCGAGGTAGGGGATGCGGCGGTGGCGGCGGAGATTATGGCCGAGGGACATCTACTAGAAAGAATCGACCGAAAGTGGGCGGGACTGTAGGTTGGCCACCCCTCGAAGAGCGGTACGATATTGCTGATGACCTACGAGGACCCTCGCGACGACAATCGGCGGTACCGGCTGGAAGACGATGACGGCGGCGGCTTTGGCGACGGAGACGGAGGCGATGGGGGTGACGGCGGAGGCGACGATCAGGACGAGGACGACGATCAACAGGACGATGACCAGCAAGACGACGACCAGCAGGATGACGATCAGCAAGACGACGACGAGCAGACCGACGACCAGCAGGAAGATGACCAGGCAGCCGCTGGCGACGGCGACAATAACGACGACGACCAATATTACGACGAGGTCAACGAGTCGTTTTCCGATCCCGACGATCTAGTGGAGCTGGACGACGACACCGCGCCCTCGACCGACGATTTTCCCAACGCGTCGGAAGAGGATTTCCAGGAAGACGACGGGAGCTGGACGGAGGACGATTATCAGGAGTCGGCCAAGAACCTGTTTGGCGATCACGAATATTTCGGCGACACGCAGGCGACCAAGCTGGCTGCTCAGGGTTATCAGGAGTTCGCGGATCCGGGCTTCATGCGCGGATTGAACACGGTTGTGCCGGGGAGCGCGGATACTCTGAATCTTTATCAAAGAGACGGGCAGCTGCACGCATTTGGGTTTATCGAAGCGGCGGCGTTGTCGCTGTTGATGGCTCGCTATACCGGTGTCGATTTCAGCAATGTCGACGTAAGCGTGCCGCAGAAGGGGGACATCGCTCCGCCGCAGCCCTTGCCTCCGGCGTTCGCGGCAGTGGAGCCGAAGGACGCGGTGGATCTGCGCAAGTTCGCGACGCCGATCGGGGATCAGGGACAGACATCCAGATGTTCGGCATTCGCGTGGACGCATGCGACGGAGCTGGTGACGAATATGAAGGGGGGCAGCGCGCCGAGGCTGTCGCCCAGCTTCACGATGCTGGAATTTCAGCGCATGCAGGGGGACGCGAAGGATTATAAATACGCCTACGCGGGAGGCGATGGGACCACGGGCGGTCCCGATCCGGGCCGTCTGCTGACGGAGCAGGGGACGTGCCGCCAGGAGTTGTGGCCGGATTCGAGCGAGGTGCCGGTGACCTCCGAAAGAGTGCTGACGGCGGACGCCGGGAAGCACACGCTGCCGGCGACGCCTCTGCCGATTTCGCTCGATGACGCGCGCAAGGTGCTGAGCGCGGGATGTCCGGTGCACATCTCGATGAACACGGGCGGTGCGTTTTCAGACATCGGGCGCGACGGGATGTTCAACGCGGCGGAGGCGCCCAGTGGGCAGCACGGACGGCACGCCATGCTGATGGTCGGCTACACCGGGAATTTCTATATCATTAAGAATTCATGGGGCACGGATTGGGGCGACAATGGGTATTGTTATGTTCCGAAGAAAGTGCTGGAAGCGTCGGATCCGGAGCTGATTGCGGTATTAGTAAAGAAAGATGAGGAACCACCAAAATGATTTCGCGTAGAACGTTGCTCGGTTCATTGGCAATTGGCGCGCCTGCGCTAATTGCATCTTCAAAGTCAGGATCGAAGAACCCGATCGTCGGGTCCGGCGAGTTTCAATACGAGATGATTTCGGATTGGGGCGAGCTACCGCAGGGCCTCAAATACGGCAACACGCACGGCGTGTGCGAGGATTCGCACGGCCACATTTACGTTCATCACACGGTCAACAAAACCAGCGAAAAGCACGACACCATGGTCGTCTACGACGCGAAGGGGAAATTCGTCAAGAGCTGGGGCGCGGAGTTCGAGGGAGGCGCACACGGCCTGCATATCCATAAGGAGGGTCGCGACGAGTTTCTCTATCTGTGCGACACCAAGCGCGCGATCGTGGTGAAGACCACGCTGGCGGGTGAGAAAGTGTTCACGCTGGAATATCCAAAGGAATCGCCTGCCTATGGCGCCGCGAAGATCAAATATAGCCCCACCAACCTGGCGATTGCGCCCAATGGGGATATCTACGTGGGCGATGGCTACGGGTCCAGCTACATCAATCAATACAACAGCAAAGGCGAGTTCATCCGCACATTCGGCGGAAAAGGCAAGGAAAAAGGGCAGCTGGATTGTCCGCACGGAATCACAGTCGATCTCCGCGGCAAGGAACCCATGCTCCTGGTGGCGGACCGGGCGAATGCGCGGCTGCAATATTTCACGCTTGACGGAAAGCACGTGGGTTTTGTCGGCGGCACGAATCAGCCCTGCCATTTCGGCGAGCGCAAGGGCGTATTCGTGATTCCGGATTTAGGCGCGCGCGTGACGCTGATCGACAAAGATAACAAGGTAATCGAACATCTGGGCGACGATTCGGCAAGTGAATGGCGCAAAACCCGCACGATGTCTCGCGAAGCGTTCAAGCCAGGTAAATTCGTAGCTCCACACGGTGCATGTTTCGATCACGCGGGCAATATTTTCGTGGTGGAGTGGGTGGAAGTGGGACGCGTCACCAAGCTGCGGAAAGTCTAGCCTGGTCCGGCCGTCCGCTCCCGCGCCATGAACCGCCATGCGTTACGCATGGCTGCGCAAAAGCGTCGCCGATCACCCGTTGAGGAGCCCCATGCGTAAACTTGGGGCTATCTCGAGGCCCGCACAAGCCCCAAGCTGACGCATGGGGCTCGACCGACGCAGAGCGCGGTGGAACCGCCATGCGTTACGGATGGCTGCGGAAAGAGTCGCAAACTCCGCTCCCTGTGATCGCGGCTCGGAATGGGCGCTGCATGAAATCAACTGCTTACCGAGCCGCGACCGCAGGAAGCGGAGACGGAGTCGCTTTTTCCCGCAGCCTGTTACAGCATGCAGACAGATTAGAAAGAGTCGGAGTATTCCTGCTCACACTTTCTCCGCCGCATGCCGATGAGCATGGTGTGAGCAGTTCCACAATTACACCTATCACGATGAACCTGACGGGGCAGTATGCCACCGATTTTCAGGCCATCCTCAACAAGGCAGTGCAGACGGCCGAAGTTCCTCTGACGCAGCTCCAGACGCAGGACACGCAGGTTTTGGCGGAAAAGACGGCGCTCGGCTCGCTCGAAGGCACCGTAGCCGCGCTCACCTCCAGCCTGACGGCTTTGGGCACGGATGGAGCGAACCTCGCTTTAGGCGCCACCAGCTCCAACGACGCGGCGGTGACAGCGACGAACTCCGGCGCGACGTCGCCCGCGAACTACACCATAAACTCCGTGACCTCGGTGGCGACGGCAGCGTCGGAAACATCGCTCGCCAGCTATACGGACTCCGCGTCAACGCCGATCACCACGGGGACGACGACGCCCGGCGCGATGCAATTGGTGGTGGGTTCGACAGACTACAATTTCACGCTGACCAAGAACGATCTGACCGGCCTGGTGAGTCAGATCAACGGCCTGAATGCGGGCGTCACGGCATCGATTCTGACCACCTCCGGCGGAAATTATCTGTCGTTGCAGTCGAATTCGACCGGTGCGACCACTCTTCAGTTGAACGACGAATCGACCGCCACGGCTGCCAACCTTGTCAGCGTCACCAACCAGGGAACCAGCGCGGAATTCCATTTAAACGGAATCGACATCAAGCAGGCCAGCAACACTGTGAACAACGTGATTCCGGGGTTGACGTTCAATATAGTCGGGATGAGCACTACGCCAACCACTCTGACCCTCGCCAGCGATCCTTCGCAATTGACCAACGATTTGCAGACGTTCGTCACCAACTACAACAGTTTGGAGACGGCGATCCAGGCGCAGGTGGGAACCAGCGGCGGGGCCCTGGTGGGCGATTCGGCGATCAATCAGCTGCAACAGACGATGCAGCACCTGGTCTCGCATTTTTCCAACACCACGGGAACGGTGCAAGGGCTCTCCGACCTGGGAGTCACCTTCAACGGAATCGATGGGACGCTAACGTTCGACCCGACGGTAGTGGGCGGGATGAGTTCGTCCGGACTGACCGACGCGCTGAATTTTCTCGGCTCCACCACCACCGGACTGGGCGCGTTTTCGCAGAATTTCGACCAGTTCAGCAATCCGGTGACCGGGTTGATCCAAACCGAAATCGCGAGCGACACCACGTCCGATGCGGAATTGCAGAAGCACATCGCGTCGACCACCGATCAGATTAACACCATGCAGCAGAATCTGGCCAAGCAAATCGAGCAGTCCGACGCGCTGGAATCTTCATACGAGTCGCAGCAAACGGAGCTGACGGCCAGCCTGCAAGGGCTCGACCTGGTGCTTTACGGAAAGGCAGTCGGTAGCCCGGGCGCATGACACTGGAACAAACAACAAGGCTCATTTTGTCGGCCGCGGAATTACAGGATCTGGCCGCGCTTCACGCCGCGTGTGGAGAAAGAGACGCCGCGATGGCGACGCTCGACAGAAGGCCGGCGACGGAGGAGCTGCGCGCCGCCGTGGAGGAATCCCTCCAGGCGGGCGAGGAAGCCAAGCGAACTATCCGGTTGATCAAGCACAGGACCCGCAACGAAAGCCGCAGGCTGGAGCGGATCGAGACGGGATTCGTAAGGGCTCTGCTGCCGGTGGCTAAGCATCGGATCGACTGCAAGGGATGAGGGCTCGACGTCGGCTGAAGCCGACGCTGCAAGCTGAAGCTCGCGCCACAAAGCACGGCAATACTGGTTTACGGCTGTGACTCCGCCGTTTCTTTTATCAGACAATTTCTTTGCTTGAGAAGCGTTGTTAAACGCTGCCGAACAACGAGCCGCTCTGAAATTGACCCTAGCAAATAGAGGGGCATGCAGAAGCGCACGACGTCCCGCATCTCCGTATTGTTAGGATTGAGCGCGCGAAAGAAATGCTCATGCTGAAACGACTGGAACAGGCCTTGGACCATTCTGTCCTCAAAGAAGACGGGGGGCCGAAATGCGGTGATTTCGCTCACGTGCGAGACGACGATGCCGAACTGGCGGGTTTCCCATCCGACGCGATCGCCGGGTCCGATGGTCCCTGAAGTTACGCCGCTGACGGCGCGGATGCGGTGCGATTTCGCCGCTTTGAGTTCCAGATCGATGCTCAAGGACAGTCGAAAACAGACTTCAACCGGCGCGGCAATGGACGTGGTGAGCTCAACTAAGGTCACTGCGGCCAGGGGCCTCGGCCTTTGGGCAACTGGACACCGGTCTTTTCTTTTTGCTTCGCTGCGCCGAAGAAGAGCTTTACATCCACGGTCTTCGTCTTCTCATTCACATTTTTTTCAGCTCGCGTTTCGCCCAGATTTTCAAAAACTCCCTGTTCGCGGAGATCTTTTAAGAATTGGTCGGGATAATCGGGACGGAACGGCGCGCCGGGGGTCAAAATCCAGACCTTGCGGATCTGCGGCTCGGTGATCAGGTCGAGTCCTTCGATGGCCAGCTTGCCGAAGTGATATTGCGCGCCGGGGGTCACCGTGATCAGCGCGTCCACGGTGTGGTTGGTTTCGTGAATGGTGCGATCCGTCTTCGACGTCGCGTTCAGATAGCCGTCGCTTCTCAGGCGGTTCACAATTTTGGTGGCGCCCACGCGCACTTCTTCCAGATTGGCGATGTCGCCGGAGCGCCATTTGACGCCGTCCGCCTGGTTGCCGGGAACGCCCACGATTTTCACGGTGGCGAAATTGTACGATTCGCCTTCGTTAACAGTGACAGTGACGGACACGCCGTCGATCCGGGCGGCCTTTTCGACGGCGATTTTCGGAAACGTCACCCCGACGCGGCCGCGTTCTTCATAAAGCGTGCGCACGCTGGCGTCCAGCAATTCCTGCATGGCGGCGTCGCTATAAGGCACGCCGACGGCCACAGGCGCGAGGGCGTTTACCAGCGACGCGGTGGGCAGCACGTCGTTGCCGGTGAAATGCACCTCGGCGATATTCGGGCGCGGCGCGGGAGGACGGAAGACGATCGCGGGGTGGTCCGGCACATCGGAAATTACTCTCCCCGTGACTTCCACTTTGCCGCCTAAAAATTCCTCGATGGCGGCCGTGTAGCGGGTGATCACTTCCTTGGTCGCCGGTATTTGATCGCCCAAAATCGACTCCTGTTTGCGGAGCATGGCGCGAAGCGCTTCTTCGGACGCGGGCAGATCCTCGAAGCGGTACGGGAACCAGTAATCGACTTCAATGACGCGAAGAACCCCGTCGACACCCTTCGCATCCATGCTGGGCTTAAACTCATACGCCACGCTTTGAAACGCGCCGGTAGCCATCAGGCGCTTGCGGGCCTGGTCGAAATCGGTGCGAATTACGGGCTCGCCGATTTTCAGCGCGGCGACGGTCAGGATTTTTTCGACGGTCAATTTCTGATTGCCTTCGACCCGGAGCGATTCGAGAGGGAACACCGCGGGCGGCGGCTCGGCGCGCTTCTTCTGCTGAGCGAACAGAGCCGCGACGGCAATCGCGGGAATCAGGCACTGGAGAAGCGATTTCATTCCAGATCGATGGCGATGTATTTGAGCTTGGTTCCGCGCTGGATATGCAGCACGACAGTATCGCCGGGCTTGGTGGTATCGAGAGCGGCGCGCAAGGCGGCGATGGAGACGGCGGGAGTCTTGTTGATCTCGTAGATCACATCTCCGGGTTCGAGGGAGGCGCCTGGAGAATCCGCCGCGCGTGCCGCGACCACGACCCCGTAATCGTGGCGCAAATCGGGCAACAGGTCGGACAATTTCTCGGTAATCTCAATGGCCAGAATACCCAGGCGGCGGATCAGGTTTCTATCCGGAGTCACCATGTCGGCGAAGCGTTGCGGATCGTCGTCGCGCTCGATCACGGGCATGCTGAAGTTCAGCTTGTTGCCGTCGCGATTCACAGTGACGTCGACGATCGCCGAGAGAGGCTGCTGGTAGACGAGGTTTTCGAGTTGCCTGCCGTCCTCCATTTCCTTGCCGGCCACGGTGACGATGATGTCGCCAGGCTTCAATCCGGCCTTATCGGCGGGACCGTCGGGCAGGACGTCGGCGGCGATGACTCCCCAATCCTGCGGGAGCAACAGTCCTTTAGCAAGCGCGGGAGTGATGGTCTGCGCGACGATTCCGATTTGCCCGCGGTGAACGTGGCCGTCCTTGACGATCTGCGCGTAGCTCGACCGCGCCAGATTGCTGGGCACGGCGAACCCGATGCCTTCACTGCCACCCGATTGCGTAAGGATGAAGGTGTTGATGCCCACCACCTGGCCTTCGGAATCGACCAATGGGCCGCCGCTGTTGCCGGGATTGATGGGGGCGTCGGTTTGCACGTAGGTCATCGGATCGTCGAGCTTGAGCTGGCGCGCGGTGGAGCTGATAATGCCCATGCTGACCGAGCCTTCGAGGCCCAGCGGATTGCCGAAAGCCATCACCAGTTGTCCCTGGCGCAGTTTATTGGAATCGCCCAGAGTAAGCTTCGGCAGGCCGGTTTTTTCGATCTTGATCACGGCCAGATCCGCCTCGCGGTCGACGCCGACCAGCTTGGCGGAAACAGTGGAATCGGGCATGCGCTTGCCGGGGTTCTCGTTGTGCAGCTTGACTTCAATTCTCAGCGCGTTGCGGACAACGTGGTTGTTGGTGAGGATGAGTCCGTCCTCGGAAAGTATCACCCCGGAGCCGGTGCTGCGCTGCTTCGAAAGAAGACTGGACGTATTGGAGCCTTCGCTCTCCTCGGCCGAAGCGTAGCCGGTGGAGAAAATTTGCACAACTGAGGGACGCACGCGCTGGGCCAAGGTTTCGAGCGACGAGCTGAGTTCGGTGAGCGAAACGGCGGTTCTGGCTTGCGGGAGTAGAGGCAGGGCGGAAGCCAGCAGCAGGCCAAGGATTGAAAAAGGATTCGCGCGCATCTACTATCATCGTGGCACAGGCGGGCGGAAAATGGTCGTGGAAGGGCTCGGAAGATCGCGGTCGGGTTCGACGAGAAGCCAGGTGAGCGATCCGGTCAGACACAATGCCGCCGCGACCAGGAACGACGCGGTCCAGCCGAATTCCTTGGCGATCCACGGGGTAAGCGAAGAAGTCAGCGCGCCTCCCAACTGAGCGCCCATATTAATGACACCCGAAACCGAACCGGCCGAGCTTTTTCCAATATCCGCGCTGACCGACCAAAACGAGCTCTGCGCGATATAAAGCGCGCCCGCGCCCGCCGCGAGCACGACGCTTGCCAACCTCGCGCTTTCCACCTGCGTCCCCAATGCGACGAATAATGCGGCAAAGGCCACCGCGATCGATGCAAGGTGGCAGCGGCCGGTTTTTTTGCCGTATTTCTTCGTAATCGCATCGCTAAGCCAGCCTCCAAACGTCGACCCTGCGGCCATCGCGAGGAACGGCAGCATGCTGTAATACGAGCTCGATTTTAGATCCAGCCCCCGGACTTTATTCAGGTAGATAAAAAACCAGCTCAGAAAAATATACGCGGTGTAGCCGAAGCAGAAATAGCTGAAGCCGACAGCCAGAACGTCGCGATTGGAAAATATAGCGCCCCAGTTGAGCTTGCCTGGTCCGAGTTTCGGATCCTCTTGCGGCAGCCCCGATTCGATGTGCGCAAGTTCAGCAGGCGAGACCCAGGGATGCTGCCGCGGCCGGTCGCGTGCGAGGAAAAACCAGATGGCTCCGGCCGCGAGTCCGATCGAGGCGCTGGCCCAGAACGACGCGCGCCAGCCGCCATGTTCGAGGAAATAGACGATCAGGCGCGGAGTGATTCCGGCTCCAAATCCGACGCCCGCGAAAATCACGCCGTTAGCGATGCCTCGCTCCGTCGAAGGGATCCACGCGGAAACAACGCAGTTCGTGGAGGGATAAACAACCGCCTCGCCAATGCCGAGTGCGAAGCGGATCGCGATCAGGGTAGCCAGCAGAGCGGTGAGTTGAATCGAAAGCAGCGTGATCAGCACGGTGAAAACCGCCCACCAGACCACGCCCAGCGTCAGAACCAGCCGCGGTCCGAAGCGGTCGGCGATGCGTCCGCCGGGGGCTTGAAACAGTGCGTATCCCAGCACGAACGCACTGAGAATATAACCAAGCTGAATATCGGTGAGGTGAAACTCTTCTTCAATCGCGCGGCCGGCGATGGAGACGTTCACGCGATCGAGATAAGCGATCGCGGAAATAAGGAACATCCAGCCGACAAGGATCCATCTGAACATGTCCTATGAAGTATAGCGACAGAAACAGAAACGCGGCCCTGCCATCGTTTGCAAGGCCGCGCCTTTGCGAGGTTGGACTAAGGAAGAGTCGTTACCGGCGTCCGCCGCCATGCGAACCACCGCCGCCCCCGCCGCCGTGGAATCCACCACCGCCGCCGCTGGACCGGGCGCCGCCACCACCCGAAGAATAGCTGCGTGAGGGAGCAGAGTAGCTACGCGACGGAGCCGAGTAGCTGCGAGCCGCCGATTGGCCTCCGGCATAACTCCGTCCCGGAGCCGAGTAAGTGCGAGCCGCCGATTGACCGGTAGCGCCTCGGTTGAACGACTGCCCGGCCGCGCCGCGGTTAAAGGACTGACCCGCCGCACCGCGATTAAAGGATTGGGCAGTTCCGCCGCGATTGACGGATTGACCCGCCGCGCCCCGATTAAAGGACTGACCGGCTGCGCCTGCGCGGGCGCCGCTGCCGGCTACCCGGCTGCCAGCCGCCGTATTATAAGACCGGCTGTATGCAGCCCTACCCGTCGCAACCGAAGCACGCGAGTAATTGTGTGCCCAGGCGCGGTTTCCAGCGAATCCGCCCCGGAACCCCCCGTAACCCAAGCCGTAGCCGTAGCGTCCGAAGAAGCCGCCGTTGATAAAGGGGCCGCCGAACCAGTTAAAGCCCCATCCCCAGCCGCCCCAGCCACCCCAGCCGCCATAAAATCCACCAATGGGGATGCCGAAGCCGAACCCGAATCCGTAAGTCGGATAGTACAGCGGAGGGTAGTAACCCCAAGCTGGAGGACCCCAGACGTAAGCCGGGTCGTAAGTCGGCACATACATCACCTGCGGGTCGGCAGGCTGAATCGCGATCGCGCTCTGACCGTCCTGCGTTTGAGTGGTCACCGTTTCCTGCGGTGTGGTCTTCAACTTACCGTTGGCCTGAGCCCGGGCCCGCAGCCTCTGCACCGCGGCCATGACATCCTTCTGCTGGCCGAGGAAAGCGTTGCCCAGATCGGTGGTCCAGCGGACGTCCTGATTCAAGCGGGCCAAAACGTCGGGAAAAGCGACCAGCGCTTGCACGCTGGCGTCCCAGTTCTGCTGTTTGGCGGCGTCCATCAGCGCCGTGCCGGTTAGGCTGCGATTCTGCTGCAACCATTGATTCGCCTCCACCACTTCCAGAGGATACGTGGCCGCAACCAATACCTGGCTCAACAAAGGGTCAGGATAAAGGGCGAGAGGCGCGACGAGATTGTCCAATTGCTGAGCCGTGAGTGCAGAGCGAGGGGCGGCCTGCTGATCGGCCGGAACCTGCGCCTCCTGCGCGAGCGCTACCGTCGTTGAAACCGAAAGGATCAGCACCGACGCGGCTGCGACGATCCGGAACATCGACTTCAAAGTAGAGCGTTTCATCGTTCGCCTTCTTTCTCCATCCACATCTTTAGATGGATGGGGCAAGAGAAAGGTAACGAAGCAATGTCCAATCTTTTGATAGGGATCCGATGAATCTTTTCTCATGATCGAAGAACGATGTTAAAATGACGATGTTCGTAGAGTCGGGGCGTAGCGCAGCCTGGTAGCGCACCTGCCTTGGGCGCAGCCTGACAGCTTCCAAAGCTTCTTTTAATTCTCCACATTTCTAATGGTTTCAACAATTTGGGGAATCTGCTTTTCGCTCAAAGCTAACCCCAGCGGCTCCAACGCAAAGAGTTTTGACACGGTTTTGCCACGGTCGGATCGGACCTGAAAGCCTTCCCGCTCGGTGTGTTCAACGGTTGACTCGGTCCTCCAGTTCTGTCGAATCCGACATCACGGTATTCAAGCGGGGCGGAGGTTCGCAAAGAACATCTCCCGCGTGATTCGGTAGTCGCTTGCGAATTTGTGCAAAGTGGGAGTCCGGAGGCGATATTCCAGAAGAGCGAGGTCGAATCCGTCGTAAATCTTCCGTATTCGAAAAGCCTGAATTGCATTGAGGTGATCCCCTTCGACCTTGAAGACGAAGAAGATGAGGACGAGGAGGGGATAGTGGATAGAATGGACGGTCGTGGCCGACCCAGCGGAACTTCTCAAGCGGATAACGTGGTTGCACCATTTCACCGACACTCGGAACCTTCCCTCGATCAAGAAGTTGGGAGGGCTCTACTCGCGGTATAAACTCAAGAAGATGGGGAGCGAGGGCTACCACACCGGCGGCAATCAATGGAGTCTGGATGCCGATGAACTGTTCGGAATGGAAAAGTATGTGCATCTTTGTTTGCGGACGAACCACCCGCTGGAACACATAGCGACACAGGACGGTCGAATTGAGAAGACGGCTTGGCTATACATTGACGCCGCGAGTGTTTTCAAGCATGAGGAGGTCCTCTATTCCTACGGCGTGTCCAACAAGGCCGGAATGAAAATTTGCCCTATCGAGGAGGCGGCTAAGGATATCGATTTCCAAGTCCTCTACACGAGAACCGATTGGCACGACCCGGACATTAACGCCCGGTTGAGGCATGCCGAGCTTTGCGAAATTCTTGTGCCGAAGCACGTTCCTCTGAAATACTTTGAGAAGTACTTCCCAAATGGCTGAACGTCCAATCTTCGTCTCAACGCCCGACAGCGATCTGGTGAAGGAGATCTTCTTCCAGATCCACTGGCACTCAGGTTTTGCGCGCGTCCAAAAAGAGAAAAACATCGAAGAGTTGCACGCGGCGGCTGCTTTGGACGGATACCGAGACCTTCTGGAGATTTCAACCAAGTCCACGAGCGAACGTGGACGGCACCTGAGCGCGTTTCACATGACGGCGGAGACGAAGGCTTACGGCGCGATCAAACTGGAGCTGGCGTTCCAGGGAAGCAAGGTGTTTGAGCGTGGTGGACCTTTCACGGACCTGTACCGAAAAGGCGAGAAGGAGATCGGCGAAGCGAAGCGCGATCCGCGGCTCCAAAATTCAGGCAACCTCATCGGTTTCCGATTTGAGGGGTTCGACTTCCCGCTGGAGCCAAAGACGGCATTTTACGACTGGCTTTATATCAGCTTCCTAAAGGACTTCCGAGACTGGGCTCCGAAGCTTTACGCCTACGGAGGATTCACGGACGTTGAATTCAATCCCCACCGCTCAATCAACTGCCAGGCGCGGTCGTGTGCGCTATTCCTTTCGCTGATGCGGCGTAACCTTCTGGACAAGGCTATCGAATCGCCACAAGCTTTCATCGCGTTACTCTCAGACTTCGATTACAGGCCCCAACTGCGCGCTGAGCATGAGGGGCAACCGCCTCTGTTTTCGGCCCCATCTAAGGCCATGCAGCCCCGATAAACTAAGCTTATCCGCGTTTGGGCTAATGATCTCCCGAAAACGTCACCAGACTAGCCTCAAACCGTTCGAGTCTTTATACGCGGTGGATTTCCTGTCGGCCTTCTAGAAGAAATCGGAGTCTGACAGCTCGGGCAAAGTGAGTCCGGAAGTACGCGTCGAGAATGTGGTCGCCGCCGCGGCCCGGCCTTTGCGGTTTTCTCGGCGCCTTCAAGCATCTTTCGCACTTCGGCCTCAAACGTGTCGCGCTGCATACGGTACATGGCACCGCGCGCGCCTTCAAACCGGCAATTGAGAGCGGCCAGAGCCTGGCCGTACGTTAGGGCGGACTCAACCTGCTCCACACAGAAATCGGCGACACCAGATTGTCCAGCCTTGCCAATGCACGAGAGGAGCCCTGCCGTGCACCAGTCCCCGGACCCTGCTGTATCCTTTATGTTGTCGATTTCAAATCCGCCGAGCTTTCTCCATCCGCTCGAATGTCCGCGAGGCAATTGGCAACGATACCGAAGCCCATCCTCGCCAAGCGTCTCAACCTCCAACAAAGGATCGCCATGACAGAGGAGTTCGGAGAAGCTTCGAGCCCGCTGATCGGAGTATTTCAATACATGGCAGATCTGCAGCGCCTCTCGGAACAGCTTGGGGTCGCCCCCTGCAGAAGGCTCAAACACGACCAACGCACCGATCTCAGAGAAAGCCTTCGCAAGATCCACTGCCCCCCTCGATACCCTATCGAAAAAGAAAACGTTTGCGGGCTCGAGATCTGGCAATACAAGTTGGAGAGACTTTGCTGGCACGGGCCGGAACGAAGGCAGATATGCGCCGCAGCCGGGGCATGTCCACAGGTATCTGTGCCGGCGTTGCCCCGATCGGGTTCGACTCAATTCTTCGATGACAATTGGTGTACTCGCTTGAGGCTCCAAACCCAGCAAGTCAACGTTCACGTGCCACTTTTTGAGGTCTTCGGAAACAGTTCGTCCTGCGAAGTCCTGTTTCAAACGGCCGATCGGAACAGACTGCCAGCCCAAATAGCTGAGGATAGTTAGCACGTTGCCACAAGTCCCGCCGGCACAAAGGTTTACAACGTCCGGGCGCTCGGCGTCGATGACCACATCCAAGGCCACAAAACCTACCCCACATGCGACCGGTGTGTGTGTTTTTCTAGGCATAGCACTCTCCCAAGAGCCAAAGTCCAAACAGCACGCTTTTCGGTGCGAGGTCCATGATCACCCTTTCATTCTCAAGCCTATACCCTTGCGCCTCGATATGGGCGATGCCGACGTCGTGCCTCGCTTGCTTGAGTTCGTACGCTGCAAGAAGCGACCCAATCGATAGCAACTTCGAGGAGACCGATGAGATGACCGCGCGTGCGCCACCGAGCGGCAGCAAGGCCGCCCTATAGTACAGGACGGTTTGGCGCACCTGTCGGTAGACTTCGAACGGGTTCCGTTCGGACGCGTAGATGAAGTTCCGCGGTTCAACACGGAAGCCATCAAATAGAAGTTGCTGATATTCAGCGACTAGATCGTCAGCGCGGCGCGGATTCAAGGCCGGCGAGGGAAACAGCGGGCAGATTTCGGCCGGCATGATTAGATCATGAAGCCGACGTAGCTGAACGGATTGCCCCTCTCCAAGTACTGGTATCCACACATTGGGCTCTTCAGCGGTCGCCATCCTTTCCGCTCCGCTTCGGAACAGATGAACGTAATCGGCATCTTCGTCGATCCCTTCATCGACGATCTGCTTATCAAGATCTGGGTTTTCGGCAACAATCACAAACAGATTGATCCGTCTTCCGCCCCTCTCCACCAGATGAAGAAGTTTCGCCATAAGAGGGTAGAAGATGCTTCGGGGAAGCGAACTGACATCCAATACAATATCCGTGAATCCCTCGAACTCATTTACCGACCGGAATATCTCTGCGGCGGAGCGGGAACTGATTCGACGCCCGTCAGGGCTCCACATTTTCACGATCTTGGTTTCATGAGCGTTTGGATCGTGGATGAGATCGTTCAGATCTTTGATGTTTTGATCGATCAGATGCTGATACCGTCGCGAGGGTGAAAGGCTGCCCTCTTCGAACTGAAGAAGGGTAATGTGCCTACGACCTTGACCTCCGGCCGCCAAGAGCATCCGCAAACCCAAGTTCATGCGTGGATCGAAACCCCGTCCGGTGATGAAGCGGACATCACGCCGGCAGGCTCCAAGATGCGATTTGAACATGGCATCGAGCCCCGCCCCGCTCTCCAGCACATACGTGCCCCATCGAAACAGCAAACTCATAAGAGGACACCAGACTTGAGTGGGGGCTTGAATCCACTCACCAGCCATGCATGGAGTTCGTCTAGAGTCTTCTCCTTAAATCCGCCGTATTGCAAAGGGAGCGAGAACCGGGGACACAGTAGCCGATTTAAATTGAGCACCATCCACATGGCGCCCTTACACTTGTAATCCAGAGTGGGCTCAAGGAGATTGCTTCCGATCGCAGAAGCCAAGATGTCCGCAAGCTGAGCATGATCCGGCCGTCTCTTCAAATAATCCGAATCAACCAGCTGACTGCGATCTGTCATTGAAATGGCTATGCCCGTCACACCGGGATCATAAGGTGCGTTCGGCATGTAGGTCATGTGTCTGCAAAACCCCGCGATCGCTTCGAGAAAGCGGTATACGAGGTCACCCGTCCGCACCCTCCTGGAAATTTCCTGCCAGAGAGTATTCGATGCAGATCGAGTAATATGGTCCTGCCTCGATGCATTAAGATTAGGTGCTCGACGGGTGATCACAGCAGAGACCACTTCTTCAAATTCATCGCCCGCTAACCACAAGAACTGCTCCATATTGGACGAAGCAAGGGATGCGAGCCGTGAGGGCCCAAAATAGTAGGGAAGCTTGTACTCCAGCGCCAGAAAGAGTTCGGCGGCAGCCCGGATTTGGGAATCAGTTTTTTCCTCAAGTTCATCGGCCGGAAGAGTGAAGTCGAATGCTCCCTGCGATCGTCTGCGATCGCGTTCGATCAAGATCTCCAGTGTTCGCCAGCCAATCGCTCGGTCTCGGGTCGTCCCGTTAGTGAGATCTTCATGGCTGAGCCAGTCTGCGAATCGTGTCTGGCCTCCGGTCTGTACGCGCACACGTTGCTCAATGTCGCCCAGGATCGATTGAAACTTCTCCTGCCATTCGACAGAGTCCAACGATCCTTCCAGACAAGAATCTAGGGTGCTAATCTCTACTTCCGTTGAGGCTCGAGCCCGGCGATCCCCAACGTTCAGCGCGAGGTTCTCAAAGCGTTTCCGCTTGGTCCGCCAATAGTGCTCGATCGCAATCACTTCGTAATCTCGACCAAGATACAGACCCGATCCGAGGAGTTCATCGACGGCGAGAGCTTCGAAACGTTCTGCAACCCAGCAGGCTACTCCGGAGCGAAGCTGTCCCAGAGCCCGGAGCAGGAGATTCCGTTGACTTCTTGTCAACAGATGGATGTCGTCCAGAAGCAACACGGACCTTTCAGCTACAGGCGTCTCATCGACGAGGAGGTTCCCCGGCTCGAGTAACTCAATCGCGGTAAGCGTGTCCTGTCCGGGAAGCGACTCCTCGTCACCAGGGTCGAAACTATCGAGGGCATCGCATACAGTGGCCTCTTGCCGTGTTGCCCATTCGTGTAACGCCCTACCATCTAAACTTCCGGTACCTGCCGGCAGGAACTCTTTCTCATCCCTGAGTTTGATTCGTCCAAGATCTTTGGGATAGCTGAGGCGCCTCAATAGGAGACAAGAACGAAGGCTTGCGAGCGCTATGCGCGCACTCATCAGTCCGAAAAACAGTCGGTCTTTGCGAGCGGGTTCGAAATCCAGATCTTCAAGGCTCGCGTAGTTGCGAGTTGAAGAGAGAAAAACTCCCAACACTCGCGGGCCCGACTCTGCTAGGGTTTCCATCTCTTCCGCCCTGTGATACAGTTCCTTGACTTCGTCGTTACCCCTGTTCGCATGCAAAGTCAAAAGTGAGCCCGGAGTTAACAACTTCAAGAGCGAAGTCTTGCCGCCGCCCGCTGCGCTGCGAATGATCTGCGGTCGAGTCCAGATCTCGTTGGATTGCAAAACATCGAGCATTCCAGGCCCGAAGAGCCTAAGGAAGGCCATCTCAGAATCAATCTGCTCCGCGGCTCGGAGCCGAAACGGGTTTCTTGGCTCTCTCATACCGTATCTTTGTGACGAGTCACTCTGGCGAACAGCGGACGCATCTTGGGTCCATCCGCCCACAGGATTCCCAGTGAGTTGTTCGGCGTATTGTGACCGAGAATCAGCGGCAGACCACAAGCTGCGAATCCGTATCGCAGGTCCGTGCCTCCGAGTCTGGTGCTACTCGTTTCATTTGTGTCGTCGTAGTATTTCTCGAGCAGAGCATCCAGCGCGAGATCTTGACCCTTCGTGATTCGTACATTCTCTGGTAACGGATGTACGCAGAGCACCCTGCTTCGCACTCCCTTTGCGCTGCAAAGCCTAGTCATCTCGGCTGCCAAATAATCGAGTGCGTGCGAACTCGCCATATACAAAACCAACAGGATTTCTACATCGGGGATGTTGATCAGCGTTGATGTTGGGTTCTGTGGATCAAAGAGCGCGGTCACAAAACTTGCCACCTTGCCGTCCGGAGCGCCGTCTGAATCGGTCCGAAGATAGCTCAAACCGCTGGCGGAGAAATCGTCCAGCAGCACAATCGTTCGAAAAAAGCAGACCTCGTCGGAGGGATCGTGCTGTAAAATCGCCTTAACTGCATCGCGCAATTTCCCGAGCAGTTTGCCAATGCGTGCTGCTGACAGTTCATGGCTTTGCCTCACTTGTTCGTGGGTGAGGTGGGGATTAGTACGACGAAACACGTCCGTCCGAGCGCCATCGCTTAGTGCCAAGAAGAGAGTCTGACGCTCAAGGATCCGGAAAGCAGGCGTGTTCTGAACGCGGCCCACATGCCAGGCATTCAAACCCGATTCGTTTGCAGCCTTGGCGAGGAGATGAGGGCGGATGTGATCTGGGTACGCAATGGAGACCAGATGGTTCATTTCCGCATTCGAAACGAAGATCAATTGGGATCGAAAGAAATCATATGCAACGCGCCTTTCGGCTGGCTCCTTAAATTGCTCGAGCCAGTTCGCGAGACTCTCCACAAAGCGCCTTCCCGGCGAAAACTGTTGGTAATCGTCGTACTTTACGGCGGCAAGCGCCTGAAGTATCGGCCTCTCGCGAGCGACATCGGCAGGCTGCCAGTCCATTACGGCTGCGAGTAGTTCTTCTGCCAGACGATCTCGCATCAGCTTATGGACCTCGGAAGGTTCATCTGGAACTTGCCCGACCTGATCTGCATGCAGTCAAGATAGAATTCCGTTGCCTTCGTTCCCCTGCAGCCGGGCGGTGCCAGGTGCCACGCGCTCTCTGGATCCGATGAGACCTGGTCAACGCTCAGGGAATAGCCGCACCTTAGGAACGCAAAGTCATTGCCCGGCCAATTCGCTCGATCGCCGATGCAAAGGATTGCCGCCTCGGTCGCCGCGCGCTCTTCCATAGCTCGAACGAGCTTGATTTTCGATACCCCGGGGGCGAGCACGTCGACCGAGTGAGTGCTGGTCACAACCTGGAAGCCTTTGCTGTCGCAACTTGTTAAGCACTCTTGCACAAGCTTCCAGAGGATCTCAGGTGCTTCGCCTTGTTTTGGGAGCAGCGTGATTTGGGACGCGCGAGTTTTTAGAGTGGCACGCGATAGAATCCGGAGGTCCTGCCTCAAGGCATGTTCGACCACCTTTAGGTCAGCACCGGGCTCGTTGCTTCTGGCGGGGGTCCGGTCATCATCAAGATAAGCTATCTCTGCGCCGTTATAGTAGCCGACAAGGATTTTCTCCCAAAATCTCGAATCGAGTGCGCGTCTGAGATCCTCGCGCACAGAGTCGCCACGCCCGGTCGCAATACCGATCCAGACGTCGTCCTCCAGCAGACGCTGCAGCTTCTTCGCTATTTGCCGGGTGAGACCTGAAAACCTGTCAGCGAGCGTGCAGAGGGTACCGTCGTAGTCAAACGCGATTTTGTCAAACGCGGCGGCCGAAAGAGAGGACAATACTCGAGATAGGTGTTTGCTCCAGATCTCTTGTTCCTCGGCGGACGGCCACAAAGAATCGGAGGCCTGGATCTTCCGACGAATCGCAGCCTGAGTGATTTTTCTTGCAACCGGTACTCGCGCTGGATTTCGAATTCGGAGATGATACAGCTGACTACCAAAATCAGGCACACCAGGTCGCCCTGGGTCAATTCCACGCGCGGTGCCGAGTCGCCCAATCAATCCCAAGACATAAATGAAACCGTGAAAGGCGCTCCTGGTTCCAGTGCCGGGGAGATGGACGAGAAGCTTCGGAATGGAATCGGGAAGTAGGCTGAGAGTCTTCCGGGCCAAATCAAATGTTGAATCGTCAGAAAGAGCCAGAACGCCTGACTCAGCGCCTCGCTTCGCCAGCCAATGGTGACGCCCATGCCCGAAGTTGCGAAAATCTGCGGCTTGCACCCGTGCAAGAGCAGCCTCGGTGGCCTTGGATTCGAAATCCACGGCTGCAGGCTTCGTGTCTGTTCCGTGAAGAACAACGAACGTTTCACGCTGCAGAAAGTCCGGAATCGAGCCCAGAGTTACGCTATCCAACAGTTCATCAGGTTGAACCAGAATTTCGCTTAAATTCTCACTGCTTCTGCCCGCAAATTGGGGTACGCCGAGGAACATCCGATTAAGAATCGTGATGAAGGCAACGATCGAATTCGTTGCCAGGAAGCCGTCTTTGCCGCCGGGAAAAGAAAGTTCCGCTACACCTACGAATTCGGATGAGCGCGCCAGCCGGGCGAGTGGGCTTCCAGGCATCCCACAAAGTACGACCGTCCATTGTGCCTCATTTGTCACGCACTTCTCGAGAGCCGTCAAAACATCTGGATTTCTGCCACCCGCACTGATTATGAGAACGCCGTATTGACGGAGTCGGTCGGAGCGTGCGGAGAGCTCGGCGGGAGTACACGCGACGGCCATATTTCCTGTACGACGCTCATGCAAATCGGCGGCAAAGTGGGCAACGCTGAGGGAGCCGCCCGAGCCCACCACCAGGAGAGGCAGGCCATCGAGCGGCCGAATGAGGGGAAGTAGCTCCGTGAGGTCGAGCTGTCGCGCCCAATCGAAGGTCGCTGGGATCTTATCGAGTTCGCTGCGGTATGGCCTTCCCAATTATTCGCCTTTTATTCGCCTAGTAGGATAGCACATTGACTGGCCCTGGCGAACAGTTTTTGCACATACTATGCTGAGGGACTTGGTCGCTTGTAGTGTTTTCATAATGCCTCGCTTGGGCCAGTATTTGCGCGCCAACGCGAAATTTACCCCCGTTCGTTCCCCTCTCGTGCGAATCGATCCATTTGAGGACTCGCTCAATGTTACGCCGTCACAGCGTCTATTGCTGAAGCCATCCATTGTGGTGCATGGTGCGCAAGCCTCCTCAGTCCTGTTTTTGCATCTGAGGGCAGGCTCTGCCGAAGCTGTTGGATGATGCCGACGGTAAGGTGGTCGCGCCCGAACGCTCGAATCGCCTGTAGCGCGACACCCGCAGGAGTACCTGCCCCTAACAAAGCCCTTGGGCCAGCGTGCTTGAAATGGATGACTTGATTGCCGACCGTGATTTTTCGAGAACTGCCATCAATCAAATAAACGATCTGCGCGGGTACTTGTGACGAGAGGCCAAGCAAGTTTGCCGCGCCCGCTGGCGTTGGCTGCAGCCGATACCCCGCCTGCGCGGCAATGGCCCGTGCTACCGAGTCCGGATCCGGTGAGAGCGGACCGAGCCCGGGATGGGTTTGGGGGATATCGTAGACTCCTCGAGAGATCCGTCTGATCTTGCCAGCTTTGGTCAAGCGGCTTAGTGCTTGATCCACGGCGGCACGATTACCCAGATCATCGAACGCCTTGGGGGTAAATACTGCCCCCGGCGCCGCCGATTTCACACGGCCCAAGACCCTCAGAGTGAGATCAGCCATGTCAGAAAAATGATAGCAAATTTCTGACTCAAAAGGAGACCCGATTAGGCAACGCGCCCGCCCCCGATTGGCTTCACCCGAGCGATCCGGACTACACCGCGAACGCCTCAGGGATCTCGACAGTTCGAACATTCCGCTTGACAGGTTTTTATTTGCTTGATAGATTTAGCATGTGAACAGCCAGAGCCTTGGTCAATTTCTCAGGACAGTCCGTGACGACAAGCATCTAACGCTTCGCACCGTCGAGAGTTCGACCGGTATTTCCAACGCCTACCTTAGCCAGTTGGAAGGAGACAAAATAAAGCAGCCGTCGCCCGTCATCCTTCATAAGCTCAGTGATCTCTATCAAGTGTCTTACGCTGCGCTGCTCGGGCTCGCTGGATATCCGGTGCCAGGTGCTGAGACGAACGGCGACGACCAGACCGGGCTTGCCGCCCGCATAGGACATGTCACGAGACGGGAGGAGGACGCACTGGTCGAGTATTTGGAGTTTCTTCGAGCGCGCCGTCGAAGGGAAGGGCCAAAGAGGTGATGTGGTCATTTTCTAACGGTCGGCTCTTCGACCAATGTCAGCGGGCGTGGGCTTACAAGAACCATCTCGCCAACGCTAACGCAATCAAGAATCCCATGCAGCGAGAGGCATACATTCTCTCGAAACTTCAAACGATTTGGGCATGGCGGGGCAAGATTGTCGATCACGTGATCAGCAGCAGGGTAATTCCCGCTCTCGAAAAGAAGTGGATTCTAAACCCGCGGAAGGTACTCGATTACGCACGCCTGATCTATGATAAGCAACGCGATTTCGGGCTACTGAACCGAATCCGCGAAGAAGGCATGTCTCAGACAAAGGCAGGCGACTCTTTTGCCGCCTTTTACGCGGTCGAGTATGGTCCCGGGATCAGTCCCGAAGAGTTGAAGGGTGCATGGGAGGAAATTGAACAGGCTCTTCACAATTTCCTTAACATGCGCGACTTGCTCGACGAGCTCCGACGGGCAGAGAAGCTCATATCACAGCGCAGCCTGACGTTCTCGGTGTTTAATGCGAAAGCTAGAGCAGTTCCAGATCTGATCGCCTTCTTTCGAGACGAGCCGCCTCTGATCGTCGATTGGAAAGTTCACGGCTTGGGAGTCCGGGACTCCCGATTGCAGCTTGCAGCCTATGCCCTGGCGCTCACGCGCTCGACAGCGCATCAAGACTTTCCCCCGCGCGCGTTCCCCGAGCCGGAAGAGATTCGGTTAATCGAAGCGCAATTACTGACGAATACTCTTCGATCGTACAAACTCACGGTGAGAGATGTTGAGTCCATGGAAAGCCGCATCGTCGAGTCGTTCATGGAGATGAAGTTATCAGAAGGCGATGGAACCACGGCAACGCTTGATCCATTCGATTACCCAGTGACGGAATATCCTGAGACCTGTGAACGCTGTCGGTTTCGCAAACTGTGTTGGCCGGAGCAAGTATGCCAAGAATCGAAACAAATGACTTTGCTATAACGAACCTTGATGCGTTGTCTTCGCGGTACCGCCTGTATCGGATCAAAGGCCTCAATCGAGACCACAGCGAGTATTACGCCAATCGGCAACATATTATTCGCAAGCTCAGCTTCTGGCTGAAGAAGCCCGTCACGATCATTGAGCGCGATGACATCGCGCATCTTGTCGTGCGAAGCGACGCGCCTGAGATCTCGTCTCCTATGTCGCTCGTGCGGGTTCCAGTCTATTTTGAACCCGTGGGCGATTCTTTCGAAGTTGACTACGCGGTTCGGTCGCCGGAGAATGACGAGATATGCATCAGGTTTCTGCAATTCATGCTGCAGGAACCTCTGCACTCGCGACCTGAACTCTGGCAGCCGAAAGCTGGCGATGCATTTTTTAAGAAGACCTTTGTACACTCAACCGATGAAATCGCCCATCACGTCGGGTTTGCGATTCGCGTAGTGCTCGCCCCACGTGGCGGCTTGGCGCTTCGGGTCCATGTCGCAAATAAGTACGTTGGTCGACAGCCGCTCCCGCCCTATATTAAGCGGGACGAGTTCGAGCAGTGGAAAAAACGCCATTACATCTACCACTTCGGCCACCAATGGTACGAGATCCGCGCGGACCTGCTTTCCGACATGAACGCTATGGAATACCCAATTCCAGTAGACGGTAGTTGGATGCCTCTCCTTGAGTATGTCGTGCAACAGTGCCAGAAACCGATTCCGCCCGAGTTGGCGCAAGTTCCGAACGATGTATCAGTGATCAGCTATCTCGATAACCGAAACAATGAACGTGGTGTTCCGGCCTCTCTCTGCTTTCAAGTCTACGGTCCACACGATCAAGGGATGGAGCAACTTCACCGCAAATCGCTAATCCCACCGCATGCCCGACGACCACTGACACTCGACTTTGTCAGGCAATATCTGACTCGACTCTCGTTCGGCAATTCCAGACTTAACGTTGATACGCACCCGATCATCGTCCCCGCACGAATGTTCAGCGTTCCGGATTTCAAGTTTGGTAATGACACCGTGCTCTCGGTGAGGGGCACTGCTGGCACGCAGCACGTCAGTTTGGACAGGCTGGGCGTCACGCGGGCGGCACTCTTGAGAGACCCTAGGGCCGGCTTTTTCCACACAGAGCCACTGGATCGACAGTATTTGATAATGCCTCAAAGTGTCGTTGAAAGCCACGGGGGTAGATTTATCGAAGACCTACGAGCCGCTGTAGACGAACTCTACCCGCAGGAGCATGGTTATACGCCGGAAATCGTCACATACAATGACCGCGTGAAGAGAACGTTTGCCCAGCAGGGAAACTCAATCCTCGATGCCGTTAGGCTCAAATGTAGGAAACCAGGGTATGCGGCAGTCATGGTACATCAGACGTCCGAGAGAACTGAAGACCCGCTGGCAGCGATGGTCATTCGTGAACTCCGCGAGCTGAATATCAGTGCCGCTGTGATTCACTCTGCAACCGCGCGCGAGAGCTACGTCCTTGGCAAGGGCAACGATGGCCAACCACAGTACTTCCCACGGCAGAGCGGACGCAAGAGGCTCTCCGGCTACTTGCGCAATGTGGCGTTAAATAAGGTATTGCTGACCAATCAGAGGTGGCCGTTCGTTCTGGCAACACCGCTCAATGCCGACATCACAATCGGCGTTGACGTCAAACATCACACCGCAGGCTTGATCGTCGTTGGCCGGAGTGGTGAAAAGCTGCGCTCGTTTTGCCGTACATCGCGGCAGAAAGAGAAGCTCCGCGCCGACCAAATGGAGAAGTACATCGTTGAGATAATTAGTGATGAAGCCGCATCGGGGAACCCATTGGCGCGCGTCATCGTGATGCATCGGGATGGGCGCCTCTTCCCATCTGAACTCGAGGGCGCGCGCAAAGCGATGGAGCGCTTGAAGCGGACCGGGGTCATCGCGCCGGACGCTACTCTCACTATTCTGGAAATCGCAAAGAACCAGCAAGCACCCGCGCGCTTCTTTGAGATATCGGAGCAGGATCGCGAGGAATTGGTTGACAACCCGCAGATCGGCCTATATCGGATAGTTGGAGAGACTGAAGCCTTTCTGTGCACGACAGGGCGAGCCTTCCCTCGTCCAGGAACGGTCGAGCCGCTGCACGTCGTTCACGTCTACGGCCCGCTCCCCATCGAGAAGTGCCTTGAGGATGTCTACTCCTTGAGCGCGCTTGCGTTAACAAAGCCAGACGATTGCACCCGGTACCCTATCACGATAAAGCTTAACGATCGTTTCCTTGGCGAGGAGGCGACGGAATATGACGCTGACGCGCTTGAATTGGCCGACACCGAGTCTGAGGAACGGGAGGCTGAAGAAGAGGAGTCCTCGACCGAAAAGGAGACTGTATGAGCCAGATAGCCATGTATTCGGGCATATACGACGAAATCCGGGAATACGCGGAGGTGCTCGACAGAGTGTTGGTGGATCTGAAGGGGGGCACTAGCTCTCCACAAGACCAGAACCGGCAAAGGCTTGCCGAACTTCTCATTTCGCTTGCGGCACCGCAGGCCGGTGACCTTTCGATGCGGCTGATCAGCTTTCTGTTGCGAGATGACACTGGGGTTGATCCATTGGAACTTTCAAAAATCGGAGAACTCTTGAGGGCAACGCGAGTCGAAACTTCTGTGATCGCGCCCCTGGAGCGCCTGGCGCAGTCTCTGCAGCGTGAACAAGCAGTGGCCATGGCGAGAATGCGGATGCGAGGGTGATGCTGCTTGAACGACTATTTCCAAGGCGCCGTGAGGCAACTCGTCGAGCGCGGGCAGCTCCTGATTTCGATGATTCCCACGGGACTGTCGCGCGAATTCCATCGGCTTGAGGATACTTGCCGTGAAAGGCTTGGCGACGTTCTGGACGACCTCAACAAGCTGACCAGTGATCCTCGGATGCTGTTTCCTGGAAACCAGCCCGAGCGGCTGCGGCAATTCAAACGCGCGATCTGGCAGATGGACCTGCTGGAGACTGTCTGCATTTCTGCTCTCGAGAGAGCCAAGGATTCCGACAAGTATCTGAACAGACTTGTCGAACGGATTAGGATCGAAATCGCGTATCCAATGCTGCCACCGGTGGTGACTCCGCTGTCCCAGTCGTATTTCCAAACCTACCCGAAGTTCAATCTGATGCTCGTGCCGCTCAGCGAGGGGCATTTTCTGCTGCATCTCCCTGATCTCTATCACGAACTCGCCCACCCGTTATTAATGGTGAGATATGATCGGCGGGTCGAACCGTTCAAAAACGCGTTCATCGACGTGATCGACAGTGTAACCCAATATATTGAAGATGAGCTTGAACGAGAAAAGCGCGGCGGCGGCCCCCCGCTTCTGAGCCTCTACCTTCAACAGTGGCTAAGGTACTGGATGCTGAATTGGACGACTGAATTCTTCTGCGATCTTTTCGCGGTATACACTCTCGGTCCGGCCTACGCTTGGTCCCATCTTCACCTCTCAGCTACTCGGGGAGGAGACCCGTTCACTGTTCCGACTATGAATTCCGCAGCAGTGACGCACCCGGCAGATGCGGCGCGGATGGCAGCTATCCTCCAGGGATTGCAGCTCGCCGGATTTGCGGAGGAGGCCACGCAGATCGACGCAAAATGGGCTGATCTCGTTGCCGCTACCGGTGCCGCGCCAGACGCCGAATACCGTCGCTGCTTTCCGAGACGAATAATAGACATGATCGCGGAAAAGGTGCTGATCGGTGTACGCGAAATGAAATGCCGGATTGCTGCCCCTGACACAGACGGCGTTGTGCATCGTACCCTCAATGGAGCTTGGATCGAATTCTGGCGGGAGCCCGCGGCTTACGCAGAGTGGGAGAAAGCTACGGTTGAAAATCTCCGCATCGAGTGCGCGAAGGGCGCGTGAAATTGCGATTCGCCAGTGACTAGCCACGATAAAACAGCCACCGGCTCCCCTTGTGGGAGAGACACACCCCCACTTTACGTCGGCCACCGCTTTCGCCTAAGCGAGAATTCGTTGGGGTCTAGCAGGATGCTGAAAAAGATACTTCGTTAGCGCGTGACCATCGGAGACAAAATCACGTCTTTACGTTTTAACCCCTATGCGCGGAAAAGACACTCAGCAAAGTGCGATGTTCAGTTACGTT
>Ga0182024_10001336_pt1 | contig 63972 bp, 48 predicted proteins | sample P32metaG_FD_120480 | JGI IMG/M metagenome (GOLD analysis project Ga0182024, IMG submission 120480) | Permafrost microbial communities from Stordalen Mire, Sweden - P3-2 metaG (Illumina Assembly) | ecosystem: Environmental > Terrestrial > Soil > Wetlands > Permafrost | place: Sweden: Stordalen... | reverse complement strand
TTTGACCGTTTTGCGCGCTCCGTGAGCCACCTGCTGCGCGCTCTGGAGACCTTCCGCGCCCAGGGAATCGAATTCGTCTCCTTCTCTGAGCAACTCGACACCACCACTCCCGCGGGGAAGCTCCGTCTTCACTGTGCTCGGGGGTGTCGCGGAGCTGGAGCGCTCACTGATTGTCGAGCGGGTGAGGGCCGGGCTGCGCAACGCACGCGCGAAAGGGAAGTCCCTCGGGCGCCCGCGGGTGTTCGTAGATGCCGAAACCGTCGCGCTGCTGCGCGCCGAAGGTCTCTCGTGGGCGAAGCTGGGCGTTGGGGAGGGGACCGTCTACCGCGTCGCGTCCGCCAAAAACCCCCTCCAAATCGCCCCCGCAACTCTCATGGAATCAGCGGCGGATTGAGACAGAACGGACCCGCCACAAACAAGTGTTTTTGGGTCGCCAGGCCGACCACTTCTAAGGCGGCATACAACATCTACCGGATTTGCGTCTCGCTTGCGGCGAGTCAAACTTCAGTCGCTTTCAAACTAGGGAATGACCCGAGGGGCTGGTCCGACATACCAGTCCCTTTTGTTTTGCTCCGCTACCCCACAGCCGCTTGCCAGTTCTACGCAATTTTCCCCGAGACGAGTACCGGCACTGACGGATTTCTCGCAAGGAGAACGTAAATCAAACTGGCCTCCATCATTAGCGAACCATAGGAGAATCCCCGATTGCGCCGATCCGTCGTTCCGGCTACCGTCTGTGAACGATGCCACCGGATTTCCTCAGCCAGCTTGCGCAGCAACTTAAGATCGACAAAAGCCCCGCGTGCCGTCGTGCCATCCAGCGAATCCTAGCGATGGTAAGGGTCAAGCACGAGTCCGGGGTATACGCCAGCCAGGCCGAAGCTGAAGCGGACTTCAGAACCTCGGTCGAGGAAGCTCTGCGCAAGACTCAGTGACGCGGTTCGGCTCTGAGCCAATTGCTGCTCGTGGGTCATCCTTGCCGACCCCCGCTGCCTCGGTACGCTGGCCGGTCGTGGAGCGAAATCGCCCAGGAGACGGGGGTTGGACGAAAGGGACGGTCCAGAGAGCCATCTACGGCCAGAAGTCTCGTCCTGGCTTGCCCAAAATCGTCTCGCGTGGTTTTGGGCAGGTGGGTCAGGACCATACAATGGAACAACACAGCGACTCGTAACGCGCTGGGGACTACTGGCCCGGTAAGCTCACTTAGTCTTTGGAAAATCTTGCCCTTTTCTCTGATCGGTGTATATAACACCGCAGCGAGGGATCGTTGGCGGGCGAGGGGTAGCGATGTCCTTACGAGATCTGGCATTCGCGGGCCGAACGCTTCGTAATAGTCCCGTATTTGCGCTCACTGCGGCACTCACCATCGCTTTGGGCGTCGGCGCCAGCACCGCTATCTTCAGCGTAACCAATGCTGTATTGTTGCGCCCGCTTCCTTACAAGGACCCGAATCGTCTGGTCATAGCCTCGATCGATTTGCGCACTCGCAACGTCCGCGATATCCCGTTCTCCAATGAAAACTTCGTCGATTTGCGCGATGGAACAAAGAACTGCTTCCAGGACTTCGCCGGAGTCTTCACCAGCCGCATGATTCTGCCCCGGGCCGATGCAACGCCCGAGCAAGTCCGCTACGCCGTGGCCACGACGAATTTGTTTCGCTTCCTGGGCGCCAAGATTGCCTATGGTCGCGATTTCACGGACGCCGATGGATTACCACAACCGCCCCCGCCCCCGCCCGGAGCCGAATCCGGAGCCGGGACACAGCGCCTGCCTGTAGTAGCCATTCTCAGTTATGAATATTTCCAGCGCCGGTATGGGATGAATCCCGCCATTCTGGGGCATCCAATGGATACTAGCGGGCGTTTCAGTGCAGAGATTGTCGGAGTGCTGGCGCCACGCTTTCAGTTGTACTTCCCAGCTTCTGCAAACCAAGAAGCTACGCCAGAAATCTGGCTTGCCAACCGATTGAGTTACGACAATGCCGATCGAAATTCTTTCTCCATTCGAGCGATCGGCAGACTGAAAAATGGGGTGTCACTGCAACAGGCGCAAGCCGCTGTCGATAACGTCGCTGACGAGGCCCGCAAGAACTTCTTAATCGAGCGTACGGCGGGGTATTTTATCCGCGTTGAGCCATTGCGGCAGCATCTTGTCTCGGAAGTGCGGCCAGCCATCCTTTCGCTCATGGGCGCGGTTATTTTTCTCTGGCTCATCGCTTGTGCGAATGTTGCGAACCTCCTGCTGGTGCGCGCGTCTTTGCGGGAACGCGAACTCGCGGTACGCGCTGCACTGGGCGCGAGCTGGTGGCATCTCGCTCGTCAGATGCTGGCTGAGGCCTTTCTGCTTGCCGCTATGGGTGCCGTAGGAGGTCTTGCGCTTGCCTGGCTGGGGATTCACGAATTGCTGACCATCGCCCCAGCAAATCTACCGCGTCTCGATGACATTCGAATCGACTCTGCCGTACTGGTGTTCACGGTTGTGGCCAGTTTGCTGACCGCGGCCACTTTCGGGATGGCATCAGCATGGCGCGCTTCGCGGCCCAATGTGATGAACGTGCTGCGCGGCAGCAGCCGAAACGAAGGCCTAGCCAGCGGCGGTTTATTACGGAAGCTAACGGTGATGGCCGAGGTCACGCTCTCCTTTGTATTGCTCATCGGATCGGGACTCATGTTCCGAAGTTTCCTGGAACTTCAGCGCATCGATCCAGGCTTCGACCCACGCGGCCTTCTAACCTTTCAAATTCTGGGGAATCGCGACGGAGCCACGCCCCAAGACCGGGCCTCATTTGTTCGCCAGATCGACCAACGCCTGCGCGATATCACCGGCATTCAGAGCGTGACCGCCTCGTCTCCTTTTCCATTAGCAGGGGGATTTAGTCCGATCCGCTGGGGGACCGTGGAAGCGCTCTCCGACGCCAGCAAATATCAGGCCGTGGATTTTCAAATCGTGCTTCCCGGCTACTTTGCGGTGATGCGCACTCCTTTACTGGCGGGCCGAACGTTCACTGACGCGGATAATGCCCCTGGCCGCAATTTGGTGGTAATCGACCAGTTTCTTGCGGAAAAAGCCTTTCTCCACCAATCCGCCATCGGCAAGCGCATTCTAATCCGGATCAAGACCCCCGAACCCGAGTGGGTCGAAGTTATCGGAGTCGTTGCACACCAGCGTGATGAATCTCTGGTGGATCGTGGTCGCGAGCAGGTTTATTTTACCGACGCATTCTTGGAATCCGGCGCTGTCCAGCACTGGGCCATTCGAACGGATGGTGATCCAACGAAATATGGAAGCGACATCCGCGCAGCGATGAAAAGCCTCAACCCGCACCTGTTGATCACTGAGATGCAGCCGGTACAGACTTTGGTCGATCACGCCCAGGCTAGCACACGTTTTTCTTTACTGCTCATCGGAGTCTTCGCGGCAATTGCAGCGCTGCTAGCGGGTGTAGGGCTTTACGGTGTGCTCTCGACTGTTGTTCGCCAACGCACGGCGGAGATCGGCGTGCGCATGACCCTCGGCGCGGGACCTGGCCAAATCTTCAGGCTCATCGTAGGGCAAGGACTGCGTCTGACTGCCGCTGGCATCGCCGCCGGTTTGCTCGCGGCATTCGCTCTCACGCGCGGAATGATCACGATGCTTGTGGGAGTTAAGCCCACCGATCCTGCGACCTTTGCCACCATGGCGGCAGCTTTCCTATTGATCGCTGCTCTGGCGTCCTGGTTGCCCGCATGGCGAGCAGCAAGCCTCGATCCAACTGTTGCTCTTCGGGACGAATGACAGTCTTCGGTCTGGAGACCTCGCGGCTTCCAGGGTGAAGCGGAGACGAAAATCTATGCTCAGCCGCATGTCCGATAATCCGCGCTTATGTGCGTTTTCCAGCTTCACATATAACGACCTGCCCAAAAACCCTTTCATCCTTGCCCAAAATCCCCGTCGCAATGGCACCTCAAAAATTGTTCTTTTCGCTTGCCCACAATTCACCGTCGCGCTTGCCCACAAAGATTTGTTATTTGAGGAGGGCGCCTAGTCTCAAAAACGTCTACGAGCCTTCTTCCCAGTGACCCCTTCGAGCCCCGCGAGCATCAGGCTCTACGATTCGGAGAGCCGCCTTGTGTGGTCGGCGCCTTGATTCGACGAACGTCCCGCCTATGGTGTTGGGTTCCACACTCCGTTGCATACTCGCCGCCGAAGGTGCGAGCCGAGGACCAGATCGTGCCCAAAACGTGCCAGGGTTCCTGCCGACGCTGACATCTTTGACTTCTTTGACAGATCCCGCAGACTGACTCCACAGAACTTGTTTCCCTTCAACACGCCTTGGGGAATCCGGCTTACAGGCTCGCCCGCCATAAACTATTTGAAAGGAAAGTAGTTAAGTTTTGCCGAACGAGAATAGTAACGGAACTGTGACGGCAGAATTTGCACACCAGCACGGAAACTGCTCGACTTGTCGTATGCCGCTGAGGACGCATCCCCAACCTAGGGAAGTTTTGTTGGATTTTCCAATCTTACGATCTAAATGACCTTCAGGCGGGGAGTTTGAAGCCGTTTAGAGGCTATATTCGCGGATTCCTCAATACCAGTACCCGTCTGAAGGAGGTCCCTGACACGCTCGCGAAGTTCCGTCACAAATGGGGCGTAATGCCTCTCAACCGTTTCAACGGTGTCACCCAACATCTTCGCCACATCGTACAGACTTCCCTCGCGATGTAGTATATCGATGGGCGAGAGTGTCACGGAATCGATGCCGATGGGCGTTGAACACACCCGCCCGCCTCCCCAGTGCAAGCATCCTCTTGAGAAGACGCGCCCCACCGCACGCTCGGCAAGTCTTATCTGGCGTGCGGTCCGGCCAGCCGCAGTTGGTGCACCGCTGGACCTGTTCCTGGATTCCGCGAACGACTACAGTGTCGCGCGTCACTGTTCGAACCTACCAGCGAGACACCGGCGGTCGAAAGCCTCTCTGCACCGTCGAATTCATACTCCCTAATGCGCGAAGAGATGAGCGCATGGTTGCACGTCAATTCCGTTGCGATCTACAGATGGCAGTACTGGGAAAGGCAGCATTGTGCGGATTAGTCGGACCGTTTCGCCTGCTTACAAGATCGTTCGTCTTCGACCAACTTTCTAAAGGTCGACTCTGCGGCCATGGGGCTGTCGTATTCGCCCGTCTCGCAGCGCTTTTTTAACTCTTCCAAAATACGATTAATGGCCCGACGACACGAAGGGGTTTTATTGATTCTCAGCTGGTTCGCCAATTGGGTAAGGAATTCGGTGTCCATAAATTTCGAGATGTTCTCAGAGGTTGGATGAGGGCAAGGCGGAGAAGACTGCATCAATTTCGGTGCCGGTGTATCCAATGCTGCATCGTTAATCCCCAATTTAAATAGGCAATGACCGCTGTACATGTCGGGAGGATGGCTGCGGAACAGCATCACGTTCGGACGCTTGCACATCGCGCTAGTTCCGAACGAAGTTGTCCTGAGTTCAGGACCGACCTTTGGTACCGTGGGTGAGGCCCGCAGTTCGCAGACTTCGAATGATCCACCGGAACCTGCGGCACAGCCGCAACCGTCACTCGATCGCGCCCGTCGGCTTTTCGATTCATACGGGCAGTCATCGGCTGCGTGCAATAAATCTTCACTAGTCATGGCGTTTTCTGGATATGCCGCGACCCCCACGGAGAAAGTTACTTTCTCGAGGGCGCTCTCTCTATAAGGCACTTGGTGTTTTTCTGGCGGCTTGACGAAGCTCCTCGAGGCGTTTGACCGTTCACCGTTAAGGATTCTGGAAGAATGAAGGCAAATTCTTCACCTCCATAGCGGCAAATCATGTCGTCACCGCGGAAATGATCCCAGCTATCGAACGCAGAACCGCTTCCCCGGCGTTGTGACCGTGAATATCGTTGAACGGTTTGAAGTGATCGAGGTCCAAAAACAGCACTACCAGCGGACGCTTCTTGCGCTTGGCCCAAAGTAACCTAGAAAATCTTCCATGAACCGGCGATTGAATCCTCCCGTAAGCGGTATGGCGGCCATCGTGGAGATCGACGGGCTTCTTCAGGCCCAGTACTGCGGTGCCCCAAACGCCCAACCGTCAAATCTGGTCTCGAATCCAACCAAAAATTATCCTGTATCCACCCCGCAACCGTCATTCTCTAATCGATGTTCCCATTAGCGCAGACGCTCTTGTCTGTGCACCGACGAGAGGGCACTGCTCCACCCCATGGCACACAATCCAGTTCCAAAGTTTTCCCCGTCTCCTCTTCGAGCCTTCAAATGGGTCGCGGCCCTGGTAGCCATCGCATTCCTAGCCATCCAATTCATCCGCCCGGAGCTGAACAACCCGCCGGTAACCGCCGACCTGCAAGCCCCTCCCCAAGTAAAGCAAATCCTGAAAAACTCCTGCTATAACTGCCATTCCAACGAAACCAAGCTCTCCTGGTTCGACAAGCCCGCCCCTGCCTATTGGATCGCAGCCCGCGACGTGCAACAAGCCAGACAGCACATAAACTTTTCCGAAATCGGCAAACTCCCCGTCGGCCAGCAACGCGCCGCCCTTTTCGAAGGCGTCTTCCAAATCTCCTTCGGCGCGATGCCGCTGCCGCCCTACCGCCGCCTGCATCCGGGCTCGGCAGTAACGTCCGAGCAGCTAGCCATCGTCAAAGAATTTCTCCTATCGACGACGCCGAACGAGCCCGCCTCTCCTGCCGCCATCAGCTCCGCCGACGCCGAATACGCCAGATGGATTCAGCCGTCCAGCGCCCCACAAATCGTAACTCCCGTCCTCAATGGAATTGCCTTCCTTCCCGACTACAAAAACTGGAAAGCCATCAGCAGCACCGATCGCTTCGATAACGGAACCGTAAGATTCGTCCTCGGCAACGACATAGCCGTCCAAGCCATCGCCGACAACCACATCCATCCATGGCCCGACGGCACCGCCTTCGCTAAAGTCGCCTGGCTGCAGCAACCCGACGAAAAAGGTTTCGTCCGCACCGGCTCGTTCTACCAGGTCGAATTCATGATTCGCGACAGCAAGAAATATGCCGACACCCTCGGATGGGGATGGGCACGATGGCGAGGCACCGACCTGAAGCCCTACGGCAAAGACGCGAACTTCGCGAGCGAATGCGTGGGCTGCCACACGCCCCTGCGAAACACCGATCACGTCTTTACCAAGCCGCTGCAAATCCAGCAGTGGAATTCGTCGGCCTCTTCACCCACGTCCCTGCCAGCGAATCCGCTGCTATGGGGGGTGCTCACCTCTACGATCGACAAACCGAATTCAACCATGTCGACGATGTACGGAAATGACATCGCCGTGGAATACGCCAGAAAAAATTCGCAACACGACTATCCCGCAGGCTCGATCCTCTCCCTGGTAACCTGGGCCCAGCGTGAAGACGACCGCTGGTTTGGCGCCCGCATCCCAGACAAAGTCAAGTCGGTAGAATTCGTGGAAGTGAAATCCACGCCGGGCGGTCGCCCCGCTTATTCCTATTCCGACTACGAAGGCATGCCGTTGACGAAAGTCTCCGACTACCTGACTCCCAACGAACGTGGCCAGTACCTTCTCTCGCAACGATCTGCGGTCATGCCGTAACGCCATAAGGCCCCATCACTTAGGTAGGCGCCGGCTTCAGCCCGGCCCGCCTCTGCCAATTAACGATAAGCCGTGACAAAATTTTGGTAAGCCGTTTCGCTGGCCGCCGTGGTAGCAATCACCGATGAAATCAACACGCGGTACCGAAACGTAACACTAGCGTTTGGCGCCAGAGTGAAATTCAGCGCCTTTTCCTTTCCGTTGGTAAAGATTTTCCGTCCCAAAGGATTCACAGCAAACAATCCGTAACCTCGGGCATGCCAGTAAGCGGGAAAATTTGGATTAGCTGGATTATCGAAGATCGTAATCGTTACCGGCTGACCTTCAACCATCCCGCTCAAATTGCACCACCGTCCGCGCGTTCCCCAAGCGGCCTCTCCGCTTTGGCCTTCGCTCGTCAGATACGCCCCATTCACCCCGGTATTGTCCAACTTCGCAACCGTGTTCGGGCGCCCGCTCGCGTCCAGAAAAATCTCAGGATTATCGGACGGCATCTCCAGCGCCCGTACCACCCGCATCCCCATCAATCCTTCCTTGTCGTCCTCGAACACGACTTTCTCACCCTGAGGCTGCAAGGTAGTGACGCGATCGATGCTGCGAAATTTCGCCCCGCCTCGAAAAACCAACCGCGTATGTTCCTTAAGCAGAATCTTCTGATCCGCGGCAACCCAGTCGGTCTCGACCTCCAGCTCCCCTTGCTCCGATCCACTCTTCGCAGCCACAATCCGCCGCTGAACGATCGTACCCATCTTGTGTCGGTCTTCCGCTTTGATGGCCTCCGAATTATTCCAGAAGTCAATTCCGTTCACGCTACCGTAGTTAAACCAGAGTCCAGCATGATGTGGATGATCGGTACGTTCCCCCGGCCGCGGTTCCAGCGGATACCCGCGCGTGACAATAATTCCAGTAGCCGTGCGCAGCGGATACAGCACCGGCTTAGCCTCGGTCGTCGGCCAAATATACGAAGTGAAAGGCTGTCCATCGATCAAGACATCGACCCGCCGTTCTGCTTCGTTCGGCACCACGTCAACCCGCTCGCCAGCTGCGTTGGTCTTCTGCAGCGCGCACGACACCAAAAAAGAGATAATCACCGTAACGGCGAGAGCCGTTGCAACATGAAGAATCCGCATGTCCATCTATCCCTCACCGTAGGTTTTACACCACCAAACGCAAGACATAAAGCCGCACGCAATCTCTCGAATCCATTAACGCACCACCCCTGCGGCCTTCCGCCACCAAGGCACGGCTCCAAATAGAGTAATATTGCGGCGCGAAAACACACCATCGCCAACCCATCATGGATCACGGCCAAAGCGCCAGCAAATCGGGCATCGCCGCTTCGGCGGCAAGTCCCCGAACCGCCATTACCAAGCCAAGCCGGTCCTTGGGCGTAGGCCGCTTTCGCTGGGTCATCTGCGCCCTCCTCTTATTCGGCACCACAAAAAATTACATGGATCGCCAAGTCCTCGGCGTCCTGAAAACCACGCTCCAGCATGACCTAGGCTGGAACGAAATCGACTACAGCAACCTGGTTTTTGCCTTTCAGGCCGCCTACGCCCTCGGAATGGTCCTGGTCGGCAGGCTTATCGATCGCTTGGGCACGCGCCTCGGCTACGCTCTGGCCATGGTGTTCTGGAGTCTGGCGTCGATGGCTCACGCATTCGCCGGTTCGCTTCTGGGTTTTACCATCGCCCGCGCTTCGTTGGGTTTCGGCGAAGCCGGCATTTTCCCCGCCAGCATTAAAACCGTTGCCGAATGGTTTCCCAAGAAAGAGCGTGCTCTAGCCACCGGCATCTTCAATGCCGGCACAAACGTAGGTGCCATCGCCACGCCTTTGTTCGTCCCCTGGGTCACCATTCATTGGGGCTGGCGTTGGGCCTTTCTATTCACCGGCGCGCTCGGCTTTGTCTGGCTGCTGTTCTGGTTGTGGCTCTATCGCAAACCCGCAGAACACCCGCGCCTATCGAAAGCCGAACTGGACTACATTCGTAGCGATCCCGCCGAGCCACCGGGAAACATCAAATGGCTCGATCTGCTTTCTTACCGCCAAACTTGGGCCTTCATGATGGGCAAGTTCTTGACCGATCCCATCTGGTGGTTCTACCTGTTCTGGGTTCCCGATTTCCTGCAGCGCCGACACGGTCTCGCCCTGATGCAGATCGGTCCACCGATCGTAGTCATTTACGTGATCGCCGATGTAGGCAGCATAGCCGGCGGCTGGCTTTCCTCTTGGATGATTCACCGCGGTAAGACCGTCAATGTCGCGCGCAAAACGGCACTATGGATCTGCGCAGTAAGCGTAGTTCCCATCGTCTTTGCCTATCGGATCGAAAGTACGTGGGGCGCTATTCTGCTTTTGGGCCTCGCCGCCGCCGCCCACCAAGGTTTTTCCGCCAACCTGTACACGCTGACCTCGGACATGTTCCCAGGCCGAGCCGTAGCGTCAGTGGTCGGCATAGGAGGGATGGCCGGAGCCATAGGAGGAATGCTAATCGCGAAGGTGGTAGGCTACGCACTGCAATGGACGGGCAGCTACATGATCCCATTCATCATGGCTGGTTCAGCGTACCTAGTGGCGGTCGCCGTCATCCACGCATTGTCACCACGGCTGCAGCCAGCGATAATTCCCGCCCAAGAAGCCCACTAATTCCAAACCTTGCGCCACAAGTCAGCCTTTGAGCTATTTAGGATCAACACTTGGCCTCACGCCTAGCCCCTTTTCAACGCCGGCTTCACCAGTGATTGTGCACGATAGGGCGGATCTTCGAGTCGTAGATTCGTTTGACAGCGCCCATCTCTGCCTCCGATAGCGGCTGAACCCGGGAGGCGGCACAATTGTCAGCGACCTGCTCCGCTCGCTTGCCCCCGGGAATCGCGCAGGTCACCGCGTCGAACATCAGAATCCAACGCAGCGCGAACTGGCTCATGGACATTCCGGGCGGCAGGATCGTGCGAATCTCCTCCGCAGCATCGAGGCCGGTGGCGTAATCGACGCCTGAAAAAGTTTCACCCACGTCGAAAGCCTGCCCGTGGCGATTAAAATTGCGATGATCATCTGGCGCAAACGTCGAGTCTCGGCGAAGCTTGCCGGTCAGCAACCCGCTGGCTAACGGGACGCGAGCAAGAATACCAACCTGTTTCTGTTTGGCTTGTGGAAACAATTCTTCCGCGGGGCGCTGACGGAAAATATTGAAAATGATTTGTACGCTCTGCACGTTTGGGAACTGCATCGCCTTCAGCGCCTCCTCTATTTTCTCGACGCTGACGCCGTAGTAGCGAATCTTGCCGGCCTTTACCAGGCCATCCAGAATCTCAAAGACTTCGGCACTCTGGTAAAGCTCGGTAGGTGGGCAATGCAGCTGCAGCAAGTCCAGACAATCGGTGGAAAGGTTGCGGAGGCTGTCTTCCACCCAGGCAGTCAAATTCGCAGTGGAATAGCCCGCCACGGATTGCTTCGGCAAGCGACGGCCGGCTTTCGTAGCGACGATAATTTCCTGTTTGCAGTTTTTTCTCAGCTTGGCGATGAGTTGTTCGCTGCGCCCGTTTCCGTAAACGTCAGCGGTATCAAAAAAGTTTACGCCGCATTCGACGGCGCGATGAAGTGCAGCCATCGCATCTTCATCAGACACGTGCCCCCAGGATCCTCCAATGGCCCAAGCTCCAAAACTGATTTCCGAAACGTTCCAACCGGTGCGGCCTAGCGGGCGATATTCCACGACGTCGTGATCTCCTTCAGGTCAGGATGACTCAGAGTATGACAATGACGACGGCACGGCAAACGCAGCCGGGATGGCAACGTCGACGATGCCAAGCGCCAACAACGGTAAGAATCAACAATTGTTAGCGCTGGGCGATATTGGGAGATTTGAAGGTCATGCTATCGGCCGGTGCCAGCGCGGTAGACCGGCGCAGAACCAGCGTGGTCAGCAATTCGTATTCGTTGCCGGCGGGACCTGCGGAATTTCGCTGGGCTTCGCTGAGTAAGGCCTGGAAAGCGTATTCCGCCAGGAGAGTTTGCGACATCTGCACCGTCGTCAACGGTGGAGTGGTGAACTGCGACAGGCGAATATCGTCGAAACCCACCAGCGACAAATCGCGAGGAATGACGATCCCACATTCATAGGCTTCTCGCATCACCCCTACCGCAGTCATGTCATTCGAGCACAGGATCGCGGTCGGGCGGTTCGGCAAGCCGGCAAGTCTTACTAGCGCTCGCATGCCGCCTTCCATGCGGTGATCGCCCTCGACAATCATTTCCGGCGGCACTTGCAGGCCGATCTCCTGCATGGCGACTTCAAAGGCGGCTTTTCGAGCCATCGCCGATTTCAGCTCGGAAGGACCGGTGACAAACGCGATCCGGGTATGCCGGTAGGCGGCCAGGTGGTGCACGGCCTGGCGAATCCCGTGCTGGTAATTAACGCGGATGTTGCTGACTCCGGGCACGTTAGGACCGACATCCACGAAGACCAAAGGAACTTTGCGGAAACGCAGGTCTTCGACGAGAGCGTCTTCCATGCCGAAGGTCAAGATGGCGACGCCATCCACTCGGCGTTCGATCATGCGGCGAACGGCGAGTTCCATACGCTTGGGATCGTGAACGGTGGAGGTCAAAAGTATTTCGTAGTTGTGTTGGACGGCGATGTCTTCAAAGGCCTGGACGATTTCAGGGAAGAAGGGGTTGGTGATTTCGGACACGATCAGGCCAAAGATTCTGCTTTTGCCGGACACCAGCGCGCGGGCTTGCGTATTCGGATAATACCCGAGATCTTCGACCACTTTCCAAACGCGCTTGGCGAGCTGCGGGTCAACGGTGGGCACCCGGTTAATCGTTCTGGACACCGTTGCGGTCGACACCTTGGCACGCCTGGCGATTTCGCGGATATCCATGGGCTCGCACGACCTGCTGGGGGACTGAATCGCTACTATAGATTACGTTTTCCCGATAATCTACTTACAAGTCGAACTGGTCGACTAAAGCATGGTCCATCGAATGGACAGGAGGAAAGAAAAGACATCGCAGAGACGCCGAGAGGGCTAAGGTTCGCCCGAGAAATTTGGTTACGACGGTGTGGTTTAGGAGGTATTGGAATCCGCGTCCGTCCCTCTCTGGTCCCAGTGGACGCCGGCTGCGGGCGTAATTTAGAGCGCGGCGCAGACGGACTTTAGTTCGGTGTAGTGTTCCAGGGCTGCGTGGCCCATTTCGCGGCCCCATCCGGATTGTTTGTATCCGCCGAAAGGCAGGGCTGGATCGAAGACGTTGTAACAGTTGATCCAGACCGTGCCGGCGCGGAGCTTGGCGGCCAGTTTGTGGGCCTTCTGGATGTCTCGTGACCAAATTCCGGCGGCTAGACCGTAGACCGTGTCGTTTGCTTTTTGCACCATCTCGTTGGGGTTGCTGAAAGGAATGGCGGTGACCACCGGACCGAAGATCTCCTCTTGTACGACCTTCATGTTTTCGGTGGTGTCCACCAGGACTGTAGGTTTTACAAAATAGCCCTGATCGCCGTAGCGTTCGCCGCCGGTTACAGCTTTCGCGCCCTCTTTCTTACCGGATTCGAGGTAGCCGCAGACGCGATTCAATTGTTCTTCGGAAACGAGCGGGCCCATGTCGCATTCGGGGTCGAAGCCAGGGCGGACACGGATTTTCTCGGCGCTCTGGGCCATCCCGTCGACTACCTTGTCGAAAATCTTCTTTTCGACGTACAGGCGGGAACCCGCGCAGCAGCATTGACCGTGGTTGAAGAAGATAGCGCCGGCCGCGCCGGGGATGGCGGTTTCTAGGTCGGCGTCTTCGAGAATTATGTTGGGAGATTTGCCGCCGAGTTCGAGCGAGACCTTTTTCAGATTGCCTGCGGCGGCGTGGATGATCAGCTTGCCGACTTCGGTGGAGCCCGTGAAGGCCACCTTATCGACGTCGGGATGAGATGCGAGGGCCGCACCGGCCGTTTCTCCATAGCCCGGAACGATGTTTACGACGCCGTCGGGGAAACCAGCTTCCTCGAGCAATTCTCCGAGACGTAGCGCCGAGAGCGGGGTTTGTTCTGCGGGCTTTAGTACGACCGTGCAACCCGCCGCGAGCGCTGGCCCTAGCTTCCACGCGGCCATCAACAACGGAAAGTTCCAGGGAATGATTTGGCCGACTACCCCGACCGGTTCGCGAACCGTGTAAGCCAAGAATTTGGAGGGCGGGGCGAGCGTCAGCGGAATGGTGTTGCCTTCGATCTTGGTGGCCCAGCCGGCGTAGTAGCGCATGTGCTCGATGGTCAGCGGCACATCTGCGACGCGGGCGATGGCGAGGGGTTTGCCGTTGTCCAGGGATTCGAGTTGTGCGAATTCTTCGGCGTGTTTCTCGATCAGGTCGGCGAGCTTCCAGATCATTTTGGCGCGTGCGGCGGGGGAGGTCTTTGACCAAGGACCGGTCTCGAAGGCGGCGCGGGCGGCTTTTACGGCGCGATCGATGTCTTCGCGGTCGCCTTCGGCTACGTTGGCAAGGACTTCGCCGGTGGCGGGGTTGTAGCTGGCGAAGGTTTTGCCTGAGGCGGCTTCGACCCATTTGCCGTTGATTAGAAGTTTTTGTTTTCTGGCCACGAAACTGGAGACGTTGGAATCAATGGATGGGGCGGTTGCTGCGGTTGCCATTTTGCGTGCTCCTTTTTACGGTGTCCAAAGAGATTTCTTCCGCCTGACATAGGCGGAGGTTGGACGGTTCCGAAGCTACTCCTCCGGCTGGAGGAATTCAAGCTTGCGAATCGCTTCAACGGGGATGGAAACGTGAAGGGAAGAATTGACACAAAGGGCACCAAGGTCCCACAGAGGTCAGCGAGAAAGAGAACTGGGAAGGCGCTAACTTTGCGTGGCTATTCTCAAGGAGTCGTCACATTGACATCCACTGGTTTGTCCCGCAATATCGCGCAGCAATGAAACGCACCATTCTACTTGTTGCTATGTTGCTGCTGCCGCTTAGCGCTCGGGGGCAGGATTCGCTCGATAAATTGGCTACGGATTTCTGGACTTGGCGGGCGCAGTGGCAGCCGTTTAATTCCGACGATATTCCGCGGATTGAGCGGCCGGCGGGGCTGAAGCCTTCCTGGTCGGCGGCTTCTATTGCGCAGCAGAAGGCGGATTTGGCGGGCTTCGAGGCTCGGTGGAAGAAACTCGATCCCTCGAAATGGCGCGTTCCGCAACAGGTGGATTACCGGCTAATGGGTTCGGCGCTGGCGCGGGTGCACTGGGAACTCGATCTTAACAGGCGGTGGCAAGACGACGCCACCTTTTACGTTGAGCAGGCCATGACGCCGGTGGTGGAGACGCTGTTGCCGCCGCCGCCGTTTGATAAGACGCGCAGCAGCGATTTGATCGTGCGGATGCAAAATGTTCCGTCAATCGTGGAAGACGCCGAGGCCAACCTGCAACATCCTTGCGCGCCGTTTGCGAAGCTGGCGATCGCGTCGCTGGCTGACATCCGTTCGCAGTTGTGGTTGGTGGCACACGATGTGGGCCCTTTGCTTACCGGGGACAACGTGCAGGAATTGTCGCCGGCAGTGGAGCGGGCGGCGTCTTCGCTGGAATCGTTTCGGGAGTGGCTGCAACAGCGGGTGGCGTCCATGCCGCCGCATGCGCCCGTTGGGCGCGATGCTTATGTCTTTTTTCTGAAGAATGTGGCGCTTTACCCGTATACGCCCGACCAGTTGTTGGATATGAGCCGGCAGGAGTGGGCGCGCTCGGTTGCTGCGGAGCAGATCGAGCACCAGCGGAATATCGAAGTACCGGTGATGGACGCGTATTCGACGCTCGACGACCAACTGCAACGCACGACGGAAATGGAAGGGGCGATCCGGCGATTTCTGGGGAGGCAGGAAATTTTGACGATTCCTCCTGGCTTTCCGCATTACTCGGTTCGAGCGGTGCCCCCCTACTTAGTTGGGCTCGGGGAATTTTCGGAACTGGACGATTTTACTGGGCCCTCGCGATTGATGCAGGAGGGCCTGCGATGGACGCCCAAGCCTTCGCCCGACCCGGGATATTTTGAGGGGGCTAGCCAGCGCGATCCTCGTCCTATCATCGTGCACGAAGGCGTTCCCGGGCATTACATGCAACTGTGGCTGTCTTGGCAAAATCCCGATACGATCCGGCGGCATTATTACGACTCCGGCTCGAACGAAGGACTGGGGTTTTATGCCGAGGAGATGATGCTGCTGGCGGGATTGTTTGAGAATTCACCGCATACCCGGGAGATTATTTATAACTTTGCGCGGTTGCGGGCTTTGCGGGTGGAGGTGGACGTCAAGCTGGCGCTCGGACAGATGAATAATGAAGAAGCTGCGGCGTATTTGGCAAAAACGGTGCCCATGAGTTCGAAGACAGCGCAAGCTGAGGGGGCCATGTTTGCTACCCAGCCCGGGCAGGCGATTTCTTATCAGACGGGGAAGGTTCAGATTACGAAATTTCTTGCCGACGCGCGGGTGCGGGCGGGCGAGAAGTTTGATATTCGGGCGTTTAATGATTTTGTTTGGCGCAATGGCAATGTGCCTATTGAGTTGCAACGGGCGGAATGGTTTGGGGAATCGCCACTGGCAAAGCCTGCGGGAACGCCCAGCGATAGCGAAACTAAACGTAAGCGGGCTCAGTAGCTTTAGGCAGAGATCTTACCGAGTTGGGGCGCAGGAGTCTTGCGCCCTACAAAACACCTGCGGTTATCGAATGTTCGCGACTAGGGAAACAGCATGAGTCTTGATGCTAAGCGCGCTGTTGCGGAGTTAAAAGAGTTGCGAGCCCTGACCGGCGATACGAATGGGGCGCAACGCGTCGCGTGGACCGATACCTGGCTTAAGGCGCGGGAATGGTTCGCCGGGAAATTAGCCGGGCTTCCGGTCGTGCATCACTACGACGCTGCGGGGAATAATTGGGTCACGCTGGCTGGCCAAGCTGAAAAGGCGCTGCTGATCGGGGGGCATCTGGATTCCGTGCCGAATGGCGGCTGGCTGGATGGGGCGCTGAACGTGCTGGCTGGACTGGAAATACTTCGACGGATCTCTGAGGAGTTTAATGGGCGTCCGCCCGTTACGATTCGGCTGGTTGATTGGGCGGATGAAGAAGGGGCGCGTTTTGGCCGCAGCTTGCTTGGGTCTTCGGCCTTTGCGGGAACCGCTAGCGTTACTGCCGATCGAGTGCGCACCGATCGCGATGGCACGCGGATGGAAGACGCGCTGCGGCGCTGCGGCGTAGAGATGGATCGGTTCGCCGAGGCCACGCGAGAGCAGAGAAATGCCGCCGCTTACATTGAATTGCACATTGAGCAGGGGCCGGTGCTCGAATGCATGGGCTTGCCTTTGGCGACCGTGTTGGGCACCAAAGGCGTTGAGCGACATGGCCTCACGTTTCATGGGCAGGAAGCACACTCCGGTTCGACGCCCATGAATGCTCGGCACGATGCGCTTGCGGCGGCTGCGAAACTGGCGCTGGAGATTCGTGGGATTGCTGGGAAACATCGCGACGCGGTGTGCACCATGGGCAGCGTCAAGACTTATCCTGGAATTGTCACGGCGGTGGTGGGGCGGTGCGAGGTCACGCTCGATCAGCGAGACTTGGATGCCGGCGTGCTGGCGACGATGTTCCGGGAGGCACGCGAAGCCAGCAAGAGGTTTGCGGAAGAGGAGCGGTGCACGGTGGAATGGTCGCGCATCTGGAGCATTGAACCCATCGCGTTTCACCCGGCACTGCTCGACCTTTGCGATCAAGCCATCCGGGAAGTCGCGCCCTCGGGACATCGGATGCCCTCGGGTCCTCTGCATGATGCGGCTGAAGTGTCTCGCGCCGGAATTCCTACGGTGATGATGTTCGTGCAGTCGGTGGGGGGCATCAGTCACAATAAAATCGAAGATACGCGGGAAGAACACTTGGAGATGGCAGTTACGGCATTCGACCGCTTGGCCAGCAAAACAATCGAATATCTGACGTAAACTTTCAGAAGCACTTGGAATGACAGTACGCTTCTGGAGAGCCGCTACGGTCTCGCCCTCAGGTCACTCGTGAACCCAAAATTGGCGTCATCGCTGGAGAAAAGGCGTATCGGAATGTTGTGCGTGATCGCTGTGTTTGCGGTTCTGTTTGGCACGTTGTGGCCGTTCAATCCCTTTCCCGCCAACAATGTGCAATGGGTTCCGGAGGCGAACGGAATCCGATTCGGGCGCGGAGGTCTGGTCCATAGTCAATCCGATCTGCAAGCGGCGGCCACCACGGGGGCCGCGCAAGGCGTCAGCTTGGAATTGTTGGTTCGCCCCTTGCGCGTGGATTCTGGCGGCACAATTTTGAGCTTTTATGATCGAGGGAATCCGCGGAAATTAATGGTGCGGCAATGGACGGACGGCTTGCTGGTGACACACGACTGGTTCGACAAGCAGGGAAGGAAGAGGACGACGAAATTCGACGTCGATCACGCGTTCCGGGCGGAAAGGATGTTGCAGTTGACCATGACGTTCGGACCGAATGGCGCGGTCGTTTACCGGAACGGGGCCCAGGCGCAGTTGTTTCGCCGATTTACGCTCGGCCCCAGTGACGTTTCGGGGCAGATCGTATTAGGAACCTCGGCCGTGGATTTTCGGCCTTGGCAGGGAGAAGTGGGCGGATTGGCAATTTATTCTCAAGAGCTGACGGCGGCGGAAGTGGCGCGTCACTACGCTGACTGGACCGCGGTGCCATCGGCTGTGCTTCCGGATCCAAACTATGCGTTGGCTGGTTATCTGTTCCATGAGCACCAGGGGCGCGTGATTCACAGCGATCCAGGCAGGGGGCCGGACTTGATCATTCCGCGGAGTTTTGACGTTCCCGATAAGGAAATGTTGACTTCCCCGGTAAAGGAATTTGAGCCGACTCGCATTTACTTTAACGACGTCATCGTGAATATTTTGGGATTTATGCCGCTTGGCGCAATTCTTTGCGTGTATTTTTCGCTGATGCGCTCCCGCTCGCGGTCGATCCTGTATGCGACTCTTATTGGTGGGGTGCTGAGTCTCGCGATCGAAGTATTGCAGACCTACATTCCCAGCCGAGGTTCGGGAATGACCGATATCATGACCAACACTGCGGGCGCTTTGTTGGGCGCGGCCATCGTGCCTGCAGATTTGGTCCGCGACATGTTACGGGCTATAAAGATAGTTCCCGGATAGGCAAACTCAGCGCCGCCGGGAGATGGAGTTGGATTCGAGCCACAAGTTTGTCCATTCGTTCCATCGAAAAGTTTCAACCTAGAGTGGGCCTCGGCCGCTGTATGCTCTGCTCGAACGACAACTTCACGGCGAACCAGAAAGACGGTGAGCGCCATGCCGAGCCAAACGATCATCGATGTGCGAACCACCCAGGCAGGAAATTCTCCCTTTCGCACGCGTTGGGGCAGCGAACTTTCGGTGCACGAAGGCAATCCTGATTTCGTGCTTTCGCTGGCTCGAGGGCTTCGTGTGATCGAAGCGCTGGAACGGCAACCTGACGGGCTTTCCATCGCCGAAATTTCTCGCCACACTGCGCTGTCTCGCGCAGCGGTTCGCCGCCTGCTGATCACCCTGGGACTGCTTGGGTACATTGACACGAAAGAGCGCAAGTACCGGGTGCAGCGTCGAGTGCCGCGGTCCGAACCGTAACGTCTCGATCGTCGCGCATTTGTTGCACCTAGAATCCCGGCCCACCATCTGTGTGAGCGGGCCTCTGCTGTAGAATGACGGCTTGCGCTCTCCCGCCAGATTCGATCATCTTCGCGTAGTGCTGGTGGCTACCCGCAATGCGCTCAATATCGGGGCCGCCGCCAGGGCTATGAGCAATTTCGGCTTTCTGAATCTTTGCCTGGTACGCCCGTACGACCCTTCGTTTCGCGAGGCGCGTTCCGCGGTGGGAGCGTCGGCGCTGTTAGCCGACGCGCGGGTATTCGATAGCGTCGCCGAAGCGGTGGCCGACTGCACGTTGGTGGTCGGGACTACCGCCATTGGGCGAAGGGAAGTGCGTCATCCCGTGAAACGCCTGGAAGACGGCGCACGACTGATTCGCAAGCGAATGGGGTCCAGCCAGGTGGCACTTTTATTTGGCTCGGAGAAATTTGGTCTTTCGAATGAAGACTTGAGCCATTGCAATTGGTTGTTACGGATTCCGACGCGGGAAGAGCACCGGTCGATGAATCTGGGTCAAGCGGTGGCCGTCTGTCTGTACGAATTGGCGCGTAATTCGCGGGGTGCGGTGGTGGCCGAAAATCACCATCCCGCTACTGCGGGCGACATTGATCGGGTCGCAGCACTGTTGCTCGATGCGCTGCACGCCAGCGGTTCGCTGAAAGCGCGCTCGGCTACCGCGACGGAAGAAAAGCTCCGCCGCCTGATGCGCCGGCACCATCTGACCGCCGAAGACGCCAAGTTTTGGTTGGGTATGTTTCGGCAAATCGTGTGGAAATTGGGTAGCGCTGAACGTGAAAGCGCAGAATCGTAAATGACCATCGCAAGTCCACAGCGATTTTGCAGCGTCGGATGTTAACGCGGCCCGCCGGCTACCATGAGGGCCTCGTTGACCTGAGGGACCTGAGGCAATGCCTGTGCGGCCTTGTCCCGGACAGCTCTGACGCCGGGGCTACGAGGACTATCGGGCTCGATCCTCAAATAAGCATCGAGATCGTCGACCATTGCTGCCGAATTGTTCTGGCGGAGGTGGATTTGCGCCAGCAGCAGATGGGCTATCGCGAAATTAGGATTGTAGACCAGCGCCGCCTTGACGCTCTTTTCGGCTTCAGGCACCCGGTCCGCGGTGTACAAAACCCAAGCTAGCGTGAAATTCCCGCGCGAGCTGCTAGGTTCCAGATCGAGGCCTGCACGGATGAAGGCCAAGGCATCGTCAAACTGTTTCTCATTGCCCAGCGTCAGACCTAACCCGAATAGGGCGGGAGCAAAGCGCCCCTCGCTTAATGCGATAGACTTGTGAAAGGCGGCCTCCGCCTTTGCGCTGAGATTTAGCTCCAGGTCAGCCAGGCCTACTTTGTAATAGGCTTCGTAGAAGTCGGCATAGGCAGAAATCGCGCGCTGAAACTCGACGATACAGCCAGGCCAGTCTTTATCCGCAAACTTTTGTATTCCTTTGTTGTAAAGGCTCCGCGCTTTTTCTGGAATCTTTAACTCATGGACCGAAACGCTGGCCGCGGGACGTTCTGCGACGGTCACAGCCGGCGCATCGAATTTCGATTGTCCGAAGGAGACTAACGGCAGAGTCAGAAACGTGAGACAGCCAACGGCTAACAGACGGGAACCGATCATTTCGCACCTCACTACAGGAACAGAACTCTTCCCCCGAATTGGATTTAGTTTGAGCCGGAAAGGAAATGACGAAAGGCTTAAATTTAACGATGTGTAAGGTCAAATACCTGTCCGTGAGTACAGGGTCTATAGGTGGGGAGAATCAAGAAAGGGCGGCCGTTGCCAGGTCTGGGCCAGCTCCGCACCGTTGCGGAAGGCCTTAAATCCTCGGAGAACTTCGTCAATCTCTCGGAACGATTCTTTGCGTTTGACGGTTCGCGTCTTTGCGTTTGACCGTTGCCGGGAACGCAGTTACGTTGGCGGCATGAGCGAGGCTCTTGTGAGTGCGGACGATCCAGCGATTGGGTTTCTCCATCAGATCAGTAGCCGCATGGCAGCGGCCGACCCCCTGCACGAGATTCTGGCCAAGATCGTGGAATTTGTCTCCACGCTAGTGAAATGCGACTCGTGCTTCGTGTATGTACTTGAAAACAAGCATCTTGTACTGAGGGGATCCAAAAATCCCCACCCCGAAATCGTCGATCGCTTGAAAATGCCTGTAGGACAGGGCATCACGGGTTGGGTTGCTGAACATCGCCGACCGGTGGCAGTCGCCTCCAACGCCTTCCAGGATTCGCGCTTCCGGTCGTTTAATGAGTTACCCGAGGACCGCTACGAGGCTTTCCTGTCGGTGCCGATTCTGTGCCGCAATAAACTCGTTGGCGTCATCAATTTACAGCACCGTCAACCGCATACCCACAGCGAAGCGGAGATCCAGCTGATCTCCACCATGGGATTTCTGGTAGGTGCTGGAGTCGAGATGGCCCGCCTGGAGGAAGAAAACTCGCAGCTCTCGGAAGAGTTGGAATCACGAAAAATCATCGAGCGGGGCAAGGGCATCCTGCAGCGCGACTTGCGGATCAGCGAGGAAGAAGCGTACCTGATGCTGCAAAAGCAGAGCCGTCAGCGCCGGCTATCAATGCGCGAGGTCGCCGAGGCCATCATCCTCAGCGAAGAGATCAAACGCGCGCAAGCCAAAGCTGCGCCGGCCTGAGCCAGGCTGGAATTTCCTCGAAAACCCAGATGGGAAGATTCCGCTCAGTCCTCAAGATTTCTTAGTGCGCTTGCGGAAGTCTGCGAACGATTTCGCGCTGGCTATTTCGTGGAGCAGTTGCTTGCGCTGCTCGCTGGTAAGGTTGGTGAGGGCAATTTCCGCTCGAGCCGCGCCAATCGATTCCATCCACTCTTCGTATTCCGGGCCGAATTGCAGCTCAAGCTCTTTGCGCAGTCGCTGGGCCAGCGCCGGACTCTGGCCCGCGGTTGATATCGCGATCTGCAGCGGGCCGCGGCGCACGACCGCGGGATAGTAGAAGTCGCAAAGGTGCGGCACGTCTACCACGTTACACAGCACGCCTAGACGGCGAGCTTCGGCGAAAATTTGCTCGTGCAGCGGGGCGGAAGAAGTTGCGGCTACCACCAGAAACATTCCCTGCAGATCGGTGACTTGAAATTCGCGCTGGTGCCACTCCAGTTTTTTCTGCTGAGCCCACGACTGCACTTGCGGGGTAGCCTCGGGCGCCACAACCCGCACTGTGGCCGCGGCTGCTACCAGCCCGCCGATCTTCGACTCGGCGATAGGGCCGGCGCCCGCTACCAGGCAGGGGCGGTATTCCAGCTTCAGAAACAGCGGGAATATTTTTGCAGGCGGCGGACGGTTCATTGGATCGATTCAGGATCGGTCTGATTCTAGCAGGTGCATGAGGCGATTTGAATTTTGCCGAAGTGCCTGCCCGCGCCGCCAGAAATGGCTGTGCCGTCGTCTACGGAGGGGATGATTCGTGGTAATTTTTCTTTTATGGCAAAGTAGTTGACGATGGCCGCGCCTCAGACCTCCATCGCCGCGGGCCGCGTGGCGTTCGCCTACCCGAGTTTCGGCCTCTATCAGTTGGCTCGTTTCTGCATCGTGCTGGCCACGGAAATGCAATCAGTTGCCGTTGGCTGGCAGGTCTACGAAATCACCAAGCGCCCGTTGGATCTGGGCTTGGTCGGGCTAGCGCAATTTTTGCCGGGCGTTTTGTTGTTTCTGGTTTCCGGGCACGTCGCAGATCGATATGACCGTCGCCGGCTGGTAGTAGCCTGTTATGCGGCCTTCGGCGGCTGTTCCGTGTTGTTGCTGATTGCCGCGCTGCGCCACGCGCACACGGTCTATCCCATTTATGCGGTCGTTATTTTGATCGGGGTTGTACGCGCCTTCAATGGGCCCGTGAGCCGCGCGCTGCTGCCGCAATTGATTCCCGAGCAGCATTTCCCCAACGCGGTGGCTTGGGCATCCAGCGTTTTTCAGGGTGCGACGATCCTGGGGCCGTCGGTTGGTGGAATCGTTTACGCGATTACGCGCGGCCCCGCCGCGGTGTATGCGCTGGCCGCCCTCGCCGCCGGCGTCGCGACCTTTTGTGCTTTTGAAATCAAAACGCAATCGAAAGCGCGAACCAGAGAGCCCGTCAGCCTCACCAATATTCTGGCCGGCTTTCACTACATATGGCGCGAAAAATTAATTCTGGGCTCGATCTCGCTCGATCTTTTCGCGGTCTTGCTTGGTGGAGCAGTCGCGCTGCTACCAGTGTACGCTCGGGAAATCCTGATGACCGGTCCGTGGGGGCTGGGCATCCTGCGCAGCGCTCCAGGAATTGGCGCGGCGGCGATGGCGATTTATCTGGCGCACCAACCAATTCGCGGCCGGGTCGGAGCAAAAATGTTGTGGTGCGTGGCAGGTTTCGGAGCGTTCACCATTCTGTTCGGCATTTCGCGAAGTCTGACGCTCTCTCTGATCGCCTTGGTCCTGGTGGGCGCGACGGACATGGTCAGCGTAATCGTGCGCGGCACGTTGATCCAGATCGCGACACCGGACGAAATGCGCGGACGCGTGAACGCCGTGGACATGGTCTTTATCGGCGCTTCAAACGAGCTAGGCCAATTCGAATCCGGCTTGACCGCCCACTGGTTCGGAACCGTCCACGCGGTAGTGTTGGGCGGGGTCGGCACGCTCCTGGTTACAGCGGGATGGGCCTGGATGTTTCCTGCATTGCGCAACGCAGACAAGCTAACCACCGCGCAAGACGGAGAGACAGCCCGGTAGGGGCGGGCTCGCGCCGCCCGGCGCTGCCGGTACGGAAAGCGACCCCCGGGGCGATCGCCTATTTCGTCGGCACCACGGCATTAGCAGGGGTCGGCACAGCCGGCGCGGTCGCCGTCAACGCCCCCTTCACCGTAGCCGAAATCTTATCCGCGTTCGCCAGCAGCTGACCGACCTGCCACAACTGAGTGTCCGTCAACCGCCCCTGAAACCCGGGCATGCCGGTAAGGCGGATCCCGTGAGCGGCCTTCCAATAGGTTTCCCAAGCCGGATCATCGGTAACTCCAGTGCCTTTAAAAAGCTCGGGCGGCTTCGGATACATCCCCTGCGAAATATTCGTCGGGGCTACCCCAGGCAATCCATGGCAAACCGCGCAATTTTGTTTGTAGACTTCCGCGCCAGCCAAAAAATTGGTTTCATCCGCCGGGACTGCGGGCTCGGACCGCTGCTGCTTATCCAGGTGAGCATCCAGAGACAAATGCGCAACTTTTCTCTCAAATGGCAAGGGAGGATCGGTGACCGCAACCGGGGCCCGGCCGGTGGTAAAGTAAAGCCATATTCCGCCCAAAAGCAAAGCCGCCCCTAAAATCATCCCAACGATAAGCGCCTTAAGCATGTTGTCCCCAGCTCCTTACTCGATTCCCACCAAGGATGAGTCTGACTGTAATATCTTTCCCCAATTGCCACTTGAATTCCGGTGCGCTTGCGTGCCGCATTCTACGGTGTCAAAGACTGCGGCACAACATCCCTTTTTCGAATGAGTTGCTGGCAGAACCGCAGACGGTAACCTTTGCCGGTCGAGCACCGTCTTATGTAGGCGTAGGCCAGGTTTTCCGTTACGCTCTATTCTGGCGTTTCAGCCGTCTAAACCACTCGAGATCGGGCGCGCACGCAGTGCCGCTGGCGGGCTTGGATCTCGCCGTTGCCACCCACAGGAGAGAGGGAATGGGCCATTTGAAATCGACGGAGTTGCCGGAGCCTTATACCCAAGCGGCAGATTCCGGGCGGACTACCGAATCGGGCGGCCGACGATGGCTGTGGATTGTAGCGCTTTTGATCGTGGGCGTGCTTGGTCTTTGGTATCTCCGATCGAAGGAAAGCACCCAGGCACAAGGTGCGGGGGGAACTCCAGGGGCGTCGCAAGGGCCGGGGGCAGCGGATCAAGTCGTCCCGGTCGTGGTGGCCACGGCGCGACGCGGCGATCTACCTGTTTATTTCAACGGCCTTGGCACTGTAACGGCCTTTAATACCGTAACCGTGCGCAGCCGCGTCGATGGGCAGATCGTAAAGATTAATTTCACCGAAGGTCAGACCGTTCACCAGGGCGATGCGTTGGTGGAGATCGATCCGCGCCCCTATCAAGTGCAGCTGGAGCAGGCTGAGGGGCAACTGGCCAAAGACCAAGCCCAATTGCAGGACGTGAAGGTAGACTACGACCGCTACCAGCTCTTGTTTAAAGAGGGCGTCGTGCCGAAGCAACAGCTCGACACGCAACAAGCGCAAGTCGGCCAGTATCTGGGAGCGATCAAGGCCGACCAAGGCACCATCGACAACGCCAAACTGCTGATCACGTATTCGCATATCACGGCGCCCATCACCGGCCGCGTGGGCCTGCGGCTGGTAGACATGGGCAACATCGTTCATGCCACCGATACCACCGGCCTACTGGTGATCACCCAGCTTCAGCCCATCGCCGTAATTTTCAGCTTGCCGCAGGATCAACTGTCCCAGGTCTTAAGCAAACTTCAGGGAAAACAGCTTAACGTGGAAGCGTTCGATCGCGACGACGCCACCAAAATAGCTACCGGCAAGCTGCTCACCATCGACAATCAGATCGACACCACCACCGGAACCTACAAACTGAAAGCCCAGTTTGATAATGACAAGGGCATTCTGTTTCCCAACCAATTCGTCAACATCCACCTGCTGGTAGACACCAAACGCAACGTCACCATCGCTCCATCCACGGCCATCCAGCGCGGTCCGCAGGGAACCTACGTGTATCTTGCCGAGAAAAACAATACGGTCAAGATTCGGCCGGTCACGGTTGCGCTTTCGTCGGGGAACTCTGTGGGGATTACGTCGGGAATTCAGCCGGGCGATAGCGTGGTGGTGGACGGACAAGATAAGTTGCAGGATGGAAGCAAGATCGAAGCGCGAGCTGCGACCGCAGACTCCGCCAGTTCATCGGGGCAACCCGCGCAAGACCCGGATCAAGCGCCGGTTCCGAGTCGGCCCTCCCGCGAGGACTTGCCGTCGACATCTTCGCATAAGGGCAAAGCGCAGTGAGTCCGTCGCGGCCGTTTATACTGCGGCCAGTTGCGACGACTTTGCTGATGATCGGGATTTTGCTGGTGGGCTTTGTCGCCTACAAGCAATTGCCCATCTCGGCGCTGCCGCAGGTTGACTATCCGACGATTCAGGTGCTGACGTTCTATCCGGGTGCCAGCCCGGAGGTGATGACGTCCTCGGTTACCGCTCCGCTGGAGCGGCAGTTCGGGCAAATTCCCGGCTTGAACCAGATGACGTCGACCAGTTCGTTTGGGAGCTCGATCGTCACCTTGCAGTTTGTTCTCGATTTGAACATCGACGTTGCCGAGCAGGAAGTGCAGGCGGCCATCAATGCCGCTTCCAACTTGCTTCCTCAGGATCTTCCCAACCCCCCGATCTATAGCAAGATCAATCCCGCCGACTCTCCGATTTTGACGCTGGCGCTGACTTCATCGAGCCTGCCGCTGTCCAAAATCGAAGATCTCGCGGAAACCACGCTGTCGCAGAAGATTTCGCAATTGCCGGGAGTGGGCTTGGTCAGTATCGGCGGCGGGCAGCGTCCGGCGGTAAGAATTCAGGCCAACCCAACGGCGCTTGCGGCGTATGGACTGAGTCTTGAGGACTTGCGCGTGGCGCTCGGTCAAGCCAACGTCGATCAGGCTAAAGGTAATTTCGATGGCCCGCATCAGGCCTTCACCATCGGCGCCAACGACCAGCTTTTGACCAGCGATGGGTATCGCCCGTTAATCATTGCTTATCGCAACGGCGCTCCAGTGCGCGTGAGCGATGTCGCCACGGTTTTTGACGGCGCAGAGAATGTGAAACAGGCGGCTTGGGCCAACGAGCATCCCGCGGTCATCCTTAACATCCAGCGCCAGCCGGGCGCCAACATCATCGCGGTGGTGGATCGCGTCAAGAAGCTTTTGCCGCAACTGCAAGCGTCGCTGCCGAACGCCGTGCAGGTTCAAATTCTCACCGACCGGACTACCACCATTCGCGCCTCGGTGGATGACGTTCAGTTCTCGCTGGTACTGACGATCGCGCTGGTCGTGATGGTGATCTTTTTGTTTTTGCGCAGCGCTCGGGCCACCATCATTCCCGCTATGGCGGTGCCGCTGTCGATCGTCGGTACGTTCGGCGTGATGTATCTCCTGGGCTACAGCTTGAACAATCTTTCCCTGATGGCGCTCACCATCTCGACGGGCTTCGTCGTCGATGACGCCATCGTAATGATTGAAAACATCAGCCGGTTCATTGAGGAGGGTGAATCGCCGCTGCAGGCCGCACTCAAAGGGTCGGAGCAGATTGGTTTCACAATTTTGTCACTGACCGTTTCGTTGATCGCGGTGCTGATCCCGTTGTTGTTCATGGGTGACATCGTAGGGCGATTGTTTCGCGAATTTGCCATCACCTTGGCGGTGACCATTATCGTTTCGGCTTTTGTTTCACTGACGCTGACACCGATGATGGCGGCCAAACTGTTGAAGCACCAAAAGGAGAGCGAGCAGGGCTGGTTTTATCGCACCTCGGAGCGGGGGTTCAACTCGGTCATCGCGTTTTATGGTCGCACCCTGCAATTCGTATTGCGTTATCGCACGACCACGTTGCTAGTCACGGTCGCTACGCTGCTCGGCACCATCCTTTTATATATTTACGTGCCCAAGGGCTTTTTCCCGGTGCAGGACACCGGCATCATCCTGGGCGTGTCCGAAGGCGCGCAGAACATATCCTTCGCGGCCATGGCGCAGCGGCAACAGTCGCTTTCCAGCGTCATCCTGAAAGATCCCGCCGTCGAGAGTCTGTCATCCTTCATCGGCATCGACGGCACCAACGCCACCATCAACAGTGGACGTATCCAAATCAATCTAAAGCCCCTGAAACAGCGCACCGTCTCGGCCTCTGAAGTCATCCGACGCTTGCAACCTGAGCTCGCGAAAGTGGACGGCATTCTGCTGTTCATGCAGCCGGTCCAAGATCTCACCGTGGAAGACCGCGTGAGCCGCACCGAATTCCAATACAGCCTGGAAGATGTAGACCCGAAAGAACTCGCCTACTGGACGCCAAAGTTCATCGATAGGCTGCAACATCTGCCGGAGTTGCGCGACGTGGCCAGCGATCAACTCAACCAGGGTTTGCTTGCCACGCTTACGATCGACCGTGATACTGCCTCGCGCCTCGGCATTCTTCCGGCGACCATCGACAACACGCTGTACGACGCCTTTGGACAACGCCAAGTCTCCACGATGTTCACGCAATTAAATCAGTACCACGTAGTATTGGAAGTGAACCCGCAATTCCAGCAAAATCCCGATCAGCTGAAAAATATTTACGTGCGCTCCTCCACTGGCCAGCAAGTCCCGCTAAGCGCCTTTACGCATTTTGACTCCGGCGCCACATCGCTAGCGATCAATCACCAGGGCCAATTTCCAGTAGTAACGCTCTCCTTTAACCTGGCGCCAAACACGTCTTTGGGAGACGCCGTAAATGCCATCAACAAAGCCAAAGAACAAATCGGCTTGCCCGCCAGCATTCAAGCGACGTTCCAAGGTACCGCCGCGGCCTTCCTGAATTCGCTGGCCAATGAACCGATCCTCATCCTAGCGGCAATCATCACCGTCTATATCGTTCTCGGCGTGCTGTACGAAAGTTACATCCACCCGATCACCATCATTTCCACGCTGCCGTCCGCCGGGGTGGGTGCCATTCTCGCCCTACTACTGTGCCGCACCGAATTCAGCGTAATCGCTTTGATCGGCATCATCCTGCTGATCGGCATTGTCAAGAAAAACGCCATCATGATGATCGACTTCGCCCTCGAAGCCGAACGCAAAGACGGGAAGGACCCGCTTGAAGCCATCTACGAGGCGTGCCTGCTCCGTTTCCGCCCCATTATGATGACCACAATGGCCGCACTCCTAGGCGGATTGCCGCTAGCGCTAGGCAGCGGTGTAGGCTCAGAACTTCGGCGCCCACTCGGCATAACCATCGTTGGCGGCCTGCTGCTGAGCCAGTTGCTCACGCTTTATACAACGCCGGTCGTCTACCTGGCCTTTGATTCGCTGGCCCGGCGCGCCCGCCAGCGTTTCCACTTCACCAACCCGCTGGAGCAGCCAGCGCAATCGGATTAGCCCCCGTGAATTTCACCTCGAACTTCTCCGCTCCATTCATTAGGCGCCCAGTCGCCACTTCGCTCATTTCTCTGGCGATCCTGCTAGCCGGAATCGTAGCCTTCCAATTTCTTCCGGTAGCCCCACTCCCACAAGTCGATTTCCCCACCATCAGCGTCTACGCCAATCTCCCAGGCGCCAGCCCGGAAACCATGGCCTCCGCCGTGGCCACCCCACTCGAGCGCCAATTCGCCCGCATAGCCAGCGTCACCCAAATGGTTTCCACTAGCCAGCTAGGTAACACCAACATCACCCTGCAATTCGACCTAAATCGCAACATCGACGCCGCCGCCCGCGACGTCCAAGCCGCCATCAACGCCGCCCGCGGCCAACTCCCCGCCGACCTGCCAGGCCAACCGGGCTACTGGAAGGTCAATCCCGCCGACTCCCCGATCATGCTGCTGGCCATGACCTCCGACAACATCCAGCTCCCCGAAATCTACGACGCCGCCGATTCCGTAATCGCCCAAAAACTCCGCCAGGTTTCCGGCATAGGCGAAATCTTCGTGGGCGGAGGAGCCCGCCCAGCAGTCCGCGTCCAGGTGAATCCCGGCCAGATCAACACTTACGGCATCAGCCTCGAAAATATCCGGGGTGTCCTAAGCTCCGCCAACTCCAATCGCCCCAAGGGCCAGGTAAGCAACACCGAGAACGCCTGGGGCATAACCGACACCGACCAACTCTTCAAAGCCCACGAATATAGCCCGCTAATCGTAACGTGGCACAATGGCTCCCCCGTCCGGCTCTCCGACATCGGCAATGTCTCCGACTCCGTCGAAGATCTTCACAACGCGGGTTTCATCAACGGTGGCCCCGGCATAATCCTGGTCATCTTCCGCCAACCCGGCGCCAACATGATCGAAACAGTCGATCGCGTGAGAGCGATGATGCCGCAGCTGCAAGCGTCCATCAGCCCATCCATCCACCTGAGCGTAATCATCGACCGCACCACCACCATCCGCGCCTCGATCCACGAGGTAGAAGTCACGCTGGTAATCTCCGTGATCCTGGTGATTCTTGTAGTCTTCGTCTTTCTCAGAAACTACTGGGCCACCCTGATCCCCAGCGTAGCCGTCCCGCTGTCCCTAGTGGGCACCTTCGGCGTGATGTATCTCTGCGGCTACAGCCTAGACAACCTCTCGCTAATGGCCCTGACCGTCTCCACCGGCTTCGTAGTCGACGACGCCATCGTAGTCATCGAAAATATCACCCGCCACCTCGAACAGGGTATGAAGCCATTCGCCGCAGCCATGCAAGGCGCCCGCGAAATCGGCTTCACGGTTGTCTCCATGAGCACCTCGCTAGTAGCCGTCTTCATCCCGCTGCTGCTGATGGGCGGAATCGTAGGTCGCCTATTCCGCGAATTCGCGATCACCCTAAGCGTAGCGGTAGCCATTTCCCTCCTGGTTTCGCTAACCACCACGCCCATGATGTGTGCGCTCTTCCTCCGCCGCGACACCGAGCAACACGGAAGTGCCTATCGCCTAGCCGAAAGTGCATTCGCCCATCTCCTCCGGGCCTACGATTTGTCGCTGCGCTGGGTCCTGCGCCATCAATTCCTGATGCTTTGCGTAACGATCCTAACTATGGTGGTTAGCACCGGCCTCTACATCTACACCCCCAAAGGTTTCTTCCCCCAGCAAGATGTAGGCCGCATCATGGGCTTCATTCAAGCCGACCAAGACGTATCCTTCGCCACCATGCGCGACAAGGTAAAAACCTTCACCGATGTAGTCCGCCAAGACCCCGCCATCGACACTCTAACCGCCTTCACCGGCGGCGGCAGCGGCAACAACAGCGGCCGCTTCTTCGCCCAACTAAAGCCCCTAAGCGAACGCAAAATCAGCGCCGACCTGGTCATCGAGCGCCTGCGTCCCAAGCTGGACGCCATCCCCGGCGCAAGTCTCTTCCTCCAAGCCGTCCAGGACATCAACGTAGGCGCCCGTTTCGCCGGCGCACAATACCAGTACACTCTGCAAGCCGACCGCATAGCCGACCTGATCGAGTGGGCCCCCCGCCTGATGGAGCGCATGGGCAAAATCCCCGAACTCCGCGACGTAAATACCGACCAACAACTCAACGGCCTGCAAGCCTCCTTAGTAATCGACCGCGACACTGCCGGCCGTCTGGGAGTCCCCGTCTCAGAAATCGACAACACTCTGAACGACGCCTTCGGCCAGCGCCAAGTCTCCAACATCTACAAAGGCATCAACCAATATCACGTCGTCCTCGAAGTCCTCCCCGAATTCCAGCGCAACCCCGACACCCTGCGCAATATCTACGCCGCCTCCAACACCGGCAAACCAATCCCGCTAAGCTCCTTCGCCCATTTCGAGCCCTCCAACAGCGCCCTAACGATCAATCACCAAGGCATCTTCCCCGCGATCACGCTCTCCTTCAACCTGGCCCCCGGTGGCTCGTTAGGGCCAGCCGTAGAAAAAATCGAAGCCGTCCAGCGCGGACTAAATATGCCCCCCACAGTCCACGGCACCTTCCAAGGCACAGCTCAAGCCTTCCAGGACTCACTCTCCTCCGAACCGCTCCTAATCGTGTCCGCCCTAGCCGCCGTTTACATCGTTCTAGGCATCCTCTATGAGAGCTATATCCACCCAGTCACCATCCTCTCCACTCTCCCCTCCGCAGGTGTAGGTGCTCTCCTGGCCATCCGTTTTATAGGCGCAGACCTCAGCATCATCGCCCTGATCGGCATCATCCTTCTGATAGGCCTGGTAAAAAAGAACGCCATCCTGATGATCGACTTCGCGGTCCAAACCGAACGCGAAGAAGGGAAGTCCAGCGTAGAAGCCATCTATCAAGCGTGCCTACTTCGCTTCCGTCCCATCATGATGACCACGATGGCCGCGCTACTAGGCGCACTTCCACTGGCCCTGGGCACCGGCATGGGCGCCGAACTCCGCCGCCCGCTGGGCATCACCATCGTAGGCGGCTTAATCTTCAGCCAAGCACTAACCCTGTTCACGACTCCAGTCGTGTACCTCTATATGGACCGCTTACAAATCTGGCTGCAACGCCGGTCCCGCTCCCACGCCGTCTCCCCAGCCGCAGCTCAAAGCGACTAGCTTCCCCAGAATCTTTCCGCCTTGAAATTTTTTCCTACTAGACACGCAAGGGTGTTAGGCGTTATATGGAGGCACGGAAAAGTTTCGTACGGGCTCGAAGCCGCGCGAAACTCCCGAAACGGGTCTCCAGGATTCCCCGCCCCTCGTCGAGACAATTTTGTGACTCGCTGGCGACATGAAAGTTCTTGGATTCCTTTGAGTGATGATCTATGTTCTGTCGCGATCACATTCCATGTACCAGACGGGAATCGGAGAGAGTCCGAACGCGGTTCATATTTCCGCAAATCTTCAGGAAAAGTTGCGGCTGCCGCTCCGGGAATAGCATCAGATTTCCCGGTGCAGTGAACACGTCGAGCCTTTGGCATTAGCAGTGCTCATTTTTTTGTAGCGCAGGGCGCAGGGCGCAGTCCGCGAAACCCTGCGGCTTGTCGGGACAGTCCGCGGAGCCTTATGGTGTGTCGGGATATGTGGACGTTCTGAGGTACGGTCATGAGATCTCTTCTTTGCCTTCCCGTAGTTGCCGCGCTTTCACTCGGTTCCTGGGCTTGGTCCGAAGTACGGGCCCAAGACGCCGCTGCTCCGACCGCGGCTTCCGCTCCAGGTCCAGCGAATCCATCGCCCCAGCCGCCGACCTCCACGATCGCCATTCCCGGCCCGATCCGCTCGTTCTTGCGCATGGCCGCCATCAGCCAAAAAGTTTCGCCGGAAGAAATCGCGCCATTGCTGGCGCGCAACATTTTCTTGCTCGGTTACGAAGGCCCGCAGAATTCCGCCCACGAAACCGAATATCTGATTCTCCTCAATCGTTACGTACAGCAAGCCCGGGAACTGGTCGCTCTGGCCGGGCCCACCGGCGTAATCCATGTTTCCAATTGTGAAGATGCCAAGCCTCTGCTCCAAATCCTGGGCTATCGCTTCCGCCCGGACTGCGGACAAAAAGGCACATACGTTGAGACCGTGGACCCTCAAAGAGCCTTCCTAACCATCGATTCCGGCTTTCCGCTGCCCGAACTTGAAAAAGTCTTGCAGCTCGGTAAGCCCTTTGCCTATTCCGTGCCCACCTCCCGTATTCCCCTTCTCTTCGCCGAAGCCGACTGGATCGCAGCTGCCAAAAAACCCAAGAGCACCGACACCAATCTGATCGATACCATGATCCACGATCCCATTTTGGCTCGCCTGTACTGGGGTATGGGGCGTATCGATGGCGAAACCCAAGCCGCTCTTCGCCAATCGCCGGGTCTCAAGAAGCTTTATTCGAATGCCGCCGTCCTGGATTTCTACGGCAGTCACACTCGTATTCGTTCCGGCAGGGTCTTGGTTCCGGGCGGCACTCAAGCCGAGGCTGCCTGGAAGGATCTAGTGGGCGTCAGCCCGGACTCCGGGGGAGAATTTGTCTCCAGACTCGTCTCCAAGGACAGCGGCTGGCTAGCCGCCTACTTTGACTCGCTCTCCCGCGTAAATCAGTTGCAGCAGGCCCACTTCACCGAAGCCCACCGCCTGCGCCGCGATTACGAAGCCCTTCGCGGAAAAGAAAACTCCGCAGACGCCACCCGCGGCGTCTTTCGTTCCGATCCCCGACTCCTGCTGCTGCTCACCCGGCTCCAATGGGACGCTAATGGCCAACCGCACGTCCCCGGCAATCTCGAAGCCTGGAAGAAAATCCTCGCCCAGAAAAGCGACTCGGCGATCGTTCGTGAGTGGGGAAGGCGTTCCCGTCACTGGGATACCCCGGAGCAACTTCTCGAAGGAATGTTCGCGCTCTCTCGCGTGCAGTCCGAGTCCGGACCTCTGCAAGCTTACTTAATGATGTGCGATCTCGACAGCCGCCGCCCCGGCAATCATCGCTTGAGCCCCGATACCGTAGCTCTTCTGGCCGCCAGGTTTTCCCAATTCAGCGATCAGTACCTGATATTTTCCGAGTTTCCGGATTTAGACGACACCTCCATCGCCGACTTCATTAACGTAGCCTCAGCGCTTGATTCCGTGCATAACCAAAACCTGCGTGGCAATGCCATGGGCACTTTTCAGGCCACCGTAGGTATTTGGCAAATTCTGGCTCGCCAAGGGGAGATACCTTCGGACGAACTGAATAGTTCCTTCCAAAACATCATCAAACCATTCGGCAAAGTGAATTCGCCCGGCCAGCTTTTCGATGTCAGCCGCGGTTCACTGCGAGAAATCGCTCTGGTGGCGACCGGCAAGACCGAACTGTCCCAGGACCAGATCATCAACTTACTAGCCGGACCCAATCAAATGAGTCCCGAAGGCCAGCGCATGCATCAAGCCCTGGCAAATCGGATGCGTTCAGTACTCGACGCCCAGCGATTGGTAACGCTCGATACGCTGATTACTCTTGGGGAGGGCTTGCACGACGTCGCACACGTGAAAGCGCACGCCAACACGTTGCTGCCTCTAGCCGCCGAACTTCACGAATTCGAAATGCCGCAACCCATTTTCAAAAACAGCGAGCGCGATCAATGGGCCGCCGGCATCTACAACAATCACCACACCGAACTGCAGATGCGTACCGACCTGACCAAAGTCATCAAGGCTCCCAGTTCTGCAGACCAGCTGGCGGACGCTCGCGGCCAACTTTCCTCGTTGTTGCGAGACACCCTGGTCGGCCTGAACTACGCCTACTACGAACCACCCGGCGCGCAGATCTTGCACAATAATCCGCTGTTCGTTCGTTCCCACGACTTCGCCGGAGACACGGTGACGGGCATCGAGAAGCAAGCCTGGCAAGCCCCGCAACTATTCGGCGCCGGTTCGCCCGCAGGCGGTGGCGCGCGGCTGGTAGGATCGCTAGCCGACCTACCCTATGTCCTGGCCGATGCCGAACAAGACTTCATCGCCCCGGAAAACGTACAAGCCCTAATCTGGCGACAAGTGGTTCCGGGTCTGTTAACCAGCGCCGTCGTCCCCCGCTGGTGGGGCGTAAGTCGTAATGAACTTCACGCCGTTTCCTTATACCAACAAGCCGGCGAGGAGCTTCTGGCTGCGGCTCAGCAGAATGACGACATTCGCAATCAAGTGCTGAATATCCTGTCCGATCGTATGTCCCCGCAACGCCTCGAATTCGTCGAACAATCTCTTCACGCCGGCCATGCCACCCAACTCTGCATCGACCTCGTCCCCGCTGACACTTTCTATCTCGCCGCCGAGTACCACCGCCGATTTGCCGATCGCAAAGGATCCTTCGGGCCGGCTGGAGCAGAACTTTTGTCCCTGGCTCAAAGCAACCCCGACGACATCAGCCTCGATCGTCTCTCGCGGGACTTTGGCGTCCCCCATCCTGCTCTCGAACAAAGCTATGGCCGCCAACTCCTGAACGTGCCCCCGTTCCCAGCCTTTATGGGCTACTCCAGCCGCTTCCTGGCCGAATCCTGGGATTCCAACAACCTCTACTGGGCCCGCCTGGCCGACGAAAAAGGCTATTCGCCGGTAGCGTTAAACGGCCTAGTCCCCGAACTAACCCGCCGCATGGTAGAGAAAATTTTCGCCACCGACCTGGAAGACTGGCCAGCACTACTACGCGCCGCCCGGGAAACGGCCGACGAATTTCGACTGGGAAAAAACACCGCCGCCTCAAACGCTGCGGTAATCTCCCAGCCGTAAAAAGCAACGGTAGCGTGGGGCGGAGTCCGCGGAGCCCAGCGGCATTTTGGCACCCAAGGGGCACCGCTTAAGCCAGTGCCGCCAAGCGCGGCGGAGGGCGCGGTTGAGCCGATCCGCGGAGCACCGGGGAGGGTGCGGTTTCCGCCGTGCCGCTGCGCGCGCTTATTCCCCGGCCTTAGCCGCTGGGGATTGTTTTCGTTGTCGCGATTATGGATGGATACGATTCGTTGTGCCGCTCCCCTGGGGCACAACAAACAAAAATGGGATAGGGACGCCATGGCCAAACGCTACTTCGCAATTGTCGTTCTACTGATCGCCGCACTCTCAGGTTCCGGAACCCGCCTGACTGCCCAACAAGACGGAACCCGCTTCCGCATCTCCGTAGACCTGGTGCAGCTAAACGTGGCCGTAACCGACGCCAAGGGCAACTACCTCACCGGCCTAAAGCCCTCTGACTTCGTAATCTCCGAAGATGGCATAACCGAAAAAATCGCCACCTTCGAAGAAGGCAACGGCCCAGCTCGCAGATTGCTGGACGCCCCACCCGAAGCCGCCAAAGCCAGCCAAGCCGCCAGCGGCCCAGCAGAAGCTTCCCAAGACCCCAATCAAACCCTGGGAGAAGCCATAGCCGGCTCCAACGTCTTCATCCTCTTCGACACCAGCAACTATATGTATCGCGGCTTCGTCTTCGCCCAAGACGCCATCTCCGATTTCGTCCGCTCCCTGGAAACCGCCGACAAAGTGGCGTTCTATTCCTACAGCCGCGACCTCTATCGCTCCGCCCCGCTAACCGCCGACCGCGGTGAAGTAGTCAAAGGCGTCCGCACCACGGTAGCCGGTGACGACGCGGCCCTTTACAATTCACTGCTCTTAACGCTTAAAGATGCCTCCACCTTCACCGGCAGAAAAGTAGTAGTTGTCTTCTCCAACGGCCCAGACAACGCCAGCATGGTCCCCCCGGAAGACGTGGCTGAGCTGGCCCAATCGACAGGCATTCCCATCTACATGATCAGCACCCGCGAAGCCAAACTGGAACCAGTCTCCACGGTAGTATTCGAACGCATGACCGCAGCCACCGGCGGCAAAGCCTATTTTGCCAACAGCTGGCGCGACGAACGCAAAGCCTTCGCCTCCATCCGTGACGACCTCGGCCACCTCTATTCCTTCAGCTACTACCCCGAACCAAATCCCAACCGCGGCTGGCGCGCCATCAACGTAAGACTGGTCGGCGAACACGCCAAGAAATACCACGTCCGCACCCGCAATGGCTACCGCCCACAAACCAACCGCTTTTCCTCTGAGGGCATCCAGTCCTCGGTCTCGGAAGCCATGCCGTACCACAAATAAACGGCCGTAAACCGAGAGCAGCCCCAGACGGCCCGCCCTGAAATTCCGTCGTGTAATTCCCTCGCGCGCTACCGCAGATCGCCATGGAGCGAAACTCTCGCATCCCACATCGGGAACGCAAGAACGGAATGACGTGTCATTCCGTTCTTCCATAATTTGAACGCGACACAAACCAAACCGCCTGGTCTACTCATCGAGAGCGAATTACTTAAGTAGGTGCATGAAAACAAGTTAAATCAACCCTCTTTGAAATCAACAATTACAAAAAACAGTGGGGGCGCGCCAGCGCTGTAGCGCCGCCACAGCAACCAACCACCGCATAGTGCCTAGGCGTCCCTCCGTTACCACCCGTCGGGCAGCCAAACCAAGGTTGCACCGGTGACCCTCACCATGAAACAATCCCCGCCCATGCAAACCCGAAGAAACACAAACTTCTTCCAACTCCTAATCGCCCTGTTGCTTGCCGCCACAACTCTTCACGCTCAATCGACCCGCCCCGAACCCGAACGGCAGCTGGCCCATGACATCTACAAACAATTCGTCGAGATCCAATCCGGCTACTCCACTGGCTCGACGACTCCGGTAGCCGAAGCCGCCGCGGCCCGCCTCAAAGCCGCAGGTTTCCCCGACTCCGACATCTTTGTAGCTGGCCCCATCCCTAAGAAATACAATCTAGTAGTCCGCTATCGCGGCACTGGCGTTCACAAGCCCATCCTGCTGCTCGCCCACACCGACGTCGTCGAAGCCAAGCGTGAAGACTGGAACATGGACCCGTTCCAATTCATCGAGAAGGATGGCTACTTCTACGGCCGCGGCACTGGCGACGACAAAGCCCAAGCCGCCGTCTGGATCGCCAATCTGATCCGCTATAAACAAGAAGGTTTTAAACCCGACCGAGACATCATCGTAGCCCTCACCGCCGACGAAGAAGGCGGCGGCCCCTACAGCGGCATCAACTGGCTGCTAAAGAATCACCGCGACTTGATCGATTCCGAATACGCATTGAACGAAGGCGGCTGGGGCGAATCGCTGGAGAGCAAGAAAATTTCCAACGATGTGCAAGTCAGCGAAAAATACGTAATCAATTACCGCTTCGAGGTTCACAACAAGGGCGGCCACAGCTCGCTGCCGGTTCCAGACAACGCCATCTATCATCTCGCCGCAGCGCTGGACCGTCTTTCTAGATTTGGCTTCCCGCTGAAAACCAACGATGTGACAGCTGCCTATTTCAAGGAAATGGCGAAAATCGAAACCGGACCCACAAAAGAAGATTTAGCGAAAGCCGCAGCAGGCTCGCAAGAAGCGATGACCCGTCTCGCCGCCGCAACCCCGGCCTTCAACGCCACGCTGCGTACCACCTGTGTAGCCACGCAACTTGAAGGCGGGCATGCCATCAACGCCCTGCCGCAACTAGCCGCAGCCATGGTGAACTGCCGCGTCCTGCCTGAAGATTCCGCCGACTACGTAACCACCACGCTGCAAAAAGTAGTAGCCGACGATCAGGTCAGCATCAAAATCTTAGCTGACGCCGCCGCAGGTCCAGCCTCCCCGATGCGCCCGGATCTCCTGAAAGCCATCAGCGAAACCACCAACAAAATCTGGCCCGGCGTGCCGACCGTGCCGATCATGGTCATGGGCGCCACCGACGGCAAATACCTCCGCATCGCAGGCATCCCCACCTACGGCGTCCAAGGTTTCTTCTTCGATCGCAACGACATCCGCTTCCACGGCCGCGATGAACGGATGGGGATCCAATCCTTTTACGAAGGCCAAGCCTTCCTGTACGACCTGGTCAAGCAATTGTCGACGCCCTAAAGATGTCGACGCAATCCGAAGGGCGGCCGCTACCACTGAGGACACCAAAAAAAATAACGCACAGACGCTCGAGATTCGCTGAGAGACGAAGAGCGGTCTGCTTGCCGTCAACGCGTAAATTTGGAGAGTTTTTTCAGGTCGTCGATGAAATGCTTCATTTCGTTGTGGCGGGATTCTTCATCGGGGGCGCGCAGGATGGAAGAAGGATGAACCGTCGCCATGATGAATGGGGCTAGGGAAGATTTCATTAACCGGCCGCGACTTTGGGTGACGCGAAAGTCTCGACCGAGTAATGCTTGGGCTGCCGTGGCGCCCAGGCAGACGATGACTTCGGGTCGGCAGGCGGCGATTTCTGCGTTGTTCGGTTTTTTGTGATGCGGCGCTTGCCTCGGGGTTCCCATTTGAAATGCTTGACAGCGTTGGTGATGTAGGTTTTTTCGCGGGCGATCCCGGCTTTTTCCAGAGCGCTGTCCAATAATTTTCCAGCCGGTCCGACGAATGAGCGACCCTGCAAGTCTTCCTGATCGCCCAGTTGCTCGCCGACGAACATGATTTTCGGGTGTTCGGCGCCTTCGCCGAATACGGTTGGCGTACCTGTTTTCCACAGGTCGCAGGCTTTGCAATGTTTGGCGCGGGCACGGAGGTCAGTTAACGATTCCGTTGCGGGGAAAAGTTGGGGCGCGCAGGCAGCTGAAGTTCTTCTGGCCACGGGAGTTAGATGCGAGAGGGACAGAGCAGGAATGCAGCGGGGTTGGAGGATGATCGCCGAGAGCCGGCCGGATGCCGGCGCTACCCGTGCGTCCGGAATGGTTTTGTGTCTTGACAGCCCGCGTGGGTGCGATGAGAATGCATTAGGCGAACAAAAAGCGAATATGCTTAAGCGCTCTTGCTCCTATGGCTGCCTCCTCCTTAGCTGCTCTGCGTTCCAAAATCGAAGACGATCTCCGCGGGCGGGTGATTTCGCCGTTCAATTATCGCGACCGCAATGTATTCGAGATTGTTTCTACGGGGATACCGGAGATTGATGCGGCGGTGGGCGGGCTGCCGCGAGGCGCGATGACGGAAATTTGCGGGCCGCCGTGCTCGGGGCGGACGAGTTTGCTGCTTTCGGCTTTGGCGGCGCGGACGGCGGAGGGGGAAGCGTGCGCGCTGGTGGATGCTCGGGATAGTTTCGATCCGGGTTTAGCGAGTGCAGCGGGGGTTGCGTTGAATCAGTTGCTGTGGGTGCGCTGCCAGAACGCGGATCAAGCGTTGCGGGCTACGGATTTACTTATACAGGGCGGTGGGTTCGGGCTGGTGGCTGTCGATTTAAGCGATGTTGCGCCGAAGATCGTGCGTTATGTGCCTTTGAACGCCTGGTTCCGGTTTCGCCGCGCGGTGGAAGATACGCCGACAATTTTGATGGTGATGGAGCAAGAGGCCAACGCCAAGACGTGCGCTTCGCTAGTGTTGCGATTGAAGGCGCGCCCAGCGGAGTGGAAGGAGGCGGTCGGCGGACGAGGGCCTGTTCGCGGCTTTCAAGATTTTGTGAAATTCCCATTTGCACGTTTATTGAAAGGATTCGAGATCGGCGCGGATGTGGTGCGATCGCGCGTGCAATGTGGGATTGATTTGCCTTTGGCGAATCGAAATAGGGCAAATGAATTTGACGTCAGGAGCGCGGATCGAGCGGGGAGGTTTGAAACCCTGGCGATGTGGAGTGTTTAGGCGAAGTCATTTGGAGAGGGAAAATTTCAGGAGCTGATTTGAACATTGCTTCGCGTTCACGATTAGGTAGATGGTTATGGCATTTGCTTGCATTTATATTCCCGACTTTATGGTGCAGTCCGTGGTGCGGGCCGAACCTGCGTTGCTGGACTGCGCGATTGCATTAATCAGTGGAAAGCCGCCTTTGTGGAGCGTTGTGGCGGCCAATGCTGCGGCATTATGGGCCGGGGTTCAATTAAGCATGACGAAATCGCAGGTGACGGAATTTTGCGATGTGACAATTCGTCATCGCTCAGAAGCGCAAGAGAAAGTTGCGCACGCGGCGCTACTGGACGTGGGCTGGAGCGTGTCTCCGTGGGTGGAAGATACTGCGGTGGATACGATTGTTCTTGATCTTGAGGGGCTCGCGTCTTTATTTGGGGCCGACGAAAATATTGCGCATGAATTGGCACAGCGCGCTTCTCGGGTCGGCGTAATTCCTCATGTTGCGGTGGCTTCCAATATTGAGACGGCTGTTCTAGCCGCGCGCGGGTTCCCGGGAATTACGATCGTTCCAGCGGGCGAGGAATTCGCGCGCTTGGGTGGGCTGCCGATTCGAACGCTGGCAACGGATTTGGAAGTGTTGGAAACACTGGAGCGCTGGGGTGTGGATTGTCTGCGCGCTCTTACGGCGCTGCCAGTGTTGCAGCTTTCGGAACGGTTGGGGCAAGAGGGAGTTCGGCTGCACGAGTTGGCGCGTGGGGGGAAAGTGCGTTCGCTGGTGCTGGCGGAAGCGGGCTTGAGTTTTGAAGAAGAAATAGAACTGGAAGATTCGGTCGAAGAGTTGGAGCCGCTGTCGTTTTTGCTGGGGCGATTGCTGGACCAGCTTTGCGCGCGGTTGGAAGCGCGAGCGCTGGCGGTGCGCGCCGTGCGCATCCGATTTGAGCTGGAGCCATCGTTCGAAAAAGACGTGCAAGCGCTGAAAGACGAGTCCCGAAGAAAGACCGCGCCAAAGGAATATGTGAAGGTTTTAACTTTGCCTGTGGCGATGCGGGATTCCAAGGTGCTGCTGAAGTTGGTTCGTTTGTCGCTGCAAGGGGATCCTCCCAAATCGCCCATCAAGAAAATCGTGATGGCGGCCGATACGGCGCCGCCGCGTGTGGCGCAGAGCGGGTTATTTGTGCCGCGCGGACCAGACCCGGAAAAGCTGGAATTGACCATTGCGCGGCTCGCGAAACTGGTGGGCGAGTCCAATGTGGGTGTGGCGGAATTGTTGGATACGCATCGCTCGGAAAATTTTCGGATGACGCGCTGGGCGGGCGGCCAGGATTCACTGCGCGCCAGAATCCGCAATCGCGAGAAAAGTGCGGCATTGCCTGCGGAAGAAGAACTTCAGAAAGCGCGCAACGTGGCGAGTGGATTTCGCGTGATGCGTCCGGCGGTGGCAGCGAGCGTGGAAGTAGGCGAAGAACGGCCAGTGCGAGTTTCGTTCAGCGGAATGCAGGGAGAGGTGGTGGCGGCTTCCGGGCCGTGGCGTAGTTCGGGCGAGTGGTGGCAGGAAGATGGCTGGGACCAGGACGAATGGGATCTGGCGATTGATTTTGGATTGTGCAGTGTAACGCGGGATAGAAACGCAAGTCCCTGGCCGCAATACGGTGTGTATCGAATTTATTACGACGTGCCGCGGCGAAGCTGGTTTGTGCAGGGGGTTTACGATTGATGTACACGGAACTTCATGCGCGGTCGGCGTTCAGCTTTCTTGAGGGGGCATCCATCCCCGAAGAATTGGCCAGCGCGTGCACCGAGCAGGGCATGACGTCAATGGCATTGCTCGATCGCGATGGCGTGTATGGCGCGCCGCGTTTTTATCAAGCCGCCAAAAAGATTCACATGCAGGCGCATATCGGAGCAGAAATTGCGTCGTCGGCAGGATGTCGTTACGCATTGCTCGTGGAATCTCGCGAAGGCTACCAGAATTTGTGCCGCGCAATCACGCGCATGAAATTGCGCGCCCGGAAAGGCGAAGGACATATCGCGGTGGAAGAGTTGGCGGAATTTAAAGCTGGCTTGATTTGCTTGACAGGAGGCGAAGAGGGGCCACTGGCCAATGCGTTTAAAGACGGAGGAACGATACGTGGAACAGAATGCGTGCGAGATCTCTGTGAAATATTTGGTCGCGAAAATATTTATGTCGAGCTGCAAAGACATTATTGCCGCGAAGAAGAGGCGCGCAATCAAGCTGCGGTAGAAATTGCACGGAAATTGTCTCTACCATTGCTGGCGACGAACGGCGTGTGTTACGCGCAACCACATGAAAAGGAGCTGCTGGATGTCTTCACCTGTATTCGCAATCACCGCAACCTGGCGACGGCCGGGCGCCTGCTGACCCGCAATAACGAACGCCATCTTAAAACGCCTGCGGAAATGCAGCAATTATTCGCCGATCTTCCGGAAGCGATCGCCAACACGCAAACGCTTTCCTCGCGCTTGGAATTCACGCTTAAGGATTTGGGATACGAGTTCCCGAAATATCCGGTCCCGGGCGATATGACGCAATTGCAGTTTTTGCGTGAGCGTACGCGCGACGGAATGATCTCGCGCTACGGATCAAGCAATGAGAAAGCTCGTCTGCAAATCGAACGCGAACTGACACTAATCGAAAAGCTGAATTTGCCGGGTTATTTTTTGATTGTGTGGGACATCGTACGATTTTGCGCGGATAAAAATATCCTCGTTCAAGGGCGGGGATCGGCGGCCAATAGCGCGGTCTGCTACGCATTGGGGATCACCGCGGTCGATCCCGTCGGCATGGGTCTGCTGTTCGAACGGTTTCTCTCTGAAGAGCGCGGCGAGTGGCCAGATATTGATCTCGATCTTCCCAGCGGGGATCAGCGGGAACGCGCAATTCAATACGTTTACGAGCGTTATGGAAAATTGGGCGCGGCGATGACCGCCAACCTGATCACCTATCGTGGAAAATCGGCCGCGCGTGAAATCGGCAAAGCGCTTTCTTTCGATCCGGAAACATTGACGCGACTGGCCAGCCTGGTCAGCGCGTGGGAATACAAAGACTCCAATGACACGCTGGAACATCATTTTAAAGACGCCGGCTTCGACCTGAAGCATCCGAAGATCCGCAAATTCTTCGAGCTTTGCGTGCAGGCACAGGATTTGCCACGCCATTTGGGCCAGCATTCCGGCGGCCTGGTGGTGTGCCAGGGACAATTGGATTCGGTAGTACCGCTGGAGCCGGCAACCATGCCGAACCGCGTGGTCGTTCAGTGGGACAAAGAAGATTGCGCCGACATGGGCATCGTTAAAATTGACCTCTTGGGATTGGGCATGATGGCGGTGCTGGAAGAGTCGCTGCAGATCATTCGAGATAATTACGGTAAGGAAGTGGACCTTGGACACTTGCCTGCGAATGATCCAGTGGTTTATCAAACGCTGCAGAAAGCGGATACCGTCGGAATGTTTCAGATTGAAAGCCGCGCTCAGATGGCTTGCTTGCCGCGGCTACAGCCTAAATGTTTCTACGACATTGTCGTGCAGGTGGCCATCATCCGTCCGGGTCCCATCGTTGGAAAAATGGTGCATCCTTATTTAAAGCGCAGGCAAGGCCGCGAGGCTGCGGAATGTCTGCACCCTTCGCTGGAGCCGGTGCTGGCGCGCACCCTGGGAGTGCCGCTGTTCCAGGAACAGTTGTTGCGCATGGCTATGATTGCGGCGGGATTCTCCGGTGGAGAGGCCGAAGAATTACGTCGAGCGTTCGGCTTCAAGCGTTCCGAAAAACTGATGCGCGATGTGGAGGTAAAACTTCGCCGCGGAATGGACGGGCGCGGAATCACCGGCAAAACGCAGGACACCATCGTCCAATCGATCACGTCGTTCGCGTTGTATGGATTTCCGGAATCCCACGCTGCCAGTTTCGCGCTGATCGCCTACGCCAGCGCTCATTTGAAGTGCCACTATCTCGCCGCATTTACCGCGGCCATGCTTAACAATCAGCCGATGGGTTTTTATAGTCCGGCAACGCTGGTGAAAGATGCGCAGCGCCACGGCCTGCGGGTCCGCCCCATCGATGTGACATGCTCGGACTGGCTCTGCACGCTGGAGAAAAGCGGCGTCGACTTGTTTATGCGCGTGGGGTTGCGTTACGTCAAAGGTCTGCGCGAAGAAACCGGCCGCGAAATCGTGGGGCAGCGCAACCGGGAAATGTTTCGTTCTATTGATGACTTGAAACTCCGCGTCCCGGGATTGCAGAAGTCAGAGCTCACTGCGCTAGCGGAGATTGGCGCATTGAATTTCGTCGGCAATAAATCCGGTTTTCACCGCCGCGACGCGCTTTGGCAGATCGAACGCGTTGCGCGCCGTGCCGGCCCGCTTCTGGAATCGTGTGAAGAACAACCCGAAACGGCCGAGAACCTATCGACCGTGAATTCAAACGCAAGTCATTCACCGTTGCTGCAAATGACCGCCGAAGATCGCTTAGTCGCCGACTTCCGCAACACCGGCATGACCGTCGGCCCGCACCCGCTAGCGTATCACCGCCCGCAACTGAAACAAGAAGGCATTCTATCCGCGGCAGATTTGCATCATATACCTGACGGCGTGGAAGTCCGCGTCGCAGGTTCAGTGATCGCCCGCCAACGTCCCGGCACCGCGAAGGGTTTTGTATTTCTAAGCCTGGAAGACGAAACCGGCATTTCTAACACCATCATCACGCCGCAGATTTTTCGGCAAAATCACGCGATGATCGTCAATCAGCAATTTTTGCTGATCGAGGGGGGCTTGCAAAACCAGGACAATGTAATTTCGGTTAAAGCCGAACGCATTCGCCCATTGTTCCTGACGCGCGCGGAAACCACTTCACATGATTTTCACTGACGGTAGGCCGCGAGTCGTTACGCTGGACTCGTCAACTCTTCCATTCCAGTTCTTCGACGCCGGGGCGCCGCGCCAATTGCTCGACAAACCCTGGCGTCTCCTTGCCCGACCAGTCCGGGCGCCACAATAACTCACACTTTACCGCGCGGACTCGCGGTGAATTTAAATAAGTAACCGACCAAGAACTGATTTTCCGCCCTTCCGCCTCCAACGTGGACCGCAACTCGCTTTCGCTGAACCCCTCCTCGGCCGTCATCAGCGTCAGGCTCGCTCGATGCTGCCGCGAAAATAAACCTTCGATCCGTTTCATAACCGACAGCACCAGCAGCGCCAGTACGAAGCCCGCCAGCCCCAGGCCCAACTGTCCGCGGCCGGTATAGCCCCAAGACCGTGACGAACCACATGGTCGCCGCGGTGGTAACTCCAATCACCAGGTTGTCGCACCGCAGAATCGCGCCCGCACCGATGAATCCCACGCCCGACAAAATACCGAGGGGCAAGCGCACGAGATCCAGCACTACGAACGAATCGGGCGTCTTCCCCACGCTGTACATCAGCGCGTTGGCCTGGAGCATCGCCACACACGCAGCTACCGAAAGCAGCAGCGTGGTGCGCAGCCCGGCCGCGCGTCCGTGCTCACCGCGATCCCACCCGATCACCGCGGCAGTCACAAACGTCAGCGCCAATCGCAGCGCAATGTCGTGCCAACTCAAGGTGACCGGCACTAGCGCTCTCCTGCAATGAAATCGGAGGTTAGATGCGGCAGCTAGGTGGCGGGACGCGACGCGAGGCGGCAGCGGATCACTGAGCGGCGGACAGCGAACGCAGCAAGGCGCTGACGCCATTCCATAAAACTTGCACGCCAATGCAAACCAGCAGGAACGAGGACAGCCGCATAATCACATTCATCCCCGTCGCGCCTACAAGCCTGGCCAGTCGATCCGCGAACCCATAACAGAGGAATACGCTGACCGCGATAAGTGCGGAAGCGATGATAATCGCGAAAATATCCAGAAAATTTATGCCCGGAAGCTTCGCCGCATTCGCGCCCAGTGTGATGGCTACGGATATGGACCCTGGGCCAACGGTAAGCGGCAGCGTGAAGGGATAGAATGCGTTGCGGAAAATATCGCGCTGATCAACGTTGCGATGGACGGTACTGCCGCGATCGTCATCATCATCCTTCCGCATCAGCATCTCCCACCCGGTGGCAATCACGATCAATCCGCCTCCAACCTGCACGATCGGAAGTGAAATTCCGAAGAATTTCAATATGTGCGTGCCGATCAGGCCGGCCCCCACAAGGAGGACGAAACTGTTCATGGCGATGCGCTGGGAGAGCAACTTTCGCGAAGCAGTGGAGTAATCGCGAGTGAGGGCAAGAAAGATCGGACTGCCCCCAAGAGGGTTGACGATGGGAAACAGGGCGCTTAGAAAAAGAATCGTAGTCGTTAGAGCTTCGAGCAATGCGCCCTCCGGAGCAGGGAGTATATCCGAGCACAATCGGGACGCCAAAGTTCACGTGCGCTGAGCGAGGATGATCTTTGCAGTCGTAAGCGCCTGGCCGACGTGACGCTGGGTATGGTCGGCAACATGAACCAGAAGTCCGCCCACAGTCGTGGGCAGGGCTTTCTTGCCGACCTTTCTCGGTTGTTCCAGTGCGATCGTTGCCAAAGCGCGCACACGTTCCGCGCTGTGCGTAAACGCTGCGCTGAGTTCAGCAAAAAGAGTTTCGCGGGTTGCTTTGGAGTGCATTTCCTCCTTTAGCGCGGCGAGCTGTTCTTGCGCTAGCGAATGCCCCTCCGCATAGCTGAGCAAACGATCGAGACTTCGCGCGATATGGCGCAAATGAAAGGCAATCGACGGGAGATTCGCTGGCCGTGCATGTAATTCGGCGTCGGTCAGAGCGCCGCACCATTGCTTTAAATCCTCGTCGGCCAGTTCCAGCGCGTGAAGCACGGCGCGGGGTACGGCGCTGACTTCTGTCAGCGTGCCGCGCAGCCACGGCTCGGGTATCGGCGGTTTCGTCGCTGCGGTTTCGTATGGATACATGGGCGATCCTCTCCGAGGATTAGAAAGCTGAACTGTAACGTCATCTGAAAAATCGAGTCTATGGGAGAAGTTGCGCCTTGCCGAACGCTGCGGCGTAGGCTAGAGTCTCGTTCTCACAAAAAGGGAAATCATGACGAAAAAGGTAAAGCAAGGCAAGAAGCCGCAGCCGAAAGGGAGAGGAGGCGAGAGCGTCCGCATCTTGATCCCTCGTGCGCGCCTGCAGCGCCGCATTACCGAGATGGCGCGCGAGATCCGCAAAGATTTTCCGGACGAACCTCTGCACTTGGTAGGAGTGTTAAAAGGCGCGGTGTTTTTCCTTACCGATATCGGGAAGCAGATCCCTGGGGATGTGTCATTCGATTTCATCGCAGTGGCAAGTTATGGCCTGGGCACTCATTCCTCCGGACAGGTACGGCTCACGCGAGACTTGGATTCCAGCATTGAAGGAAAAACCGTCATCGTCGTGGAGGACATCCTGGATACCGGCATGACCCTCCAATACCTGCTGCGCGTTTTTGAGCAGCGCAAGCCGAAGCGCATTCGTGTAGCGGTATTGCTCGATAAGCCGGAGCGCCGGATTGCGGCGGTTCACGCCGACTACGTCGGCTTTACCATTCCCAACGAGTTTGTCGTCGGTTTTGGACTGGACTACGCGGAACGTTACCGGAATATGCCCGATGTCGGCGTGCTATCGCTGGGGTCGCAGGGCGCGAAAGCCTCGAAAACTTGACCTTCGGCCGGCGCGGTAACACTTCACAACCAGGCCGTCTCGAAATCAGTACGCCCATTCTGCGCCTGCTATAATAATAGGTTCGATGAACGCCCCCGACACAAATGCTGGAGTGGTCGCCGAAACACGTAGCCCGGAAACTTCAGCCGAAGTGATTGCCACGCTCGCGGAAATCGGCGAGGAGGTTAACTCGTCGCTGGATCTCGACGAGGTCCTGGCTCGCACCGCCGCGTTAATCAAGCGGCACATTGACTACGAAATTTTTGGCGTTTTGATGTTCGAGGGCGACGGGTCGTACTTGAAGCATCGCTTTTCGATCGGCTATCCGCGCGACCTCGCCGACAATCTGCGCGTCCCGCTGGGCCAGGGCATCACCGGCACCGCGGCGGCCACCGGCCACTCGGTGCGTGTCAGCGACACCGAGAAGGATTCTCGGTACATCAATGCGATCGACAGCGTTAGGTCGGAACTTGCCGTGCCGTTGATGCTGCGTGGAAAATGCATCGGCGTGCTCGACATTCAGAGTCGTCACGTCGATTATTTCACGCCCGATCAGCAAAGTATTTTGACGTTGCTGGCGAGCCGCCTGGCCGTGGCCGTCGAAAACGCCCGACTTTTTCAACGTGTCCGCGTCCAAGCGGAAACACTTTTGCTTTTGAACGAAGTCGGCCGGGAAACCAGCTCGATCCTGGACGTGGAAGAATTGCTGCGCCGCGCAGCCGAGCAGACCAAGCGGGTAATCGATTATCAGATTTTGAGCATCATGCTGTATGACGAGGAGCAAAAGGTTTTTCGCCATCGCATTGATGTAAAACACGGTCATCGCGTGCAGGGAAAATTACGCGCGGCGGCCAGCGAAGGAATTGTCGGCGCTGCGGCGACATTGAAGGAGCCGGTGTTAGTTCCGGACGTCACGGCCGATCCGCGCTATCTCGCGGTAAATCCCGAAACGCGCTCCGAACTCGCCATTCCCATGATTCACAAGGGCCGTGTGATTGGCGTGCTGGACCTCGAAAGCCCTCAGCTCAATTATTTTACCGACGACCACGTGCAAATTCTCTCGATTCTGGCTGCAAATTTTGCGGTATCGCTCGAAAACGCTCGGCTGTACGAACAAGTAGCTCGCGCTGAAGCCCGCTTGGAGCGCGATTTGCAGGCCGCGAAGCGCATTCAAGGCGCGTTGTTGCGCTCGGTTCCCAGCGAGGATTTTGGTTTGGATATGGCTGCTCGTTATGTTTCCGCGCGCGAAGTTGGCGGCGATTTGTATGACTTTCTGCGCTACGGCCCCCAGCAATTAGGAATCGCACTAGGCGATGTCAGCGGCAAGGGCACTGCTGCCGCGCTGTTTGGCGCGGTCGCAATTGGGATCATGCGCAGCCTGTCGCCGCAAAAATTGCAGCCCGCAGAGATGCTGCGCCAGATGAACCAGGTAATTGGGGAGCGCCGGATCGAAGGTCGATTCATGACCGCATGCTTTGCGACTTGGCAAAAAGGACGTAGCAAATTGCGGGTCGCGAATGCGGGGCAGTCGCAGCCGCTGCTTTACAAAGAGGGCCGCTGCGGCAAGATCGAGCTTACCGGCTTTCCCCTTGGGATTTTTGAAGACGTCGTCTACGACGAATGGGGAGTAACCCTCGAGATAGGGGATATCCTGGTGTTTCATTCCGATGGCATCGCGGAGACGGCGAATAGCGAAGGCCAATTCTTCGGCACCGAGCGACTCCGCAAAATTATTGAAGACCAGCACGAACTAACCGCGGCGGAACTCGCAGACCAAGTTTTCCGCGAGGTCGAATGGTTCGCGCAAGGCGCGCCGCTGGCCGATGATCGCACCTTGGTGGTGCTGAAAGTACGATGAGCGTGCCCGCAGAAAAGTCTTTCGTAAAACTGAGCCTTGTCGATCCCGCCGCGTTTACGCCCCAATTCGCCTGGCGAAAGTTCGGGAATCGCGCGCAGGCCGAGGAATCGGTGTTCTGCGAAGGCGTCCGGCTTGCGGATGTCGCGGAGAAAATCGGAACCCCGGCATACGCTTACAGCCGTGCCGCGATCAACGGCGCACAGCAGGAATTGCATCGTGGGTTTGGCTCCATGGCTCACACGTTGTGTTTTGCGGTGAAATCAAATGGAAATTTGGCGATTCTCAAACACCTCGCCAAGCGCGGCAACGGTTTCGATATTGTCTCCGGCGGCGAACTCGCCATGCTTGAACGAATCGGAGTAAGTGGCGATCGAATCGTTTTTTCGGGCGTAGGCAAGACGCGGGAAGAAATGCGCGAGGCTCTGAGATATCCGTCCGCAACACGGCACAGACGAGGACGGCGCGGCAAGGCTGGAATTCTTCTGTTCAATGTGGAGTCGGAGGCAGAGCTCGAAGTTTTGTTGCGGGAAGCGTCGCAGGGCGTCAGACAAGGCGGAGCGGCTGCTTCCGTGTCGATCCGTGTTAACCCGGACGTTCAGGCTGGAGGGCATCCGCACATTGCAACGGGACGTCACGAGCATAAGTTTGGTCTGAACTGGGACGAGGCTCGGCGTTTGTACCTCGCTCACCGGGAATCGAGGTGGATCCGCTGGCAGGGAATCAGCGTTCATATCGGATCTCAGATCGTCACGATGGATCCGTTTCGCCGCGCGTTGCGTCGGCTCGCTGGCTACGTAAAAGAGTTGCGGAAAAGTGGCATCTCGCTGAAGTATCTCGACTTCGGTGGAGGACTCGGGGTTCGCTACACAAACGAAATCCCCCCCGCGCGCGAAATATACGCCCGCACGGTTGCACAGATTCTAAAACCGCTTGGCCTGCATCTGCTGCTGGAGCCGGGCCGGACGATCATCGGGCCAGCAGGCGTGTTGCTCACACGAGTCATCTACGTGAAACAGAGCCGCGGCAAGACGTTCGTAGTTATTGATGCCGCCATGAACGACTTGATGCGCCCGGCGCTGTATGGTGCCGTGCACCCAATCACCAAAGTCACGCGCAACAAGGGGGATCGCCGGGATCGTCAACGAGTGGATATCGTCGGCCCCGTTTGCGAGACTGGCGACTGCTTCTTGCGCGATTGGCCATTGGGAACAGTCCAAGCGGGAGACGTTTTGGCGATCTGGGTGACCGGTGCATACGGCATGAGTCAGGCGTCAAATTACAATGCCCGCTGCCGGGCTGCGGAAGTCTTTGTGGAAGGAAACAAGTTTCGTCTGATTCGCCGTCGCGAAACCCTGCGCGACTTATTGCAGGGACAATCGCTCCGTTAATCTAATTTCCGTGCTCAAGGCGAGAAGCGCTATAAACGTCGGTGGTAGGGGCGGGGCTTGCTCCGCCCGGCGATGCCCGGGCCGCCGATTGATCTGACAGCGCAAGCGCCGCCCCTACAGATTGGGGTTACGCCCACTGCGCTCACCCCTTTCGGTTACCGTCAAATTACGTTTCCCCCCACTTAAGCTTGCTGTGCAGGATTTCAAAGTACGATTTTTTTTGCGGTTGGATCAACTTCAGCCGCTCCGCGGCCCGGGTCATGCGCACTTGATCTCCAGGCTGCATGGGTATTCCTGTTTGGCCATCCAGCGTCAGAAAGACGGACTCAGTGCCTTCGGACAAGTTGATCACTACCTCGGAAGAATCGCGGATCACCACCGGTCGATCGCTCAAAGTGTGCGGGCAGATCGGTGTGATGACCCAGGACTCCACCGATGGATGCACAATCGGGCCGCCAGCGGAAAGGGAATACGCAGTAGATCCAGTGGGTGTCGCGACAATCAACCCATCCACGCGGTAACGGCAGACAAACTCATCGTCGATCATGAGTTCCAGATCAATCATGCGCGCCAGCGCGCCTTTATTGATGACCGCCTCGTTCAGAACGGTCTGTATCTCCACGACTTTTCCCTCACGGAGCAATTCAACGTCCAACATCACTCGCTCGCTCGATGGCAAATTGCCAGCCAGCATTTCTTCAATCGCGGGATACATTTCCTCCAGCTTAAAACTAGTCAGAAAACCGAGGCTACCCATATTGATCGGAAGAATAGGAATGCCCAATCTCGCCGCGACCCGCGCGGCGGCCAGCAGCGTCCCGTCTCCGCCTAGCACCAACAAAAGCTGCGAGCCTTTCGCAACTTCATCGCGAGCCAATCCCTTGGAAGTATCGTGAAGGGCGTTGGCAGTCTCCGTGTCGTAGAGTACCTTGATCCCCCGCGCCTCAAACCAATGTAGCAGCGGCGGCACAACGACGACGAGATTGGAACGTCGAGGTCGCGAAATGATGCCAATAGTTTGCAGGGGTGCGGACGGTTGCATGTGTGCTTGGGATTCTACTCCAGCAATTTTTTGCGCGCGTGTAGAAAATATTCCTGATTGCCTTCGGCGCCGGACAGTTGGCTCGGTCGCGCGCCGAGAATCTCCAGGCCGCTGGCAATGGCCGCGGCGCGCACTTTCTCCACGGCTTTTTCATGCAACTTCAAATCGCTAACAATGCCGCCGGTTCCGACGTCTCCCCGCGGCAACTCGAACTGAGGTTTTACGAGAATGAGGATGTCCGCTTCAGCTCTCGCCGTGGCCGACGCCGGTAACAACACCTTGGTGGCGGAAATGAAAGAAACATCCACGACCACAAGATCGACGAGATCCGCAATATCTTCCCGGCGCAAGTCCCGTGCGTTGCGTTTAACGCGAACGACGCGAAGATCCTTTTGCAGCTTCCAACTCATCTGATCGACGTTGACGTCAATCGCGTAGACGCGCGAAGCCCCACGCTGCAGTAAACAATCGGTGAACCCTCCCGTCGACGATCCCACGTCCAGGCAAACCAGCCCGGTCGGGTCAATCGAAAAATCCTCCAGCGCGCCTTGCAGCTTCAGCCCGCCGCGGCTCGCATATTTCTGCCCGCGGCTGTTCACCGTGATTGTTGAATCCTCGGCGATCGCGGCGCCGGCCTTTTGCGCTCGAATGTCAGCGACCCACACTTCTCCGGCCAGCACCATAGCCTGGGCGCTGGCGACGGATTCCGCCAACCCGCGTTCGACAAGCAGCAGGTCGAGCCGTTTCCTGGAGGTCTTGGATTTCATGAGGGCGCCGAACCAGTCAGGCGCGGCGAATTACCAGAAACTCCGCAATATCACGTAATCGTGCAGCTTTATCCGCGAACGGAGCGAGTTCCGCAATCGCACGCGTTGCCAAATCGTTGGCAATTTCGTGAGATCGTTCCAGCCCATAGACCGCTGGATAGGTCGCTTTTTGCTGAGCAATGTCCTTACCCGCTGTCTTTCCCAGCGCGGACGACGATTCCTCGACATCCAAAATGTCGTCAATCACCTGAAACGCCCAGCCAATGTTTTCACCAAATCGCCGCAGGCGCGCAACGTCACTCTTGTTCGCACCCGCGCACAAAGCCCCTGCCGTCACCGACGCGCGAATCAACGCGGCCGTTTTAGAGCGATGAATATATTCGAGCATTTTTTTTGCAACGGGTTTACCTTCCGCTTCCAAATCGGCAACCTGCCCACCAACCATCCCGTTCACAGTGCCCGCCGCCGTGGCAATCTCGGTCAGCATCGACACCCGCCGCTCCGCATCAACAGGAGTCACGCCGACCACCTCGAAAGCCAGCGTCAGTAACGCGTCGCCAGCTAGAATAGCGGTCGCCTCGCCAAATTTCTTGTGCGAAGTTGGTTTGCCGCGCCGCAGATCGTCGTTATCCAACGCCGGCAAATCATCATGAATTAGCGAGTAGGTATGAATAAACTCAATCGCGCACGCCGGATGCAACGCCGGAGCAATATCCGCCGCGAAAATGCGCGCGGTCTCTAAACAAAGAATAGGCCGAATCCGCTTTCCGCCGGCCAACACGCTGTAGCGCATCGCTTGATGAATTGAAGCGGGCGGCGTAGCCTCAGAGGGCAGCAACTTTTCCAAATGCGCGTCGACAGCAACGCGGTCTTCCTCAAAGAAAGCCGGCAAAGCCATCGGAGCGGAAAGGGAAGAGACCGAACGGCCCACCGTCACGATTCGCTCTCGCGCTCGGGATCAAACGGTTCGGCGGCGAGTTTTCCGTCTGCCTTCTTCAAAAGAATTTCGACGCGGCCTTCCGCTTCTTCAAGCTGCTTCTGGCATTCCCGAGAAAGCGCCACGCCTTCTTCGAACAATTTCATGGCGTCGTCAAGAGAAAGTTGCGGACTCTCCAGCCGCCGCACCACTTCTTCCAGTCGCACCAGCGACTTTTCGAAATCCGGCTTCCTAGGCGGCTCGGGTTTTTTGACGGGAATAGAATTCACGCGATCAGGCCTCGTCTACGTCTAATTTGAAGAGCGCACGCAATAGTATGCTGCAAGCAGCATTCTAAGGCATGGCGAAGAATCGAGACAATCGCTTTGTGCAAACATCGCGACCGCCTCGCTTGCCTATACTCGGCGCGTCCCATGCTTCATTGCGCGGGCTTGAGCGTCAAGCTATGCCGGAGGTCTTTCGCTTCGGCGGCGTCGCTAAACGGCGCAAGGATACACTTGCCCTCGTACCAGTAGGAAAATTGATCGCTATAGTGGCTGCTACCGGGCTGTCCGGATTGCCCTGCAGGAATCAGCAAAATGGATTCGTCCCAATTGGCCGGGTTGGCAACAAAACGCATAGCCGGCCCATGATTGTTTGTCGCCGCACGTACGCTGTAACTGGTTCCTGACTGTGGCTTGCCCGTAATGCTCAGCAATTTCTTCAGCAATCCCTCGCGGCCAATTGGGTGCAGCATATCCAACGAGTTAAATCGCCTCCATGGCCAGTCTTCGATGCGCGCACTCTTCGATTCCTCCGCCAGTTTGTTTACCGCGCGGTCCGCAGCAGCAACTAGCAGGGCGTCATAGCTCTGATAGGTTGGCGGCAGCCACTTCGCGGGGCGATCTGTCAATATTTTCTGCAGAAATGTAGTACTCCGCCAGCGATACAGTTCCGTCTGATCGCCCAGGTACGGCTCCAGAATCACGTCCAACGCCGAGCGCTGAAGTTCCACCAGAAAAGAAACTTCAGCCGAATCGGCGTCCGCGATTCCATTCCAATCTTTCAGTCCTTCAATCAGTTTTTTCGCCCGATTGTCTTGAGGCGCGACGCTTTTCGCCGCCGCCGATAACTGCTCGGCCAAAAATAAGTGCGGAGAACTGTACGTGTCGGTCTGCACTTTCAGCATGTCTTCCGGCCGCAACCCGTGCTTGTCGTGTAAAAGATCATAAATCCGCGCGGTACGGTAAGGTTCCTCCCACCGATCGGTCAGATAAGGTTTATAAGCGGGTCCCGCAACGCGCGCGTTCGCCGTAACGATCAGCCCGCTACTAGGATTCAACGCTTGCGGAAGCTGATCGAAGGGAATGTAGCCGGTCCATTCGTAGTCGTCCGTTTCGCCCGGAGCTGGAATCTCCCCATGACCCTTCTTGCGAATGGGCACCCGCGCGCCCATCACGTAGCCGATGTTGCCTTCCACGTCCGCATAGACCGCGTTTTGCGCCGGCCCCCAAACTTTCTTTATAATGCTGCGAAACTCCTCCCAGTTCTGCGCCTTGCCCAGCCAGTTGTAAACGTTGGATAAACCTCCCGGCTCCGTCGCCGTCCAGCGCAACGCGTAAGACTTCCCGCCTTCACGCCGAACCACTGGTCCATGCCGCGTAACCACAAGTTGCAAATGCTCGTCCGTCTGACCCTTCACATGAATCACTTCGTCGAAAACTTGCGCCTTTACCCACTTGCCGTCCACGCGATACTCATCGCTCGCAGCAGGATTAAACGTCTCGGTGTAAAGATCCTCTACGTCCGCCCCGTTATTCGTGAAGCCCCAAGCAATCCGGTCATTGTGTCCGATGACCACCAGCGGCGCTCCCGGCAGTGTCAGGCCTTTCACATTCCAACCAGGCGCGCTGAGATGAATTTCATACCAGATCGGCGGGATCGAAAGCTCCAGGTGCGTGTCATTAGCGAGCAGCGGCTTACCAGTAGCAGTGTGATCGCCGCTGACCACCCAGTTGTTGCTACCCAGCCCATGGCGAATTTCGCGCCCGGAATCTTCCACGAATCCAATGATGGATCTCGCCAAAGCCGACGTTAGGTCCGGAACGCCTTCTGCGCCGACCGTTTCTGCCGGTCGTAGGGCACTCGCTTTAAGTACAGCATCGGGATCCATGTCGTCGTCATCATCGTCGTCATCTTCATCATCAGGATCCATCCGCGACCGCTCCGATCCGTCGTTCACCGCATGCGGGTCGCCCACCACAAAATGGTCCATCGCGGCGTCCACCGAAAACAAATCTTTAGCGCGGTCCCCGCCAACCCGTTCCGTAACTTTCGCCCGATCCAGTTCCTCCTCCCACGTATCCGTCAACGTTTCGTACATGTATCCCGAAATAACCAGACTGTCCGAAGGCGCCCAAGGTTGCGGTTTGTATTTCAGCAGCGAAAACTCCACAGGCAGTTGGTCGCCATGCTGCTCGATGAAATGATTGACTCCGCGAGCATAAGCGTCGAACACTCCGCGGGAGGTAACATCCATCAATCCCAGATCGCGCTCGGCTGCCCGCGCAAAATTAAGCGTTCGAAATTGTTTGTCCACATTCAAGGTGGCCGGTCCCAGGATCTCCGAGAGTTGGCCTCGGGCAACACGCCGTAGCAGATCCATTTGCCATAGCCGGTCCTGCGCCATTGCATAGCCTTGGGCCTCGACCATATCTTCCACGGAATTCCCGCGAATATGCGGTACGCCCCAGTGATCGCGCTCCACGATCACATCTTTCTGCAACCCCGGGAGACTCACCGCCCCGTCCAGCCGAGGCAAGGGCCGATACACAAACCACCAAACCGCAGCCGCAATACCGACCACCACGATCGTAAAAATCCAAAAAAACACGCGAAGCAAGGCTCGCAAGTAGTCTCCCACTCCAAACAACGAAACTGTGAGTGTAGAAGACCCCCCATAAGCACGCAACCGCCCCGAATAGATCCGCTCGCCGGCAATAGTTTGTAGGGCAGGGCGGAGTGCGCGGAGCCCTGCGGTTTTTTTCGAGCGCTCTCTCCATTCCCGTTCTTCTCTGAGCCCGCTGCGTCTCTGGGTCCTCTGCGTCAATCCCTTTCTTGCTTTTCCCCCTGCGCTTGTCCGGCACGCAACCCATCCGCTCTGGCCCCTCCTCTACTGCTACAATGCAAAAGGGGGCCATTTAACTACCCATGTTCGCAGTGCGATTGATCGGTGTCCTGGTCCTTGTCGCGCTGAATGGTTTCTTCGCGGCTGCAGAGTTCTCCCTGGTCGCCGTACGCCTGTCCCGCGTCCGGCAGTTAGTTCAAAAGGGCAATGCCCGGGCCAAAGTAGTAGAAGTCCTGCTAAGCGATCTCCATCGCGTAGTTTCCGGCGTGCAGTTAGGCATCACCCTAGCCAGCCTTGCGCTAGGCGCCTTAGGCGAAAACACTCTCGCAAATTTCCTCCAGACCCTGTGGCCAAAAACCGGGGGCGCGCGAACCGCGCTTTTCGCTCACGCAGTCGCACTGGCCGGAGCTTTTGCCATGCTGAGCGCGGTACACGTGGTGGTCGGCGAGCTAGTGCCGAAAACAGTCAGCTTGGCCAGGGCCGAACGCGTGGCACTCCTGATCGCCCGCCCCTTCTCCTGGTTTCTAAACACTTTCCGCTGGGCGATCGACTTCCTCGATGGAATTTCCGGCGCGATTGTGAAAGCCCTGGGCGTCTCCGAACCGCAAGGCCATGGCGCCGCCCATTCCACCGAAGAACTCCAAATCCAAATTCAGCAAGCCCGCGAACGCGGCCTGATCGCTCCCGGCGAAGAAAGATTTATAGTCAGCGCCATCGAACTAGGCCAAGTGCAAGTCCGTGAAATCATGGTTCCTCGACCGGATATGCACGTCCTCCCAGTCGAATCCTCCTTGGACGAAGTAATGCGCGCTTTCGCAACCACCCAGCGCTCCCGCATCCCCGTCTATCGGGGCAGTGAAGACCAAATCCTAGGTTTCGTCCACATCAAAGATATGATCTGGGTCTTGCAAGACCGTGAGCGTCGCCTCGAAGAAAACCTCCCGCCATCCCCTTTCGATCTTCGCCGCGTAATCCGCGAAATCCTGATCGTTCCGGAAACCAAACCCGCCAACGAATTGCTAGCCGAATTGCGCACCCGGCGTGTAGGCATGGCGCTAGTCGTAGACGAATTCGGGAGCATCCTGGGCTTGGTCACGTTGGAAGATATCCTCGAACAAGTAGTAGGTGAAATTTACGACGAGTTCGACGTCGTAGAACGCCCCTTAACGCTAGCCGACGGCGCGGTCATTTTCGATGCCGCCTTAAACGTGCGCGACCTCGACGCCCAGTACAACATTACCCTTCCCGAAGATCCCGTCTACGCCACGGTCGGCGGTTTCGTCCTTGATCAGCTGGGCTTCATCCCCCGCGGCGGCGAAAGCTTCGAGTACGGCAATTCCCGATTCACCGTGGTAGAGATGGATGGCAAACGCGTAGCCCGCGTCAAGATCGAGCGCATCCTCTCGTTAAATGACGCAAAACAGATTGGTCTTCCCGTCGTTGATTCTTCGCAGCCCGCGACCACAAACGTGGACGCCATTAAATCCCACTCCGATTCGCCCGCCCGAGCTCAATAATGGCTCGCCACATCGTGCAGCGCTTCCTACTTACTCTGCCGGCCCTCTGGCTCGTTCTCACCCTCGTGTTTCTGATGATTCATATCGTTCCCGGCGATCCGGTCGAGCAGATGCTAGGAGAGGGTGCCGCCCCCGGCGAAATCGTGCAGTTACGTCACGCGCTAGGCTTGGATCAACCTCTCCTCACCCAATACGGCCACTACCTCGGCCAACTAGCCCACGGCGATCTGGGCCAATCCTTCAAGTTCCAAGCCCCAGTACGCAGAATTATTTTTGAGCGCTACCCAGCCACGCTGAGCCTGGCCTTCCTCGCGCTGGTAGTTTGTGCCGCGATCGCCATCCCCGCGGGGATCTTAGCCGCGTACCGCCGAGGCAACAGCGCAGACCGTGCGGTAGGTCTCTTCACGCTCTTCGGTCTAGCCATACCAAATTTCGCGCTAGGTCCGGTTCTAATTTTGGCTTTCTCGATCGAGTTGGGCTTGTTGCCGGTATCAGGTCGCGGCGGCCCAACCTATTACATCCTCCCAGCCGCAACGTTAGGCGCCGCGCTGGCCGCCATTCTCACTCGCATGGTCCGTGGTTCCATGCTTGAAGAACTATCCAGCGACTACGTCCGCACCGCCCGCGCAAAAGGGCTGTCGATGAGCGCCGTCCTCTTCCGTCACGCCTTCCGCAACGCTCTAATTCCCATCATCACCATCCTCGGCCTCCAATTCGGCACGCTGCTGGCGGGCACCATCGTAACGGAAACAATCTTCTCCTGGCCCGGAATCGGCAGACTGACAGTGCAAGCCATCGCCTCACGCGACTACCCGCTGCTCCAAGGATGCATTCTCGTGATTGCGCTCTCTTACGTCCTGGTAAATCTCCTGACCGACGTACTCTATTCCGTAATCGACCCGCGCGTGAGGCTCTCATGAGGTTCCTCACCGTCACCCGCCAATTTCTAGGCCAAAGTATCCTCGCCCGAGTCGGGTTCACGGTAGCCATGCTCCTGATTTTCGCCGCGCTCCTGGCGCCGTGGATTGCCCCGGCAAATCCCGCCTCACAAGATCTCCCCTCCCGCCTGCAAGCCCCATCCCGCGCCCACTGGATGGGCACTGACGAACTCGGCCGCGACACCCTGTCCCGCACGCTATATGGCGCCAGAGTCTCACTAACAGTTGCAGCATCGGTAGTCTTCGGCTGTGGCTTCACAGGCCTAATGATAGGAATGCTGGCAGGCTACGCAGGCGGATGGTTCGATCGCTTCGTAAACCTACTTCTAATCAACGCGTTTCTTTCATTCCCAGGAATTCTGCTAGCCATAGCCTTCGCCGCCTTCCTAGGCCCAGGCATAAGCAAAGTCATCTTAGCTCTGGTAATCACCGGCTGGGCCGGCTACGCCCGCCTGGCCCGCGCCCAAGTCCTAAAAGTAAAAGAACTCGAATTCATCCTGGCCGCCCGTTCCCTAGGCGCATCGCAGGCGCGAATCCTCGCCACCCATCTCCTGCCAAACATTCTGCAACCAGTCCTAATCCAAGCCACCATAGGCATGGCCGGCGCAATCCTAGCCGAGTCCACTCTAAGCTTCTTAGGCCTAGGCGTTCTCGCGCCGGTACCAAGCTGGGGCGCAATGCTAAACGACGCCCGCAGCCACCTATTCGACGCACCGCACCTCGTCATTTTTCCCGCACTGGCAGTTATGCTAGCGGTGCTTGCTTTCAATTTACTAGGCGACGCCTGGCGCGATTGGCTGGACCCGCGCACCCGGTCACAAATGGCCGTCCTAGATTTGACCCGCTGAGACCGACTTCAGGCGAAATGGAACGGTTCTCAAAAAGTGCGTGATATACCCTAGTCTGGCTAAACGGTCGGCCGTTCACTCCGAAGGCATGCGCGAAGGGACTTCCGGCTTCCATGCTCTCCAAGAAGTAAAACGTCAATAAGCATTCTGATCCCAACATGATTTCGAGGGTCCAACCACATTCTTGTAGTCAACTTGGCTTACGCTGCACCAGGAGAGCTCTGCGCCCGATCAAATCGCGGGTCCGGGAGGCGAAGCATCCATGCCTCACCCATCTAACCCCGTAAGAACGGAAGGACATAGCGTTCCGTTCTTGAGAAAAATGCATTTCCAAACCAAGAAGTGGCTATTGCTTAACCGACAAAGTAACCGGCGCCCCCCGCCCAACTCCCAAGCTTCGCGCCGCATTCCCTTTGTTTACAGCGATTTCCAAATACCCGCTGGACCCAACATAGGCAACCGCCTCTCCCGCTCCACCCAGCGCAAACGTCGAAACCAAACGCGGCACCGGGTGCGTCCCCACGGCCAGATCCGCCTTCCCATCCTTCCGCGCCTCTTCAGAAAGGTCTTCCGGCCGGAAATTGGTAACCAGGTTGCCAAAACCGTCCACCCGCAGAACGACGCCTTTCAGCACCCCATCCGTCTCTTTAGGCCGCGGCATCCCAAATTTCTTATAGTCCTCGATGACGTCGCCCATGCTCGCCGTCTGCCCGCTCTTCGACAGCCACGCAGCCACCGGCGCAAACACATCCCGCCCATGGAACGTATTGCTTAAAGGCTGCAGATAATAGTGTTCGACGTTCGCGTGCCGCACCACCACGCTAGGATCGCGCTCGTACACCAGCGACAACACTCCATTATCTGGAGCCACAAAATACTGATTCTCCGAGGTCACCAGCAAAGGCCGCCGCGCCGTCCCCACGCCCGGATCGACCACCACAACGTGAATCGTACGCGCCGGAAAATAAGAGTACGCCGCTCCGATCGCCAGCGCCCCGTCCAGCAAATCGAAAGGCGTAACTTGATGAGTGATATCAACGATGGTGACATCCGGATTGATCTTAAGAATCACGCCCTTAAGCGTGCCAACCAGATGATCGTTCGTTCCGTAATCGGTCGTAAGCGTAATAATGGGATTCGACAATGGGATCTCCGCCCTGGGTCGTTTTGCGGTGGTCCGCAGGCGAAGCCGGGAGGCGCTTCGCTTCTCTTCACGCTAACCAACGCGCCCCCACCCGTCAACAAGGGAGACGCGGTAGTGCGGTCCAATCGCCAACTCCTGGCAAAAAGGGAAACAACTTTTCTAGCAGCGACTTCGCGGGTACAATAGACAATCGAGCGGGCGTCGTACAATGGCAGTATAGAAGCTTCCCAAGCTTCGGACGTGGGTTCGATTCCCATCGCCCGCTCCAAAACTATCGCTGATTCAGTTGCCTTTACGCCGCCAGGTCATTGGAAAAGCCGTACAGAATAACGGATTTCGAAAACCGGTGGCCCCAAGTGGTCCCCGACGTAACGGAACGCAATTTTGTCCAATCTTTTTTGCTGGCCTTCGTCGACGCGAACGTTTACTAGAACATGGACCAGCCCAGGTTCTCGGCGTAGCGGTTTCCATCGCGCCGAGACAGAAAAGCCGAGATACCCCTGATTCTCCCTATCCGGCCAGCCCTCGGTCTCGGCGCGAACCACAAGGCTTTCCAAATCCGTTACCCAGTTGGAAACTTCTTCCCATTCACGCTTTAGGGACTTCACTAGTTGCTGTTGGATGGCTTCGGATAGACAACTACCCTCTAGTTCAACGACATCAATGGTCACTCTTGGACGGTCAATCGACGATTGTGCCTGAGCCGTCGGGATTCTCCTCAGTGCAAGTCGTCTTCGCAGTTTCTACGCCCCGGCTTACTACCACTTTGTAGACACGGCTAAAACTTTTAACCGCCGCTCCCGCCAACCTGCAACAAGGTCGGAACGCGAGAGTGGCGGAGATAGGCGACGGATCAGAACACGAAGCGCCCTAACAGGTAGACCGAGTTGTTATCACTGGCGTTGCGTCCGACGCCGTCATAGTTGGTTCCGGCTCCGTTGAACGAGGTGTAGCCAGTGTATTGGACACCGAGGTCCACGTTCTGATAGACCCACCAGGAAAGATTCAGGATGTAACCACGGCTGGCGGGGCTGCCAGTCAAGCTGCCGGAAACTGCCGCCTGGGGAAACAGGAGCGGATCGGCGGTTCCGGTGATGCCGAACAAGCCGGCCGTTGCAGAGACGCGTGTGCCGAAGTGATACTCGCCCTGGAACTCCACCGTGTTGAGGTGGTGAGCGGACTGAGCAGCGCCGCCTGCGGCTAAGGTTGCGGCCAGGGCCGAGTTTTCACGAATGTAGGTGCCGCGGAAGGTCACCACGTCGCTCTTGAATTGCGGGATGGTGCGATTGTATTGGAAATCGACGCCCCAATCGGTATAGCTGTCCATGAGACCGGTAATGGCCATCGGCGAACTCTTTACATGCATCCCGTACGCGCCAATTTCGATGTCGTTGTTGTCGGATACCGATTGCCAGGCAACTCGCCAGTAAGGTGCGACGCCACGAATATTGAACGGGGAGGTGGTGCCTGGATTTGGTTGCGAAACTCCGATGTGTTCGGAGCGATAGATGGTGCCGTCGAAGTACAGATGATCGTTCCACATGAAATAGCCGCCAATACCAGCGACGTCTTGAGCCAATCCGCCATTAATCAAGGCTCCGGCGGAAGGCGAAGGCGCAACGTCGGTGGAGGTAAAGGGGAAACCCCACGCGGGCGTACTGTTCCACAGGTCCTCGACGGAGGGATTGTTGTTGAGGGTGGATCCAAAGGCGAAGGATTTACCGAATAATTTGCCGTCGCCTTTCGCGAAGCGAATGTCGGTGTTATCCCAGGTGAAATGGTC
>Ga0182024_10001335_pt1 | contig 63975 bp, 53 predicted proteins | sample P32metaG_FD_120480 | JGI IMG/M metagenome (GOLD analysis project Ga0182024, IMG submission 120480) | Permafrost microbial communities from Stordalen Mire, Sweden - P3-2 metaG (Illumina Assembly) | ecosystem: Environmental > Terrestrial > Soil > Wetlands > Permafrost | place: Sweden: Stordalen... | reverse complement strand
CTCATGCCGAGATCGTCGGCGATGTCGGCGATGCCGAGCACGGGGCGCTTGGGCGTGAAGCAGCCGAGGATCGCAAGGCCGCGCTCGAGCGACTGCGAGTAGCGTGGCTCACGCAGGCTCGGGTCCGACCAGGCGGGTTCCGGCTCGTTCTTGGATTTGGCTGCAGCTGAACTCGTTCTAGGCATTTGCTTCTCGACCCCTATCTCGGACTCGGCACACCTCTCCGTTTGTGTGGAGTTTGAATGTCCACTACCCCCATCATAATGCGACATATCGGACAGATCACGATTAATGCGGAGTTCCACTCTTTGGTTCCCCGCCAGCAGCAGTAAGCTGCCCGTGGCCGACGATGGGTAGGTGCAGGCGCTCGCTACTGGTAGCCGAGCCTTGTCTCCACGGTATCCGCTGGTTAAGATGCGCACACTGAGGCTTAAGGAGGTCGTCTATGTCCCGCAGACGTGGTATTCGTGGCGAAGGTCGTGCACGACTTATCGGGGCTGCGGCGGTGTGCTATGGCAGGGGCGGGCGTCGCGGAATGACGATCAACCAGGTCTGCGCTCAGGCCAATACGAGCGTAGGCACCGTCTATCACCACTTCCCCGGAGGGCTCCGCGAGCTCGAGGATGCTCTCTACCTGGACACGCTGGCCGGATACCAGCGAGGCCTGCTCGCCGAGTTGCACGCTCACCGCTCCGCTGCCGCCAGCGTCAAGTCGATTGTGATGTTTCATCTCGATTGGATGGCGGGGAACATCCCGCTTGCTCAATACGTGCTCGCGTTCAACGCCAGCTGGCTGTCTTCCGAGCACCTCGCGCAACTTGATGCGATGAATGCTGGCTTTGCGCAGGCGATTGCAGATTGGCGCGAGCCGCACGTCTCAGCCGGAGAGATGCGCCGCCTGCCGACGATGCTGTATGGGTTGATCGTGCTCGGGCCGGCACAGCAGTATGGAAGCGAGATCATCGCCAAAGCGGACGTCGAGGATCTCGCCGCCGAGGTCCGTCGCGCCGGGCCGATCTTGGCGGACGCCGCGTGGCTGGCGGTCAAGGCTGAAGCGAGTTGAGCGCCGGCGTCGATGCCCGGCGGATGGCACGTTGGGGGCGCAGCGCGATCGTGGCCAGGGCCGCGAAGCCTGACGTGATCGCAGCGAGCATCCAGCCGTGATGGAACGCCGCGAGCGCCTTCGCGGGCGTGGGCGACCCAACAATCGCCACGAACAGCGCGATGCCGAGCACTGTGCCCAGTTGCCGGATCATCGAGTTGATGCCGGCGCCCGCTGCCAGGCGGGTGGACGGCACAGCTAGCATCGCGGCGCTCGTGAGCGTTGGCAGGATCAACGCGATGCCGACACCGGTGAAGGCAGTGCCTGGGAGATATGCGCTCAGATAGTGGGGTAGCGCGTCCATGTGCGTCACGTACCAGAGGCATCCGCCGGCGTACAGCGCGCCGCCGAGTGCTGCAGCCGGGCGCATGCCAACACGCAGCGCCAGGCGTGCCGCCGTACTCGCCACCGCGGCCGTGACCAGCGGGCTGGCGCTGACCGCGAGGCCCGTCTCGATCTCTGAGTAATGCCAGACCGAGGTCATGAACAGGACGTCGCAGAGGAGCTTTGCGGCAAGGCCGATCGCAAACGCGAACACCGCGATGTTGGCGACTGTGAAGTGTCTCGCGTGGAACAGGTCGAGCTCGATCGCCGGTGCAGGATGGCCCCTGGCGCGCCAGAGCGCGATGCCGATCAGGCATCCCGCCGCGATGAACGATGCGACGATGCGCGCGGCGCTCCAGCCCCAGGAGTTGCCCTGCACGATCGCCAGCGCCAACAGCCCCACGCCGAGGAGCATCAGCAGCGCGCCCGCGAGATCGGGCAGCCGCGCGAGGCGGCCGGGCTCGCGCTCGGGACCGATCGAGCGGTAGGCCAGCAGCAGCGTCAGCAGGCCGACCGGCAGGTTGATCAGGAAGATCCCTCGCCAGCCGACGGTATGGATCAGCAGGCCCCCGATCGAAGGTCCGGCCGCGAACGCTACCCCCGAGACGGCGGCCAGCAGCGCGATCGCCCTGATCTGTTCCGCTGCCGGGAATGCGGCGAGCAGCAGTGCCATGCCGGTCGGGATCAGGATCGCGGCGCCGGCTCCTTGGAGCACCCGACAGGCTATGAGTGCGCCAAGCGAGGGCGCTATCGAGCAGCATCCCGACGCCAGCGTGAAGAGGATCAGCCCGGTCAGGAACAGCCCGCGCCGGCTGTAGCGGTCGGCGAGCTGCCCGGCTGCGATCAACAGCGCGGCGAACACGATGTTGTACGCGTTCAGCACCCAGGAGATCGCTGACGTCGGCTCTCCCGGGAAGGCTTGCTTCAGCGCAGGGAAGGCGATGTTGACGATCGTCGTGTCGAGGAACACGACGAAGGCTGCGAGCGAGGCGATCACGAGCACCTTGCGCGAGCCTCGTGCGCTCGGGGTTGCGACGCTCGCGCTCACGCCGGCATCTCGACGGTCTCGACCGTTCGGATTGCCGGATGCGCGAGAACCTCCTCGCCTCCTCCGTAGGCACGGCTCACGCCCTGCAGATGCGTGGTCCTGAGGATCGCGTAGTTGAGCTCGCCGGTCGGCCCGCCGGTGCGGCCCGTGCCTCCGTGTGTGGCCAGGATCGGCACGAAGCCGACATGCGATTCGTTGATCTTCAGCAGCCCACCGTTTGAGAGCCCGCGCACGAAGGTCTCGATGACGCTCTCGTCTGCGGACCACAGCGAGTTACGCAGTCCGTAGGCGTTCGTGTTCATGAAGTGCAGCGCGTGCTCCAACAGCTCGGGCCCGGCGTCGCCGGGAACGATGATCGGCAGCATCGGAAAGAAGGTCTCCTCGCGCACGCACGAGAGATCGCGAGCATGCGTGAGGCCGTCGACGCGAATGACGGTCGGCTGCAGGAAGAACCCCGCCGGATCCGGCGCGCCGTCGACCCCGACACGCTCGCCGCCCGCGAGGATCTCGCAGCCCGCCTCGCGGGCCTCGGAGAGGAAGTCGAAGAACTGATCCTGCTTGAGCACGGGGCTGAGCACGATGTCCGGGTCCTCCGGGTAGCCCGGCCGGATCGCCTCTACGAGCTTTGTGAGCTTCGCGATCAGCTGCTCGGCGACGTCAGGGTGGGCGATCGCGTACTTGGGGACCATGCAGATCTGGCTGGAGCCCAGGAAGCACTCCGCCAGCGCCGCGGCCGCACGATCGAGATCGGCGTCGTGCCAGACCAGGAAGCCGTCGTTGCCGGAGAGCTCGAGGATCGGCTTCTTGCCGGCTGCAAAGCAGTCGCTGCCGAAGCTCAGCCCCGAGCTGCTCGAGCCGAAGAACAGCACGTCGTCGACCTGAGGGCTCGCGAGCCATTGTTTGAGGATCCGCTGCGTGTCGCCGCAGACGAGGTTGACCGTGCCTGGTGGCGCTCCGTGGCGTCTGAGCACCGGCTCGAAGATCTCGCGGTAGACGAACATCACTCCCAGCGGCGTGCTGCGTGGGACCTTGACCACGAGCGTGTTGCCGGCCAGCAGAGCCAGCGCCCCCATCGCCGAGTTCGACGCGGCGGCGTTCTGCGGCGGGTTGATGCAGACGACGCCGTCGGGCTTGCGCAGCAGCTGCAAATCGCGCCCGTCGACCGTGAAGCTCTGCTGAAACTGGCTGTAGTACCAGTCGCGCGTGAGCTCGTCGAGCCCATGCACGACGCCGCTGATCTCCCACTGCGCCAGCCGTCGCGGGTGACCCTCGACGATCAGGATCTCGGCGAGCTCCTCCGCGCGTGCCAGCAGCTCGCGATGGAAGTCGCTGCCGATCGCGCGCAGCTGCTGCAGGCTGAAGCGGCCGAAGACCTCGCTCGCCCGTGCCGCTGCCGCGACTGCCTGCTCGTTGTGGCGCGCGTCTCCCCACGCACAGCGTGCGACGACGCCGGCTTGCTCGCTGGCCTGCGTTGCCTCGATGCTCCCCAGCTCCAAGCCGCGCTTGAGGTTGAACGTCCGCTCGGGATTTGCGATCAACGCGGAGGCACGCACGACGTAGGTCCATCCGAGGCCAGGGTCGTCCAGCCCGTCGATCAGCATCGGGTAGCTCCTCATGCCGGTGCCTTCACGGGCAGCGTCGAGAGGTCGGGCTCGAGATCCTCGAGCAGCCCGTGGTTGAAGTCCTCATACGCCGGCAGGTCGAGCAGTCCGTTGCCGCTGTAGCAGAGGACGATGACCGCCTTGCGATGTTCTCGCTTGCAGCGCAGAGCAACGTCGATCGCTGCCTTGATCGCATGCGCGGCCTCCGGCGCCGGCAGGTAGCCCTGCAGGCGCGTCATCAGCTTCGCCGCCGCGAACACCTCCGACTGCGCAAAGGCGACGGCGTCGATCATGCCTTCGTGTCGCAGCAGCCCAACGATCGGCGCGCAGCCGTGGTAGCGCAGACCTCCGGCATGGATCACCGGCGGGATGAAGTCATGACCGATCGAGTAGCTGAGGACCTTGGGGCCGCTGGCTGCTGAATCGACGTAGTCCCATGCGTAGGCACCTCTTGTCAGGGTTGGGCAGGCCGCGGCCTCCGCCGCCAGGAACGTCACCTCGCGCCCAGCGAGCTTCTCCGCGACCCAGGGGTTCACGAACCCGCCGATGTTCGACCCGCAGCCGACCGATGCGATCAGGAAGTCCGGCTCGCGATCGATCAGCTCCAGCTGCTCGCGGGTCTCCAGGCCGATCACCGTCTGATGCATCAGGCAGTAGTTCGAGAACGCGCCGACCGCCATTCGCGACCCGGGGTCGGCGAGCACCGTCTCCATCGATTCGCTGACCGCGGTGCCCTCGCTGCCCGGATGTCCCGGGATCTCGCGCAGCAGATTGCGACCGAACTCGGTGTGCACTCCGGGGCTGGGTCGCACCTGCGCGCCGTAGGTCTCCATCAGGATCCGGCGGTAGGGCTTCTGCTCGTAGCTCGCGCGGATCATGTAGACCAGCAGGTCGAGATCGAAGCGCGCGCACGCAAGCGCGATCGCCTGACCCCACTGGCCTGCGCCCGTGTCGGTGACGAGTCGCTTGATCCCGTCGCGCTTGGCGTAGTAGGCCTGTGCCAGCGCCGAGTTGAGCTTGTGGCTGCCGGCGGGTCCCGCGCCCTCGTACTTGAAGTAGATCTCCGCCGGCGTTTCGAGATGGCGCTCGAGCGCGACCGCGCGAAACAGCGGCGTCGGGCGCCACATCCTGTAGGCGTCTCGCACCGGCCCCGGGATCTCGACCCAGCGCTCCGCCGAGCGCTCCTGTGCGACGAGCGCCGGTGCCAGCAGCCGGTTCAGGCGCTCATCGGACAGCGGCTCGCCCGTATCTCCGTCGCGATATGCCTCCGGCATCCGTGGCAGGTCGGGCAGCACGTTGTACCAGCGCCGTGGTATCCGCTCGGCGGGTAGGTCAACGCGATCGAGTCCAGTTATCTCCATAAAGGGCATCCGACGAACTGCTAGAACGCTGCCCCGGTCTGAGATCTCCAGACAGGCAACGACCTAATGTTCCGACCCTTAGGACAGTATCGAGACGTGATCTAACTGCCAACAGCCGCTTCGGCCCTGGCCTGCGGGTGCCGTCAGGCGCTTGCCGAGGCGTCTCTGACTCTGCTGCTGCGCATCAGCTCTCGCGTCAGCGCCTCGATCGAGCGCTCGAGTTGCTGAATGCTCGCCGCGTCCACACGCTCCAGTCCGACCGCACGGTTGACCCAGGCGTTGATCTCGCGGTGGCTGCGCCCGTCGCGGCGGTGCAGTTCCGCCACCAGACGGCTGCGTTCCTGGCGAAGCCCGGCGCGGCGCTCGAACGCAGCGACCGGCGCAGGCTCAGGAGCCGGCGGCTGCTGGGGAGGGGACGGGGCGCGCTGGGGAGCGCCGAACAGGGTCATCTGCGCTGCGAACTCGGCGCTCAACGGCACGAACTCGGTATTCGGGGAGGGCTCGCTCGCGCGTCGCTCCGGTGCCTCATCCAGGCCGAGCTCGGGCTCATCGCGACGCAGCGCATGGCGCAGCTCGGTTTCAATCGCCGAGGCGTGGCCGCGCAGGGTCTGCTCGGCGGGCAGATACAGCCAGCTCGGCTCAGCCTGCCTGCCGGGGATCGTGCGCACGAAGCGCCCGACGATCTGGCGGAAGATCAGCGGCGTCTTGGCGGCGGTCGCATAGACGCCGACGCGCAGGCGCGGGATGTCCACGCCCTCGGAGACCATGTTCACCGCCACGATCCAGGGGTCGCGCGAGCTGCGGAAGTCGGCGAGCTTGCGCGCCGCGTTCGCCTCGGTATGCAGCACCACCAGCGGCGAGCGACCGGTCACCTCGCTAAGCAGCTTGGCGACGCGGCGAGCGTGCCTGGCATCCGCGGCGACCGCCAGGCCGCCGGCATCGCGATGGCCCTCGGCACGCAGCGCGCGCAGCTTCGCGTCCGCCTCGCGCAGGATCCGGGGCAGGCCGTCGGGCAGCTCGGTCGAGATCGCCGTGCGATAGCGGCGAGACGCCTCGCGGGCGCTGAGCACCGTCTCGAACGACGATTCGATCACGTCCTCGCCACTGCGCCACGACAGTGTGCCGTCGAAGGTCACGAACGCCACCGGGCGACAGACGCCGTCGGCGACCGCCTCCGCGTAGGTGTAGGAGACATCCGGCACGACCAGGCCATCGTCGTCGTAGCGCACCCCTGGAATCGGCGTCGAGTCCGAGCGAAATGGCGTGCCCGACAGCAGCAGCCAGCGCGGCGCCGATGCGAACGCCCGCATGAACGCCGTGCCCCAGGCGAGATCCTCGCCGAGGTGGTGCGCCTCGTCGACGATCACGAGCGTGTCCGCCGAGACGTTCGCCGCCCAGCCGCCGGGATCGCTTGCGACGCGCGCGTACGTGACCGCGACGCCGTGGAAGTCCCGCGGCGGGTTCGGGCCGCTCGCATCCGGCTGCAGTTGCACGCCAAGCTGCGCCGCGGCCGCCGCCCACTGGCGTGTCAAGGGAGTCGTCGGGCACAGCACCACGACGCGTCGCATCACTCGTTTCGAGAGCAGATCGCCGGCCAGCTCCAGCGCCGGACGTGTCTTGCCCGCACCGGGCGCCGCCGAGATCAGGAACGGGCCCTCCCGCCAGTCCGCGAGGCTGTCGAGCGCGCGGCGTTGCCAGGCCCGCAGCGATGTCGAAGTTGAGCGCGTCAAAGAGCCCGGCATCCTGCGGCACGGCACGGACGGATCGCTGTGGACGCTCGCGGCGCCGCCTGGTTGAGCGGATCTGTCTTGCTGCCGGCAAGCCGTCGTCCGCGGACGAGGCGTAGTGTGGAGGGTCACTGATGTCAGCAGATCCGATCGGAACCCTCGTCAGGCGCTTGGCCCGTCCCCATGCGTCCGGAGGAATGGCGATCGAGCGCTCGGTGATCCTTGCCGAGGGAGCCGCCTCGGCGCAGATCCTGACCTGGATCTCCGAGCACGACGGCGTCGCCGAGTCCACGATGCCGGCGGCGCGCGGCAGCGGGCTGCATGGGCTGCGTGGCAGCAGCGACGCCGCCGCTCAGACAGGCCCGCCACGACGGTTCGTGTTGCCGGCTCGCGCGTTCGACTGAGGGCGGCTTCGGCTGCGCGCGCAGCCCAACAGGACCGACGATCGCCAGCAGCTGGTCACAGATCGCCGTGAAGACTGAACTGGTAGGTGATGGAGCAGGTACGAGAGCCCAGCGACGAGCAGCTGCTCGCTTCGGCGCTGTACGACGAGGACGCGTTTGCGAGCTTCTACGCGCGCTTCGAGCGTCCGGTGCTGGCGTTCTTCGTGCGTGCCGTCGGCCGCGGCGATCTGGCGGCCGACCTCACCGCCGAGGTGTTCGCGGCGGCGCTCGGCTCGCTCGAGCGCTTTGACCCGCGGCTCGGCCGGGCGGGCGCGTGGCTGTTCGGCATCGCGCGCAACGTCCTCGCTCAGAGTCGTGAGCGCGGCCGGGTCGAAGACCGCGCACGCCGGCGCATCGGCATGGGCGTGCTCGCGCTCGATGACGAGGCACTCGAACGGATCGAGGCGCTGCTCGAGTCCGATGACGGGGCACTGGAGCTGCTCGAGCAGCTGCCCGAGACGCAGCGCCAGGCGATCTTCGAGCGCGTGGTGCACGAGCGCGACTACGAGGAGATCGCACGCGCGCTCGACTGCTCGCCAAGCGTCGTCAGAAAGCGCGTCAGCCGCGGTCTCGCGGCGCTGCGCATGAGGATGCGGGAGGGTGGACGATGAGCCTGCTGCTACCAGAACTCGAGCTGCAACTGCGCGCGGCCGCCCGTGCCCGTGCCCGTGCGAGCGTTGCGAGGCCGTCACTCGCTCACCGCCGACTGCGCTCGGCGGCGCTGGTTCTTGGCCTGGCGCTGGCGCTCGCGCTCGCCGTGCTCGCCGTGTCCGGTCCCGGCGGCGGGCGCACCTCGGCCGCGGCTGCCGCGCTGGAGCGTGCCGCGCTCGCCGCGCAGCGCGGTCTGGCCGCGCCTTCGCTGCTTCCGGGCCAGTATTGGTACACCCGCACGATCGAGGCCAGCACCACCGGCGTCAGCATCTACGGCGCGCCGGCGCTGATCCAGACGCGCGAACTCCAGGAAGCCTGGGTGGGCACTGACGGCTCCGGTCGTGTGCGCAGCGAAGCCGAGCATCCGCCGCGGTTCTTCGGCAGTGACGCCGACAGGCTGCGCTGGCGGACTGCCAGCTCACGCGCACCACGGCCGGTGCCCGTCGACCAGACGCTCTCCGGCGGAGCGGGCTTTCGCTCGATGCTCGGCTTGCTCAGCTACCAGCAGGTGCTGGCGCTGCCCATCGATCCAACGACGATGCTCGCGCGCGTCCGCTCGGCCGCGCGCGGCTTCGAGCACGAGGTCCGCCGTCTCGCACCCGGCTCGCCGAGCGCCGAGCAGTCGCTGACGCAGACGGAGCTGCAGGTGATCGCCAGCGCGCTCGTCGACCTGCCGCTGACCCCGGCCACGCGCGCTGCGGTCTACCGCGCGATGAAGCAGCTCCCGGGCGTCAGCTACGCGAACGACGTGCGCGACCCGCTGGGGCGGCGCGGTGCCGCCTTGCGCAGCGAGGGCTCGATCAGGTTCATCGACGGTGCGGGCATGCTCAGCCGCCCGGAGCGGGTCACCAACGAGCTCGTGTTCGACCCCGGCAGCGGTGCGCTGCTCGCCGAGCAGAGCGTGCTCGATGAGGCGATCCCCAGCGTCGGGCTGCCCGCTGGCTATCCCGTGCAGTACTCCGCCTACGTCGTCTCCGGCAACGTCGCGACGACTCGTGAAGGCTACGTCTCGCGCACCGGCACTGGGCGTCTGCGACTGCTGCCGGCTCCGAGCACGCCCAGCTGTGAAACCGCCGGCCCGCCCCAGCCGCGGCTGATCCGCGCGGCGATCCCGGGCGCGCTGCTGGCGCAGTTCTCGATCCTGCGGCGGCCGGCCCAGGGGTCCGCCCAGCTGCTGCAGCGCATGGCCGGCGCCGACTTCGAGCTTGCGGCTGTGTTCAACGGCTCGATTCACCTGATCCGCATCAGCGCAAGCGGTGCGCGCGACTACATGCTCGTCGGCTACCGCCGCCGCGGGCTGACGCTCGGGCCGCGGCGCTGCTTGCCGCTTCTCAGCAACGCTCAATACCGGCGTGACCTGCGCGAACAGCGACGCGCGCAGCGCGCACGTCCGCAGACGGTGCTGTGCGTGTTCGAGGTCGGTGGCCCCCTCGGGTTCTCATGCCTGTCTGCCTCGGAGGTGGACTCGATCGACTACTCGACCGCCGATTATGGGCGCCCGCCCGCAACCGTCACGGGCATCCTGCCCGACGGCGTCAGCGCGATCCAGGCCTCCTATGCCGACGGGCGAGTCGTGCGCGCGCCGGCCCAACACAACCTGCTGGTCTATCGCGTCGGCCTGTCCGCTCCGGAGGCGCAGCCTCAGCGGGTCCTGTGGCTGGACTCGCGTGGGCGTGTGATCCGCAGCCTCGGTCGCCCGTCACAGGATCGCCCGCTCGCGCCACCCTATGGCTGATGGACGACGCAGATACGTTCTCGCTGCTCTACGAGCGCGAGGGAGAGCCGGTGCTGGTCTTCCTCGCCCGACGCACGATGGACGCGGAGCTGGCGGTCGACCTGACGGCGGAGACGTTCGCGGTGGCGTTGCGCTCGTGGGCGACGTTGCGCGGGCTCGAGTTGCTGCAGCAGCGGGCATGGCTGTTCACGGTCGCGCGCCGTCAATATGCCGGGTATGTGCGCAGGGCGCGCGTCGAGCGGCGCGCCGTCGAACGTCTGGGCATCCAGGTCCCTGCTGTCCATCACGAGGATCTGCGGCTGATCGAGGAGCGCTCGGGCCTGGTTGAGCTGCGCGCGGCGCTCGCTCAGGAGCTGGGTCGCCTCGGCCGCGACCAGCGTGAGGCGCTGCAGCTGCGCGTTGTCGATGAGCGTCCCTACGAAGAGGTCGCGCGCCGTCTCGGCGTCAGCGAGCAGACGGCGCGGGCGCGCGTCTCGCGCGGCCTGCGCACGCTGATGGCGGCGCTCCAGCCGATGCTCGAGGCCAGCGGGGAGGCGCAATGAGCGAGCGACCCCAGGTGCTTGTCGAGCTCGGCGCCGAGCTGGATCGCGTCGCGCGCCGAACGCTCGCTGGCGCGCCCGACGCGGGCAGCGGACGTCGGGGCACACGCATCTGGGGTGTGCGCCCGGCGATCGCGATCGTGCTCGTGCTCGCGCTCGTGCTGGCGGCGGCAGCGGCCGCCGCAGTGCTTCTGATCAAGGAAGGCAGCCCGCTGCCTGGGCCGCACACCGCCGATCTCTCGCCGTGGGAGGAACCGGTGCCGGGGAGCGTGCAGCTGGCCGGGCTCGACGCGCCCGACCCGGGCGGCGGCCTGGTTTGGGACCTGCGGCTCTCTCACAGTAGGACCGGAGAGACGTGCACCGCCGTCGGGCAGATCTACGACGGCAGGCTCGGGGTGGTGGGCCTCGACGGCGTGTTCCGCGCGCTGCCGATCGGCAGCGTGGATGCCTGCGGGGTGCCGGGGATCGCCGGCCCGGTGCTGGCGGGTGCGCGCGTGTTCGCGGGACGCACGGCCGGGGAAGCGCGCACGGTCGTCAACGGCGTCGCCGGTGCGGGTGCTCGCTCGGTGACGGTCTACGGCCCGGGCGGCGCGCGCAGTCTGCGGCTCGGCCCGCAGGGCAGCTTCATCACGGTCTACCAGGGTTATGTCGAAGAAGTACGCCCGCGTCTCGTGGTGGTGGATGCGCACGGGCACAAGCAGAGGATCTCGTTTGCGAGTTCCTCCGCGTTCGAAGCGGCCGACCCCGATGGCGGTGCGCCGTGGCAGGTAAGCGGCGGGGCGGCGATCGGCATCTCGGGTGCCTCCCCGGATGAGAACTGCGTCCAGGCCTCGCAGCAGACCGGGCGCACCAGCGGCTTCGAACCGCTCGGCAGGGCGCTGACGCCGCAGATCTGCGGGCGTCTCGCCGGTGCGCCGCTGTTCGTGCAGATGCGGCGTTTCGACCCGGGCGATGGGCAGGGCAGTGGAACTCCTTGGGGGCGGAACCCCGCGCGCACGCTCGTCTACGGCGCTGCCGCGCCGCGCGTGGCGAGCCTCGAGCTGCTCGGCGCCGGACCGGCGCGCTCGCTGCCGATCGACCCCCATGGCGGAGCGTTCCTCGCCGTGCTCGACGGCCACGTGGACCCGCGCTCGCTGATTCTCCAGGCGCGTTTGCGCGACGGGCGGGAGGTCCGCTACTCGCGCTCCACGACGCTGGTCGACGGGGAAACCGGCAGGCGCCTGGCGCAAGCGCCGGTCGAGCCGTACCGCGCGCTCGCCGCGAGCGAATCCAAGTTCGCGCCGCTGGAGGACCCGATCGCAAGCACGGTCAGCGAGACGCAGCCGCTGGCCGATCCGGGCGGCGGGCGGCCGTGGGCGCTGCGCAGCTGGCGCGGTCGGGTGGACCCCCGCGCGCGCTTCGGCGGCGGTGCCCACGCGCGCGCCTTCTACTGCTGGCAGACCGGAGTGATCCAAGACGGTCGGCTGCTCGCGCCGGCTGCGGGCGATGCCGGCGTGCCGCTCGTGGTCTCCGGCGCGCAGTCGCCGGGTGCCGGTAGCGAAGTCGAATGCACGGGGATTGAAGCTCCCAGCGCGCAGAACCTCGCGCCCAGCATGCGCGCCTACGCGCAGAACCCGAGCGCCTATGCTCCGCGCCCCGCGCGAACGGTGGTCGCGGGCGTGATCCTGCCCCCGGCAACCGATCCCGTGCTGCTCGGCGCGGGCGCGCCGCGAGCTCTCACCCCGGATGCCAACCATGCCTACCTGCTCGTGCTGAGCGGCTCTTACTGGACCGCGTCGCTGCGTGTGCGGGTGCGTCTGCCGGGCGGTAGGACGCTGACCTCCTCGCTGCAGTCCAGCGGCCCGGTGCTGCGCCCGCAGGTGCGCGCACCCGACCCTGACGGGTCGGCGCCCTGGGGCTACACGCGGACCTCGCTGTGCCCGGCCGCATGGTCGGTCGCGCAGATCGGGCGCGTCGTCGACGATCGCATCGCCGCGGTCGTTCCCAGCACGGGGCAGTTGAGCCTCGGTCCGCAGCAGTCGAGCACGGGCTCGCCCTGTGGCAGCCGCAACGCGCGCCTGCAGCAGCGCTCACGGTTCAGCGAAGACGGCGGTCCGCTGGCGATCGAAACGCTGCACTCCGAACCCGTGGCGGGTGCGCTCACGCAGGCGCAGAACGACCGGCGCACGCTGCCGGGGGACACCGTCATCGCCGGCAGCGCGCCCGCTGACGTCCAGTCGATCACGCTGAGCACGCCCGCCGACGTGCGCACCGTGCAGCCGGTCGGTCCCGATCATGTATTCCTGGTCGTCTACGACGGGATCTTCTACCGCGGGACCTTCACCGCCACCGCGAGGCTCGACGATGGCCGCACCGTGACACAGCGGATCCTGGGCGCGTCGGCGAACCCCGAGGACGAGCGCTCGCAGACTCCGCGGCCGCTCTCAGTCCAGCTGCGCTCAGACGAAGCCACGCTCGCGAGCATGCGCAGACAGGTCTCGCACGTGCAGCGCGCGAAGTCCGCCGCGCGCGCGGCGCTGCTCGACGGCGTCCCGTTCACGCAGCTGCTGAGGGGTCTGCATGGGATCCAGTTGATCGTCGCGCAGGAGCGGGCGCGCATCGCCTACGAACGCACGCACCCGGGCGTGCTGCCGCAGCAATGAGCATCGGCTGAGTCCCATCGGCGCGGTGCCGTGGCCGCTTTCACAGACCTGGTCACAGAAGTGCCGGGGTCTGCGTCAATGACAGTAGATGTTTTATGAAGACCGTGATGATCGCGAGCTGTTGGACAGCGCGCGCAGCGGGGACGGGCAAGCATTCGGTGCCTTCTATCGACGTCGCCGAGCGCTTGTACTCGCATACATGGGCAGGCGCGCCGGCGACCCGGAGCTGGCGGCGGACCTGCTTGCCGAGACGTTTGCGGCGGCGCTCGTGGCGGTGCTGGACGCCGAACGCGAGCTGCCGCGGGAACCGGTGGCGTGGCTGATGAGGATCGCGCGCAACAAGCTGATCGACAGCTTGCGTCGCGGCCAGGTCGAGCGCGCCGCGCGCGAGCGTCTGGCGCTCGAGCCGCTTGCGCTCGATGACGACGATCTGCAGCGCATCGAGCAGTTGATGAGCGCCGCCGACGTCGATGCGACGCTGCTCGAGCTGCTGCCGGCGGAGCAGCTGGCGGCGTTGCGCGCGCGAGTGCTCGACGAGCGTGACTACGCGCAGATCGCGAGCGAGCTGCGCTGCTCGGAGGCCGTCGTGCGAAAGCGCGTCAGCCGCGCGCTGCGGACGCTTCGCGGTGCGATCGGAGCACCGCGATGACCGATTTCCTCGGCGCGCTCGAGCAGCAGCTGATCGACGCCGTCGAGCGGCGTGCCCTGGGGGGTCGCGTGCGCCCGCGCGGCGAGTCCAGTGGTTCGTCGCAGTCGCCGCCGATGCGAGACACGCCTGGGCTTTGGCAGCTGGTCCGGTCGCGGCGGATCGCGCTGAGCCTCGCGCTCGGCGCGTTCGCGACACTTGTTGCGCTCCTCGCCGCCGGGACGTTCGGCGGCGGCTCGGGCGCGCGTCCCGCGGCGCGCTCCTCGGCACTGTTCGTGCGCGAGCTCCCGTCGCAGGGCCATTCGCGGCTGGCGCGCTTGAACGTGTCCGATCCCGTGGGCGGCGCCCCGTGGGGCATGCGGATCGTGCGCACGGCCACGGATCTCGTCTGTCTGCAGATCGGGCAGTTTGCCGGCGCCCAGCTGCAGGCGCTCGGCGGAGTCGAGGGTGACGGCGTGGTGCACGTGCGGCCGCCTCCGGCGCCGGGTGAAGGCGTGATCGGCAACGGGCTGGTCGAAAGCCGGGTCGAGCGTGCGAGCCCACATGGCGCGCAACCGCCGACGATCGAAGCGTGCAAGCCCGCCGGTGCCGAGCTGATCGCCTACGGGTCCGGCGTCGCACTGCACGCGCCCGCTGGATCGCGCCCGGGCGCTCGCTCACGGCGGCGGACGATCTCCTTCGGGCTGCTCGGACCCGACGCGCTGAGCGTCACCTACCGCGTCCGTGGGCGCTCCAGGTCGCAGGCGGTCGAACCGGGCACCGGTGCATACCTGATCGTGCTCCCAGACGCGGCACGTGATGCGATCGTCGCGGTCACCTACCGCAGCGGCGCGACGACCTGCGAGAGGGCCATCGCGCCGGTGGCCGATGGCCGTTTGCTCGAGAACAACCCCTGTCCTTCGCGTTAGCGGCTCTCACCCGGACGCGAGCGCCTTCTCGGCGGTCCATTTGCGCAGGAACGCCGCCGCGTCGGCCTGCTCGAGCGGTCGCGCGAACAGGAATCCCTGGCCGCTGTCGCAACGCTGTCCTTGCAGCAGGCTCAGCTCGTGCGTCTGCTCGATGCCCTCGGCGAGCGTTTCGATCGACAGTGCCTTGCCGAGCTGCACGAGCGTGCGGATGATCGTCTCGCCCTCCTTGTTGTGGGTCATCTGCGTGATGAACGAGCGGTCGATCTTGAGCGCGTCGACCGACAGCTGCTGCAGGCTGGCCATCGAGGAGTAGCCGGTACCGAAGTCGTCGATCGCGATGCGTACGCCCAACGCCTTGACCTTTGCGAGGCGCGTGGCGGTCTGCTGGATGTCGCGCATCAGCGCGGACTCGGTGATCTCGACCGTCAGCATGTCGGGGTCGAGGCCCGTCTCGCGCAGGGTTGCTTCGACGTCGGTGACGAACTCGTCGGTATCGAGCTGACGTGCGGAGACGTTGACGGCAACGCCGATCGGGTGGCCGGCCTCGCGCCAGCGAACCCCCTGCAGGCATGCCTCGCGCAGGACCCATTTGCCGATTTCCACGATCAGCCCCGTCTGCTCGAGCAGCGGGATGAAATCGTTCGGCTGGACCGTGCCGCGCGTTTCACTCTTCCAGCGAATCAGCGCCTCCATGCCTGTGGGGGTCATGTCCTGGAGGCTGAAGGTGGGCTGGTAGACGAGGTAGAACTCGTCGTGCTCGAGCGCCACGCGCAGGTCCATCTCTAGTTCCATGCGCGACTGGACGGCGGTCTGCATGCCGGCTTCGAACAGCACGTAGCGGTGGCGGCCGTCCCACTTGGCCTCGTACATCGCCACGTCCGCGTCGCGAAGCAGGTCATCGGCGGATTCGCGATCCCCGGCGGCGATGCCGATGCTGGCCGTCAGCTTCAGGGCGGTCTGCCCGACGCCGGCGAGCTTGAACGGCTGATCGAGGGCTTCCAGCAGACGCTCGGCCATCAGCTCGGGGCCGGAGGTGAACGACAGCTCGCTGGCGATCACGACGAACTCGTCGCCGCCGAGGCGCCCGACGGCATCGCTCTCGCGCACGACCGCGGTTAGCCTCGAGGCCACCGCCTGCAGCAGTTCGTCGCCGGCCGCGTGACCGAGCGAGTCATTGATCGCCTTGAAGTTGTCGAGGTCGATGAACAGCGCGGCGAGCGGCGTTTTGTCACGCCGCGCGCGCATCATCAGCTGCTCGACGCGGTCGAGGATCAGCGTTCGGTTCGGCAGCCCGGTGAGCGCGTCGTGGGTGGCGAGGAACGCGAGCTCGCGCTGGCGGTGCTCGAGCTCCTTGTCGGCTGACTGCCGGTCGGACTCGAAGGACTCGCACATGCGCACGAGCGTGACGTTGAGGCTGCGTTGCAGCATCCCCAGCGCCTGCTCGAGCACGGCGGGCTCGAGCTCCAGCTCGCGGGCGCAGTCGCTCACCACCTCTCGTGCCGCGTCGCACCAGCGCAGGCAGCGCTTGGTGACCTCGTTCAACGGCGCCGCGCGTTGGGAGGCGAGCTGACCGAAGATCTGCCAGGCCTCCTGCCCGACCTCGCGCGCCACCTCCGCGCTCTCACCGGACATCCATCGTGCGACCGCGATCGTGGAGACCGTCCCGACGCGCTCGAAGCGCTCCTCGATCGACGCGTCGAGCTGGCAGTCGGATTCTCGTGTGCGCCGCAGCATCGCCTCGACGACGTCGTCCGTGCGCGCGCTCACCGCCTGCCCGAGGCGATGGAGGTGCTCGGCGGCAACATTGGAGTCTGAGCGCGGCATCAGACGCGGATCGGCACCGATTCGTTGTCTCTAAATCACTTGTCGGATTGGCTGCTTGCGTCTGTAACAGCCAACGGTGTGAATTGGAAACGTAGAGATAATCGTTAAGACAAGACGAAGCCGGGTGCGGCGTTTCGTGCAGCCCTGGGCGTGTCGGATGAGCGTGAGACGACCGTCGTCAGCGCGTCGACGATCCGCGGGTCGAACTGCGAGCCCGTGTGCTCGGCCAGCTCGACGAGCGCCGCGCTGCTCGCGAGCGCGCGACGATACGGCCGGTCGGTTGTCATCGCGTTGTACGCGTCACAGCAGGAGATGATCCGCGCCTCGAGCGGTATCTCCGCTCCGCGCAGGCCATCCGGATATCCACCGCCGTCCCAGCGCTCGTGATGGCAGCGCACGATCTGCCCGACCCTGCCCATGAAGCCGCCGACGCGCTCGAGCATCCGCTGGCCCTCGACCGTGTGCGTCTTGATGATCTCCCACTCCTCGGGATCGAGCTTGCCGGGCTTGTTGACGATCTCCTTGGGCACGGCGATCTTGCCGATGTCGTGCAGCAGCGCTCCGAACTCGACCGTCCGCTGCTGCTCGACGTCCAGCCCCAGCTCGCGGGCGACGTCGAGTGCGAGACGCACGACGTCCTTGCAGTGCTCGCCGGTGTAGGTGTCGTCGGCCTCGACGACGTCACCGAGCAGCAGCGCCGTGCCGCGGTATGCGTCGTTGAGCTCGATCAGCTGCTCCAGGCGCGCGCGGCGCTCTTTGGAGAACCACCTGAGCACGCCGAACAGCGGCGCGATCAGCACCACGACCCAGGCGCGCTCGGCCGCGGCGATCGCGACGAGCAGCCCGAGCGGGGCGAGTGTCAGGTCGATCAGGTACACCGGCTGCATCTCGGCGGCCAGCTCCTTCAGCGATAGGCCACCACGCAGGCGTTCCCAGACGGCGTTTGCGCCGATGTCACATACGCACTGCGCGAGCAGTGCCAACAGCAGCACGACCCAGCGCCCATCGGGGCTGTGATCGTGCGCGAGCACGAGCACGAACGCGGGCCCGAGCGCAAACCAGCTGTTGCCGGGCGCGGTGAGCAGGCGGCTGATCGGAGCGCGCCGCGCGAGGATCGCGGGCAGCATCGCGAGCGCGAGCGCCAGCGCGACGAGCAGCGGCACGAGTGCGACCGGCAGGGCGAACAGCATCGGCACGAACACCGCCTGGGTCGGAACGGTGAATGCCGCGCCAAGCTCGAACCGAACCTTGCTGGCGGCGGCGACCCCCAGGACGTAAAGAATCGCGAGCGGAAATGAGAAGCGCTGCCCCGCGGGCGCGATCAGCGCGAATGCCAGGGCCGCCAGGAGGAAGCCGATGCCGACGCTCAGCGCTGAGCGCAGCTCGGCATCGACCATGCGCTGCTCGCGTCCGGCGAACGTCTCGCGCAACCGCTCCGATTCGGTGAAGGCATGGGTGGACATACACGTCTGAGTCCGTCATCGACACGATCACCGCGAACCAAAGAGTTTTCGCGCGGTTCCCCACGCTTTCCGGTCGGATGTCCAGTGGATTCCGGTCAAAGATCCGAGGGTCGGAATTGCATGGCGATTGCGGGGGGCTGTACTCGAACAAGCGTCCGTATCGCTTGCCGATCTGCGGCTCGAGCCCGATGCTGCTTGCCGATCGGGTAATCAGGACTGAAAAGGCAAACCCACCGTGAGGTGGGGACGCAAAGCCAGGGGTCTCGTAACACGAGATAGCTCAGCCGCCAGCTCACGCACGGAGGCTCTTGTGTTCGCTTCTCCCCACGCAGTCGCTCCCCTCGCCGGACTTCGCTCATGCGGCTCCCGCTCCCACGGGCAGCGTCATGCCTCGGCCGGCTTGGCGGTTGCTTTCACGCTCGTCGCCATGCTGCTCGGCTGCTTCTCGGCCGCGCCGGCGAGCGCGGCGCTCATCAGCACTGGCGCGTGCAACGAAGCAGGGCTCTCGCAGCCGTTCGTGCACTGGGGCGATGAAAGCTCCTACGAGCTGATGCCCGGCGGCGACTTCGAGGGCTCGCTCGCGGGCTGGAGTCTCAGCGGCGGCGCCCAACGGGTCGCGGGCAGCGAGCCCTACGGCGCCACGGGCGCTCTGGGCTCCTACTCGCTGGAGCTCCCGGCGGGCGCCTCGGCGCAGTCGCCGTTCACATGCGTGAACGCGGCCTATCCGAGCTTCCGCTTCTTCGCGCGCAACGACTCGCTGCTGGCCAGCGTGCTCGTGCAGGTCGTCTACGAGACGCCGCTCGGAGCGGTCGCGCTGCCCCTCGGGGCGGTCGCGCTCAGCGGCACCTGGAAGCCGACGCTGCCGATGCTCACCGGCTCGGTGGTGCTCGGCGCGTTGTCAGACGGCACCGCGCAGGCGGCGCTGCGCTTCACCGCGCTGGCTGGCAGCTCGCAGATCGATGACGTGTTCGTCGATCCACGGATGCACTGAGGCGCGCGCGAGGCTTGGCCGTGGGCGTCGTCGCCGGGGGAGGGCGATGCTCACGAGCCTCGCCCTTCAGGCGCTGTACGAGCTTGGCGCGGGTGGGGCGTCGCGTGTGTCATCCAGCAGCGCCAGCAGCGCCTGTGCGCTGGTGCCACCGAGCACGCGCAGGCGGTGGAGGCGGTAGGGGTCATCGCCCGGGTGCGCCCAGCCGGGGACGACGGTAGTGGAGCCGGTGAAGCCAGCCGCCTTGACCGCTGCTTCGACCGTCGGGTTGTAGTGGCCGGAGGGGTAGCAGAACCAGTTGACGGGCACGCGATAGCGCTGCTGCAGGGTCTTGCGTGCATCGGCCACCTGGTACTGAAGCTGCTCAGAGCTCAGCGTGATCAGGTCGGCGTGGCTGATGCCCTGCGTGTCGAGCTCCCAGCCGGCTTGCAGCAGGCCGCGAATCTGTCCCTGGCCCAGCCCGCCCTGTGACGGTGGCAGGCCGCTCAGCTGGAGGTTCTCATCGCCGACCCAGCCGAGGCGTCGCAGCACCGGCAGCGCCTGCGTGTACTGCGAGTTGTAGCCGTTGTCGAAGCTGATCACGATCGGCTTGCCTTTGCCGAGCGGCACGCCGGGGCGCCAGTAGGCCTCGACCTGGTCGAGCGTGACCGCGTGCCAGCCGGCATGCTCGAGCGCCTGCATCTGTTCGGCGAACTCCGCCGGTTCGACGTAGAGGCCGGGGAACGGAGCGCCCGGGGGAGGGGCGGCGATCACGTGGTACATGAGGATCGGCACCGGATCGGTCCCAGGCGGGCCAGCAGGCTCGCTGCCGGAAGCCGGCGGCGCTGCGGTGCCGATGCGCCCGGCATCGGTTGCGGGCGAGTGCTTGACGAGCGCGACCGCGCCATGGCTCGCGGTGCTCCCGCCCGAGCTGCTCGCCAGCACCACGATCGCCACCACGATCGCGACCATGGCCGCGATCAACCCGGAGGCGACTCGGCGGCGCCGGCGGATCGTTCGCCGGCGCTCCTCACGACGGCTGCGCAGTTGCTCGATGTCCATCAGTCACCCCTCAGGCTCGACGGTAGCGTCTGTCCCGGCGGCGGCGGATCGTCGTGCAGGAGCTGTGGCACGGTCACCAGGCGATAGCCCTGCGCGCGCAGCCGGCTGATGATGATCGGCAGCGCGGCGATCGTCTGCGTGCGCGTCCCGCCGGCGTCGTGCATCAGCATGATCGCGCCGGGATGCGCGCCAGCGAGCGCTCGCTGCACGATCGCTGAGACGCCCGGCTGCAGGTAGTCCTCGGTGTCGACCGACCACAGCACCATCAGCAGATGCAGCTTGTGCAGCTCGCGAATCGTGGTCGCGTCATAGGACCCATACGGTGGGCGGAACAGCAGCGGGCGCGGGCCCCCGAGCAGCTCGATCCGCGCGATCTGTTCGAACAGCTCTTCGCGCTGGGCGTGCGCGGACAGGCGCGCCATTTCCGGGTGGGTCTCGGTGTGATCGCCGATCGCGTCGCCGTCGCGCAGCTCGCGCAGCGTCGAGGCGCTGAAGTAGCGCAGCATCTCGCCGATCTCGAAGAACGTGGCGCGAACGTGGAAGCGCTCGAGCACGTCCAGCACCGCCGGCGTGTAAGGGCCCGGTCCGTCGTCGAAGGTCAACGCGATCTCGCGCGCGCGAGTGCCGCCTTCTTTGACGAACGGCGTGTAGCCGAGCACTGACGAGACGGCCGCGTTCTGGTCGTCTTCGGGGAGCGGCGGTGTCGAAGCCTTGGCGTGGCGCGTCGCCGGTTGCGTGCGCGCGCGAGCCGCTGCGCGCGGATGGTGGGATCCGGAGGCGACCACGGTGAGGATCACGGCGAGCACGATCACGAGCGCGACCGCAGCCACGCCACGTCGGCGGCGAACCTGCACGCGGCGCGCTTGCTGATCTGTGCTCGCGCGCGAGGAGCGCTGCGAGGCTTTGCGGCGATCGTCGAAGTCCCAGTTCCAGCGAGGGCTCATCGCTATTCCGGTTCCGGGCCGACCTGCTCGATGAACGCCGCCAGTGCGGCAACCTGCCCGGGGTGCCCGGCCAGGTGAAGGCGCGCGAGCGCCGCCAGCATCGGCGCCGGGTCATATCCGCTGAGCTCATTGGCGCGAGGGTCGAGCAGGCCTTCGCGCAGGAAGCGTTCGTCGATGAGCACGCTGCGCCCGTCGGTCAGCTTGACGCGGTGGCCCGCGAAGCTCGAGAAGTTCGGGGCGTGCGTGTGCGCGGCTGCATCGAGGTGGCATGCCGAGCAGCCGTCGGCGACGATCAACGGAGCGCCCCGCTCGATCAGCTTCTGCTCGGGCGTGAACGGTTCGGTGACATACGCGGGCACGCTCGCCGTATGGGCGGCGCTCGGACCGCTGCTCGCGCCACACGCGCACAGCGCCAGCGCGGTCACGAACACGAGCAGCAGGCAGGCCGTGCCGCGGCCGCGCGGTCGTGCTCGAGTTCGACGCGGCGGCGAGGTCGCGTCGCGGCGGCGGCGTGGGCTGGTGGCGGGGGAGCTCATCGCGAGGGCGGGCACGTGATCGAGGCGCGGCGGCGCGCTCGCAATCGTTACATGCGGCGCAGCCGCTGAACGCGGGTCGCCCTCGTCCGGGTTTAGGCTAATGACATTGGGGTACAGACAGTCGCATTGGAGATCAGGTGTCAGCGGATTGCGGAAAGGGGAGCAGGAGAGCAATGAGACAGATCTTTGAGCAGGTGCAGAGTCGGGGGCTGCGAGGGCGCACGCTTGCGCTCGCTGTCGCATGCTCGGCCGTGACGCTTGGAGCCACCGCTCCGGCGCTCGCCTCGTCGGCGCTGAAGGAAGAATTCATCCCGTTTGCCAACTGCCCGGTTGAAAGCGCGGCGCTGTGCGTCGTCGCGGACACGACCGGCGGCGAGTTCGTGATCGGACACAAGACCGTGACGATCAACAAGCCGATCACACTCCAAGGTGGGCTGCCCACCAGCGCCTACACCGCGCAGTCGCTGATCGCTGCCGCCAACGGCGTGACGCTGTCGAAGACACCGCTCGTGGTGCCCGGCGGGCTGGTCGGGATCGAAGGGCTCGAAGCGATCGGCGGCGAAGTCACCGCGACCGCCGAAATCGCGGGCCCGCCCAGCTCGGTGCTCATCAGCCGGCAGGCGCTCGTCCTGCGCAGTGGCGCGGCGGTGACGCTGCCGATCAAGGTCAAGCTCAGCAACGAAGTCCTGGGCGTTGACTGCTACATCGGCTCGGACGCCGAACCGATCGTGCTGCACCTGACGACCGGGCGCACGAGCCCGCCATTCCCAGCGGAACCGATACAGGGCAGCGCGAGCCTGCCCGAAGGCGGCGCCAAGGGCAAGATCACACGCATCAAGAAGGTCGAACTCGTCGACAACGACTTCGCCGTACCCGGAGCCAACGGCTGCGGCGGCAGTCTCTCGTCGCTGATCGACGTCGTCGTCGATGCCGACGTCGGGATCCCGTCGTCGGCGGGGTCGAACACGGCGATCATGGACGGATCGCTCGAAGAAACGCCGGTGCAGTGGGCTGTGAAGTACAAACCGAAGCAGAAGAAAGCCAAGAAGTAGGTCGCAGCCCACAGCTCCTAGCTCCTCCGCGGCGACTTCGGTGCGGCGGCGTGCTGAAATAGGTCTCGCAGCGCGCCGCCGTCCCAGCTGGAGTGTCGAGCATGAACCCGAGCCAGATCGCAGAGCCGCCAGTCGCCGCTGAGCAGGCGGGCGGCCGTCGTGAGGTGCTCGAGCTCGACGTCTCGGGGATGACCTGCGGCTCGTGCGCGGCGCGCGTGCAGCGCACGCTCGCGCGTCAGCCCGGCGTCAGCGAGGCGCTGGTCAACTACGCCACCGGACGCGCCACGGTCGAGCTCGAGCCCGGCGCGGTCGGCGCCGAGCAGCTCGTCGCTGCCGTCGAGGGCGTCGGCTATGGCGCCGCGCCGGCGCCCGCGAGCGCGACCGAGCAGGCGCGCTCGTTCGACGAGCTCGAGCACAGCGAGGCGCGTGAGCAGGCCAGCCTCCTACGACGGATCGCGCTCGCGGTGCCGCTGGCGAGCGTGATCGCCGTGCTCACCTACACCCAGCCGCACGATCAGACCGCGCGCTGGATCACGGCGGCGCTCGCCGTGCCCGTGCAGTTCTGGTGCGGGCTGCCGTTCCTGCGCTCGGCGTGGACGCGCGCGCGGGTGCGTGCCACCAACATGGACACGCTGATCGCGCTCTCGACGCTCGCGGCGTTCGTGTACTCGACCGTCATGCTGCTCACCGCCGACACCGTCTACGAGCATGGCGTGCCGGTCGGGAAGTTCGACATGCCGCTCTGCTACGATATGGGCGCGATCATCATCGCCGCGCTGCTGATCGCGCGCTGGTGCGAGGCCAAGGCGCGCAGCAGCTCCGGGCGCGCGGTTCGCGAGCTCGCGGGGCTCGGCGCGACGCAGGCACGCCTGCTCGACCCGGAGGACCCCAGTGCGCCCGAGCGGCTGGTCGGCGTCGAGGAGCTGAGCCGCGGCGACCTGTTCCGCGTGCGCCCCGGCGACAGCATCCCGGTCGACGGGATCGTCGTCTCCGGCGCCTCGGCCGTCGACGAGTCGATGCTCACCGGCGAGTCGCTGCCAGTGGAGAAGGACGTCGGCGCGCTGCTGACGGGCGCGACGCTGAACGTCGACGGCGTGCTGCAGGCGCGTGCGACCGCGGTCGGCGCGGACACGGCGCTCTCGCAGCTCGTGGCGCTGGTCGAGCGCGCGCAGGCGACCAAGCCGAAGATCCAGCGGCTCGCCGATCAGATCGCGAGCGTGTTCGTGCCGGTCGTGCTCGTGCTCGCCGCGCTCACCGCGCTCGTCTGGATCCTCACCGGCGACGGCCTGCATGGCATGTTCGCCTCGATGCACCTGCAGCGCGGCATCGACGCGACGATCTCCGTGCTGATCGTCGCCTGCCCGTGCGCCCTCGGTCTCGCCACGCCGGTCGCGATCCTCGTCGGCACCGGACGCGGCGCGCGTCTCGGGCTGCTGATCCGCAGCGCCGAGATCCTCGAGCGAAGCCAGCACCTGGACATGATCGTGCTCGACAAGACCGGCACGGTCACCACCGGCGAGCTGTCGCTCGCCGACGTCTGGAGCGCCCCCGGCGAGGGCTCCGAGCGCGTGCTCGCGCTGGCCGCGTCCGCCGAGGCCGGCTCCGAGCATCCGGTGGCGCTGGCGGTCGTCTCCGCGGCGGACCAGCGCGGCCTGGAGCTCACAGATGCCGATGAGTTCCGCTCGGTTCCCGGTCGCGGTGTGCGCGCCCTGATCGACGGCTCCAGCGTGTGGGTCGGGCGTCCGAGCTCGCTGGAGGGCCTGCCACAGCTCGAGTCGACGCTCGCGGAATGGGAGGGCCAGGGCCGCACGGCGGTCGTGATCGAGCGCGAGCAGCAGGTGATCGGCGCGCTGGCGCTGGCGGATACGATCAAGCCCGAGGCGCGGGCCGCGATTGCGGGGCTGCGCAACATGGGCATCGACGTCGAGCTGCTCACCGGCGATAACCCGCGGGCCGCGCGGGCCGTCGCCGAGGCGGTCGGGATCGAGCACGTGCGCGCGGGCGTCAGCCCAAGCGGCAAGCTCGACGAGATCGCGCGCCTGCAGGGAGAAGGCCATCGTGTGGGGATGGTCGGCGACGGCGTCAACGACGCCGCGGCGCTCGCGCAGGCCGACCTGGGGATCGCGATGGGGACCGGCGTGGGCGCCGCGATCGAGGCCGCCGACATCAGCGTGCTGTCCGGTGATCTGCGCGGTGTCGCGCGTGCGCTGCGACTGGCACGCGAGACCTACACGATCGTGCTGCAGAACCTTGGCTGGGCCTTCGGCTACAACCTGATCGCGCTGCCGCTGGCGATGACGGGGCTCCTGAGCCCGGTGCTCGCCGCGGTCGCGATGGGCGTCTCGAGCATCACCGTGGTCACCAACAGCCTGCGGCTGCGTCGCTTCGGGCGGCCCGGGCGCGCGACGCCGGTGCGCAGCCGCGGCCAACGGCTGCTGAGCGTCGCCACCGCAGCGGTGGTCCCGGCCGTGCTGCTCGGCGGGCTGGTGCTCGCCGACCCCAACTCATTCGCCGTGCCGCGCACAGCTTCGATCACGCTCGTCGAGCCGGCCGGCGAGACGCTCGAGATCTACGCCGAACCGCTGCGCCCGGGCAACGTCAACCTGCACCTGTACCTCGAGGGCACGACCAGCGCTCGCACCGGCTTCCACTCGATCTCGATGAGCGCCACCTCGCAGACGGGCGCGAGCGCCAAGGTTGGCCTCTATCACGCAGGTACCGGGCATGACATCGCCGAAGTCCGCCTCACGCGCGGGGTATGGGACTTCCACATCGCGGGCGTCGATGAAGCCGGCAGGCGCCTGAGCGGCTCCTTTGCCGTACCGATCAACTGAGCGTTACATCGCCAGCTGCATCGCGGTGAACATGTACGCCATGCCGAGCGTCATCGCCGACATCGAGACGCGCAGGTCGCGAAAGCACACGAGCGGCTCCGCCGCCGAGATCGCGACCGCGCCGCCGGGGGTGATCGATGCGCTGCCGCGCAGCAGCGTCCTGTGGTCGACCTCGCGCATCCGGTCGCTGGCCCACAGCAGCGACTGCGCGGCGAAGTATGCGACCAGCAGCCAGGTAATCGGCGCTTGGAAGCCGCTCGGCGACCACATGTAAGCCATTGCGCCGAGGTCGGTCGCCATCACCAGCCACAGCACGTTGATCGCGCGCCCGCTCAGCGCCTGCGCGAGCATCCACGCGACCGCGGCGAGCGCGCCGTTGGCGAACGCCAGCTGCCAGAAGCCGCTCGGGATGTTGAAGTGATCGATCGAGCTCGGCGCGAACATGAACGTCATGCCAAGCGCCATCAGCACGTGGCCGGAGTGCCAGATGCGCCGCTGACCGTCGCTGTCGAGCACGTGGCGCGCGTGGATCACGAGGATCGCGATGAAGGCGAGCGTCCAGATCACCGCCAGCCACTGGGGCAGGATGTTCGTGCCGCCGTGCCCACCGACGCTCATCGACATGCCGCCGATGGACGTGGAGTGCCCGCCAGCGTGGCTCATGCTCATGTCCATGGAGCCCATGACACAGGCGAAGGTAGCACACGAAAATGTCCGTGCAGACCGGAGCCGGCAGCGCGTTTCGAGGTTAGTATTAGGCCGCGATGAGCAGTCGATGCCCGGTGGGAAGCACGCGCTCGCCTCGCCTCTGGCGGCTGGCAGCGGCGATCGCGGTCGTGGCGCTCGTGGCACTCGTGCTCGGCGGCGCGATCGACCCGCTGCAGAGCGGGGCCTTGACGATGCTTCCAGCGCTGGCGCTCGCGGCGATGATGCTCACCCGTCCCTACCTGGGGGAGCGCGCGATCGCGCGATTGCGTCGCGATCCGGCGCGAGTCCCCGAGGTGGTGGCACCGGCGCCCGCGCCGTCGCGGCGCGCTGCGGCGCTGGCGCGCGGTGGGCGGCTGATCGCCGTGGCCCTAGCAGGCCGTGCCCCGCCGCTGGCGCTCGCGAGCCGCTGAGCCAGCGGCTCGCCTCTCAGCGCCCGGTCCCGCCCACGGGGCACCTCACGACACCGGCCGGCACGAGCTCAGGCCGGCTCGACAGCGACAGGAGCTTCAACATGCCCGACAGCCACAAGCCCGTGCACGCAGGGGCACACACGCGATTCTCATGAGCGGAGCGCTCGGCACTCGCATCCGCATCACCACTCGCGGCATCCAGATCGCGCTCGGAGTCGTGTGGCTGCTCGATGGGCTGTTCCAGTTCAAGAGCTTCATGTACACGCACGGCATCATCAGCGAAGTATTCGCGCCGGCGGCCGAAAAACAGTGGTCGATCGTCGGTGGCCCGATGAAGACGTTCGACAACTTCTACGGGCACGACCTGACCTTGTGGAACACGCTCTCGGGCGAGATCCAGGTGGCGATCGGGCTCGGCCTGATCTTGAGCAGGAAGACGGCCAAGCCGGCACTGGTCGCATCGTTCGGCTGGTCGCTGATCGTGTGGTGGTTCGGCGAGGGCTTCGGTGGGCTCACCTCGACCACGATGCCCTCGCCGCTGATGGGCGCACCCGGCGCGGTGATCCTGTACGCGATCATCGGCCTACTCGTGTGGCCGACGAGCCGGGAGCAGGGCAGCTCGCCGGCGGACCTGGGAGCGATGGGCGACCGCGGCGGGCGCTATGCGTGGTCGGGACTGTGGGTCCTGTCGGCGGGCCTGTGGCTGGCGAACGTGAACCGGGCCAGCGGCGCGACCCACGAGATGATCAAGGCGATGGCCGCGGCCTCGCCGCACTGGCTCGCGAGTTTTCAAAGCTCGCTCGGGGCGCACACGCAGGGCCACGGCGCCGCGATCGCGATCGTGCTGGCGCTCCTCTCGCTCGCCGTCGCATTCGGCGTCTGGGCGCCTGCGCCGGTGCGCTGGAGCGCGCTCGTGCTCGGCATCGTGATCTCGCTCGCCTACTGGGTGCTGGGCCAGGATCTGGGCGGCCCGTTCTGGACCGAAGGCGCGACCGACTTCAACGCGGGGCCGCTGTTCGTGCTGCTCGCGTTCGCGCTGTTCCCCGTTGCGCAGACCGCGGTGCGCCAACGCGGATCGTCGCTGGCCCAGGCGCCGCAGGTCGAGGTCTCAGCCTGAGCTGAGGTTGCACGCGGCGCCGGGGAGAGAGAACAGCCCCGCCGGCGAACGCGCCGCTAGGCCGCGCCGGCGAGGCTGTAGCCGGCCTCTTCGACTGCCTCGCGAACGGCCTCATCGCTGACGTCGCTGCCGCTCACCACGACTGCGCCGCTCGCGAGATCGACCTCCACGCTGCTGACGCCCGGCACGGCGCCCACCTCGGCGCCGACGGCTGCCACGCAGTGCTGGCAGGTCATGCCAGTCACGCTGTAGGTCTGTCGCTCTCCCTCGCTCATCGGTCTCGACTTTACCCGAGCGCCGTCGCGGAGCCGTGCGCCGCCACCGTCACGCGCGTGCCGATCGCAAGCGCCTGCTCTCCGTGCACCCGCGCCAGCAGCAGCTCGCCTGCGCCCGGCTGCTCCGGCCGGATGTGCAGCAGCGCATCGTGGCCGTAGTAGCGGCACTGCTCGACGCGGCCGGCCAGCCCGGGCGTGGAATGCCCGCCCGCGGCGCCGTCCTCGCTCGCGCGCACCTCGAGCTGCTCGGGCCGCACGATCACGACGCCCGTCGTAGAGTCGCCCAGCGGCTGCTCGCCGCGCAGCGCCAGCGCCCCGAGCATGGTCAGCGCGGTGCCGCGCTCGAACCTCGCGTCGATCAGGTTGACCGCGCCCAGGAAGCGCGCGAGGCGCTCGTCGGTGGGCCGCTCATACAGCTCGGCCGGCGCCGCGTGCTGGATGATCCTGCCGTCGCGCAGCACCGCCACGGTATCGGCCAGCGACAGCGCCTCCTCCTGGTCGTGCGTGACCAGCACCGTTGTGATGCCCTGCTCGCGCAGCAGCGCGTGGACCTCCTCACGCACGCGCGTGCGCAACGAGGCATCGAGCGAGGAGAACGGCTCGTCGAGCAGCAGCGCCTGCGGCCGGCGCGCGAGCGCGCGAGCGAGCGCGACACGCTGCTGCTCGCCGCCGGAGAGCTCGTGCGGCAGGCGCTCCGCGAGCTGCTCGATTCCCACCATCTCCAGCAGCTCGGCGACCTGCCGGCCGCGGCGCTCGCGGCGGGCGAGCCCGAAGCCGACGTTCTGCTGGACGCTCAGGTGTGGGAACAGCGCACCCTCCTGTGGCACGTAGCCGATGCTGCGCTGCTCCGGCGGCAGGTACGTGCGTGCATCGTCGAGCGGCTGCCCGCCGAGCGACACGCTGCCCCGCTCGGCGCGCTCGAAGCCGGCGATCACGCGCAGCAGCGTGGTCTTGCCGCAGCCGGAGAGGCCGAGCACCGCGGTCAGCGACCCGGCCGGCACCTCGAGCTCGAGGCCCTGGAGCACGGATGTGCCCGCGTAGCCCTTCCACAGCTCGGCGACCGTCAGTCGGCTCACGATCGCGGCTCCGTGCCTGCAAGCGTGCCCATGCGGCGGCTGAGCAGATAGGCGGGGATCGCCGAGATGAGCACCATCAGACCAGCGTATGGAGCCGCCGCGCCATAGGAGAGTTCGGATGTGTACGCCCAGAACTGGGTGGCCAGGGTGTTGACGCCGGTGGGGTGCAGCAGCAGCGTCGCCGTCAGCTCGGTGGCCGCGGAGATGAACACCAGCGCGAACGCTGCGCCCAGCCCGGGCGCGATCAGCGGCAGCGTCACGCGCCGCCAAACGGATGCCGGACGCGCGCCCAACGAGCGTCCCACCTCCTCCAGCCGGGGCGAGGACTGGCCCATCGACGAGCGCACGCCGACGAGCGCCAGCGGCAGGAACAGGATCGCGTAGGCGACGATCAGCTCCGGCGCGCTCTGGTAGAGCGAGAGCGCGTAGCGCACCGAGAACGACACGAGCCCCAGTGCGATCACGAGTCCCGGCAGCGCCATCGGCAGGTAGGCCAGGCGCTCGAGCAGCACCGTCAAGCGGTTGCGATGGCGGATTGCGAGGGCGCTCACGGGCACCGCCAGTACGGTCGAGAGCACCGCCGCGCAGGCGCTGTACAGCGCCGTGTGCCCGGCAGCGGACAGGATCGAGGCCGACGGCAGCGTGGTCGAGCTGCCGCGCAGCATCCAGTAGACGAGCGAGCCCATCGGCACCCCCAGTGCGAGTGCGCTGAGCGCGGCCAGGCCGGCGAGTGTCGGCACTGTCAGGCGCCCGAGCGCGACCCGCGGCGCGACTCGGCGCGCGCCGGGCCCGGAGCGCGCGGATCGCCCGCGCCCGCTGAGCGAGTGCTCGCCGGCGAGCGCGGCGATGCTCAGCGCCACGAGCACCAGCGAGAGCACGCATGCCGCGACCGTGTCGAAGCCGAGCTTGAACTCGGTGAATATCTCGACGGTGAACGTCCGGTACTGGAGGATTTCGAAGGCGCCGTACTCGGCCAGCAGCGCGAGCGTCACGAGCAGGCAGCCGCCGAGCACCGCCGGGGAGATCTGGCGGAGCGTCACCCTCCAGAACGCCTGCCACGGGCTGAGCCCGAGGCTGCGCGCGGCCTCCTCGAGGCCGGCGTCGAGGTTCGAGAGCGCGCTGGCGACCGGCAGGTAGACGAGCGGATACAGCGACAGCGTCATGATCGTCACCGCCGCGAGGTAGCCGTGCAGCGCTGGATCGATCGAGACCCAGCCGAAGGCGACGACGAAATCGGGTACCCCGAGCGGCAGCACCAGCAGCACCCCCCACAGCCGCCGCGCTGGTAGCGCCGTGCGCTGCACGCACCAGGCGCCGGCCACGCCTAGCAGCGCGCACAGGGCGGTGCATACGAGCGTCAACCGGACCGTGTTCCACAGCAGCACCGCCACCTCGTGGCGCTCCAGCAGGTGGCGTACTTCGCCCCATCCCGACTGCTTGGCCTCGACCACCAGGAACCACAGCGGCAGCAGCACGAGTGCGGCCGCAATGACGCCGCCGGCGACGCTCACCAGCGGCCAGCGCCGCCAACCCGACCACATCCGCATGAGGCGTCCTGCGGCCGGGGTGCTTGGCGCGAGCGTGCTCACAAGCCGTCCCTTACAGCAGCCCGAGCTGCTGCTCGAGGGCGAGCGCCTGGCTGCCGTCCCCCAGTTCGGCTGGCGTCAGCGGCGCGGGCCGCAGCTGGTCGAAGGGGCGCAGCCCGGGGTAGGGGGGGACGCCGGGGCGCAGCGGGTACTCGTAGCTGTTGCTGTGGGCGATCGTCTCCTGACCGGTCCTGCTGACGAGGAACGCGAGGAACCTCTGAGCCGCGGCTTGGTGCGAGCTCGACTTCAGCACGGCCGCCCCCGAGACGTCCACGAGATCGCCGGGGCTTTCCGCGGCGTAGTAGTGCAGCGCGGAGTGCATCGCGCCGGCGCCGACCTCAGCGCGCAGGCGGAACCAGTAGTAGTGGTTGATGATCCCGACGGCGCTCTCGCCGTTGTTGACCTGCGCGACGACCGTCTCGTTGTCGGGGTAGGTCTTGCTGTTGGCCTGCAGGCCCCGCAGCCAGCGTTCGGCGGTCGCCTTGCCGTCGAACTTGGTGATCGAGGTGATCAGCGGCTGGAAGTCGGTCTCAGATGGCGCGAAGCCGACCTTGCCCTTCCACTTCGGCTCGGCCAGTTCGAGGATCGAGCTCGGCAGTTGCGAGGGCGAGGTCTCGGAGGTGTTGTAGACGAGCACCGACACGCGGGCGGACACGCCGACCCAGTCGCCCTGGGCGGAGTCGTAGCGGCGCGGGACGGCGGCCAGGGTGGAGGCCGCGACGGGCGCGAGCATCCCGCGCTCGCGCAGCGCTTCGAGCACGGGGGTGTTCTCGGTGTAGAAGACGTCGGCCGGTGAGCTCGAGCCCTCCTGCATGATCTGGCTGCCCAGTTCGGCCTCGTCGCCGGTGCGCACGTTGACCGTGATCCCGGTCTGCTGCTCGAATGCCTTCACGAGCGCCGCCGTCGTCTGTTCGTGCTGGCCGTTGTACAGCGTGATCGCAGAGCCGCCATCAGCGGAAGAGGAGCCGCAGGCGCTCAGCGCCAGTGCTGCGATCGCCAGCAGGGCACCGAGGGGGGGGAGCTTGCCGCGGTTCATGTCTGCAAATCCGATCTGCGGGGTCGGGATGACAGTGGGACCGTACCACAGGGACTTAGGGTTACCTAACTTTTACACGAGCACGCCGGTTCGCCGCCGAATACGTGAGAATCACCGTATGCATGTGACCGCCAAGGCCGACTATGCCGTGCGGGCAGTGATCGAGCTCGCCGACAGCGCTCAGGGCTCGCCGCGCAAGGTGGATGAAGTTGCGCAGGCGCAGAGCATCCCCGTCTCGTTCCTGGAGAACATCCTCACGCAGCTGCGCTCCTCGGGCATCGTGCGCAGCCAGCGCGGCCCCGAGGGCGGCTACTGGCTGGCCCGTCCGGCGGAGGAGGTGAACCTCGCCGACATCATCCGCGCGGTTGAGGGACCGCTGGTAGGCGTGCGCGGGCAGCGCCCCGAGGAGGTCGAGTACGCGGGCTCGGCCGAGAGCCTGCAGCAGGTGTGGGTCGCGCTGCGCGCCAACCTGCGCAAAGTGCTCGAGAACGTGACCGTCGCCGACGTGGCCGCCGGCAGGCTGCCCAAGGAGGTGCTCGCGCTCACGCGCGAGGAGCAGGCCTGGCAGACGCGCTAGTCGCACGCAGGGAATCTGTGAACTAGTCAAGTCATGTCGGTTTTATGAGGTTTGGCCCCAATTCGCTCGTGCTTGGGGTACCCTGTCAGTGGCTCCCGCCGGCGTTTGTCAAGGGTGTTTGCACCCACTTCGCAGGCCTTGGGACGCCGCCGCAACCGCTTCCAGCGCCTCGTCACTAAAAGGAGATCCCGCCCGATGTCATCGCCCACCGCCGTTCCGTCCGTTTCGAGCGCCGCGGCTACCGATGCCGCCGAGGCGGCGGTCGAGGCGATCACAGGAGCAGCCAGCCAGGAAACGACGTTCTCGCTGGCGCTGACCCAGGATCAGAAGGACATCCGCGACTGGGTTCACGGCTTCGCCGCCGATGTGATGCGCCCTGCGGCCCACGAGTGGGATGAGAAGGAGAAGACGCCCTGGCCGATCATCCAGGAGGCCGCCAAGATCGGGCTCTACGGCTTCGAAGGGCTCGCGCAGTTCTTCGCCGACCCCACCGGGCTGATGCTGCCGATCGTCAACGAAGAGCTGTTCTGGGGCGACGCCGGCATCGGCATGTCGATCATGGGCACGGCTCTGGCGGTCGCGGCGATCTTCGGCCAGGGCTCGGGCGAGCAGATCGGCGAGTGGATCCCGCGCTGCTTCGGTACACCCGAGGATGTGAAAGTGGCGGCGTTCTGCGCCTCCGAGCCGAACGCCGGCTCGGATGTCTCGGCCGTGCGAACCCGCGCTCGCTTCGATGAGGCGACAGGCGAGTGGATCATCAACGGCCAGAAGGCGTGGGCCACGAACGGCGGCATCGCCGACGTCCACGTCGTGATCGCCACCGTCGACCCCGAGCTCGGCTCCAAAGGCCACGCCGCGTTCGTCGTGCCGATGAGCGAAGCCAAGGGCATCTCCCAGGGCACCAAGGTCTCCAAGCACGGTCTGCGCGCCTCACATACCGCCGATGTCTTCCTCGACGACTGTCGCGTTCCGGCGGGCTACGTGCTCGGCGGCAAGGACAAGCTGGACGAGCGGATCGCGCGGGTGCGCGAGGGCAAGAAGGGCAACTCGCAGGCGGCGATGCAGACGTTCGAGTCCTCGCGGCCCACGGTTGGCGCGCAGGCGCTCGGTATCGCCCGGGCCGCTTATGAGTACTCGCTCGAGTACGCCAAGGAGCGCGAACAGTTCGGCCGCAAGATCATCGAGAACCAAGCTGTGGCGTTCACGCTGGCGCGCATGAAGCTGGAGATCGACGCCGCGCGGCTGCTCGTCTGGCGCGCCTCGTGGATGGGTCGCAGCGGCGTGAAATTCGAGAACGCAGAGGGCTCGATGAGCAAGCTCAAGGCCGGCGAGGTGGCCGTCTGGGTCACCGAGCGCGCGATCCAGATCCTCGGAGGCAACGGCTACACGCGCGAGTTCCCGGTCGAGCGCTGGCACCGCGACGCGAAGATCTACGACATCTTCGAGGGCACCGCCGAGATCCAGCAGCTCGTGATCGCGCGCGCGATCTCGGGGATGCACATCAAGTAGCGCTGGGACTGGCTTTTTTGGGCGACGCGGGCTGTGTCGCCGCGTGGCTCACGCGCGGGGAAGGGTCGCTCGCGAGGTCCCCTCGCGCCAGCTCTCGCGCCAGTCATGCACGATCTGCGTCGTGCAACGGCGACGCATCGCGGGCCGTGGGCGGAGGCGATCACCAGGCGGGCGCGGCCGCCGATGAGAGAGGACGACGTTCGCGTCAGCTACGAATGCGGGTGGCGCTGTTGGCGGGGGAGGCTGCCCGGTGCGCGCGTGCCGGCGGCGCCCAACGGCGGCCGGCCGCGGGCAGGCCCGCTCAGGCTGAGCCCGTCAAACACAAGAAGTAGGGTGCCTCACCTCTCATCCCCCGTAGCCGCGAGGCTTTACACTGCCTGCTCGGGTTAGTCGGGCTCGCGTGCCGGTGGCTATCGAGCGGAGCGGAGGCCAGGATGCGTGGGTGTGCTGTAGGCCGCAGGGGCGGGTTCCTACCAGTGGTCGTCGTGGTGGGGGTGGTGTGCTCGGTGCTTGGGTGGGTGGCTGCCAGCGCGTTCGCGGCGCCGGTCACGTACACGGTTGCGACTACTACCGACGGGGCGCCCGGTTCGTGCACGGGGACCGTCTGCCCGACGTTGCGCGACGCCGTGACCGCGGCCAACTTGAACCCGGGATCGACGATCCAGCTCTCGGCGGCGAGCTACCAGCTGAGCGTAAGTGCCTTGCCGATCTCCAAGGACATGACGATTGAAGGGCAGGGGCCGGCTCTGACGAGGATCGATCAAACGTTGCCGGGCGCCGGCGTGATGACCGTCGCCGCGGCGGCTACGGTTGCGATCAGCGGCGTGACGATCTCGGGAGGGACGCTCCACGGCACCAACCAGTTGAGCGGGAACACGGCGGGCGGCGCCGCGAACGGTGGGGGGATCAACAGCTTCGGGGAGCTTACGCTGAGCGACGACGACGTCTCCCAAAACACCGCGACCGGCGGAAACGGCTTCGGCAGCGGCAACGGAGGCGAAGCGCAAGGCGGCGGCGTCTACAACCAGGAAGGCTCACTGACGATCGACGACAGCAGCTTCTCGCAGGACACCGCCACCGCCGGCTCCGGCGGCGCCTCAGGGGGGTCTACGGGGTTCCCATTGGGGGGTGCCATCGAGAACAACCATGGGATGGTGACGGTCAACGACAGCACCTTCGCGCATGACCTCGCAGCCGGCGGCAAGGGGTTCGGCGGTGCGATCGACAACCTGGGCACGCTGACGGTCGAGCATTCGACGATCGGACCCTCCAACGAAGCGGGCTTCCTTGGAGGCGGCATCGAGACTGAAGAACACTCGACAACGACGATCGCCAACACCACGATCTTCGACAACAACACGGGCTCCGGCGGCGGACTGTTTGGAAAGGGAACGGTGTCGCTCGCCAGCGACACGTTCGACGCCAACGAAGCAAGGGACGAAGACGGCAACATTGGCATGAACCCGGAAGGGACGATCGATCTCTCGGACACGATCATCGCCAACGGCGTGGCGACGTCGGCGGGAACAGGCAACTGTCACGAGACGGGCGGTGGCTCGGGCGTGTTCGTTGATCGTGGGCACAATCTCGAGACCGACAGCCCGACGTCGCAGTGCGGCTTGGGCGCTGCCGGGATGTCTGACCTGCTGGTGTCCGACGCGTTCCTGGCGTCCGCGCTCGGCGCGAACGGTGGGTCGACGCAGACGCTGGCGCTGCTTCCGGGCGCCCCGGAGATCGGCGCCGGCGGGGCGTGCACGGCCGCCGCAGGGCTCGATCAGCGCGGCTTGCCGCGGCCCGCCGCGTGTGACATCGGCGCTTTTCAGACACAGCTGCCGGTGAGCACGACGCCTCCTGGGCTTTCCGGTGTCACGCAGGTCGGCCACACGCTGTCGTGCAGTCAGGGGACGTGGACGGGCGATGGGCCGTTGAACGCGAGCGATGCCGTGGGCGCGTTGAGCTTCTCCTATCAGTGGCTGCGTGGTGGTGTCGCGATCGCGGGGGCAAGCTCGCCCGGCTACATGCTGCAGGCGGCTGACGGTACTCAGCAGCTCTCCTGTCGGGTGACGGCGACCGGCGCGTACGGCCAGGCCAGCGCCGTGAGCGCGACAGTGGCGGTGCTCGCGGTTCCCACGCTGCTGGCGCCGGTGTCTGTTGCTCCCCAGGTCTCTCCCCAGGTCTCGGCGGTGTCGCAGTCGGCGTCGAAGTGGCTCGAGAGCAAGCTGCTCGCGAGCATCAGCAGGGCCGCCAGGAAGCTGCCGGTTGGCACGACGTTCAGCCTTACGCTCTCGCAGGCCGCCAGCGTCGTGTTTGCATTCACGCAGTCGCGTAGCGGGCGTAAGGTCGGCAAGAGCTGCCTCGCACAGACCAAGCACAACGCCAAGAAGCACCGATGCACACGGACGGTGACGGTCGCCACGCTGAGCTTCAGCGGCCACGCGGGGACGACCAAGGTGCGCTTCGGAGGCCGAGTCTCCTCGCACGTCAAGCTCAAGCCCGGCCGCTACACGCTCGTGATCACCGCAACCACCTCAGGCAAGCGCTCGACCCCACACTCGCTGAGCTTCACAATCGCCACAACCAAGCGCTAAACACATCCGCACAACATAGGTCGCGTCCGCCTCGCGGGCAAACCGTAGACTTACACCCTCGGGTGGTTGGCAGCGCGGATTTTGGCCGCCGTTATCGGTAGGTGACGATCCGAAACCTGCTCGTGCTAGGTTCGGCGTGATGCCATGGACCGGGATCTGCGGGCGGTTGGTCGGTGCGTGCGGCGCCGCGTTCCTGACGCTGGTCGCGGGCGCGGCACCGGTTGCGAGCGCGGAATCCTTGCACGCGGGCTACCTCCGCGCCGACCGGATCCAGGTCGCCCACTTCGCCGCGATCGAGAGCGGGCGACTCGGCATCAGCGCAGTGCCGATCGCCGTGATCGACCAGCGGCGCGTAACCGGCACGGTGAACGGGGAAACAATCGAGGGGGCGGCCGTCACCGAGGGCTTCGACGCCTCCGGCGGCGCCACGGGACCGGAGACGCGGTGCACGACCACCTTTGCCGCCGCCGCGCATCGGACGGCCGTGGACCTCGCCGCGGACGCCGCGCACGAGGTGTTCCACTGCCTCTCGGGTCGGCTCGCTGGCACGCTGGCGACGTTCAACGCGCACAGGGCGTGGCTGCTGGAGGGCGCCGCCACCTGGGTCGAGTCCGACCTCGTCGACCGCGACCCGTTCTCCGGGGACGAATGGATCGCCTACTTCAACACGCCAGACCGTTCGCTGTTCGCCCGGGCTTACGACGCGATCGGCTTCTTCGGCCATCTCGCCGCCGCCGGCATCTCCCCGTGGAGCCGGTTCGCCGCGATGTTCTCCGCGCCCAGCGAAGCCGCCGCATACGCCGCATCTGGCGCCGGCACTCCGGCCGCGCTGGACACCGAGGCCTCAGCGTTCTTCGGCGCCCCGGAGCTGGGCGATGCCTGGACGGCCTATCACCAGGGTGACCCGATCGCCGATGGCAACGTGCCGCGGACACACCAGGTCGCGCAAACGGTGGCTGTCACCAATGGCCACACGCGGACGCTGACGGTGCAGCCGTACGCCGACGGGATCTTCCGGCTGCGCGCCGTGGCGCCGGTGACGATGCTGCAGGTCAGCGGCGGCGGCGAGGTTCGCCTGCACTCGACCGAAGGACCGGAACTCGACCGCCAGCACGTCATCTCGCTCACCCTGTGCCGGGACGGCGCCATCTGCCGGTGCCCGAGCGGGCCGGTGAGCGAGGCGCGGCGGTTCGAGCTCGGCGATCTCGCGATCTCCAGTGGGCCCTCGGTTGAGTCGGTCACCGTGACGGCGTCCTGTAACCTGCCGCCGCGTCCCTGCACGGCGCTCGATCTGGATAGTGCCTTCCCGCCTCCCAGCGGCGACTACGAACCTGATCTGGTCCAGACGTCGTCGGGGAGTGGTAACGAGGGTCTCGTGTCCGGCTCCGTCTGCACGGTGCACGCCGACCTGTTGCCGAAGTTCCAGAACCCGTTCCCTGAACAGGCGCTCGGCCTCTACGACGTGCTGACGTACGCCAGCTCCGAAGACGCCCACAGGGCGCTGGCCCAGATCGCCCAGAAGGTGTTCCCTTCGGGCACCTCGCCCGCCGACGCCGGCGAAGAGGCCTTCACCTCGCCGGGCGGCGGCGGCGTCCGTGTCGACAACGACGTGTTCTACTTCCTCTGGTTCCCGAAGTCCCCGGCCGACGAAGCCGTCTCGCAGGTGGATGTCCTGCGGAGCGTCGCGGCCGTCCTGGACTCCTGACAGCGCTCATGCCGAGTCGCCCGGCTGCTGCCCAGGCGCTCCTGCGAAAAGCTCTTGCCCGGGGCAGTCGGCGGCACTGCCGGCGGTAGGACGAGCGGCGCGGCGACGGCGGGGGACGTCGCATCGCTGGCGACGAACGGCTGGACGAACACGGAGTCCTCGTCTGTCCAAGTCGCCCAACCCTGGCCGTCCGCGCCGACGGCGCTGGAGAGATTGTTCTCAGCCGCGTCTGCGTCGGGATTGATCGTCGCCGGTCCCGTCCAGCTCGCACCAGCCGTAGAGCGAACTCGAAAAAAAGCCCCAGCTCTGCCGCTCTGCCGCAGGATCTGCATACTTCTCCGATGACCTCGGTGCGTCTGAACGTGGGTCGCGGGTTGTGGCGGCGCGCTCGCCGGCGGCGAATGCTGGCGCTCGTGGTCGTGGGCGTGGTGGCGATGTCGGGCACGGCCGTCTCGGGTATGGCCGTCGCGACGGTGGGCTCGACGCTCGGAAGGTGCGTGGCGCACGGGCAAGTCCTGGCCCACTCGGCCGGCGCGGTGCTCTGGCAGGTGCCCGCGGGCCGGTTGTACTCGTGCGTGCCCGCGAGCGGCATCACTCGTCGAGTTCCGCACGGGAACGCCTCTGCGGCGGAACTCGTTGCTGCCGGTCACTACGTCGGCTTCATCTATGACGTCGCACCCGACGCGGCGTCGCTGGAGGTCTTCGATGCGCTCACGGGGCATACCGAGCTCGATGTTCCGGTCGGCGACCCGGGTCACGCGTTGAGCAGCTCAGAAGCGCCCGGCCTGACCCGCACGATCAACCCCTGGGTGCTCGCTCCGAGTGGTTGGATCGCGGAGGTTGAACAGTTCGGCCCGCGTGCCGACGGCAGCCTGACCGCAAGCAACGGTCGCTACAGCGTCAGCCACCTGGACGACGAATCGTTTCTCGGTCTCGGCGTGAAGGGCTCGACGCTCACCTGGATCGTGACGCAGGACCCCGAACCTGGGACCTTCATCTTCGACTTTCCCGCGCCGACGAAGCACTACTCCGCCCCATTGGGGCCGCAGCTGGATGCTCTGGGCTCCGGCGTGGTCCCACCGCGGGCGCCACTCCCGGCGGTCTGCAGCCTGCTGGCGAGCACCGAACTGCGGGAAGTCCTCGGTCCGGTCACCCAGGCCTCCGCGGGCGGGGCATGCACATACACCGCGATCGGCGCACCTAGGAGCGTGCTCACCGCCACGCTGCTGTCGGGCCTCTCCCCAGCGCAGGTGGCCGCGGCCAAGGCGGCGGACAGCGCCGACGCGGGCGCCCAGAGTGCCGGCGCCTACACGTGGCTTGCAAAATGGGAAGCGGTGGGCGGCGGAGTTGGCCACACCCATGCCGTGCGCCTTGTCGGCGACACCGAGCTCGCCTTCGAACTGAGCGTCCCAGACCCCGACGACGCGGTGCCCGCAGGGCTCGGCTTTAGCGATTCGCTGGATGCACAGGTGGTCGCGCACTTCGCCGACATCGCGTTCGACCGGCTGATGGGCTGGGCCGTTCGGTACGTGAACATCCACTGACGCCGTGCGACCCCAAGACGGCAGCCGGCCCGAATGGCCGCTGCTGTGCCTAGACGCCGCTAGTTGCGAAGTCGCGCCATAGGCGCGCGGACACATCAAGTAGCCCGCGAGGTCCTCTCCCGCGGCCCGGCGGCTCGGAGAGGTTGACAGTAGTGTCTTTTGCGACTAGCGTTGCCAAGAGGAGGGATGCTGCGAGGCGGGGAGCGGGCTGCATGAAGCAGCGCGCGCCCGGCACGGACGACGGGGTTGGTCGTCCGTGCAGCTTTCGCCTGGAGGGTACGTAATCAGCGGGCGGCCTCCGATCGGAGGTTCGGTCGGCAACGAATGGAGACAGACATGAACGGAAGGATTCCTGGGAGGGCATCGAAGTTGGCCACGGCGGTGCTCGCGGCGGTGGTGCTCTCGGCGATGGCGGCCGGTGCGGCCAGCGCGGAAGTGATCTACAACAACATCCCGAGCAAGTCGCTGCCGGCGCTCGGCTATGAGTCGGACTCGGTCGCGGAATTCGGCGGCGAGGTCGAATTCGCAGGCAGCGCTCGCAAGAGCCCGACGATCGCCGTCGAGCTCGAGAGCTACGCATGTCAGACCGGCAGCGTGGCGACGTGCACGACGACCCCGGGCTCGAGCTTCAACTGGCCGGTAACGCTCAACGTCTACAACGTCGGCTCGCTGAGCTCGCCGATCGCGAGGATCACAGGCACGTTCAAGATTCCCTACCGGCCTTCGGAGAGCGCGAAATGCCCCAACGTGGGTTGGAGCAAAGGCTATGGCAAGGAATGCGTGTTCGCGAAGGGCACCAAGATCAAGTTCAAGCTGCCCGGCGCCACCCTGCCCGCCAAAGCGGTCATCGCCGTGGCGTACAACACGGAGACCTACGGCAGCGAACCGACAGGCGAGGAAGGCCCGTACAACTCGCTGAACGTGGCCGTCAACGCTGACTACAAGTGCATCAGCGAAAACCCCACCACCAAAGCGTGCGAAAACGAAGCATACGAAGCGCTTCCGACAGCGCCCACGGTGGGGACCGATCCGCTGCCCGAACAGGTCTTCCTCAACACGACCTACAGCGCGATCGACTGCGGTGGCACGCTCGGCTCGTTCTCGGCGACCGGCGACTGCTGGAAGTACGAACAGCCGGCGTTCGAAGTGTCGGCGAAGTAGCAGGCAGCAGCTCGCAACTATGCAGTGCACACGAGGGCTCCGCTACGGCGGGGCCCTCGTCGTGTCCTCGGCCTGTCGCCGCTACCAGGCCTGGTCGCTGCCGCAGTGCGGGCAGCTGACGCTCGTCGAGACACTCGCGCTGAACAGGTAGCCGCACGAGCAGCTGTAGGACGCATGGTCGACGGGGCCGCCGGCCTCGCGAACACGCTGGGCCGCCGGATCGCAGGCGCGCGTGGCCCCTGTGGGGACGGACTGCGGGCTCGGCTGCGGCTGCGCAGCCGGATCGCCCGCCACAGCGCCATGCGCGCGACGGTGTCGGCGGGTGTGTCGCTGCTCGCGAAGGGGGTGCAGGAGGCTGGCTCTCATGATGCGCTACCCCCTAAGACGTCATTCACGCCCAAAGGTTTCGCCTTGCAGCCAAGATTTCCTCGTTTGTTCGGTCGCTCGCGTGCCGCGGGGGCCGCCGCCGGGCCGCTGACGCGAGCGCCAAGGCGGTTTGAGATACTTCTCGGCGATGAACCCCTCGCGCAAGCGAACGGTGCGTCTGGTTGTGGCCCTGAGCGCCGCGGTGGTGCTCGCGAGTGCGCTGATCTACACCAGCTTCAGCGCCGCCAGTCCTGCCCTCACGCCGAGCCAGCTGCTTCGGGAGGCAGCACCGGGTCGCAGCTACCAGCTGACGGGCACGGTCGTACCGGGGTCGGTGCACCGCGAAGGAGCCGTGCTGGACTTCAGCGTCGAGGACCGCGCCGGCGGCGGCGCCTCGGCGGTTGCGCTCGCATACACGGGCGTGGTCCCGGACCCCTTCCATGAAGGGCGCGAGGTGATCGTCACGGTTGCGAAGCAGGGCGGACGTTACGTCGGCGAAGCCAACTCGCTGATCACCAAGTGCCCGTCCAAGTACAAGACCGCTCCCCCGAGCGAGAACCAGAACTCCTGAGTGCGCGCTCGCGCGAAGGACACGCCCAGGTTGGAGCGTAGGCGCTGATGGCCGGACTCGGTTTCGCGTGTCTGGTCCTTGCGCTGGTCGTGTGCGCATACGGGATTGGCGCGTCGCTGTACGGCGTGCGCAGCGGACGCGTCGAGTTCTCGGAGTCGGGTCGGCGCTCGGTGTACGCGCTCGCGGGCATCCTGACGGTCGCGTTCATCGTGCTCGAGGTCGCGTTCCTGAGCAACGACTTCGCCTTCAACACGGTCGCCGACACCTCCAGCCGCACCACGCCGGCGTTCTACCGCGCCGCCGCGGTGTGGTCTTCGCAGGAAGGCTCACTGCTGCTGTGGGCCTGGCTGATGTCGCTGTGGTCGAGCCTGGCGCTGTTCCTGACACGCAAGCGCATGCGCGACGTGGCCGCCTATGCGACCGCGATCATGCTCGGCTTCAGCGGCTTCTTCGTGTCGCTGATGGTCTTCTACGCGAACCCGTTCGCGACCACCCACCCGGTGCCGCCCGAAGGCGCGGGGCTCGATCCGCTGCTGCGCTTCCCGACGATGATGATCCACCCGCCGATGCTGTACTCGGGCTACACGCTGTGCACGATCCCTCTGGCGTTCGGGATGGGCGCGCTGCTCGCGCGCCGTGTGGACGCCGATTGGATCAAAGCGATCCGCCGCTTCGCGTTCGCCGGCTGGCTGTTCCTGGGCATGGGCATCCTGCTCGGCGCGCGCTGGTCCTACTCGGAGCTCGGCTGGGGCGGCTACTGGGGTTGGGACGCCGTCGAGAACGCCTCGCTGATGCCGTGGCTGACGGCCACCGCGTTCCTGCACTCGCTGATGATCCAGGAGAAGCGGGGGATGCTGAAGGTCTGGAACGTCTCGCTGGTGCTCGCCACCGGCACGCTGGCGATCATGGGCACGTTCCTCGTGCGCAGTGGCATCCTCAACTCGATCCACGCCTTCGGCGGGCAGACCCTGGGCGTGCCGTTCGTGTGTCTGATCGCCGTTCTGATCGCCGGCTCGATCTACCTCGTGGTCTCGCGCCGCGAGATGCTGCGCTCCGAGCACAGGCTCGACTCCTGGCTCTCGCGCGAGGCGATCTTCCTGGCGAACAACCTCGTGCTCGTGGGGCTGTGCTTCGTGATCTTCTGGGGCACCTACTTCCCGCTGATCTCCGAGGCGCTCACCGGCCAGGAAGCGTCGGTCGGCCCGCCGTGGTTCGACCGCTACACCGTGCCGCTGGCGCTGATCTTGGTGCTGCTCAGCGGTATCGGGCCAGTGATCGCGTGGCGGCGGGCGACGCTGGCCAACGCACGGCGCAACTTCCTCGTGCCGATCGGCTGCGCGCTGGGGCTGCTGGCGATCCTGGAGATAGCGGGCGTGACCCAGAAGCCGCTCGCGCTCGTGATGTTCTGCCTGGCGGCGTTCGTGTTCGGCAGCATCGGCCAGGAGTTCTTCCGCGGCGCGCGCGCACGGCGGGCGATGGCGGGCGAGGCGGCGCCGCTGGCGGTGTTGGCGCTCGTGCGGCGCAACCGGCGCCGCTACGGCGGCTACATCGTGCACCTCGGCATCGCCGTGCTGTTCGTCGGCGTGGCCGCCTCCTCATCCTTCCAGCACGCCTCCGAGCTGGGGCTCTCGCCGGGGCAGTCCACGCGCGTGGGCTCCTATGAGGTCCGCTACGTCAAGCCCACGGCGACGATCACGCCCAGGTACGACCAGGAACACACCGGCTCGACGCTGGCGCTGGGGGCGGTGCTGGATGTGACCAAGCACGGCCACCACGTCACGACGCTGTACCCAAGCGAGGGCTTCTACTCCTCAGATGAAGCCAGCCAGGGTACCGTTGGCAGCCTCATCGGCGGCCAGCCGGTCAGCCACGTGGCGCTGGACGGCGGCATCACCCGGGATGTGTGGGCCGCGATCCAGCCGAACATCGAAGCACCGTGGCTCGAGCGGATCGTCAAGACCGGCAACAGCACGCTGCCGGCGGAAGACGGGATCGTCGCGATCGCCTACCTGGCGCGCGAATACCTCAAGCACCCGCCGCAGGCGCAGTTCCACTTCGAGGTCTCGCCGCTGGTGATGTGGATCTGGCTGGGGGGCTTCATCGTGCTTGGAGGTGCCCTGATCGCAATCTGGCCGGCGCCGAGCGTCGTCCGTGCGCGGGTCCTCGCGCGCTCGCGCGGGCGTGCGGTGCGGGGCCTCGCTCGCGCCTGACGCGGCGCACGCATCCTGCGACTCTGACCTCGTGGGCTTCCTGGTGGTGATCCTGACGCTGGCGTTGATCGCGCTCGTGGCCGCTGTCGTCAGCGCGCCGATACGCCGCGCTCGTGGCGCCGGCGATTCCCCCGACGCTGATGCTCAGGCGCCCACGGGCCAGGCGCCTGTCGCGCCCTCGGCGCACACGCGGGATGATCTGGAGGCCGCGCGCGAGGCCAAGTACCGCGAGATCCGCGACACCGAGCTCGACTTCCGCACCGGCAAGCTCTCGAGCGAGGACTACGAGACGATCGACGCCGACCTGCGCGCCGAGGCGATCGAGATCCTCAACGAGCTCGACGAGCTCAGGCCCAGGGAGCCTTGAGCAGCAGGAACGCGTTGAGGAAGAACAGCACCGCGAAGAAGATCGTCCAGCGGTTGAGGTTGCGCTCGACCAGCGAGCCGCCGCCCAGCGGACCGGTGCCGCTGCCCACGCCGAAGGCGCCCGAGAGCCCGGAGTCCTTGCCGGAGTGCATCAGCACCAGGAAGATCAGGATCACCGCGAAGGCGACCTCGAGCACTGAGAAGATCGTTTCCACGCGCCGCAGGATACCGCTTCGAGCGTCGTTTTGAGCAGGAATGCGCCGTGTCGTCTGGAAGACGCAGCCGGCGTCCTACTGCGACGCTGCTGCCGTGGCTGTCGCTACGGTGCCCGAGCCACACGTCCGCCATGGAAATCGAGCGCACAACGTTTTGCCAGTTGATTACGAATCCTTTACGGATTCGTGGTTGGCTGCCGATAAGAATGCCGGTGGGCGTATCCCGCGCGTGTGGGCTAGCTGCGCCGACCACGACATGGGACATCCCCGAAATGACTGACACCCGCGTATGCCGCCCTTGACTCGCGCCCGTAGCCGGGCGCTGCGCGCGCTGCTGTCCGCCATCGCAGGCGGCGGGCTGACGGCCGCTGGTCTCGGCGGTCCGCTCGCCGGCGCCGCGTTGGGTGCAAGCGTCACGAAGGGCAATCAGGCCGCCGCAGAAGGGGGTACAGGCTCGGCACAGGCCGAAACGGGCGAAACCTCGACGAGCACGACCCCGACCGAAACCGTCACGCAGCCCGAAACCACGACAACGCCCACAACCACCACGCCCACCACCACCGCACCCGCCGTCGCTCCCACCGCGACGACCCCGGCCGCGACGACCCCGGCGACCACGCCGCCGCCGGCCAGCGCGCCCTCGGTGGCGCCCACGGTGGTGCTCAAACGCAAGCAGAAGGCAACCCCGAGCGCACCGTCCAACCCCAGCCAGACGACGACCCAGACAACCGGCGAAGCCGGCAAGTCCACCAAGAGCACGCACAAGGCCTCCGGCCCGAACAACGTCGCATCCTCGCCGCAGATGGTCGCGGCCGAGGCGAGCGCGCTGGCGGCTGTGCTGGCCTCCTCGGAAGCCTCGGACCAGGCTCTGTCGTTCTACCGGATTCCGCTGTTCCTGCTGCCGATCTACAAGGCGGCGGCTGTGCAGTACGGCGTGCCGTGGCAGATCCTGGCGGCGATCAACGAAATCGAGACCGACTACGGCAGCGACCTGTCGGTCTCCACCGCCGGCGCCGTCGGCTGGATGCAGTTCGAGCCGAGCACCTGGCTGCAGTACGGGGTGGATGCCCTGAACGCCGGCTACGCCGACCCTTACAACCCGGTCGACGCGATCTTCGCCGCAGCGCGCTACCTGCGGGCGGCCGGCGCTGCAACGAACCTGCGCGAGGCGATCCTCGCCTACAACCACTCCGAAGAATACGTCGAATCGGTGCTGCTACGGGCGAAGCTGATCTCGACCTATCCCAAGGCGGTGATCGCGACGCTGACGGGCCTGATCGACGGCCGCCTGCCGGTCACGGGCAAGCACGTTGCCTGGGCGCCGCTGCCAGTGCTGGCGCCGTCACCGTCGAGCGCGACCGCCGGCGCCACCGCGCTCCCCGGCCAGGCGGCGGTCACTCCCGCCGCGGCAGCGGCGAACAGCGCCGCGGCTGCGACCACGCCCGGCGCCACGCCGCCGCTGTCGCCGAGCGCCGCCGCCGCGGCGGCGACGTCCAAAGCCGCCGCCACGACCGCCGCGCAGCCGCTGCAGCTCGTCGACCTGATGAGCTCGCCCAACGCCTCGGTGGTGGCCGTCCAGGACGGTCGCATCGTCCAGATCGGCCATTCGCGCAAGCTCGGCAAGTACCTGGTCCTGCGCGACGTCTACGGCGATGTGTTCACCTACGCGGGGCTCGGCTCGATCGCTCCGAGCTACGTCCTGCCCAAAGCGCCGCGCGCACGGGTGAGGTCAACCGTCGTCGAAGCGGCCAGCACGCGCGATCCCGCGCCCTCACAGCCGGCCAGCGCGGGGACGCAGTCGCCGCTGACGCTGCAGGTGAAGGCGCCCGCCGCCAACGCGGCCAGCGCCGGCAAGGTCTCGGTGCAGTCCGAAGCCCAGGAAGGCACGCCGGCGGGCATGGACAAGGTCCGCCTGTTCGCCCATCCCGGTAACCCCGACGCGCGCGCAGCCGCCGTCGCCAGCGCTGCCCGGAAGGCGAGAGCCACCAACGTCGGGCAGCGACTGCCGTTGCGCAGCGGATCGGTCGTCGCATCTGGCACCGTGCTCGGCCACGTGCGGGTACCGCCTGGCGCTCAGGATGGTCATCTGCGCTTCGCGATTCGTCCCGCTGGGGACCCGGAAACCGTCAACCCGGGCCCGGTGCTCAGCAACTGGGCGCAGCTGCAGAGCGCCCTGCACCCGCAGGGGGCCAAAGCCGCCAACGCGCTGCTCGGCGCGACCGCGAGTGACGTGTTCCTGCTCTCCAAGTCACAGCTCGAGCGCGCGGTGCTCGCCGAACCGGGGATCACGCTCGATGCGTGCTCGCGCCACGAAGTCGCCGCGGGCCTGGTCGACAGGCGCGTGCTCGCGGTGCTCGCCTTCCTTTCGCGCAGTGGGCTCGAGCCGACCGTCAGCGGGGTGCGCTGCGCGCAGCGCGAGAACGCGCCGGCCGGCGCCTCCGCCGGCACGAGCGAGGAGCTCGACATCTCCGCGATCAACGGCACCCCGATCGCGGGTCACCAGGGAGCCGAAACGATCACGGACCTGGCGATTCGCACGCTGCTGACACTCCCGGCGGAGTTCGTTCCGCACGAGATCGACAGCCTGATGCGCTTCCCGGGAGCGGCCAACACCCACGCCTCTCAGGCATACGCGGATCGAATTCACCTCGAGTTCCGCCCGCTGCCCGCCACGACGGCGCTCAACCCCGCTGCGGCCGGTACGGTCGCACACTCGGCGCGATCGGGCCGGACCGCGCCGGCGCCGCTGGTCACGACCAGCGCGCTCAGCGCCACGCAGTGGAATCAACTGATGCAGCGTGTGGCCGCGCTGCCGATCCCCACGATCAAGACCAAGCCGAGCTCCGCAGCGGTGCCCGACCCGAAGCGCCCGTAGACGTAGTTCGGGCCAGGCTCGCGTGCGTCAGCCGGCGCTTTCCGCGGGGGGCGCCGCGCCTCCTCCAGCGGCTCCCGGGCGAGCGCCGAAGACGCCCGCCAGATCGCTGCGGCACTTGCTCTCCGCCGCCAAGAACTTGGGGCTGGTCGTGTCGAGGCCCTTGCCACTGAAAGGCGAGCCTTTGCCAGAGGTGTTGGGTTCCGGGACATTGATGCCGTTGCTGCGCAGGCAGGCCGCGAACTTCACGAGCGCCTGCTTGGCTGCCGGGCTGTCAAAGCGGGAAGCCCCGCCTCCGGCGAAGCCGCCGCGCGAGAAGCCGCCGCCGCACTTCTTGATCGCCGCTTCGTACTGCGCGCGCGTCACGCCCGCCGGCAATTTCGGAGCGCCGCCGGCGCCACCGCCGAGGAAGCCGCCGCCCCCAGGCGGACGTTTGCCGCCGGTCGGCCGTTTGGGCAGCGTGATGCCGTTCTTCTGCAGGCATTCGCGCACTGCGGCGAAGCGATTCCCCGGGGCGCCAGCTGCTTTGCCGGTCGTGGTGGTGGAGGTGCTCGCGCTCGCGCTGGTGCTCGCGGAGGAGCTGTTGGACGAGCTCCCGCACGCCGCCAATATGACGCTGGCGAGGATCGCGAGAACGACGGCCGCAACCATGGGGATGCGTCTACGTCTAGGACTGCTGCTTCTGGTGATTTGAGGCATTGAACTCCTTGTCGATGTTCGTGCTCGCACGCACGCCACGCCTTGCAGCGTGAGCGGTACGCGAAGATGGTGCGCTATCTCACTAAGCCTCCGCTAAGCATCCTCAGCCACTGCCGAACAGCGATGCCGCGCCACCGGCGCCGGAGCTGCGCGAGGAGCTGCCGCCGGCGCCTGAACCGCCGCCGAACAGCGCCGCCAGACCGCCGCCGCTGGAGCCGACACTGATCGATTCAGCGCTGACGGTGCCGCCGCTGGCGGTTTCGCCCGTGATTGTCACTGTTTCGCCGGGGTGAATCGCTTTCACGCTCGCTTTGACGGTCTTGGTGACACTCGTCGCCGCTGAGGTTGTGACCTTGATCGTGTTGCCTTCTGCGTTTGTCACATACAGCGTGCTGCCGGCAAGGTAAGCGACCGTCCCGGCGGTCGGGCGGGTGAAGCCGCCCGCGCTCCCACCAGCGCTCGCGCCGGCGCTTGCACCGGATGCGCTCGTAGCACCGGTCGCGCCCCCGCGCGAAGCGCGGAAGCGCGAGGCCAGGCTCGTCGCGGTGGAGCCGCCGGCCGAGCTCGATGAGGTTTCACCCTTCTCGATCAGCACGCCGCCGATGAACCCGCAAGCGGCCAGCAGCACCCCGAGCAGTGCGAGCGCGATCGGGTTGCTGCCCTTGCCGAGCAGGCGCCGGCGCGGGCGGCGGGGCAGCAGCTCCTCGGGCTCCGCCAGCAGGTCCTCCTGCGGGTCGAGTGGCTGCTGGTGCGATGTGACGGCCTGCTGGTCTGCCATTGCGGTCTCCTGGTGGGGGGAAGTTGGGTCACTCAAAGCGCAGCGCTTCGATCGGTCTGAGGCGGGCGGCGCGAGCCGCGGGATAGGTGCCGAAGAACAGTCCGGAGGCCAGCGCCGCGCCGAACGCAAGGAAGATCGAGTAGGTGGCTATTTCCGGATGCACGCCGGCGATCTCGAACTGGCTTCCGATCACGCCCACGGCCACGCCGGCGATGCCGCCGAACAGCGACACGAGCACCGCCTCGGTCAGGAACTGGGTGAGGATGTCCGAGCGCCTGGCCCCGACCGCCTTGCGGATGCCGATCTCGCGTGTGCGCTCGGTGACGCTCACGAGCATGATGTTCATCACGCCGATCCCACCGACCAGCAGCGAGATCGCGGCCACCTCGCCAAGCAGCGTTGTGAACACGCTGCTCGTGGAGCTCGAGGTTTCCAGGAGTGAGCCCTGGTTGAGGACGCTGAAGCCCGGTTCGGAGGTGTCTTTGATCTTGTGACGTTCCTCGAGGATCGTCGTGACCTCGGCTTCGGCGGCGTTGAGTGCGGATTCCGACTTCGCCTGCACGGTGATCGAGTCGATCGGTCCGACGCCGGTCAGCGAGTTCTGCACGGTCGTGATCGGCGCCATCACGACGTCATCCTCGTTGGTGGTGCCGTTGGTGCCCTTTTTGGCGAGCACACCGACGACTTCGTAGTTGCTGCCGCTGACCTTCATGTTCTGCCCGACAGCGCTCTGCCCGGCGAACAGTTCCTGCACGACTTCCTGTCCGATCACCGCCACGCGGCGGTGCTTGGCGACGTCTTCGGCGGTGAACGACGCGCCTTCGGCGATCTTGTAGGTGTGGGCCGTCAGGTAGGAGGGCGTGGTGCCGATGAACGAGGACGGTTCGAAGCTGGTGCCGTCATACACGAGGCTGATGCCGCTGGCATCGACGACCGGTGAGGCGCTCTTGACGTCCGGCGCGAGGCTGGGGTTCTGCAGGGCTTCGGCGTCGGCCTTCGTCAGCGAGACCGTCGCGGCGGTGCTCGCCCGTGCACCGAAGCGAAAGCCGCCGCTGGCCTGCACCACGAGCACGTTGGTGCCGAGGCTCTGGATCGTCGACTGGACGGCCTTGGAGGATCCGTTGCCGACGGCGATCAGCACGATCACGGAGGCCACGCCGATCGTCATGCCGAGGATCGTCAGACCCGAGCGCAGCTTGTTCGCGGTGATCCCGCTCCACGCGATGCGCAGCATCTCCGGGCCGATCACGGCTGCACCTCGGCGACGTCGGCCTCGTCGAGACGATGCGCGGACTTCTGCCCTTGCAGCACCGGCGGCGGGTCGTTGACCGCGAGCGTTCGCAGGTCCTCGACGATCTCGCCGTCGCTCAGGCGGATCACCCGCTTGCTCTGCTCGGCGACGTCGGGCTCATGCGTGATCAGCACGACGGTGCGTCCCTCTTCGTTCAGCCGGGCGAAGATCCGCAGAACGTCCTCGGTGGCATGTGAGTCGAGGTTGCCGGTCGGCTCATCGGCGAGGATCAGCGACGGGTTGGTCACGATTGCGCGCGCGACGGCCACGCGCTGCTGCTGGCCACCGGAGAGCTCAGAGGGCTGGTGGTGTATGCGGTTGGCCATCCCCACCGAGCGCAGCGCGCGTTCGGCACGCTTGCGGCGCTCGGCGCCGCGCAGCCCGGCGTAGGCGAGCGGCAGCTCGACGTTGAGGAGCGCGCTGGTACGCGCGACCAGGTTGAAGCTCTGGAAGACGAAGCCGATCTTGCGATTGCGCAGGTCGGAGAGATCGTCCTCGTCCATCTCGCTGACGTCCACGCCATCTATCAGGTAGCGCCCGCTGGTGGGGATGTCCAGGCAGCCAAGGATGTTCATCAGCGTGCTCTTGCCGCTGCCCGAGCTGCCCATGATCGCGACCAGGTCACCGGTCTCGATCCGCAGCGAGACCTGGCGCAGCGCCCGAACACGGATCTGGCCGAGATCGAAGACCTTCGTGACCTCGTGCACATCGATGACCGGATGGCGCGGAGCGGAGCCCTGAAGCTGTGACTCAGCGTGCTCGGCTGCCACGCGTCGCACGAGCGGCTGCGTGCGCGGTACTCGCGCCGGGACTTGGGTGCGCGCGCGCGAGGGCCAGCGCATCAACCGCCGCCCCTGAACAACGCGGCCCCGCCGCCGCCGCCGAGCCCGCCGCCACCGACCGCGGCGCCGCCGAGCCCGCCGCCACCGCCCAGGCGGCTGAGCCTGGAGGTGAGGCTGGTGCTCGAGCTGGTCGAGCTCGCCGCCGGCAGCACAACCGTTTCACCCGCCTTCAGGCCGCTGAGGATGATCGTCGAGGTGTTGCCGGCCAGGCCGGTGACGACTCGCTGGCGCACCTGCTTGCCGCCACGCTTGACGGTGACGCTGTCGGCTGAGATCGCGCTGGTGGGGACGTTGATGCCTTCGGCCTGCTTGACGACGACTTCGGCGGTAGCGCTCATCCCGAGCTTCAGCCCGGCTGTGAGCTGGTCGAGCTGGAAGGTGACGTCGTAGCTGACGGCGCCGCTGCTGCTGGTCGACAGCAGCGCCACTTCGCTGACGTGCGCCGCCAGTTTGCTCGAGCTGAGCGCTTCGACGGTGACCGTCGCGATCTGGCCGACCTTGACGTTGCCGATTTCCGCTTCGCTCAGGGGCACCACCAGCTGCAGCGTGCTGAGGTCGCTGAGGACCGCGAACGCGGAGCTCGAGGAGCTCGAAGCGCTCGAGGAGCTGGAGGCGCTGCTCGTTGCGCCAGTGGCGGAGCGGCCCGTGGCGCCTGTGCCAGCGCCCGCTGTGCTCGCGCCGGAGCCGCCCGATGAGCTGCTCGAGCTGGACGCCTTGGTGGTGCCGCTGCCCGAGACCACTTCGCCCACCTGGCCGGACAGTGAGACGATCGTGCCGCTCTCCGGTGCATACAGGTTGGTGTCCTGAACGGCCTCCTCGTCGCTCTGCACGGTCAGCTTGTCGCTCTTGACCGCTGCCCTGGCGGAGGCGATGTTCGCTTCGCGTGTGGCGGTGCTGATCGTCGCTTTGGAGGAGGTCGAGCCGGAGCTCGATTCTTTGCTTTCGCGTTCGTGCTCGCTCGTTGTGCTGGTGCTCGTCGGCGTGCTCGTCGTGGTTCGCGTAGCGGTGCTCGGCGTCGTGGCGGCGGGCGTCGTGCTCGCCGGCGTGGTCGTGGCGGGCGTCGTCGCGGCCGGGGTCGTGCTCGCCGGCGAGGTGGCGGTCGGTGTCGTGGCGGTGCTCGTCGGCGGCGTGTAGGCGGCGTCGGTGCTCTGCGTGGCGGCCTCGCTGTCCACGGAGGCGCTCGACGCCGTGGCTCCGCCCGTGCCAGAGCCGCTGGTGCCGGTCGAGCCTTCGCCGTCGGTTTCTTCCTCCTTGGCAAGGCTGGCTTCGGCGGACTGCAGGTCGGCCTTGGCCTGTTCAAGCGTCACTTCGGCGCTCTGCGGGTCGAGCGAGGCCAGCAGCTGGCCCTGGGCGACCTGCTCGCCTTGCGTGACGTATATGTGCGTGACGGTCCCGCTCGTCTTGAAGCCGAGGTTCAGCTGGTTGAGCGCCTGCAGGTTGCCGCTGCCGGATACGGTCGATTGCACAACGCCCTGAGCGACGGTCGCTGTGCGGGTGATGCTCGCCTGGCTGCCCGACGCCGGCCCGACGACGAGGACGGCAGCGACTACCGCACCGGCGCAGAGAGCCCCCAGTGCGTAGACGATCCAGGATGCTCCGGTACGGTCGGTCATCTGTTCACCTAGATAGTCGGTCGGAGCTGTAAGAGGCGGCGAAGAAAGCCCTCAAGCAGTGATTAAGTTCGCGTAAGGCTTGCGAGCGTCCTTCTTATGCTCCACGAAGTCGGGCGAGGCTCTGCGATCATCCCGCCGATGCCCAGCTACGGCGGAATCGACCTCGGCGGGACCAAGATCCAGGCCGCGGTCGTCGATGAGGTGCAGAACGTGCTCGGCTCGGCGCGCCGCGCGACGCCGACCGAGGGCGGCCCGGCGGATGTGGCGGACGAGATGGCGACCGCGCTGCGCGATGCGGCCAAGGCGGCGGAGGTCGATCCGGCGTCGCTGGTGGGCGTCGGCGTCGGCTCGCCCGGCACGATCGAGGACGGCAAGGTCACCAGCGCCCGCAACCTGCCCGGCTGGGAGGGCACCTTCGACCTGGCAGGGACGCTGGAAGCCGCGTTGGGCGCCCCCGTGGCGGTCGGCAACGACGTCCAGGTGGCGACCGATGCGGAGTTCAGGTTGGGCGCCGGGCGGCTGTACAGCTCGCTGCTCGGGGTGTTCTGGGGGACCGGCGTGGGGGGTGGGCTGATCCTCGACGGCAAGCCCTGGGTCGGGCGTGGCGGCGCCGGCGAGATCGGGCACGTGGTGGTGGAGATCGACGGCGCCCGCTGCACCTGTGGGCGGCGCGGCTGCATGGAGGCTTACGCCGGGCGCGCTTCGATGGAAGCCTACGTGCGCAAGCTGCACGAGGAGAAGGGCCGCAAGACCGAGCTGTTCAAGTTGATGGCCGAGCACAATCGCACGCGCCTGACGAGCGGCATCTGGGCGCGCGCGCTCGAGCGCGAGGACAAGCTCGCGGCGCAGACGCTCGAACGCGCCGTCAGGGCGCTTGGCGCCGGGATCGCCTCGGTCGTCAACGTGCTCGACGTCGAGGGCGTGATCATCGGCGGCGGGCTCGGAATCAGGCTGGGACACCCCTACGCGAAGCTGATCGCCGAGGCGATGCAGCCACACCTGTTCGCTGACTCGCGCCCGCCGCATGTGCACGTTGCCGCGCTCGGCGACCTCGGCGGGGCGATCGGCGCGGCGCTGCTGGTCGAGTGAGCAACGACCGCGCCGCGCCCGCGGGCGCCGACGCGGACGGCGAGCCTCGCGCTAGATCCCTCCCACGGTGATCACCACGAGCGCGATCGACAGCGTGGAGGTGACCGCCACGGTGACGGCCGCGGCGCCGTCGAGCAGGCCGCGGCTGCGCCTGTCGCCCATCACCTGGCGCGAGCGTGCGAGGCGCCAGATGAAGAACAGGTTGATCGGCAGCAGGAAGCCGTTGACGACCTGCACTCCGACGAGCAGCGAGATCACCGGGACGCCCGGGATGATCGCGACGAACGCGCTGATCATGATCATCGCCGTGATGATGTTCACGAACACCGGCGCCTCCTCGCGCCGGCGCCCGACACCCTTCTCGTAGCCGAGCGACTCCGACACCACATAGGAGGTGGCGATCGGCAGGATCGCGGCCGCCAGCAGGCTCGCACCCAGCAGCCCGACCCCGAACAGCACTTCTGCGTAGCGCCCGGCGAACGGGTTCAGCGCGCGCGCGGCTTCGGCGGCAGAGGAGATGTTGTGGATGCCGTGGGTGAACAGCGTCGCACCGGTGGCGATGATGATGAACGAGGCCACCACGTTCGCGAACACCGCGCCGGCGACGGCCTCGCGTTCCTCGTGTGGCAGCTCGTCCTCGCGCACGCCGCGCTCGACGATCGCCGACTGCAGGTAGAGCTGCATGTATGGGGTGATCGTCGTGCCGGTGGTCGCGATCAGCAGCACCAGGAAGGCGGGGTTCGTATGCAGCTGCGGCACGACCAGCGCTTTGCCGACCGCTCCCCAGTGCGGATGTGCGAGCACCGCGGCGATCGGGTAGGCGAAGAACGGGATCGTGAACCAGATGAAGATGCGCTCGGCCGAGCGATATGAGCCGCGCACGATGATCAGCCAGATCCCGACCGCTGCGACCGGCACCGACACCTGTGCGGGCACGCCCGCCAGCCCGAGCGCGGCGCCGATGCCGACGAAGTCCGAGATGCAGATGCCGGTGTTCGCGATCAGCACGGCGCTCGTCGCGAACACCGACCAGCGGATCCCGTACTCCTCGCGCACGAGCTCGGCCAGGCCCTTGCCGGTGACGGCGCCCATCCGCGCGGCGAGCAGCTGCACGAGCGCGAGCGAGATCGTGATCAGCACCATCGTCCACAGCAGCTCGTAGCCGTACTTGGCGCCGACGGAGGAGTAGGTGGCGATGCCGCCGGCGTCGTTGCCCGCGTTGGCGGCGATCAGGCCCGGGCCGAGCAGGCCGAGGAAGGCGAAGATTCGAGCGCGGCGAGGGCTAAGCCGGGCAGGCAGACGCGGTCGGCCACGTGTGGCCGACCGGATGCGACGCATGACGGGCGGTACTCGGACCACCATCGAACTGTCCGCTGGGAGCCTTCATCGCCCAGCAGTCTATTGAGTGGGCGTGCGCGAGCCCGAGCGCCTGCTGTCAATCCTCGCCGAGCAGGCCGAAACGCCGGCGCCAGCCGCGCGGGAGCATCGCCTCGAGCACATCGTCGACGGTGACGACGCCGAGCATCTGACGATGCTCGTCGGCGACGGGGATCGCCGTGAGGTTGTAGTCGGCCATCAGCCGCGCAACCTCCTCGAAGGACGCATCGGGCGCGAGGCACGGGGTCTCGTGCTTGACGATGCTCGACAGCTCGCGGGATGCCTCGACGCGCAGCAGCGCGGTCACCGGCACACCGCCTTCGAGCTGGCCGGCGGGGGAGCTGACGAACACGGTGCTCAGCAGCTCGGGTGCGATCTTGCTGCGCCGGACAGCGTCGAGCGCGTCGCCGGCGGGGGTGCTGGCGCGCAGCAGGATGAAGTCGGGGCTCATCAGCCCGCCGGCCTCCGCAGGGTCGTAGCCGAGCAGCGCGCGCACCTTGATGCGGTGGCTGACCGGCAGCAGCGCGAGCACCGGCTCGCGGCGATCCTCGTCGAGCTCGCCGACGATGTCGGCGGCGTCGTCGGGTGCCATTCGCGAGAGGATCTCAGCGATCTGCTCGTCGGGGCGGTCCTCGAGGAACTCCCGCTGGTGCTGGTCGTCGAGCTCCTCGAAGACGTCCGCCTCGAGCTCGCGGTCATCGTCGCCGACGGCCTGGATGATCTCTTCGCCCTCGTGCCTGGAGGCGGCCTCGACGAGATCGGCGATCTGCGCCGGATGCAGCTTGGCGAGCTTCGGGTGGGGCACCCGCAGGCGCACCGTGGGCACATGCCCGACGAACGGCTCGACGCCGGCCCAGTCGAGGAACTCGCCGGTGGCGATGTGCGAGCCGAGCGCCTTGGGCAGCAGCCGGCGCAGCCCTCCGCGCGGGCCGGTGTCGACGCCGACCACGCGCCAGGAGCCCGCCACGAGCGCGAGCTCGATCTCGTTGGCGCGCACGAGCCTCGCGCCCTCGACGTTGATCAGCTGGCGGTCCAGCAGGTCGCGCTTCAGCAGCACCTCCTCGGGGCGGCGCTCGAACGGTCGCAGGTCGAGCTTCGCCTTGCGCATGACGACACCGTCGCTGCCGATCTCAGAGACACGATCGGCGCCCAGGAAGGACGGTCGCCCGGCGACGCTGACGAGAAAGCCGGTGATCGGCGGGTAGCCGACGCCGCCGAGGCGCACGATCAGATCCTCGACCTTGCCGAGCCGTGTGCCGTCGGCGTCACGCAGCGGACTGCCCACCACGGAGGACAGGTGCAGGATCGGCGGTGTCTGTGCGGCAGGCGCGCTCACGCTGTCATCGTACGCGGATGCTCCCGTTTTGGGTTTCGATCGCCGTGCTCTCGCTCGTCCAGGGGCTGCTCGTGGCGGTGCCCGGCGCGATCGCCGGCGGCCTGCCCGCGCGTCTTCGCAGCCGGCGCTGGGCGGTGATCCCGCCGCTGTCTGTGATCGTGTTCGTGTTCGGCGCGCGCGCGGCCGAACACGCAAGCGCCCAGGGGCTGACCTATCTAGCGCTGGGCGCGGTGCCCGTGCTCGCCGCGCTCGCGCTTGGCTGGCTGCTGTGGGATGCCCGCCCGCCGTACTGGCCGCGGCTGCTGCGGGCGCTGCTGGTGGCGCCGCTGTTCGGGTTGGCGTGGGCCGATCGTGGTGGCCTCGCCGGGGAGACGGCGGCGCTGGTGCTCTCGGCGCTCAGCTGCGCGGCGCTCGGGGTGCTGCTGGCGACGGTCACGCCGCCGCGCTGGCTCGCGGGCGGGATCGTGGCGATGGCGATCGCCGACACCGCGCTCGTGGTCTCCGACCTGCTGCAGCAGCCGAACAACGCGCTGAACGCCGCGCGTCCGGCGGCCGGTCTGCCGCAGCTGCAGAGCGCGGTGTTCAGCTCAGCGGTGATGGGTTACGGCGACCTGTTCATCGCCGGCGTGCTCGGCGGGCTGCTGGCGGCCACGGTCGGGCGTTCGCTGCAGCTGCGCGCGGCCGCGCTCACGGCGATGCTGGCGCTCGGCTTCGACCTGTTGTTCTTCTTCGTCGATGAGCTGCCGGCGACGGTGCCGGTGGCGCTCGCGCTGATATTGACGATGCTCAGGCGCCGCTCGAGATCCTCCGGCGCGCAGCGATCTCCGCAGGCTCAGCCGGCGGTGGCGCCGCAGGCTCCGCGCCCGCCGTCTGCAGCCGCCCGGTGATCGCCCTGGCCGTGATCTCGACGGCATCCGGCGCGAGCACCTTGCGTTCGGAGGCAGCGCCCGCCTCCTCGATCTTCCGCACCTGCGGCATCACGCGGTGCTCGAAGGAGCCGATCGCCTCGTTGTAGGCGCCGACCGCCGAGTCGAGCTGGCGCCCGACCTTGGCGAACGGTTCGACGAACCGTCCCAGGCGGCTGTGCAGCTCGCGCGCGGACTCGGCGATCTCGCGTGCGGACTCGGCGATCAGCTCCTGGCGCCAGCCGTAGTGGACCGCCCACAGCAGGCCGATGAGCGTCGTCGGCGTGGCCATCAGCACCTGCTGCTGCACGCCGTACTCGATCAGCGCCGGGTCCTGTGCGAGCGCCGCCTGGTAGATGCCGTCGGAGGGCACGAACATCACGACGAACTCGGGGGTCGAGTCGAACTGCCGCTGGTAGCCCTTGGAGGCGAGTTTGGCGATGTGCTCGCGCGTCTGGCGCGCGTGGCGCGCGGTGTGCAGCTCGCGTTCGTCCTCCTCACCTGCCTCGAGCGCCGAGAGGTAGGCGTCGAGTGGGACCTTGGAGTCGACCACCACGAGCTTTCCGCCCGGCAGCCGCACGAGCATGTCCGGGCGCAAGGTCCCCTCGCCGGTCTGGATCGTGCTCTGCTCGACGAAGTCGCAGTGCGAGACCATCCCTGCCATCTCGACGACGTTTCGCAGCTGGATCTCTCCCCATGAGCCGCGTGTGCTCGGGCGCTTGAGCGCCGAGACCAGGTTGCCGGTCTCCTGGCGCAGCGTGCCGACGCCGTCGCCCAGCTGCCGGACCATCTGCGCGAGCTCGCCCTGGGCCTGCCTGCGCTCGCGCTCCAGGCGCCCGATCTCGCTCTCCATCCTGCCGAGCTTCTCCTGGACCGGCCCGACGAGGCCCTTGATCTGCTCGGTGCGCGTGGCCATCTCACCGGCGGCGCGCTCCTGCTCGGCGCGCCGGCTCTCGGTGACCCGCTGCGCCAGCGACTCGCCGGTCTGGGCGAGCACCTCCGCGGAGATCGAGCTCAGCTGCTCGCGCATCCGCTCGCGGCTGCGGCGCATCGAGATGGCGACGCCGACTCCCCCGAGCAGAACGCCGACGATCAGCAGCAGAGCATTCAGCGCAGACATGACTTACGACCCTTCTCCGGTTGGCTGGACGGGCCAATATCCCAGTGGCGTCGGACGTACCGCGCGATCATGTGCCGCTTGACATTTGCATAACGCGTGGGTATGTTCTCCTCCGCTCCCCCCGTCTGTCCGCTCGGGGAGCCACAGCTAGAGGGATAACTCAAACGGGGGCTGTGCCTGCGGGCCTGTCCCGCTTAGGAGGATGTGAGATGTCAGCCACGAACGGCTCGGCAGTTTCTTTCCGCTCGCGGAGAGGGTTGATCGGATTCTGCATGGTGCTCGCGCTGGCGCTGACCGCGCTGGTCTCGGTACCGGCAGGCGCAAGCGCGAAGAGCGCGGGCACGACGACGACCTATATCGCGCTCGGTGACTCGATCAGCTTCGGCTACAGCGAGGAAAAATTCAACAACAACTACCCGAACGAGTCGCCCTCGTACTTCGAAGGCGGCTTCACCAATGGCTTCGCCGCGGACCTCAACAAATCGACCGAGGTCGGTAACGGCGTCACGCTTGTGAACGACGCCTGCCCAGGAGAGACCTCAAACGGGCTGATCGGTGAAAACGAACTACTCGGCGGCAAAAAATCGACCGAACCGGCGGGGCACGACCCGCAGGGGCTTGGCGACTACCACCCGTGCGCTTACAACAACGTTGACGGCTTTCCGCTGCACAACTCGTTGAGCGTCGGCGGTCAGTCGATCTCGCAGCTTGAAGACGCGCTGAGCATCCTCAAAGAAGGACACCCCGCGCACCCGGTCGACGCGATCACGCTGAACATCGGCTCGAACGACGAGCTCGCGGCGATCAAGCAGTGCGAAGACGAAGTTGCCGAAGAATTCGGTAAAGAAGGCACGAGCAGATACGGCTCTTCGCCGACGCTTGCTGTGGAGATCTGCATCAAAGAAACCTCCGAAAAAGTGACCGCTCCGCACATCATCGAAAACATCGGCGACATCCTCGGCGTGCTCGACAGCACCTCGACGGGCGGCGGCCACTACACCGGCCCGATCATCATCGTCGGCTTCTACAACCCTGACGCTGAGGTGCTCCCGGGCAGCGACGCGTTGCAGGAGGGTGTCAACAAGGCCGTCGAAGAGGAGATCCTGCCTCACTTCCCGAACGCGACGCTCGCGAACCCGTTCCCCGTGTTCAACAAGGGTGCGGCGACCGAAACCTCGGCTGGGAAGGCTGCGACCGAGCAGAAGTCGATCTGCAAGTACACAGAAATGTGCAACACGAACGACCCGGGCGGAAGCAAAGACGACGGTGACATCCACCCGACTCCGACCGGCTACAAAGAGCTCGCAAAGCTGGTCAACGCGGCCTACGAGGCCAACCCGGCGAAGTAGCCCTGTGAAGTAGAAGCTACGTGCCCTGGGGGCGTCCGGCTATTTGGCCGGGCGCCCCCTTTGCGTCTCATAGTGACGCGCGGCCTCTTCGAGCACGCCGAGCATCGCCGGCGCCGCCGGCACCAGGCGCGCGCCCGCCGGCGTCGCGGCGATCACCTGCCGCACGGGAGGGGCAGGGGAGAGCGTGCGGATCGCGATGTCATCGCGTACCACCGACAGCGCGAGCTCGGGGATCAGCGCGACGCCCACGCCCGCCGCGACGAGCCCCTGGACCGTCTGGTAGTCGTCGCTCTCGAACGCGACGTTCGGCTCGAAGCCCGCCGCATGGCAGCTGCGCACGACGTGGCGCGCGCAGGGGCTCGAGCTGGAGGTCTGCACCCATGCTTGGGCGGCGAGGTCCGCCAGCCGCAGCCGGCTCTTGCCGGCGAGCGGATGCTCACGCGGCAGCGCCAGGTACATCGGGTCCTCGAGCAGCTCCGTGCGGGTGACGTCCTCACTGAGCAGCGCCTCGCCGTCGAACTCGAACAGCAGCGCCAGGTCGAGCTCGCCCGCGCGCAGGCGCCCGACGATCGCCTCGGGCTCGCCCTCGGCGAGCGTCAGCTCGATCTCCGGGTAGGCGGAGCTGAAGGTGGCGATCGCCAGCGGCATCAGCGTGGCGCCGGCGGTCGGGAAGGAGGCCACGCGCAGGCGCCCGCCGTGCAGCCCCGCGATCGCCGCCAGCGAGGCCTCGGCCGCGTCCAAGCGCGCGAGGATGCCGTCCGCGTGGCTGACGAGCGTCTGCCCGGCGGCCGTCAGGCTGACGCCGCGCGGGTGGCGCTCCAGCAGCGCCATGCCGGTTTCGGACTCGAGCGCGGCGATCTGCTGGGAGATCGCCGACTGCGTGTAGGCGAGCGCCTCGGCGGCGGCCGAGAACGAGCCGCGGTAGGCGACCTCCTTGAGGATCTTCAGCCGAACCACGTTAAGCATTAGCTATACTTATATCATTCATCAAAAGAATTATCGGTTCTGATGGCAGGTAAATGTCAAGATGGAATGAAATTGAGCCGAAAGATCCGAGAACCCAAACTCCCGGCCATCGCGCCGAACACACGAAGGAGATAGTCAAATGTCCACCAAGATCATCGTTTCCTATGACGGCACCGCCAACGAGGAGGACGCCATCACACTGGGCCGTCTGCTCGGTGCAGCCGGTGCTGAGGTGTCGCTCGCATACGTGCGCCACAACCCCGAGACCGACAGCGTCCGCGAGGAGATCGCGCAGGCCGAGGCCGAGAGCGTGCTCGACCAGGGCGTGGAGCTGCTCGGGACGCCCAACGCCAAGCGTCACGTCGTGACCGACCGCTCGACCCCGCAGGGTCTTGCCACGCTCGCTCAGCGCGAGGGCGCCGACGTGATCGTGTTCTGCTCGGACTCGCACACCGCCAAGGGCCACGTCGCCGTCGGCAACTCCGCCGAGCGCCTGCTCGAGGGTGGAAGCACCGCGATCGCGATCGCACCGGTTGATCTCGCCGAGCGCCTGCAGGGCTCGGGCATCCAGCGGATCGTTGCCGTCGGCGACGCCGATGGCGGCGCGCGCCAGACCGCAGAGGCGCTCGCACGCGCACTCGGCGCGACGGTCGAGCCGGTTGCAGGCGAGCACACCGACCTGCTCGTGATCGACTCGCGCGCCGACGCCCCGCAGGGCCGCGTCTCGCTGAGCTCGTCCGCCTCGCACCTGATCGAGACCGCGCGTTACCCGGTGCTCGTGGTGCCGCGCGGCGTGACGCTCGGCTTCGCCGCCGCCAGCGCGCCGGCTGTCGCGTAGTCAACGTCCTACGGCAGTACCGCGAGCGCGCGGCCTGGGCCTAGCGAATGGTCCGGCCGCGCGCTCGCGCATGCAGGTAGCGCGCGAGCGCCGTGGCGAAGTCCAGCGAGCCGCCGAGCAGATGGCCCAGCGGACCGGTCCACAGCCAGGACTCCGCACGCCGGTGCGCTGGGGGGCGAAGCTGAGGCCGCATGTGGCCGGCACGGTATCGTGGCGGTCGTGTCAGCCGCCCTCAAGACCACCGTCACCGAGCTCGGTGACTCCCGCGTACGCCTGCAGGTACAGGTGCCCCCCGGCGAGGTCGAGGGTCGTCTCGAGCGCCGGGCCCAGCAGCTCGGACGCGAGCTCAAGCTGCCGGGGTTCCGCCGCGGCAAGGTGCCCGCGCCGCTGGTGATCCAGCGCATCGGGCGCGAGGTGATCCTCGAGGAAGCGGTGCGCGACACGCTCTCCAGCTGGTACTCCGACGCGATCGAGAGCGCCGGGATCGTGCCGGTCGGCGATCCGCAGCTCGACCTCGGCGAGCTGCCGTCGCAGGGGCAGGCGCTGGAGTTCTCGATCGAGATCGGCGTGCTGCCGAAGGCCGAGCTCGGCGACTACAAGGGCCTCGAGGTGGGACGCCGCGAGCCCGAGGTGGCAGACGACCAGATCCAGCAGGAGATCGACGCGATGCGCGAGCGACTGGCGCGCCTGGAGACCGCCGAGCGCCCCGCCGCCGCTGGCGACTTCGTGGTGGTCGACTACGTCGGCTCGCTCGTCAGCGAGGACGCCGACGATGAGCAGAGCCTCGAGCCGTTCGCCGGCGGCGAGGGCCGCGATCAGCTCGTCGAGCTCGGCGCCGGCAACCTGATCCCAGGCTTCGAGGACGGACTGCTGGGAGCTGTGGCGGGGGAGACGCGCACCGTCCCGCTGACGTTCCCCGCCGACTACGGCAGCCAGGAGCTGGCCGGGCGCGACACCTCGTTCGAGATCACCGTCAAGGAGGTCAAGCTCAAGGAGCTCCCCGAGGTGGATGACGATTTCGCGGTCGACGCGGGCTTCGACGATCTCCAGGAGCTGCGCGAGGACATCCGCAAGCGCATGCTCGAGCTCGACGAGGAGCGCATCCAGGCCGAGTTCCGCCAGGCGGCGCTCGATGCGGCGGTCGCCGGCGCGAAGGTCGCGGTCACGCCTGAGCTCGTCAAAGCGCGCGCGCGGGAGATGTGGGAGCGGATGTTGCACTCGCTGTCGCACCGCGGCATCTCGCGCGAGGCCTATCTGCAGATCACGGGCCGCGAGGAGGCCGAGGTCCTCACCGAGATGGAGCCGGAAGCCGAGACCGCGCTGCGACGCGAGGCCGTGATCACAGCGGTTGTCGCTGCCGAGGGCATCGACCCGCCGGAGGCCGATCTGCTGGAGGCGCTTGCCCCGACCGCGGAGCGAGAAGGGCTCGAGCCGCAGAAGCTGCTCGAGCAGCTGCGCAGCGCCGGGCGCCTGGAGGAGGTGCGCGAGGATCTCGCCGCGCGCGCGGCGATCGATCTGATCGCGGACGCCGCTACGCCGATCCCGCTCGCGCAGGCGCAGGCGCGCGAGGAAATATGGACGCCCGCGAAGGCCGGCGAGGAAGCGAGCGCGGGCGGCGAGGAGCAAGTCGGCGCTCCTGCCCGATTGTGGACACCAGATCGCTAGCCTTCTAGAGGAATCTGGTAGGCGAGGCGAAACAAAGGCGAGGACTATGCGCCGGAAGCGAGGAATATGAGCCCACTTGTACCAATGGTCGTCGAGCAGACCTCGCGTGGCGAGCGTGCGTTCGACATCTACAGCCGGCTGCTCAACGAGCGGATCATCTTCCTCGGCACGCCCGTCGACGATCAGATCGCCAACCTGATCGTTGCGCAGCTGCTGCACCTGGAGTCCGAGGACCCTGAAAAGGACGTCTCGCTGTACATCAACTCGCCGGGTGGCTCCGTGTACGCCGGCCTCGCGATCTACGACACGATGCAGTTCATCAAGCCGAACGTGCAGACGATCTGCGTCGGCATCGCAATGTCGATGGGCGCGCTGCTGCTCGCCGGCGGCGCCGCCGGCAAGCGCATGGCGCTGCCCAACGCCAAGATCCTGATCCACCAGGTCTCATCGAGCTTCCAGGGTCAGGCCACCGACATCGAGATCCACGCCAAGGAGATCATCGACGTGCGCCGCCGGCTGGATGAGATCATCGCCAAGCACACGGGCAAAGAGCTCGAGCAGGTTCGCAGCGACACCGAGCGCGACTACTTCATGAGCTCCGAGGAGGCCAAGGAGTACGGGATCATTGACCGGGTCATCTCCGAGCATTAGCTCGGGGGACACGGGGAGCACCAACGCGATATGGCCAGACCGACAGACTCCAACGAGCAGCTCCTGTGCAGCTTCTGCGGCAAGTCCCAGCGGCAGGTCAAGAAGCTGATCGCCGGCCCCGGCGTCTACATCTGCGACGAGTGCATCGATCTCTG
>Ga0182024_10001334_pt1 | contig 63981 bp, 52 predicted proteins | sample P32metaG_FD_120480 | JGI IMG/M metagenome (GOLD analysis project Ga0182024, IMG submission 120480) | Permafrost microbial communities from Stordalen Mire, Sweden - P3-2 metaG (Illumina Assembly) | ecosystem: Environmental > Terrestrial > Soil > Wetlands > Permafrost | place: Sweden: Stordalen... | reverse complement strand
CGGCGTGGCATTGATCGAGTTGTTCGAGACGGTCGCCGGTCGCGCCGAGCCCGCGTTCGCCGAAATCACCAGTAGCAACGCGACGGTCTGCGAGCTGCCATCGCCAAATAGAAGTTTGATGGACGCGGGGTAGACGCCGGCGGTCATGCTCCCGAGCGTCGCCGTGATGGTGATGGAAGTCGTTTGCCCGGCGGGGATGGTCCCGATTGCGGGAGCGAAGGTGAACCAGGTCGGAGAGGTCGACGCGACGCCGTTGAAGGTGAGCGTCGTCGAAGTGAGATTCGAAATGGTGAAGGCTTGCGATTTCAGCGTGGCTCCGAGGGTTCCCAGAAATAGCAGACCGGTCGGCGTCACGGCAGGCGGCGCGGCGGTGCCCGGCGGAACGATGTGCAAAACGATCGCGATGGTGATGGGCGGATGCACGCCGTCGGTGGGCGTGAGAATCACCGCGCCGTAATAATCCTGCGTCGCGAGTCCCGCTGGATTCACCGTGATCGTCAAAGTGGTCGGAGTCGCACCGGGAACGCTGTTCCCGCTGGTCGGCGCGACGCTCAACCAGTTTCCGCCTTGATAAGTGTGAGTCGAAACGGTCCAGGGAATCGTGGCGGTGTTGCTGAGCACGGCGACGGTTTGCGTCGGCACCGAGGTGTTGCCCGCGGCGACGCGGAAGGTGAGTCCGGTTTGCGAGGTGATGAGGCCTTCGGTGGTGGGGGTGTACAGCTCGGCGGAGGAATACTCGATCCCGGCGATGGTGTTGAAGCCGCCGATCACCAGCACGCGTCCATCCGGCAACAACGTGCCGTTAGCCTCTGAACGGGGCACGGTCATGTTGCCCGCCGCCGTGAAGCGGCCTGAAGCGGGAGCGTACAGTTCCGATGAGGGTGTCGACGGGTACACGCTCGAGCCACCCCCGGGGAAAAGGATCCCTCCCGAGGCAAGGACTTGGCCATTCGAAAGCAATGTCGCATACGCGTAATACCTGATCCCGGCGACCGGTGTGCCGGTGAGAGCAAATGTCCCGTTCGCAGGATCGAATAGTTCGGCTGTCGGAGAAGCTGTAGCGTAGTCGCCGCCCGCCACTAGGACCTTGCCGCTGGGTAGCGCAACCGCGTAGCCGCCAAAGCGAGGCGTGTGCGTTGACCCAGTGGGAGTGAAATTCCCGGTTGAGGGGTCAAATATTTCGGCCGAATTGAAAATGGTCGACTGCGCTGGATTGGACGAGAGCTGATACCCATCCGCGACAAGCACGAGCCCGCTTGGAAGGAGCGTGGCCGTATGGGAAGATCGGTTCTGGGACATGGCTCCGGCGCTGGCGAACGTCCCCGTCGTGGGGTCATAAACTTCCGCGCCTGCGTTGGCACCGCCCGCTGCTCCTGGCGTCGCGTTCCCTCCGACAACCAGCACGCGTCCGTCGTCGAGCAGCGTCGCCGTATGGTAAGCGCCGTGTTGTTGGAGCGTCGGGAGCGGCGCGGAAAACAGGCCTGAGACGGGATCATAGATGTCCGCCGAAGTTCCTCCCACGACCAATACGCGCCCGTCCTGGAGCACTGTGGCAGTCGAGGTGAAAGAGGTGACAGAAGACGCGAAATTGGGAGCGTTGGCAGACGAAAACGCCCCCGTGGAGGGGTCGAAAACCGCGGCACGGAAGTCAACGACAAACACTTTGCCGCTTGGCAGCAAGGCCACTGCCTCGAGGGCGCTCTCGAAAGGCATGGACCCGGTCGGGCTCCAGGCCCCGTTCCCCGACGCCACTTGCGCGGGGCCGATCCGCCATGCGAACACATTGGCCAACTGGCCTGCCGGAATCTGTCCGTTGGGATAAGGCTGGCCGTTCGCCGCGTTCACGAATAATCCGGCGAAGGCGCTGAAGTTTCCAGTCAGCTCGGAAGCCGTCGGCACGTACACGTTGGGATAAAACTGTTGAGGAGCAAGCTGAACCTGCGCATCGCAAAATGTCTGGTTCGTAAACGCAGGGAGGGGAATGCTCGCGTTGATCAGGCTGAGCGCGCCGGGCGCGGGAACGCCAACTACAAGATGATCACCCGCCGAGTTCGCGGCGGTGACGTAGCTGATGGAAGAAAACGGAATGAAGCCAGATGGAAAGGTTACGCACGTGGATTGCGCGTGCGCTCGGGCGAGGATGAGCCCGGCAAAGAACGCGATGCGCGGTAGTCTCATTTCGTGGCCAAAACCTTGATAGGCTGCTCATGGTAGCACGGGTACGGGTGGTCCGTAGGGTTGAGCGAAGTAGTAGTGCGAAGTAGGAGGTTTGGAGTGCCGCTCCTTTTAGTCGCGGCTCGGAAGAGTCGCGGCTCGGAAAGTAGAATCGAGGATGATGACCGTCACAGAAGCAGTTATGTCCCGCCGTTCCGTGCGCGCGTTTCTGGAGACGCCGGTTCCGTTGCCGCTGATGGAAGAGATTCTCACCAAGGCGTCGCGGGCCGCTTCCGGAGGAAACCTGCAACCATGGCAGGTTTACGTGGTGTCCGGCGACCCGCTGCGCGCGTTCAAGGCGCGAATGGTGGAACGGCTGGCGGAATCGGCGGCAGGCGATCTGCCGGTCGAATACCACGTGTATCCGCAGCCGCTCAAGGCGCCGTATCGCGATTACCGGTTCAAGAATGGCGAGGACTACTACGCGCTCGCGGGCATCCCGCGCGAGGACAAAGCCGCGCGGGCACGGTTCTTCGCCAACAATTATTCGTTTTTTGGCGCGCCGATGGCGCTGTTTTGTTGCGTCGACCGGCAGATGGGATCGCCGCAGTGGTCGGATCTGGGGATGTTTTTGGCCACGGTTATGCTGCTGCTGCGCGAAGCCGGGTTGGACTCGTGCGCGCAGGAGTGCTGGTCCCGGTACCATCGGACGGTGCGCCAGTTTCTAAATACGCCGGAGGAGTGGATGCTGTTTTGCGGGATGGCGATCGGCTACGAGGATCGCCAGGCGAAAATTAATGGTATGGTGTCGGATCGTGCGCCGCTGGAGCAGTTCGCTCGGTTCATCGGCTGATTAGCGCCAAGCGAAAAGCCGGGCTAAGTCCTAACGGACGGGGTCCGGCGCGGATTCACCGATCCCCGCCCTTACGGATTCACCGATCCCCGCCCTTACGGATTTACGATCCCCCGCCCTAACGGATTCGCCGATCCCCACCCTGACGGGTGGGGCTTGAGCGGGTGTAAGATCTCGTCATGATGTTCGCGAAGCGTCTTCGCGAAGGAGTTCGCCGCGGAGAGATCACATGCAGCATCCGCATCTGGATGCGACCTCACGTCAAAGTGGGCGGACGGTACCGCATGGAAGAAGGCGAGATCGAGGTGGACTCGATCGAGCCGATTGGGTTTGTAGACATCACTCCGCAGTTGGCGCGAGAGTCGGGGTTCCTGGGCGTGATCGATTTGCTGAAGGTCGCGAAACACGGGAGGGGCGAGAACATCTACCTGGTCCGTTTCCACTACGTGAGTCCGGGCAAGAGGGGATCGAGTCGCCGGAAGCCGGTGCGGAAGAGCAGTTGATGGTCGCGCGGCGAGTCACTCCTCTGGCAGGCGACAAGATCGCCTGCCCCACGAAAAAAATGTCGAGATGAATCTCGACACAGCAGGCCTGGCGGCCCGCGCCACATTGGCAGGCGACAAGATCGCCTGCCCCACGTCTGGTTATCGGCCGCCGTGAAATCGTCCAAAGGTGCGAGCCAGCATGAGCGCCATGGAAAAAACTCCCAATCCCGCGGAGAGAACGTGACTCGTCGATCGAAGATCAAACGCTCCCACGCGCAAGACGAGCAGGTACCCGACCACGATATTGAACGCGCCCCAGAGCACGTTCACGGTGGATGAGGAAAGCCCTTCGCCGGGTGGTTTCGCAAATGGACTTTGGAACGGACGCCCCTCGATTCCGCTGACGAAGTGCGGAATCGCATTCGCAAGAAACGCGCCGCCAAAAAAGTAGGAGACGTAGTGAATCCATTCCGTGCTGAAATCCATGTTCGAAATTCTCCTTGTTCGGGCTTTCCAGCCGACTCGCTCAGCGAAGCGGCGGAGTGGTGGACGGCGGGCGGCGATGGTGCGTCGCCTGTTCGTAGGCGTAGGCGAGCTTCACGAGCATCGGCTCCGACCATGCGCGGCCGTAGATAGTCATGCCGGCAGGAAGCGTGCCGCCGCGGGTGAAACCCATGGGGACATTGATCGCCGGGAAACCGGTGGTCGGCGAATAGAACTGGCTGTTGTCACCGGCGGGAGTGTTGAGATCGCCGATCAGGCGCGGCGGATTGCTCCAGGTGGGATAGACGAAGGCGTCGAGGTGGAGGTGGTCCATGGTATTGACGACGGCGTCGCGGACCTTGTCGCGGTACGCCTGGTCGGCCTGACAGGCAGGCGTTTCGGGGCCGTTCTCCGGACCCTTCTCCGCGCCTTCAAGACGGCCCTGCACGGAGGGATGAAAACGCCCGGATCGTATGATCTCCGCGAGAGTCTTGACAGGAACGCGATCGCCGCGCGAGGCCAGGAAACGGTTGAGGTCGTACTTGAAGCCCATGCAGGGGCCGGTGTCGCGCGGGCGCTGGATGGAATTGAGTCCTTCGACGGCCGCGGGATCGACGATGGTGGCGCCGGCGCGACGCAAGTCCTCGACGGCGGACATGAATATGCGGACGATTTCGGGATCGGTGGAATTGCGTTCGTAGGCCGCACGAAGCACGCCGATGACGGCGCCGTGTAATCCGTCGCGGTTGAATGAGGCGGCGTAGTCCTGAGGAAAATGGGCAGTCGCGGCGCTGGTCACCGGATCATTCGGGTCGGCGCCGGCGACGACCTGGAATACTTTCGTCGCGTCTTCGACGGTGCGCGCGATGGGTCCAGCGATATCGGCGAGGAGACTCAGCGGGAAAACGCCCGCGCGGCTGGTGAGGCCCATGGTGGAGCGAATCCCCACCAGCGCCTGGTGAGAGGACGGACCGCGGATGGAGTTGCCGGTGTCGCTGCCCAATCCGACGAGGCCGAGACTGGCGGCGATGGCGGCTGCGGTCCCTCCGCTGGATCCGGCGGTTACGCGATCGAGCGCGTACGGATTTCGCGTGTAGCCGGGAAGAATGGAGCTCACCGTTTCATAAGGACTGAAGGCCCACTCGGCCATATTGGATTTCGCGAGGACGATGGCGCCGGCGTCCTTCACGCGTTTCACCAGGAAGGCGTCCTCGACCGGAAGGTAGCCCGCAAGCGCGAGCGCGCCGTTGGTGGTCTGCAATCCTTTGGTTTCGAAATTGTCCTTGACGATCATCGGCACGCAGTGCAACGGTCCGGTGGGGCCGGATTGCGCGAATTGGCGATCCAGTTCGGCAGCCTGCTTTTCGGCGTCGGGGTTGATGAGAACGATGGAGTTTATCGCGGGTCCGTTTTTGTCGTAGGCTGCGATGCGCTTGAGATACTGGCCGACCAAGGCGACGCAGGTGAGGCGGCCGGCGCGCATCGCGTCGTGAACATTGGCGATGGTGGCCTCTTCGACCTCGAAAGGCGGAGGCGCGGGGGTCTGAGGGAGAAGGGGCGCGGCCGCAAGTATCAGGCAGGCAATGGGGCGGATCACCTGATCATTTTATGCTGTTTGGACCGACTGAGCCGAACGGTCCGCGTTGTGGTCCGCGTTGTGATCCGCGTTGTGATCCGCGTTGTGATCCGCGTTGTAGAGCTGGAACATCATGCGCTATGCGCCGGCGTGAATTTTTTCTGGTGGCTTCGCTCAGACGACTTCACAAGGTGCATGCGTTCGATCAGACGCTCAAAGCGCGGGTGGGATTGTACGGAATGGAAGCGCGGATCGACATGAACACTAGGCAGCCAAGGGCAGTGATCGTCGCAGGCCTGTGGTCGCGATCGAAAACATCGCGGCCGACGATGTATTCGCTGATCTGGGCGGTGTCCGCGGCGAGGGTACGCTTCACTGTCAATTGCAGGAAGCGGCACAGCCGATCGGAGCGGACGAACATTTCGCTCGCCAGAATCTTCGCCGAGTGAGCGCGAATCTGCTGTACTGAGGGCTCAATTTCAATATCCCGCGCGGCCGGGTCGACTGAGTTGGCTGCCATGGCGAGGCTCGTCATAAGAGCGAAATCTCAGGGATGCGCCGATGCCTCGGCCGGAAAGCGCCTTGGAGTCGCTCAACTCTTGGGTTCAACCGAGGGCGGTGCGTCTCGCAGCCACGTTAAACAAGGCGTTCTTCTGGTATCTTCCTCCGAGTACCGGTAAGGGAATCGCGGCCGCCTGTTGTTCCCCCGCGTGTTCACGTAGGTGGCGTGACGGCGCGCGGTCTCGTTATACTGATGATCGGACCGACATCAGCGACTTCACGCCCAGGAGGGGTTTCGTGAATATGCGACTGCGATACCTGTTGGCCGGCTTGCTTGCACTCGCCGCGATCGCCTTGGTCGCCGGCAAGCGGCTGCTCTATCCCTCGGTGGCTCTTCGCGCCGCCACACTTTCGTCGCCGGCAGCGCAGTCCTATCTGATCATTCTGGGCGTTGGCGACGCAACACCGACCGTTTGGGATGGCTCCATCACGGCCACGGGAGCGGCCATTCTGAGCTTGCAGGGCTGGCGATTCAGCGCCACCGACGCGATTTCGGGAACCTCGAGTTGGACACTGTCCACCCGGGAGGCTCCGCCTCCGCCCACGGTGACCACCGGTCCGATGCAGGAAAACGGGATCATCGTCACCATCGCCGCGTCCACCAGCGCCGTCACTTTCAACGTTCAGACAGCGCAGGGAAACTTCAGCTTCGCTTCAACGGACGTTCCGTTTGGAACCACCAAATATCTGATGAAAGCGGCAGCGGGATTTTACAGCGTGCATATCTCCCAGACCGCCGCGCCGTTCCAGTTGACCACATCGAATGAGGAAGAGGATTTCCCGTCGATGGCTCAATCCGGCGACGACGTGTACCTCGCCTACACGGAATTCGTTCACGGGGACCGGTCCCAGGCCGTCGCCCTCAGCACGAAAACGACGATCACGGATTTTACGCCGTACTCGCGCCCGGTGGGCGGCGATCAGGTTTTGCTGCTGCACTACTCCAAGTCGCAACGCCTCTGGACGGGACCTTTCCCGGTGACCAATACCGGTGAAGACCTGATGCGCAATGCGGTGGCGATCGACAGTCAGGGGCGGGCGTGGATCTTCTATTCGGCAAACCGCTCCGGCAATTTCGATATTTACGCGCGCAACTCGGACGCCAGCGGGAACATGTCCGCCGAAATCCGCCTGACGACCAATGCCGGAACCGATCTGTTCCCCGTCGCCGCCACCGACGCCGCCGGCCGCGTTTGGGTGGCGTGGCAGGGATTCCGCAATAACAATCTGGAGGTGCTGGCCAGCGTTCAAAACGGCAACACGTTCTGGCCGGAGACCATTGTTTCCACCTCGCCGGCCAGCGACTGGGACCCGGCCATCGCCACATCCGCCGACGGCGAAGTCGCCGTTTCCTGGGATACCTATGACAAAGGCGATTACGACGTCTACGTGCGACGCCTTTCGTTCACCGACCACGTGAGCATGGACCCGCCGATCCCCATCGCCGCCACACTTAACTTCGAGGCGCGCAGTTCCATCGTCTTCGATCCCCAGAACCGCCTGTGGATCGCCTACGAAGTCTCGGGGCCCGACTGGGGTAAAGATTACGGTGCGTACGACACAACTGGCATCTCCCTTTATCACAACCATACGATCCAGGTGCGCTGTCTGGTGGGAAACGATCTTTACTCCACCACCAATGATGTTGCCTCGGCGCTGCCGGGCGGACCCAACACCCAACTGTTCCTTGCGTCGATTGCGGGTCCCTGGGGTCCTCAGCCCGACCCGAGTCTGGCCGTGAACCGGCAGCCCGGCGCCGACGTGGGATTTACCGCCAAGCTGGACGGGCCCAAGAACACTTACCCGCACCTGGCGACGGATTCCGATGGCACCGTGTACCTTCTGTTCCGTGAACCGGCGGGCGACGGACTCTCTACCAGCCAGGCGACGGGTTCCTCGGTCGGCTCCATCTGGGTCTCGGCGATGGTTTACTTCGATGGAAACCAGTGGAATGGTCCTGGTGTGCTGGCGGATACTGACACGGTCAGCGACGCTCGCCCGTCGATTCTGCCGCTGGGACCCGGGCACTTGCTGATGGCGCATACGATGGACCACCGGCTGACTCCGCTGCCGAACGGAACGCCCCAGATCGACGGCGTCAACGCGGATATTTACGCGCTGGATCTCTCCGTGACCAGGACGCAGCAATCGCCGCAGTTGACGAAACTGGCGCCGGTGACGCCCGCGACGCCGCCGCCTTCCGTCGCGGCCGAAGCAGGGTCGGTCGCGCTGGCCCAGAGTTACCATCCCACCGTCAATGGGCAGCCGTACCAGCTTGTGCGCGGGGATTTTCACCGGCACACCGAGCTTTCCTTTGACGGCGGGCGCGATGGTCCGCTGATCGATAGCTATCGTTACTTTATCGATGCGGCCGCGCTCAGTTGGGTGGGCTGCTGCGATCACGACGACGGCACCTCCCGCGAATACTCCTGGTGGATGCTTCAGAAGTTCACGGATGCGTATCTGCTCGGGTCCAAGTTCGTGCCGATGTTCTATTACGAGCGAAGCGTGAACTTTCCCGAAGGGCACCGCAACATCATGTTCGCCACGCGCGGCATTCGTCCGCTGCCGCGGCTTCCCTTATCCGCCGTCGCGTCGAATCCGCCGGGCCCGCCGGCGCCCGACACGCTCATGCTGTACTCGTATCTGCATTTCTACAACGGAATCTCCGCGCCGCACACCAGCGCCACCGATCAGGGAACGGACTGGCGCAACAACGATCCGGTGGTCGAGCCTTTTCTCGAAATCTATCAGGGCGCGCGCCAGGATTACGAAATGGCCGGCGCGCCCAGAGCCAACACCGCCGCCGATTCCATTTCCGGCTTCGAGCCCTCCGGTTACGTTTCAAACGCCCTGGGTCTGAACTACCAACTGGGATTCGAGGCATCCAGCGACCACGTCTCCACGCATATCTCCTTCACCAACATCTGGGCGACTTCGCCGACTCGCACCGCTATTATGGCGGCCCTGCACCAGCGCCATTTGTATGGCTCCACCGACGACATCGTCGCCGATTTTCGCAGCGGCACGCATTTCATGGGCGAATCCTTCACCACCAGCACCGCACCGGTGTTCACCGTGCGTCTCTTCGGCACCAACACCTTCGACAGCGTGGTGGTGGTCAAGAACGGCAATGTGGTTTATTCGACCAAAGGCGATCGGGCGATCTCCTTCACATGGCAGGACACGGCGGCGCAGAAGGGCCAGACCAGTTACTACTATGTGCGCGGTGTGGAGACGCCGCTGCCGGGACAGGTCACCGGGCAGATCGTGTGGGTGACTCCGATGTGGGTGACCATGCAATGAGACGAGCCCTGACGATTCTGGTCGCGGCGTCTCTTCAAGCTCTTTTCGCACAAACGACGACGTTTCATCCTCTGCACGTTTCGCCCGAAGGCGATATTCTCAATGACTCCGGTAAGTCAATTTTGCTCCTGGGACTCAATCGGAGCGGCACCGGATCGGGCAATGCCGATGGCACCGCGACGGACGCTGATTACGCCGCTCAAAACCAGCTACTTTCGATGAACCTGGTGCGGATCTTCGTCAACGCAACCTGGTGGACCAACAACGTGCAGGTGCCCATCGGCAATGTGTCCTATCAAACCTATATCGACACGCTGATTCAGCGAGCCAAGAAGTACGGCAACTATGTGCTGATTCTGAAAGCCGGCCAGTTCCCCGATCCTCCGTGCGGCGCCAACGCAGTGAACTGTCCGGCGGCGAATCAGGGTGACCTGAATTGTGCGGCGACTCCCTCGCTCTGCCCGGCACAAAGCACCACCGGCCAATACATTGATGGAGCGCTCGCGTTTTGGGACGCCTTTGCGCAGAAGTACGCGGCCGATCCGGCGGTTCTCTACGACACCTGGGAGAACATGAGCGGCCTGGATCCGGGAACCTGGAGCGATAACGAAAACCAGTTGATCGCCACCATCCGGACGTACAATCCGCAGGCGCTCATCTTCGTCGAGGATACCGGTACGGCGTTCGAATCCATCACCTCGGGCGCCGTGGCGGATCTGGCTTGGTCAAACATCGTGTGGAATTTCCATCTTTATAATGCGTCGACCACGACGTGCACCGAGCCGGCATCGCCGCGTTACGCGAACTGGTCTCAAAATTTCGATGCGCTGGTGAGTTATGCGCAGCAGAACGGCCACGGCGTCGCCATCAGTGAATGGGGCGGGTGCAACGATAGCGAACCGTACAACACCAACATCACGTCGTATGCAAAAATTCACTCCATCGCGCTGGTGTATTTCGACAACACCAATCTGATTACGCTCACCGGCGCCAACTATCAATTGACAGCCACGGGTTCGAAAGTCGCGCAGGCTTACACGGCCATCGCGGCGGGTGGATCCGCGCCCGCGCCGGTGATCACTCTGGTTGCGAACGCCGAGGGCGAAACTCCACTGATCGCGCCGAATACCTGGGTGGAGATCAAAGGATCGAACCTTGCTCCGGCCGGCGATTCGAGTCCGGCGTGCGCTCCAGGAAGATGCTGGCTCGGCTCGGATTTCTTCGGGAATCAGATGCCGGCTGAGTTGGATGGCGTCAGCGCGACCGTCAACGGCAAGAGCGCGTATGTGTATTACATCAGCCCCACGCAGGTGAACATTCTGACTCCGCCCGATGCCATGCTGGGCCCGGTGCAGGTGCAACTGACCAACGCGGGTGTCTCTAGCGCTCCGGCAATGGTCCAGGCGCAGGCGCTCTCGCTATCTTTTTTTGTGTTCAATGGCGGGCCGTATATCGCAGCGACTCACGTCGGGGGGAGCCTTCTCGGACCCACCAGTTTGTATCCCGGTCTGACCACGCCCGCAAAGCCCGGCGAGACGGTGGTGCTGTACGCGAATGGCTTCGGACCGACATCGACGCCGGTGGTCAGCGGATCGGTGGTACAGTCGGGGACCTTGTCGCCGCTGCCGGTGATTAAGATTGGCGGCGTGACTGCCATCGTGAGTTTCGCCGGACTGACCGCAGTGGGTGAATTTCAGTTCAACGTAATCGTGCCGGCAACGCTCGCCAATGGCGACCAGCCCATCGCGGCAACTTACGGTGGTTCAACCACACAGGCGGGCACGCTGATCACGGTCCACAATTGAAGCCGGCTGCGCGATGCAGCTCACCCAAGCGGAGCGTTTCTACGGGTTCCCCGCCGACGATATCGCCGTTGCCGTGCCCGATGGCGATCGCTCAAACTTCTTGAACCAGCTCATCATGTAAAGCTGCGTGCGGATGAAATTCGAAGGTTTCGATCCCGTGCCGTGATATTCGCCCTCGAACTGCAATAGCGTTACCGGCACGCCGTGCATCTTCAGCGCCGAATAATATTCCTCGGTCTGCGGCATGGGCGTCCGCCGATCCAGCACTCCCGTCATCAGCAGGGTCGGTGTCGTCACCTTGCCCACCTGCATAAGCGAGGAGTGCGACAGCCAGTCACTCGGATCTTCCCAAAACGGCTTCTTGAAGAAGCTGTAGGTGAACAAGGGGACATCCGTGTGGCCGGCCATGCTGAGCCAGTCGATCACGGGGCAGCGGACGGCCGCCGCGGCGAACCGATCCGTGTGCCCGATCACCCAACTCGAAAGCACTCCGCCGCCGCTGCATCCGGAGACATACATGTGCGAAGTATTCACGAACCCCTTCGCAATCGCCGCGTCCACGCCCGACATCAGATCGTCGTAATCCGGGCCCGGATAATTATGATCGATGCCGTCCGAGAACTCGTGCCCGAATCCCGTGCTCCCGCGCGGATTCGCGTACAGCACTATAAAGTCGTTGGCGGCGAAGTTCTGCCACATGTAATTGAAACCCGCGTTGTAATTTCCGTACGGGCCGCCGTGGATTTCCAGAATCAGCGGATACTTCTTCGACGGATCGAAATCCGGCGGCTTGATCATCCATCCCTGCACTTTTGTGTTGCCGCTGGAAGTCCACGTCAGTTCCTCGGTCTTCCCCAGCTTCTTGCCGACCAGCATCGCGCCGTTCACGTTGGTCAGCTTGGTTATCTCCCCGGGCCGGCGCAGATTGAAACGGACCACCTCGGCCGGATGATCGGGATCGGTAACGGTGCCGACCGCCATCATATCCTTCGACGCCGAATCCAACGTCAGCACGTGCGTCCCTGTGGTGACGGCCCGCACGCCTCCACTGACGGAAGCGAACTGAATATTGCGGGAACCCCGGTCATCGGCGTCGAAATATACTCCGGAGCCGTCGCCGGCCCAGCGCAGGCTGATGGGATCGCGGTCGAAGTCGGCACTGATCTTGCGCATCTCACCGCCCGCGAACGGAACCACGTAGAGATCGGCGACGGAGTGAGTTTTGTTCGACATCGCATAGCCCGTGAATGCGACCGTGCGTCCGTCTGGAGAGATCGCCGGACGCCCCCAGGTGCCGGCCTTCCCCACCAGTTCCCGCACGGCTCCGGATTCAACGTCCACCACCAAAAGTTGGGACCGCTCATATTCCATGTCCGCTGCGGCATCGCGATTGGCCTCGAAAACGATGGCTTTGCCGTCCGGCGTCCAGTCCATCGGCACGGCGGAGCGCAGCTCGCCTGCTCCAGCGCTCCATTTTCCGCTGGTCAATTGGCGAAGCGCGCCGCCATCGGCCGCGACCACGAACAGATGCGTGTAGCCGTCCTCGAGAAATCCAACTTGATCCTGCCGGTAGTGCAGCGTTTCGATGATGCGCGGCGCCGGCGTCCACTTCGCCCCCTTCGGTTCAGGAGGCATGCTGATTTGCCACTTGTTTTTCTCCGGCACAAACATCGAAAACGCGATCCAGTTGCCATCCGGCGACCAGCGGGCATCCGCAACTTTCTCGAGTGCGTGGGTCACCTGCGTTGCCGGACCTTCGGCGTCCATCCAACGGACGAAGATCTGCGTGCCTCGCGGCTCGCCATCGGCCAGATACAGCACGCGCTTCCCGTCGGGAGACCACCGCGCATTGCCCCCTTTGGCGAGAAAACGGTGCTGCGATCCATCGGCGTTCACGATCCACAGCGAGGAATCCCATTTGTCTTCGAGGCGATTCGCCTGCTGGCGCGTGTAAACGACGCGCGCCCCATCCGGCGAAATTTGCGCCGCGCTGATCCGCTCCAGATCGAAGTAATGATCCGTGGTCAGGCGCGTCGCCGACGGCGTTTCCTGCGCCGCCGCCACCCCGCTGGTCATCGCCAAAAGAGCGGCCAAAAGCACCGCGAAAACGGCAGGTCGTAGATTCCGCATTTCGCACCTCCAGAAGTGTGTTGCAGCTCAAAGTATATCTAAGACTCCGTATATTTGAGTCGACGTCCCGTACCTGCTTGCCGAAATCCAGGAGTGGGCCGTTGTGAGAGGGAGTGAATTCCGGAGAAACGATGCCGCAAGCGTGGGGTAATTTACTATGGATGATATGCCAGCTAAGCTGCTAAACGATCACGACTGCGGGACCATCTCGCGCCGCACGGTGCTGCAGAGTTTGGGAGCCTCGGCCATATTCGCTGATTCCGCATTCGGCCAGGGCCGGTGTCGCGATGGCTACGGGACACAGTCATGTCCCTTGAGCGCGGAAGTCGCGACGGCTCCCATCAAACCGGTGTTCGCGTCCACTGTATGGAAAACCGTGGGGCTGGACCACATCACCTTTCGGATGCCGGACTATCGGAAGGAGGCGGCGTTCTACATCGCGCTGATGGGATGGAAGCTTCGAAGCGATGACGGCGAGCAGGCCGTGTTGGATATCGGCGACTGGGGTTCGGCCATTTTTAAGCAAGCGCCCGAGCAGCGGTCGGCAGTGGTGGAAAACTTCTGTTTCGTCATCGAGCCGTGGAACGCCAGGACTGTGGAGGCGGAACTCCGCAAACGCGGCGTGACCCCGGTGAGTGAAAACGACGGCAAGGGGTTCGAGAGCTTCCATGTAAAAGATCCGGATGGATGGGATCTTCAGATCGCCAACGGCAACGGGCTCGCGAAGGCGCGCAGGACACCGGCGGCTGCGAAGTTATCCACGCCTGCCCCGTTCGAATCCACCGGATGGAAGACCGTGTGGCTGGACCATTTCTCCTTCAACGCGGCCAACTTCAAGGAAAGCGCGTCCTTCTACGCCAATCTTTTGGGCTGGAAAGAGACCTACGACGAAGGCAGCCAGCACGAACTCATGATCGGTGAGGTCGGCGACATCATTATCCGAGGAGGCAATCCGAACGACCCCAGCTTTGGAAACTTTGGACGAGGCGGCGCGCGAGCCGGCCGCCAGCGGATCGACCATATCTCGTTCGGGATCTCGCCCTGGGATACGGACGGAGTGAAAGCGGAGCTCGAGAAACGCGGGCTCACGGCGCGGGTCGACACCTCCACTGTTGACGACATTCACGTCGCGGCGTTCAAGAGCTACCACACCACCACACCCAACGGCTACAACTTGCAGATCAGCTATGTCACGCACGATAACCGGTTGGCGCTGGCGAATGCAGTGAGACCGAAGCCTCCCGCCGGCCGTTAAGCGCGCGCGAGTAGCGTTACTTGCCCGATGGCACGCGGCGGCGCACTTCATCGAAGAAGTTCAGCAGGAAGGTTGCGTGCAACGTGCCGACGGTTTCTTCTACAGCCGGCCTCGGGAACATCACCACGCGGTTCCCGCCGGGCGCTACGTCAAAACTCTGTTGGACGCTGATTCTGCGAATTGGCGTGGGCGACCATACCCGCGGAATTCCGGCGCTGAATGCACCGCCTTGCGTGCTATAGCTGACGGCCATGATGCGGTCGTCGCGGCCCAGGAACAGCAATTCGTGCGTCGCCGCCGACCAGGCAGGGAACTTTCCGCCGGATCTCGATACTTTCCACTTGCCGCCCGGCCGTGGAAACGGCCGCACAAAGACTTGCTCCTCGCCCTCTTCGTTGGAGGCATAGGCGAGGAACTTTCCGTCGGGCGAAAACGCCGGATCGACCTCCACTATTTGCGGCTCGGCCAGAAAAGGCTCGGACTTGCCGGGCTTAGGATGCTCAGGATCGCTCAGGTCGACCGGCATCGTCCAGATGTCCGGCAATCCCCCGGCGGTCGGGGAGAAAGCAAAGCGTGTATTCCCTCCCGCGACGGGAGCGAAGGAGCCCGGCCGCGCATTGATCTTGTTGGCCTTATCCAGCAGCGGCTGGCGTTCGCCGGAGCCGTCGGCGCGAATCCACCACAGCGCGGTACCGTCGCTGTACACAAGATGCTTCGAATCCGGCGCCCAAGCCAATTCGTTGTTCACCGAACCCAGGAACGTAACTTGAGTCGGCGTGCCGCGGTCCGCGTCATACACCCACACGTCGAAGCCCTTCGTGCCCGACGCGATGTATGCCAGCCGCTTGCCATCCGGGGAGAGCCGAGGAGCGCCATAGACGCCCGGTTGCGCCACCAGCGGCGTGATTTTGCCGGCGGTGTCGAGCCATGATATCGGGTAGGAAACGTGCTGGATGCGGCCGCTCAGATAGACCAACGTGCCGGTATCGGAAAGCGCGAACTGGCCGCCGCCCCCGACTGCACTCGAACTGGCGGCAACATCATCCAAAAGCGGGGCGGGTGTGCCGAGCAGCTCCAGCCGTTGTGGATCGAAGCCGACGCCGAACAGCGTGCCCTCATGCATGTAGATCAAGTGCCCGGTTTCGCGGGACGTAGGCAGGTAACGCGGCCAGTATCCGCCGCGGAGCACCGTTTTCTTCGCGCCGGTTGCGAACTGCAACGCGTCGATATCGAGATCTTCCAGGTTGATTGTCGCGCGAGGGTCGGCGCTATTGAAAAGAACCGCTCTCGCTCCCGGCAGAACTTGCGGAAACACCTGCACGCCGGCGGCGTCCTTAAGCTGATGCGCGACGCCACCTGCGCCGGGCACGCGGTACAAGCCGTTGAGGGTGCCAAGGATGATGTTATTGTCCTCACCCCAACTGCCGCCGCCGACAGCGCCGGCGGGCAATGCGCTAAGCGTGATTGGGGCGCCGCCCTGGGCCGCTACTTTCATGACCTTTCCGCTAGCACTCACCCCGATCCATTCGCCGTCAGGTGAAAAGAACGGCTCCGGGTCGTTGCCCTCGGTTCCATTCAGGACGGTGAGGCCCGGCTGGTCCAGACGGCGCGTGTACAACTGCGCCAAGCCGCCCGAAGCTCGCCCCGCAAATACGATGCGAGTGCCGTCGGGAGAAAGAATCACCGAGATGCGCGGGGCTCGCACGGCCTCCGGACCGAGGTCCACGCTCAGGCGCATCAGGGGCCTCGGCTCGGCGGGCCGGGTGGCGCGCCAGGTAATCCATGACACACCCGCCAGCGCAATCGTCATCGCTGCGGCTACAGCAGGCCATCGCCAGTGGCCCGGCGCCATGCGCTGCGATGGCAGAGCAGGGCTCTGTCCCATGTCCGGCACTTCGAGCAGATACGCGGCTTCCCCAATATCACGCAGGCGCTTCCTGGGATCCTTCTCCAGGCATCGCGCGAGCAGCTTTCGCGCCTGCGGCGGGGCTTTACTGAGGTCTGGAGTTTTGGTGAGGACTTGGGCCAACGTGTCGGCGACGTCTTCGCCCTTGAACAGGCGCTCCCCCGTGAGCAGTTCGTAGAACACGGCACCGAACGCCCAGATGTCGGCGCGCTTGTCCACGGTTTTGCCTTTGGCCTGTTCCGGGGGCATGTACGCCGCGGTGCCGAGAATCACTCCGATCTCGGTGGCTCCGATGGTCAGCGTCGGCGAGTTTTCGGGACCGCCATGCGATGAAGGCCGCGCGTCCGGGCTATTAGTGAACGCTTTCGCCAAACCGAAATCGAGCAGCTTGACCACTCCTTCAGAAGTGATCATGATGTTGGCCGGCTTCAGGTCGCGATGCATGATGCCCTTGTCGTGCGCATATTCGAGCGCCGCGGCAATCTGCGATGCGATTTTCCAGGCTTCGTCGAACGGAAGCGGACCTTTAGGTGCGCTGCCTTCCACCAGCTCCATCACCAGCGCACGGTCTTCTACGCCGTAGATATGCGCGATGTTCGGATGGTTGAGGGAGGCGAGCACTTCGGCCTCGCGCTGGAAGCGTGCCATGCGCTCGGCGTCGCGCGCGAAAGCCTCGGGTAGAACCTTGACTGCCACATCGCGCTTCAGCTTGGAATCGCGCGCGCGGTAGACCTCACCCATGCCACCGGCGCCGATGGGTGCGAGGATTTCGAAGTGACCGAATTTGTCACCCACGGGAAGCGGCATATGAGGTGATCCTGCTAAGTCTATCCGATCGGAAGGCGGATTGCCTGGATCACGGCCCGGGGAGCCGAATGCAGCTCTCAAACCAACAACATACGCTTTGGAAGGAGTTGATAACGATAACGCCAGGTTTGGCTCCGCCTCCTATTGACTGGGGTTGCCTGCGGATCGGAACCCCGAGGCCCCACTAAGTAACCTCAGCATGGTACTAGGGTGTCGAGCGTACTATTTCCGCGCGAGGAAGTGCCGATAGACCAACCCAGGGAGGGCATATGCAATCAGCATCAGCGCATGCCGCGATCGGGATCAGAGAATCGATTGAGGAGAACTCCGAACTTACGGTGATCCTGGATTCCAGCGGCAATCCTTCCTCTCGTTTGCCGGCCCGGTTTCTGACGCGCCACGAGGATGGTATCCGGATTCAACTCGGCGCGGCGCTGGGACAGAATATGCTTATCAGTGTCGCCGGGGAAGTGGAGACGGACTTTGGCCGGTCGCCGCTACTGGGCCATTACCGCGTCCGATCCTGCATCATCACGGGAATCGGGAAATATCGCGCCGACCTGACGCCCGAAGCCGCTTCCACGGAGAGCTCCGAGGCGCCCGCTCCGAAGAAAGACGAGGACCTGGATTACTACGAGGTGCTACAGGTAAGCCGCAACGCCGATGCGGACACCATTCGCCGCGTGTATCACGCGCTGGCGCAGCGCTACCATCCGGACAATAAAGAGACCGGCAACGAACATCGCTTTCGCCAGCTCATGACGGCCAACAAGGTGTTGAGCGATCCCGAGAGGCGCGCCGCCTACGACGTGCAACTTGCGCTGGAGGACAAGACGCGTTTCCGGATCTTCAATTCCGAGCAAAGCGCCGAAGGAGTCCACGCGGAAATCCGTAAGCGCCGGGGTATTTTGCGGCTGCTGTACATCAAACGGCTCAGGGATCCGCAGGATGCGAGCATGCGCGGGCGGGAGTTTACGGAGATGCTGGGCGTCCCCACCGAGCACCTGGACTTCGCTTTGTGGTTCCTGCGCGAGCAGCGATGCGTCAGCCGCTCGGACAATAACAAGTATGAGATCACCTGTTCCGGCGTGGAAGTGTTTGAGGCCGAGCAGGTGAATTTTTCGAAGAAGCAACTGGTCGCGCTGCCGGCGCCCGCCTAGTGTAGTGCGTCCCACGGATTGAGCAGCATGTGGGGCGGACGCCCTCGTCCGCGCCGGACCCCTGGTCCGGCTCTTCGGCTTGCAACTAAAAGGCCGACGAGGGCGTCGGCCGCGGACCAGGGGGTCCGCCCCACCTCTTACTAAGGCGAAGACCTGAGTTGTCTCTTGAACCTTCCTGCGCTTCGCTCGCTCCATAATCCTTATGTAAGGCGAGGCCGATCTAGGTCTTAGGATGTGGATCAGGTTAGTGTGTAGCGTCCTCGCCGGGGTTTCGCTGCTAGCAGGCGCGGATATCCGTGGAGTCATCACCATAGAGCGGAAGCTGACGCGGCACAATGTCACTGCGTCCGCGGGAGTGTACCAGCGCGGCGTGGCCGTCGAGCTGGGATCGGACGGCGTAGGCGATCCGCTCGCCTTTGAGCGTTCTCACGTGGCGGTTTACCTGGAGGGAGTCCCAAATTCCAGCGTTTCCGGCGCCGTCAAGGCGTCCATTGAGCAGCGAGACCGGCGGTTTGTTCCGGATATGGTGGTCGTCCCAGCGGGGTCCGATGTGTCCTTCCCGAATTTTGACCCGATTTTCCATAACGTGTTCTCACTTTCCAAGGCGAAGAGCTTCGACTTAGGCAATTATCCAAAGGGACAGACCCGTACGGTCACGTTTGCTGCGTCCGGCATGGTTGCCGTGTATTGTCACTTGCATTCGAATATGGCGGCCACAATCGTGGTGACTCCGAATCGATGGGCAACCCGCGCCGACGGGAACGGGGCTTTTTCGCTCAGAGACGTTCCGCCTGGAACCTATAAGGTGGTCGCGTGGCATAAAACCGCGGGGACATTCCGTAAGACGGTAACCATTGGCGAGCAGAGCGATGCCGAGGTAGACTTCACGCTGCCTTACGTCGTGGCCGCGGATGTCAAGCCCGGCGACGTCAAGTCCGGCGACGTCAAGCCCTCGGGCCAAAGGTGAACATGCGGTTCGCCACACGCACCTTCCTCAGTTCGTTCTTCCCGTTCGCCGTATTACTTGCGGTCAGTTTCTGGGCGGTCAGATTCTCGGTGATCGCAGCCGTACAGGATGGCTTGCGCGCCTCGGTACGAGATAACGAGGTTGCGCTAGCCCGCGAACAGGCGCGCAACGAAGCCCGGGGGCGAAGGTTATTGCAAGGCGTCGCCGATAACCCGACCCTGAAAGCGGGTCTACAGTTGCTGGCCACGGAACGCAGCGCAAGGGACCAGGCCCGCAACACAGTGCAGGATCAGCTCAGCGAAATCTGCGATTCACTAAGCTTCGACTTCATCATGGTTTCAGGAGCGCAAGGGCAGCCGCTGGTAGCGGTTGTGCGGGAGGCCGGAGGGTTCGCTCCTGTGAACCTTATGAGTCTGCAGCCTCCGCAGCAGGGTTTTTTTTCGGCGGATGACCGGCTCTACGAAGTCACCTCGGCCCCTATTTCTGAGGCCGACGCGCAGGTTGCGACACTCACGGTGGGAGGGCGGTTCGATGTCTCCCGGTTTGGAGTGCCGGCAGTGCTGGTGCACGGAGGCGTGGTGGTCGCGGCCCAGATGCGAGACCTGGCGCCCGCACAAATCGAGAAAGCGCTGGCGGCGTGTGCACCCGCGGCCGATTGCGAACTGAAAATTCAAGATCAGGCATACCTTTCGATTCCACTCGGAATGACGCCCGGGGCCGGCGACGACAATTATGTGCTACGCAGTCTCCAAAACGTGGACGCTGCCAGCGCGCCCGTGCGGGCGGTGTTGCGGAAGTTGTTCTTGGTGGCCGGGCTTATGGCCCTCGCCGCGACGCTCGGGATTAGCACGCTTTCTTCGCGGTCGATTGCCCGGCCTCTGGCGGGCGTGGCGGCCCACTTGCGTCGAATCGGCGTCACGGGAGAACTGCCCGAATTTCCCGACAGCGCGGGTGGCGTCCAGGAGATCCAGGATCTTACGCAAGGCTTTAACCACGCAGCGAAAGCCGTTCGGGAAAGCCGCGAGCGCCTGACGCGAGCCTATGTGCAATTCGTCGGATCTCTCGCTCAGGCGCTGGATGCGCGCGACGCCTACACCGCGGGTCACAGCCGGCGAGTTAGTGAATATTCCTGCGCTGTCGCCAAAGCCATGCATCTTTCGGAGCAGGATCGGGAGATCATCCGGGTGGGAGCGCTGCTCCACGACCTCGGCAAGATCGGCATCTCCGACCTGGTTCTTCAGAAGCCCGGACGCCTGACCCCGGAAGAGAACGAGTTGATCCGCCAACATCCCGTCATCGGGAGACGGATTCTCGAAAACGTTCAGGGCCTGGAAGCGTACCTGGGCATCGTGGAATTGCACCATGAAAACTGGGACGGCACAGGTTATCCACGTGGGTTGCGCGGTGAGCAGACGCCGCTCCACGCTCGCATCGTGAAGGTCGCTGATGCCTACGATGCGATGACCTCGGACCGTCCGTACCAACGTGGCAAGAGCCACGCTGAGGCGCTCGCAGTTCTCAAGAGCGTCTCCGGTTCCCAAATGGATTCGTCTGTAGTAGAGGCATTCGCTCTGCTCGGCGATCAACGGAAGCGGCGGGCGCTCGATGGAACCGAGTCCCTGCGCAGCCTCTCGCAAGCGCTGAACATTGAACACGACCGATCCCAGGACGACAGGCCCCAACACGACGAATCCGAACGCAACAGGTCCGAATACGACGGATCATCGATTCCAGTAGCGCCGCTGGAATGGGGAGCAGCGCCAGAAGAAGCTGAACCGGCCCAGGCACAAAGGGGGGAGATGCCATGAGAGCTTCGTCATTGTTCCCGTGGGCGGCTGGGCTGTTCGCGGCGCTTTTTCCTGCAACGTTGGTGCGCGCCCAGGAGGCGGATTCCGGATTTGAACTCAGAACCACCATAAGCGCATCCTCATCATATTCGGAAGAACTCACGCAGCCTCCACGCGATGGGTCCCCATTTACCGGCGGTTTCAACGTGCTGCTCTATCCCACGTGGAAGCTGACTTCGCATTGGACCATTTTCGGAGCACTCCAGGTGATCTCGCGCCCTTATTACGAGGAGGACTTCGGTACGCAGGGCTACGGCGTTAAAGGCGACCTGCTACAGCTGAGTCTAGGTTATTCACGCTTCTGGGGCGACAATCGGTCACTGGTGGTGCGTGTGGGGCAACTGTCCTCCGCTTTCGGCTCATTCCTCCAGCGGTATGACCCAATGGAGAATTCGGTGATCGGAATTCCATCCGCATACGGCTACTATTACGATCCGGTGACCATCCAAGGGTTGGTGGGCGCCGAGGTGGATGCGACGGCGGGAAAACTGGACGTGAGAGCACAGTTTACGAACTCCTCTCCCGCCAATCGGAGGAGCATCTTCGATCACGATCAATACGGTGACTGGGCAGGCGGCGCCGGTTACACCATTCGTCAGGGTTTGCGAGTCGGTGCTTCGGCGTACTACGGTCCGTATCTCGACCGGCAGTATCCCTTCTTCCCTCCCGGCGAGCTGCCTCCTCGTGATCTGCCGGCGAGCGCGGTTGGGATGGATGTCGAATGGGGTTGGGGCCACTGGAACGCCTGGGGGGAAGTGCAGCGCTTCCAGATGGATTATCACGTAATTCCGACGCTCATCCAACACATGGGATATGCCGAGGTCCGGCGGACCTTGAGCCCCCGCTGGTACGCGGCGTGCCGCATCGGATACGTGCGCGCAAATGAGTTTTCCGGATCGCAAACATACGAATTCGCCGCCGGTTTCCGGCCGAACGCACACCAGTTGATCAAGTTTGGCTACACGATTCAGCAGGGCGCCGAGTACCCGGGAACGCTGGGTAACGTCGCCGCGATCGAGTTGGTGACTTCGATCCGTCCGATCTCTCTAGCCAGAGATTGACCGCCGATTACAGCGCCGCGACCCTTCTCAATTGATTCGCTTGAGCGTGAGGGGATCTCGTTCTCCTCCAAAGTACCTCTCTAGCACTTGATTGAAAATTTGATCGCCGGATGCGACAGCCCCAAACAGCGTCATGGAAGACCGGAACTTCAGGTCATCCGGATAGCCAAGAATCTGACTGATTGAGCGATCCTCCACAAGGTTCACAAGCTGCGTGCATTCCCGCAGTCGCGTCCCAAGAACCGGGTGATTCAGATAGGCCTCGGCTTCATCGCGCGAGGCGATTCCGAATGCGGTCGCCATCTGGCTGTGCCCCAACCCTCGAAGCTGCGGGAATATGAACCACATCCAGTGCCCCTGCTTGTGCCCGTCCCGCAATTCCGCGCATACCTCCTCATACATCGGATTCTGCGCATTCACGAAACGCTGGAGATCGAACGGATCATTCACCATCGACATTCTAACGTCGATTCGCCGCGGGCCGGACGGTCTATTCGGATTCCCGCGCGATCGATTTTCCCAAGGCTTCTCGATTTTCCTCGGCGGAAGAGAATTCCGTTTCCCTGCGATTGTGCGCATGCAACGCCAGAAGGTTTTCGGTCACACTGCCCGTTCGCATTTGCTTGCGGCCCTCCGCAATCGCCAGAAGAAGTTTCCCCGTATCGGCATCGTCCGGATAGAGTGCCCAACCGATCTCGAACCGGATGGCTCCGTGCTCCGTCAGCTGCGGAAAGCTTCTCAACGCCGCCGTATGCAGTTTTTCAATCTTATAGCCCAGAGTCTCTCGCTTCATTCCCGGTAGAATCATGGCAAATGTGTCGTTTCCCACGCGGGCCACGTGATCGTACTCACGGCAACCGTTTCTAAGCAACCGCGCGGCCTCGCGCAGCCACGGGTCGATATCCGGATTCGACGTTTCCGGCTGGGGCGAACTGAGGCCGGCGAACTGCGCGATCACCACGGCGAGGGATTGGTCTTGCCTTTTCGCCCGGATCAACTCGAGCTCCAGCGTTTGCGTCATGGTGCGCAAGGTCGGCAGGCCCGTGATCACATCCATGTTCGCGCGTTCCTCCAGCTCCCTCACCTTGAGCGCGTTCTCAATCGCCGTGCCGATCCGGGGCGCGACGCTCGTCAGTATTCGCAGATGGTCGGAATTGAAGGAATCCCGATCGCGCTGATAGTAGGCCAGCACGCCGGCCAAACCGCCGCTTCGTTTCAGCGGAACGGCCAGAGCGGCTTTCAGTCCGGTTTCGACGTCGCCTCGAAAACCGCGCTCCACCGTCGGATTTCCGTTGACAATAGGTTGCTGGCTTTGCGCGACCCAACCGACCAGCCCCTCACCGGCGCGCACCTCGGAAGTGAGCATCGCCTTGTGTTCACCCGCGGAATGGGCCACCACCAGCGTGTCCCCTTGCGGAACAAAGATCGCCATGGCCTGATGCGGAATCAGCGGCCGCAAGCCGCGTTCGACGCGGTCGAGAAGCGTGTCGAGATCGAGAGACGAACCCAGCCCCTGGGTCAGGGAGAGCAGCATCTGCTGCTCTCGCCCCGCGGCCGCGATGGTGTTCAGGACATCGCCCGCGCCCGAGTTCGCGCCCGACGCGCCTGTCAGGGCCCAAAAATCGAGTCCGGCGTCGGGAGCGCTGCCGCGTTCCACGGTGACGTTCTTGGAGAGTATTACCTCTCGCTCCTCCGTGGTTTTCGCGCTCTCTTCGAGTTCACGGTAGCGCTTGCGGAGAGCCTTGACCACCTCCGGGTCAAGCCCCTTGCCGGATTCAGCCTCGATCAGTTTCATCGCCTCGTCGAGAGGCAGAGCGCGCCGATATTCGCGGTCTGAAGCGAGCGCGTCAAAATGGTCGACCGCGCTCAGGATTCGGGCGCCGATGGGGATATCCTGTCCCTTCAAGCCGAACGGATAGCCGGATCCGTCCCATTTTTCGTGATGCGCGCGGACGATGGGAGCCACCGGGTAAGGAAATTGAACCTGCTCGATAATCTCGGCGCCGACGATGGGATGAACTTTCATCTTGGCGAACTCCTCAGGCGTGAGTTTGCCCGGCTTCGTTAGAATATATTCCGGAACGGCCAGCTTACCTATGTCGTGCAGCAACGCTCCTGCCTGGAGCGCCTCGAGTTCATCCCCCTTGAGGCCGAGGTCCTGGCCGATGCCAAGCGCATACACGCGAACTCGACGCAAGTGCCCACGCGTGTTTAAACTGTCCTTGGCTTCTACGGCGAGGGCCAGCCCTTCGATGGTTCGAAGATGCAGAGCGGCCATGTTTTCGGCGGTCTTCTCACGCGCCTCCAGGTTCGACTTCTCCACCCGGTAGTAGCGATACGCGAGGTAAACCCCGGGCAGCACCAGGAGCATCGTCTGGAGCGAAATACCGCCGGTGGCGGCCGCATTCGCGGCACTGGCGATGGCCGCCGATACCAGATAGTAAGGCACCAGCCAGGAGTAGGATTCCTTCCAATACTTTCCCAGTCTCCCGTGTTCATGCCCGCTCGCAAGCGCCACCGGGAAAGTGTTCGCAAAAAATAGCGCCAGCGAAGCCACCAGAAGGCGAAGGGTAGCGTTCGGCGCTGAATTTGGAATCAGCGAGCGGTAAATGAAATCGGCGGTGGCGATGGCGCTCGCGGCCACGCAAACACCGACCAGTAAGTTAAACCAATGCGAGCGCGTCCGCCGATTCAGGAGACCCTGGGCCAGCGCGCCGCTGGCCCCGACGATCACCGCCTCTGGCAGACCCAATTGCAGAATACTGAGCAGGATCACCGGGACATTCGCGGAAAGCGGCGGGCTGCCGGCGCCTGAGATTCTGGGCTGGAGCCAACTGCACGCCGCTGCCATGCAGACATACAGCAGAAACAGTTTGGGTTGCGGCCAGGACCAGACCATTGCCGAGGAAATGAGCTGGAGCAGGCCTAGAGAGCCCATCACAACGGCGACGCTTTTCGCCTTCCGCGACATGTCCATCCATCGGGCGAATCCTGTTTGGACTTTAGAATCTTACGTTTCGCACCGGAGTACCAGGCTTTAGCGGGATCGCGTTTGGGGGCGGATTCACTCGGACAGTACAGAAAAAAGAGGCGCGACAGTATGGAGCGCGTCGCATGGTGGCGATTTTGGCTGCGACAGTCCAGTTATCCTTTAAGAAGGAGACGAGCCTCTGTCCATGCCCATCGACCAGCAAAAGGTAATCGCGGCTCTGGGCGGATCCCTTGCCGTGCAGGGCATGGACTCCGAAGCGAAAGCAGAAGCCCTGGAGATGTACCTATCCGATCAACTGGACAATTCAGTGTTCCTGCGGCTCGGCGCGCCCTCCCAACCGATGACCGTAAGCGAGCTCGATGAGCAGCTCGATAAGCGTCCCCTGCGCCGGGGCATAGGAACTCTGTTCGCCTCGGGCGGCACCAACCCGTTCGGCAATCGCTTGCCGGACGAGCCCGCGAACGTGACCCGCCTGGCGCCGATGCCAACTCAACCGAACCTGCTCGATTTCTTCAAGCTTCGATTCGCTCCGGCGACGCACGTTCTGCAAAGCGCGGATAAGGCGCTTGCCGCCGGGCTTCCCGAAGATATCGTCCTCGCTTGTCTGCTCCACGATGTCGCCCAAACATTGATGAAAGCGGACCATGGCTGGTGGGGGGCTCAACTCTTCGAGCCTTACGTTTCGAAGAAGGTTACGTTCGCAATTCGTTATCATCAGGCGCTGCGATTTTATCCGGATCCGTCCGTCGGTTACGAATATCCGCAGTTGTACAATCTCATTTTCGGAACCGACTACGTGCCGCCGCCTCACATTGAGGCCGCGCATCGGTACTGCCGCAACCACAAGTGGTACATGGCGGCGCGGCTGATTACGCTCAACGATCTGTACTCGTTCGACCCGAATCACATCGTCGATCCAGCAAAGTTCACGGACATCATCGGCCGCCACTTCAAACAGCCGAAAGAGGGCCTGGGCAACGATAATAGCCCGGCCGCCCATATGTGGCGTACCATCGCGAATCCCGATGCTCCACTCTAGACACGATACAGATCGCTCCAGCCGGTACCCAGAATTGTGAAATCCATTTCGCAATAAGGTATAACTAATGAGCGATAAAATGATGGTTTTTCGCAAGACCAACGCTCACGCGGTTATCATCCCAACGCATCCGTGCCCGGACATCGGATCACGTTCCTCTGGGCGCTGGCCGTCCATCGCGAAAAAAGAGGATCGCCAGTTCGGGGTCGTCAACATTCAGCCGGCCTTCTCGACTGGCGGTTCAGGCCTCGAGGCCAGCCGAAAGTGATTTCGAGCCGATGCAACCCGCCACGGTAACTCTCAAAACGGCCGCTTCCGCCGTGGGAACCTACCGTTGGCGGATCTGCGCGCTGTTGTTCGCCGCGATGTCGATCAACTACGTCGATCGCCAGGTGCTGGGCGTGCTCGCGCCTGAATTGCAGCGGGTCATCGGCTGGAACGAGATTCAATACTCGAATATCGTCAATGCGTTTCAGGCAGCCTACGCGATCGGACTGCTGCTGGCCGGACGGTTCATGGATCGCGTGGGAACCCGCCTGGGTTATACTCTGTCCATCTCGCTGTGGAGCGCGGCGACCGTCGCGACCTCCCTGGTTCGGACGGTCACCGGTTTCGGGATCGCGCGATCCGCGCTCGGCCTCGGCGAGGCCGGTAGCTTTCCGGCGGCGCTCAAGACCATCGCCGAATGGTTCCCGAAGAAGGAGCGCGCGCTCGCCACTGGTTGGTTTAACAGCGGTACCAATGTCGGGGCTATGATTGCGCCGCTCACGGTTCCGTGGCTGACGCTTCACTATGGATGGCAATCGTCGTTTGTAGTCCTGGGATCGGTGAGCGCCCTTTGGATCGTCCCATGGCTGCTCATGTACCGCCATCCGCGCCAGCATCCTCGACTGTCCGCGGCGGAGCTTGCCTATGTTGAGGCCGATCCCCCCGACCCGGAAGTCAGGGTGCCCTGGGTGCGGTTGATCAAGTACCGGCAGACGTGGGCATTCTTGATCGGAAAATTCCTGACCGACCCCATCTGGTGGTTCGTGATGTTCTGGTTTCCAAAGTTCCTCAACACCCAGCACGGCTTGTCGCTGGGCGCGCTGGCGTGGCCGCTGGTGGTGGTCTACAGCACGGCGACCGTCGGCAGCGTTGGCGGCGGATGGCTGTCCAATCGATTCTTCAAGCTCGGCTGGAGCGCGAATCGCGCGCGCAAAACGCCCATGCTGATCTGCGCGCTGGCCGTGGCGCCGATTGTCTTCGCCGCCACTGCGAGTAATCTATGGGTCGCTGTCGCGTTGGTGAGCCTGGCGACGGCCGCGCATCAGGGCTGGTCTGCGAACATCTTCACTCTGCCGTCAGATACCTTCCCGAGGCACGCGGTGGGGTCCGTCGTCGGCATCGGCGGATTCGGAGGAGCGGTGGGCGGAATGGTGATGTCGACGATCACAGGAAGAATCTTGGACAGCACCGGAAGCTATGTTCCGATGTTCGTGATCTCCGGTTCAGTGTATCTGCTCGCTCTGCTCATCATTCAGATCCTCGTCCCCCGGCTGGAACCGGCCCACTTGGAGCTCGACCGGGCATGAACGACAGTAGGGAGCGCTAGTCTTTCCTAACGGAACCGCGACCGTTAGGGAGCGGCCCATATTTCACATTGATCTTATTCGCGTTCATCCACGTCCTTTAACGGCGCCATGAATCTCGACCTCTTCAGCCTCCACGGCAAGAACGCCCTTGTCACCGGCTCCCGACCCGGCCTCGGCGCGGGCATCGCCATCGGTCTCGCCGAAGCTGGCGCCAACGGGGTGGTTCATGGCCCCAAGGACGAAGGCTTCGACAAGTCCGGGCGGCCATCGAAGCGGCTGGCGTAAAAGCAGTTCGTGCGCGCGCCGATCTTGCCGACCTGAAATCCTGCGACCATCTGATCGACCGCCCGAAACTTTGAGGTCTATGAAGGCGGCGGGGCGGATCCTTCCGGCGTATCCGTCCCGCGTTTATAGTGGGAGAAAAAGGATGCAACAGGCGTACACCGTTCAGCACAACGAGCACAGGACCAGACGCGGGTTTGATGAGGTAGTGCATACCTTCGAAGCCGCTTTGGGATCGGTTGCGGATGGTGCTTTGAGCGAGATCTCCACTTCCTCGCACAGCGCCGCGGAATTTGACGAGTGTGTGCGTTCGCACGAAGGGTCAAGCGGCTTCATGCGTTTCTTGACCGTGGATCACGGAGGATGGATGTCCCACTACGGATCCACCGCCCGTTCGCGCATGTATACTATCGGCAATCCGCTCATTGCGCGGACCATGCTCCAGCACGGCGTTGCGGCCGGTCTCAACGTGCCCATTCGGCTTTCGATTTACGAGGACAAAGAAAGCGGGACGACGCGGCTTGCGTATGACCTTCCCTCGTCCTTGATGTCGGTATTGGGGAACGATGAGGTGACGGCGGCGGCGAAGAAACTGGACGCGAAACTGATCGCGCTCGCAGTCCACGCGACCGGATCGGAGGCCTAAGTTGGAGATGAAACCGATTTTGATCCCAGTATTGCTGAGAGTGCTTCTGCTGTCGCCGGAGGCGCACGCCCAGCCAGCGGTCATCGATATTCCCGGCGCTCCCATTCCGATCCGGATTCTTGCGCAGAGCCCCGCCGATACCGCGGCCGAGCTTCAGGTGATCTGCCTGTTTCGTTCCTCACCGGTAAACACGCTGCATGGTTCCCTGACGGAGGCGAATGAAAAACTGAAAGGATTGCTGGAGCGCCTACGCACGCCGGATCTGTTCCAGGGCGAACTTGGAGAAACACTTCTGATCACTCCGCCGAAAGACAGCCTGGCGGCGAAGAGGCTGCTCCTTATCGGCCTGGGCGATTCGCGGAGTTTTTCGCCGCAGCGGATGCAATTGGTGGGCGAGATTCTTTACTCGGAGGCGAGCAGGCTTGCGGTGGCGCATCCCTTTTTCGCTCCCACCATTCTCGATGGCGGCGTCACCGGATTTGCAACCGGCGACGTGGCCGAACAGGTGATCCGTGGATTCTTGCGTGCCGCTGCGATCGATCGGGTTCTGGGTGACGCCAGGGGATCGCGCGGCGCTGGCATTACGACCCTGTCGTTTCTTGCCGGAGCCAAGAATGTGAGCAGTACCCGAGAGGGAATCGAGAAGGCGATCGCGGCGGCGAATCGCAAGTAGGTGCGCGTTTATTCTTTTGGACGATGGAGAGGGGCTCCGTCCGTTTCAGTCGCGCGGAAGCCGCTGAGCAGATTAGGCAAAGCATAGTTGCCTTCGTGGCAGGCGTATTCGTAAATCGGGCCGCGCGACCGCGCCATGGTCAGTTCACCTTTCCACTGACGCGTAAAAGCAGTGGGGTCGTCCACTTCGAACCGGTAGAGAATCGTATTGGTGTCCAGCAGGCTGAACCGCTCCACCACGTGAAGATTTCGATCCCACCCGTACATGCCGCCGGCGTCCCCATAGAAACCGCCGGCGTCGTTGAAATTGGCCGTATCCGCCACCAGCGTGCTACCTTCCCAATGCCCCACCGAATCGCCCGACCACAGCCTCACTTTCGACGACACATGCGGACGGCCGTCCAGATGAATGATTCTGGTATCGTGATTCAGCTCGGCGTTTACCATCAGATCACTGCCGGTCTGTACGATCTGGTAATTGCTGTTGTATCGATAGGGAAACATCGGCGGCACGGCGACCGGGAAAATGAGGCATTGATCCTGAAGACCCAGCTCCTTCGCGCCGCCCGGATGCTGAAGGAGACCTTGGCGCCGGCTCTTTTCCGCGGCAGCTTTAGGCGTGAGGGCGGGAATCCGGCCGTCCGGTGGATCGGTGATGATAGACGTTCGGAGACTCTTCAGCACGCGCACGTCAAATTCATAAAAAGCCGCGTTATAGGATGCGCCAAAGCCCCTCGCTGAAGCCGCGCGGGGTGCGGGTTCCACACCTTGGGCTCTCGTCTGGCGTTCGAAATCCGCTGCTTCCTGAGGCGTGAAGAATTCTTTGTCCTTAAACTTGGCCGGGCGTTCGATGGGAGTGGCCGTGGAGGAATTCCAGATGCCCGCGAAGTCCGGATGCCGGCCGGAGTCAGGCGCTTGCGCCGCGGCCGGCAGTGCAAATGAGAACGCCGCGAGGACGACCAGCAATCTTCTTTGAGTCATAGCTCGCCAACCCACATACATAAGGCGCGGCTGGGTTGATCCCGGCCATTTCGCATCTGGGTGATAGAGCTAAGTTTAGCCGATCGGAAAGTGAGTCATCGAACGCCCGTTACTCAGCGGCCCACGGCGCAGACTGGAGGCATCACAGCGATCGCAGGAAATTAAGCAGATCCTGCACGGCTTGAGCCGGCAGGGATTGGAACGCACTGACGACGCCCGCAGCTTCCGATCCCTGGCTCGCATGCGCGGAAATCGCCTGCATCAGATCCGTGGTCCGCCCATCGTGAAGGAGATAGATGCGCTGCCCCAATCCCCACAGCGGCGCGGATCGAAACTCGTCGCCGCCGGCCAGCCCTTGCGTGATCCCGTCGGCGAGGCCCGCGCCCATGTGATGAAGCAGCAAGTCTGAAAAGAGCGCCACCGGTTGATGGCTGAGCGCGGCGCTGGTGGCCGTGCCCGTGGTCAGCACCGGTGTGTGGCATAGCGCGCATCCGACCTGCGCGAACACCTGCTGCCCGTTGGCGACGGATGGATTCTGCGGCGGCTGCTGTTGCGGAGGGGGCGGTCCTCCGTTTCCCGGAGGAGGAGGAGGACCAGGAGTGCTCTGCGCCGGAGCCGGTGGCGCAAGCCATCGCATGAAGGCGCTAAAGGCTTGGATGTCGCTCATGCCCGCCACCGGAGTCGCGGCGGTAAAATCGGTTTGATCTTCCGGCAGCGGATTCAGGGCGCACGACGGATCCTGCTCGCGCTCAGTGGGAAACAGCTCATTGGTCACGCCGATTTCCACGTTGTAGGCCTCGCCCGCGAAGACCTCCAGGCTCTTGTTCTGCGCTTTCCATCCGAAGCGCGTGATGGTTCCGTCATTGGCGCCTCGATTTTCCTGGCCCCCGATTCCCAGCGCCGCTTTCACCGCGGCGTTGGCGGATTTGTTGGCGAGGATCGCCCCATCTGGAATGGCCTCAACCAGTCCCGCTCCGAACAACGGAACCGGGATGCGGAAGATCACGTTGTTCTGCGCGAGCGCGGTTGCGAAATCGGGCTGCGCGATGGCGCAGGCTCCCGCGTCGGTTCGCCCGGTGATGACGAACAGATTGTGGACGCCGCCGTCGGGCGTTCCGTCGGCGTTTTTCACGAATCTCGCCGCCAGCACCGGGCCATCGGGCTGCACGAAAGAGGGCACCGCATTCGTGGCGCCGTCAAGCGTCGCCACCGCGATCTGCGGATTCGTCCGGGGGTTCTGCGGCGAATACAGCGACGGACTGCTGCCGCCCAGCGCCGGCTGCGAATGGCAGCTCGCACAGCGATTCAAATTGAAGCGCGGCCCCAGCCCGGTGCGGACGGACTCGGTTGTCTGAAAGCGTTGGATGCCGGCTTGAAAGGTCGCCATCTCAGTGGGGGTCAGCCCGCGCAGCGGCGCTCCGGCGGAGGGTGGCCCTACCCGCGGCCCCGGATCTGTCTGCGCAAAAAGGAGCGCACCAGTCACCATGTTGTACGACAAGGCACACCCCGCCCACAATGCGATTCGAGTTCGAAGCATTTCGTCCCTTCTCTGGAAATTAGGTTTTAGTTTTGAGGTTTATTCGCGTCCGCGCTCTGGAGGACGCCGATCGGATTGCTGCAACGTCTCCCACTGCTCCACAGTCATTACGTGCCGCAGGCCTAACACCAATCGCGCTTCCACTTTTTCCAATTCCGCGCGAGCCTGCGCGATGCGATCGATCTGCGGAAGAATCTTGGAATCGTCCAGTTGCGCGGCCTGCATCAGCGGTTCCGCGGCCGCCTCCTCTTTATCGAGCGAGGCATGCAGGTCGATCAATTTCACGCGCATCTGCTGGAAAACATCGTCCATCTTCTTGCGCTGATCCGCGGTGAGCCCGAGGGTCTTCACCATTTCCGGCCGGTCCCACCATTTCCCGGGAGGCATCTGACTGCCGCGCCCAGCCGGAGGGGGCGGCGGGTGAGGACCGCCCGGCTCCGGACGTTGGGCCCACAGGGAACACGATGCCGCCAACAGGATCGCTATATTCGCTGCCAGAGGAAACTTCATTTCGCGCCCTCTTCCAACATCAGGTTGTACACCGGCTGCATGGTCGCCGGAACCGGCCGCGATACCGCGGCTTGGACCTGGCCCAGCAGAATCTCGTCTTCGCGATCGATCCCGGCCGCGCGCCAGTTGCGTCCTTCGATGCCGATGGCGATGAGAACCGCCAGCGCGGCAGCCGTCGCCGCGAGCCGCAGCCACAGTCCGCCAGTGCGCCGCATCGTTGAAACACGCCCCGCGATCGGAACCATGCCGCGGTCCTCAGCCGCGCTCCACTCCCGAACCGCTCCGCGTAGCAAAGCCATTGGCGCCTGAATGCGATTCAGCTCCGCCGCGCACTCCGCGCACTCGCGCAGATGTTGTTCGCGCTCCGGCGTCCGCTGGCCCGGCTCACCAATGATCCATTCCGAAAAATCTTCCGACGACAGATGCCGATTCATTTTCTTTCCTCGATGCGCTGCCTGACCGATTGCAGCGCGCGAAACAGATGCGTCTTCACCGTGCCTTCCTTCATCCCCGTGGCTGCCGCGATTTCCAGCAGTTCCATGTCTTCCACAAATCGCAAAAGAAAGACCGTCCGCTGCCGCTCCGGGAGCCTCGCCGCCGCCTCCCACGCCGCCGCGACCTGCTGGCGCGCCAGCGCCGCCGCTTCGGGCGAACTGCGCCGGTCCGCCAACCATTCGCCCGCGCTCGAAACATCCACCGTGGACCGCTGCGCGCGCTTCCAGAACTTCAGACGCGCGTTGGTCAGTTCGTTGCGGAGCACGTTTACCGCGATCTGCATCAGCCAGGTCTTCACGCTGGCCTCGCCCCGAAATCCGTCGCGCGATCGAAACGCCCGCAGCAGGGATTCCTGGGTCATATTTTCGGCGGCATGCGGATCGCGGACGGAAGCCGCCAGAAAACGGAAAATTCCGGGCCGGTACAGCCGTACTACGGCGTCGAAATCCGCAAGGTCCCTGGCGCGGGCGATCCCGGGGGCCAGTTCCGTCGGCAAAACCCTCTCCATTCGCCCAGTGTAGACAAAATCCCGCGAATCGGGTTTACACGATTTCGAAAAAATGTGTTGCCGGCGCACGCGCACGCGGGAAGCCATTCGAGCGCGCCTGGAGCGGATAATGATTGCATGAGCGCCAGACCGGCAAACGCGGTCCACCGATGCACGTGGGCCGGAAGCGATCCGCTCCTGCTTGCCTACCACGACACCGAATGGGGTGTCCCGGAGTATGACAGCCGCGCGCTCTGGGAGAAACTGATGTTGGACGGCTTTCAGGCAGGCCTGTCGTGGTCGATCATCCTCCGGAAGCGCGACGCATTCCGCAAGGCGTTCAAGAACTTCAATCCTGAAAAGGTCGCGCGCTTCGGGGAGACCGACATCGCGCGGCTACTGGGTGATGCGGGCATCGTCCGCTCGCGGGCGAAGATCGAGGCGACCATCGGCGGGGCGCGCGCCTATCTCGCAATGCAAGAAGCGGGAGAGGACTTTTCAGATCTTGTTTGGGCGATGGCGGGTGGAACGCCGATTCAGAATAGCGGCGAGGTTCCTGCCAAGACCCAACTTTCCGAAGAAATCTCGAAGACACTGAAGAAGCGCGGATTCAAATTTGTCGGCCCAGTGATTGTCTATGCGTGGATGCAGGCGGTCGGGATGGTCAACGATCATGCAGCCGGCTGCTTTCGAAGAAAGACCGTGCGAGCCCTGGGATTAAGGCGATGAGTCAATGCGATGAAGTAATGCAGGACGCCGATAGAACTGGCTTCCGGGAATCCTCGAACATTTTGCGCGCCACGCCGTAACGCCGAAGTCTTATTTCTTCGGCTGCCAAGCGGGACCAGCATCCTCCCACTGGTTATCCGTGATCTGCTCCACCTGCGTCCCGTCGAACCGCATCACAAACAGCTCTCCATAAGGCTGCGGAGACGACGTGTACAACGCCTCATCTTTGAATCCCATGCGCGTTGTCGCGAACAGTATTCTCTGTCCGTCGGGCGACCAGTTGAGATGCGCTTCATTTCCCTTGGAATGCGTCAGGCGCTTCACGTCTTTCCCGTCCGGGTGAACCGTATAAACTTCGAAATCGTTGTCTACTTTCCGCACGAACGCGATCAAATCTCCGCGCGGGGACCATACCGGAAAATTATCGTAGGCATCCGTCAGGGCCGTGATCTTTCCGTTTTCCAGATTCATGATGCGGAGCCCGTCGCCTTCCGGACCCATGGTTCGGTAGGCGATGCGCTTGCCATCCGGAGAAAACGACGCGAAGCCGTTGTTGTTCGCGCCCGAGGTGACCTTTCGAAATCCGGTGCCGTCCGTGTTGACGATTCCGATCTGCGCGCCGCCGTTCACCGGATCCACCGGCTTTTTCGCACCCACTGCGAAATCGAGAAACGCCGAGAACTTTCCCACCCCGAAAATCACCTGGTCCCCTTTGGGCGACCATGCCGGCGCGATGATCAGTTCGCCATCCGTTTTCATGAGGGTCTTGGCTTGGCCTTCGCCGGTGGTCATCTGCAACATGGAGCTGTTGGTTTCCCGAATCAGACTGGTCGAAACATAGCGCTCGCCCTTCGCATCGTAATTCGGAAGAATTCCCGTGTTGATCAGTTCGTACTTGGGGTTGCGGCTCCACAGCGGTCGAACGGCGCCGGATGGCGGCATGACCGCTCTGCCGTATACGACTTTGCTTCCATCCGGCGACCACGCCGGCCAGCGCACGTCTCCCGACGGTCCCGCCGCGCCGTTGGAATAGAAAATGCCCACGGCTTTCTTGTCCTTCCGGACAAACCCCAGTTCGCCGGAAGGCAGCATGGACGCGAAGAGCTTCACGCCCGGCCCTGCTTTCATGGGCTCGGCGCTCACCGGTTTAGCATCGCCGGAGGAAGCTTCAAACAGGGTTAGCGTGGTCTCGCCGTCCTCCGGGGCGGTGCGAAACGTCCATGTGTCTTCCGCCGACATGCAGTAGGCAACCACGATAGTGCTGTTGCGCGACCACTTGGGCGAGCCGCAGAAATCCCCGTGCTTGGAGATGCGCTTCAGTCCGCTGCCATCGGGACGGATCAGATAAATGTCCACGATGTGCAGATGCTCCCAGCGTCCCTTGGCGTAGGGCAGCGAACTATCGCGGTCGGACGAAAACGCGATCCATTTCCCGTCGGGCGACCAGGCGGGGCGGAAGTCGCCTCCCTGACCCGAAGTCAGGGGATGCGCCATTCTCTTGTTCAGATCGAGGATCCACAGGTTCGCAGTGCCCGTGGCACGCGTCGAGACGAACACGATCTGGTTGCCGTCGGGCGAAAACGCCGCCTGATCGTCGAAGGATGGATCGTCGGTGAGCCGCTCCACCCCGGCGCCATCCGCATGCATCCGATACAAATCCGCCGACCCGTTGCGCTCCGAAGTAAACGCGATCCATTTCCCGTCCGCCGACCAAGCCGGGTTGTAATCCAATGAGCCCTTGGTTAACGCGCGCTCCTCGCTGCCGTCCCGGTTCGCAATCACCAGCGACGCTTCGGACGGACCCAGCCGCGTCATCAGGATGCGATCGGCGGCCGAACAGACCAGCGCTGCCCAGCCAAGAACCAGAACGGAGAGCTTCATGATCCGCTCATTATCTCACGGGGCGACGCCGCAGACGCTTTACACTTCGGGGCGGAAACTGTGGATCGCCGCGGCTTCGTCCTCGAAAGTCTCCAGCACCGAATCGACTCTCGCGACGCTCAAAACCTGCCGCACTCTGGGCCCGGGATTCAGCAGCTTCAGCGCTCCGGCGTTGTTGATGGCATGGCAATAGCAGCTCATCAAAACGCCCAGCCCGGAGCTGTCGATCCGGCTCACTTTGCTCAGGTCGATCAGCACCTTGGTCTCGTTCGGCGTGCGAACCACTTGCGCGAGCTCGCTCAATTCCAAAGACGCCGCGAGCAAGTGCGTGCCCTGCGCGAATTGCAGGACGGTGACATCCTCCACGCGTCTGCGCCCTACCACGGGCATGCCGATCGCACGGATCAGCAGTTCGGTGGCGCGGATTTCCGCAAAGCACTCGGCGCATCCGAGGTAATGGCTCTCCCAGTCCGCGGCCGCCTCGGGGTCGAGACGCCGCTCCAGATACCGGAGGATCAGCTCTTCCCGTACCACCGCGTCGGCATGGAAATCCATTCCCATATCCCCTAGTGACCGGAGCCGGCGCGATGTTTCGCCTGCTGCTCATAAATTGCACGAAATCTTTCCTTGGCCCGGAATAGGACCACCCGCAGGTTCTCGTCCGTCAGGCCCATTTGCCTCAGGATCTCGGCTCTGGATTTGTCCTCCAAATAGAACGCCCGCAGCACTTTACGGTCGCGATCGGAGAGCTGGCCGAGCCCATGCGCGATGGCCTGCCGGAGCTCGAAGACGTCCGATTCCGGCAGTCCCCGGGCGGGCGGCTCGGGCATGATTTCGGGCATCTGTTCAATCCGCAAGTTTCTCCGGCGGTATTCGGAAATCACGTTGCGGCAGATGCCGTTGACGAACGCGCCGACCGCTTCCGGGTTGTGGATTTTATCATCCCGCTCGGCCAGCAGGAATCGAGTCAAGGTTTCCTGAACGATGTCGTCGACGTCGGGGCTGTAAAAACCCACGTCGTAGCATACTTTGAATCGTATCCTCGACCGGAGCTCCCCCAGTTCGCGATCCGACAAATTCATGTCCGCCCGGTCTCTGGGGTTCGAAGCGCCATTCACGCTCAGGGTAACAAGTTGAAGCGGCGTATTGCAGCGACGATCGCCGGTTCTGTAAGCTGGGACCTCGGCGTCGCGCTATGACCATTGAAGCCACGGAACTTGAAAAAGCGGTAGTGCTGAAAGTGACCGGCCGCATGGACGCCGAAAACGCGCCCCAGTTTGAACAGACCTGCGACCTATGGATCCGGCGCGGCGCCAAACATCTGATCGCGGAGCTGGACGGTCTCGAATACGTCAGCAGCATGGGGCTGCGCTCGTTTCTGTCGGTGGCGCAAAAGCTGCAGCCGTTGCCGGGATCGCTGATCTTGTGCGGGCTCGGCGGTCTCCCGCGACAGGTTTTTGAAATGACCCGCCTGCTCGGCCTGTTCCCGGTTTTCGAAACCTCCGGACAAGCCCTCGCCACATTGTGATGGAATCGCCCGCGCATCGGCTCGTCCTGCCCGCCTGCGTGGAATCGCTCGAAGAGTTTCGCCGATTCGTTCGCGGCGGCGCCGCCGCGTGCGGCATCGCGCCCGGAGAAGTCGACAAACTCGACCTGGTGATGGAAGAGATCCTCATTAATGTTGCGCGCTACGCGTACGTTCCGGAGGCTGGGACGGCGGAAGTAACCTATTGGCAAACCTCACCCGGAAGGCTACGCGTCGAGATTTCCGATCAGGGCCGTCCCTTCGATCCGCTCGCAGCCGATCCGCCGGACCTCTCGCGCGGTTTGGCGGGTCGGCCCATCGGCGGGCTCGGCGTGTTTCTGGTGCGAACACTGGCGGACTCCGTGGCCTACCGCCGCGAGGACGGACGCAACATCTTGTCGTTTGAATTTCCCGGCCCCGGGTAGGAGGCAAAGACTCCCGGTACCGCGGGTGCGTGGTCGGTCGCGTCGTGGCAGCCGCGTGCTACCGGGTTTGCGGGCCCGCTGTTCGCGACTTACAAATCGTCATTTGTCCGGTCCCGGCGCATCGATTGTCCCAGGCCGCCGCCGTTGACCCACACGCGTTCGTGCTTATCGTAAATCGTAATGCCCAGGCTGCGTGTTTCCGAAATGAAGACGTTGTCCTTGGTGTACCGGATATAACCGCCCAACGAGTGCGCCTTCTCGGGCCCCGCGTGCAGCACTCGCGAATCGGCTAAATGCATGGTGTAACCGTAATGCCCCACTCCGCCGCCCGCCATCGCGAAAAACCAACCTGGCTCTCCCGAAGCCGTGACAATATTCGTCTTGTTCAATCCGCGCTCATAATCCGCGACCGACCCGTGCATCGCCGAAAGCGCGTTGATCTCGGCGGCATCCGGCGTCCCCGCCACTGACAGGCGGCTCTTTCGGCCCTTCGAGTTGTACGGCTCCATCGGCTTCCCGGCCCAGCCGGAAAGAAAAAATGTGGTTGCTCCCGGCGCTCCCGCGATGCTCGCGGTCTTGCGCGCGGTGCGCCGATTGCCCTGGCCGGTGCCCCACCCGAGATTCGTCAGAAGATCGTAATCGTGATCTCCGAAAGCCGCCATGCCGGTGCGCCCCTGGCGCAGCATGGCTTCTTCCGCGTCGTTGTAATGTTGCCCGATGTATTCGGTCGGAGTGAAGATGATGGAGCTGAGCTGTATGCCCCATTTCCCGTCATTATTGGTGATCGCATAGATCCCTTGATTGATGCCGATTCGGTAGCCGTCGGCGCGATAGCGCGAATAGCTCAGTTCCAGCCCCACGTTCACCGGATTGAACGTGTGGACCTGCAGCACGTCCATGATGTCGTAAGTGCCGGGACGAAGCTCGCTATCCGGCTTGTCGCTTTCGTGAATCGAGGGCGGAGGATTGCGGATGAATTCCTCGGCGGATTTGTAAATGAGCGGCTCGGTCTTTTCGTAGGTCGCGTACGGAAAATGCAGCGTGCGGGCGGCCGCCGCCAGGTCGCGATCGTTGAATGCCGCGAAGTATTCGGTAAGCAGGCGCATCGCTTCAGGTACGGAATTCCGGTAGTAAACCGGGAACCGCGCGTCCAGCATGCCGCCCGGCTTGAGGTTCTTCGGCTTCGGCAATTCTTCGGCGGCCGCCGCGCGCATTTCGAGATCCTTTTTGATATCGGGCTCGATCGCGGCCATCGTGTCTTGCCGCAATTGGTCGCGGGTCTCGCCGCCGATCGGCTTTTGAGCGAGGGCGTCCTTCACCATCGCCGAACCGGCCAAGCCGGCCGCTGCGGCGGTGCACAGGAATTGCCGCCGGCCGCTCTTTGCCGAATGATTCATCCGAGTATCAGACATAATGTATCCTCCCTTTCGAAAACACCTACGAATTTATCACGGGTGTATACTGCAATTGATCTCAAGGAGGATGTATGCGATCTCGAATAGCAATTGCGGCCTTGACATTCTTTGCGGCTCTCTCGATTCTGCCCGCCAAAGACAAACTCGAGCAGCCCAAGGACGGCTGGTTCACCACTTCCGACAACGTGAAGATTCACTACCTGACGCTAGGGGATAAAGGATCGTGGGTGGTGCTGATCCACGGATTCACCGGCAACGCCAAGGGCAACTGGTTCGATAACGGCATCGCGCAGGCGCTCGCCAAGAATCACCGCGTGGTCGCGATCGACAATCGCAATCACGGCATGAGTGAGAAGCCTCAGCTCAACGGGCCCGGCCGTGCGCTTGACACGATTGAACTGATGGATCACCTGAAGATCGAGAAGGCCCATATCGGCGGCTATTCGATGGGCGGCGCGTTCACCGGCGCTCTCCTGGCCAGCCATCCGGAGCGATTCATCACCGCCCACTTCGGCGGATCCGGCATCTCGGAAACCGATCCCGAATGGGTCGCCAAATTGCCGCCGGATCATCAGGGCGTGAATCCCATGGAAGCGGAGCTGAGCCATCAGCTGCGCATTCATCATGCGATGGACAACGGCATGACCAAGGAGGAGGCGGAGAAGCTCGCATCCACCCCACCGGCTGTGCGGGCTCCCGTCGCGGCACGGCCCGCGGCCGCCACGCCGGCCGAGCCGAGACCCACGCTGGATCTCGCCAAGCTGAATATTCCGATCATCATCATCAACGGCGAGTTCGACCGTCCTCGTTCCAAGAGCACTCGCGCGGCGCGCGAATCGAACGACGTCACCATCGTGGTATTGCCGGGTAAGCAGCACCTGTCGGCGATCGTCGCGGGATCGATGCCGAAGGAGTATCTGAACAGCTTGGTCGGCTTCATCAACACCCACGACACGATCTGATGAAGATCTGACGTCAATGAGATCTGACATGAGTAGCCTGGTTCGTATGTTGTTGCTGACAGCGGCCGCGGCATTTCTTACGGCATTTCTTACAACAGGGATGGCGAGCGCGCAGGCCCGGCGCGGCGCTCCTCCTGCATCGCGCGCAGCCGGCCCATGGTTTGGGACCGCGTTGCCCGCCGCCGTGAGCGATCCAACCAAGCCGGTGATGAAGTACGACGATGCCTTCGCTCCAGTGGCCGCGAAGTTTCCGCACGCGCCCGGACAACATGACGAACTTCTGGACGGCGCGGCGCTCAAAGCCGCGATGAAGACGATTGTCGGGTTTTCGCTCGAAAGCTACGCGGCCGGTGACAAAGTGTGGGGACGCCGATCAACCACGCCCGCATTCTTTCACGCGATCGAATGGGCAGTGGAGCAATTCAAATCCGCCGGAATCGCGGATGCGAAAGTCGAGCGATTCCCCGTCTCCGCTCCGATGTGGACGCCGAGGTCATGGCGTGTGCAACTCAACGGCGACGATGCGTTCGGCGCGGGCAGCGGAAATGTGATCCTGACGTCGGCTTTTCCGCAACCGGGCGGGACCAGCATCGCGGGAGGATCCATCACGGCGCCGGTGGTTTTCGCCGGACGTGGAACCGACGCCGACCTGGCGGGTCGCGATGTCAAAGGCAAGATCGCGGTGATTCACGTGAGGCCGGAGCCGTCGCTGTTCGGGTCGGCCGAGCAGGGCGCTGCCGGACGTGTGGTTGCGCACGGCGCCATCGGAGTCATCCAGGCAGTCGAAGGACCCGGCAATGTGTTGTATTTTGACGGCCGTTTCGCCGCCGGAGCAACTCCCGCATTCATGGCCGGCGGACAGGATGGCTGGTTCCTCGAGACGGTCATCGGCAAAGCCGCGAACGGCGGCGTTCTGGACAAACTCACCGCGACCATCACCCTGGATACGGCGGAGCAGACCGGGCTGACCTCGGCCAATGGAATCGCCGTCATCGTAGGCGAGACCGGCGAGAGCGGCAAGCGCATCATCGTAAACGCGCACGCCGACGGCTATTTTCAGGGCGGCGACGATAACGCCAGCGGATTCGCGGCTTTGATCGGGCTGGCTCGCTACTTCGCTCGGCAGCCGAAGCCGAAACATACCTTGATGTTTGTCGCGAGCGCGGGGCATCACGGTCCGGGTAACGGACCCGGATCGCTGGCCGCGGCTCATCCGGAGTTGAAGGACAACACGCTGCTGGTCCTGAATCTGGAACATCTGGCGTACTCCGATGTCGTGCGTGGAAAAACGCGATCTCCGGACAACTTCGGCATGGTCTGGGAAACCAGCGTGACCGAAGGCGCCAAAGCCGTGGGCGTTACCAATGAAGCGCCATTCCTGATCGATCTCTGGAAGCAGGCGCCGCGATGCTTTGGCGTCGCGACCTATCAATCCATCTCGGCAGTGACTCCCGGCGATCTGGGCGGATATCGTCCGTTGAACCCCCCCATGACGCAGATGATTCAATCCGGCACGTTCTATCATTCGTCCGGGGATGTGTACGAAGCTGTTCCTGCCGCGGGCCTGGAACGGGCGGCTCGGTTCTTTGCGTCCTTCATCCAGCAGGTGGATCGTGCCCCGGAAGGATTGATTCGCGGCGAAACCAGCAACGCTGCGGCGCGTACCTCGGCCTGTGGCAGCGACGCAGTCGACCGGCGGTGAAGCCCTTCCATTGCATTCGCTGAGCGCACGGCGACTCGCATGCAACCGCTGGCGCGCCTGCATTGGAGGCGCCTACTTTCGCGGGTCGAAGCGCACTTCCACCTCGGTATTCACTTTGACCGGATGGCCGCTCTTGACCGTGGGCTGATAACGGAACTGAGGCCACGGCACGGTCTCGCAGAGTTGCGCACCACTCGCGAGCTCCGCAATCTTCCCTTCCTCGTCGATGACGACTTTGCAGCGAGCCGTCCCCCCCGCTGGGTCCCAAAGGGGCGCGGGCAGGACGGTGGGACCCTCCACCAGGAGAGCGCGTTGTTTGTCCGCCGGAACGGAGACATTCGGCGCTTCCTTCTCCCCGGTGCTCTTCTTCTGCTTCCCCGAATCGGCGGCGCTGGTCGCGGGCTGGATCGAGGTCACCAGGAATACGGGTCTGGCGGGATAGCGCTTCACTTTGGCGCGCAAACTGTTGGAGTATGAATCGGTCACATCGAAGGGCAGCCCGGGCCACGCCATCTTCACCACACGGCTGGAGCTCGATTCCAGTGGATAGCCGTTCTTGCCCTGATCGGGATCGCCCATCGCATCGATGGCCTTTTGCGCATAGATACCCTCGGCAACGTACTCCTGCTCGGGTTGAACCTCAAACGCCTTGTTGAAGAAGAGGCGATAGCGACTCAGGCCCTCCACAAGATAGACCGAAGGCCCACCCGCGTTCAACGCGGTCTCTGACGCGATTGATTCGTTGAAAACCACCAGAGCCTTTCCCTGAATCTTGTCTGGCGCGACGGCGGCTTGCTTGGCGGACGGCTCGCTGGAACAGCCGCCCAATCCGGCAAGGGTGAGTACAAGGAGACAAAAACCGTACGTATGGCGGCTCATCGTTCGTGCGCTCGCTTTCTTTGATGATTGTGCGAATCTGACGTTATCACAGGGCATGCGCGGTTACAACCGATGCGGCTGCCGGTAAAGGAGTGGTCCGGGAGCCGTAGGCCGCGTTCATCATTCCGCGAAGGAGACGGTATACTGGCAACGTCTGGGATTCCAATGGGATTCCAAGCAAAAGGAGGCGCAGATGACTCCAAAATCCTTCGGTTCGCCTTTCACGTCTTTCGCGTCGTTTTTCACGTCGTTATTCACGTCGATGAGCGTTGCGGCCATCGCGGCGCTGATGCTGCTGACCCCGCCCGCCCAAGGGCAAATTCAAAGGGACGCGCAGCTTCAGAAGGCGGTGAAGACATCGCCATCTACAAAAATGCCCAAAGCATGGACCCCCACCCGAACTCCGGACGGCCAGCCGGATTTGCAGGGCGTCTGGACTAACGCGACGCTGACGCCTTTCGAACGGCCGGCTGAGTTTGCCGGCAAGGCTACCATCACGGATCAGGAAGCGGCGGCAATCGAAAAGAGAGCGAGCCAAAACCGCGTGGATCGTCCACCCCAAGCGGGCGACCCGGGCAGCTACAATCAGGTTTTTTTCGATAGCGGAACCACGTGGCTGTCGACGCGGCAAAGTTCCCTGGTGGTGGACCCCCCCGACGGAAAAGTCCCGGTGAAGCCCGCCGCTGAGGCGCAACGCAGCTACGACCTGGCGCACGTCGCCGATGCACCCGAGCACCAGACCACCTGGGAGCGTTGCATCACGCGTGGCGTTCCCGCTGGAATGTTTCCCGCCGGATATGACAACGCGTATCAGATTCTGCAAACTCCAGGCTACGTGGTGATTTTCTCGGAGATGATTCACGAAGCGCGCGTGATTCCGCTGGATGGCCGTCCGCATCTTCCCAAGGGCGTTCGCCAATGGAACGGCGATTCGATCGGCCGCTGGGAGGGCAACACGCTGGTGGTGGATACCACCAATTACAACGGCAAAGGCATGATCGCGACCAGCGCCGCCACGGCCCGCATCCGCGGGGTCCACGAAAGCGAGGCGCTGCACGTGGTGGAGCGGTTCAAGCGCGTGGACGCGGACACCATAAGCTACGAGGTCGCCATCGACGATCCGAACATGTTTTCGGCGCCCTGGAAAGTGTCCATGCCGCTGACCCGGGATGCCGAATATACCATCTACGAGTACGCGTGCCATGAAGGCAATTACGCGATGGAGGCCATCCTTCGCGGGGGCCGCGAGAAGGAAAAAGCCGCGGCGGTGGCGGCGAAGTAACCAGTACGCGGGACGCCGGCGCCTGTCATTCGTCCGCTGTTCGCCGCCGTTTGACGCTGTTCGCCTAATGACGCGCGACGCTCCGCATCGGACGGCTTTATCCTGCTTTGAGGAGGTACTAACGATACATGTGTCGACATAGATTCAAGACGATGTCTGGACTGGGAATCACTTTTCTGATTCTCGCCGCGAGCGTGACCTTCGCGGCCGATAAACCCAATTTTTCCGGGAGCTGGGAAATGGACGCAACTAAGAGCGACTTCGGCGGATCCCCGCCCCCGGATTCGTTTAAGCGGAAGATCGAACACAGGGAGCCGTCGCTGATCCTGACCGATGAACAAGTCAGCCCACTCGGCACGGAGAAAGTGGTTCGCACATACTCGACTGATGGAAAGGAAACCAGCTATCAGTGGATGGGCGGCGATGTGAAGAGCACCGCTCATTGGGACGGGAACGCCATGGTGATCGTCGGTAAAGTGGACGTCGGCGGCACAGAGCTCACCGTCGCCGGGACGCTCACCCTCTCGGCGGACGGGAAGACGTTGACCGAAAGCGATAAGATCGTCGCCGGAGGGAACGAGGTCGGCGCCTTCAGGCTGGTCCTTGTCAAAAAATAGGTTATAGCGCCCGGTCGATAGCGGGTTGATTCCCATGCCCCGCTTGTGACAAGATGTGCGTCAGTACGCCGCAAGGCGGAGATATTGAAATCGTTGGGAGGGATCCATGCGGAATCACTTCATGAAAGCAACCGCCGCCTGTGCGCTCGCGGTTTTCGCTCTGGCACAGGTAGCCGGCGCCCAGACTCCGGCGGCTGCTCCGGCTGCGCCGGCCGGGCCGTCCAGCCCCATTGTCGCCAATCCGACCTACATTTCCATTCCTCTGGAAATCGATGTGAACAAGCCCGCCGCGGAAGTGTGGAAGCGCGTCGGCAAGTTCTGCGATATCGGCGAGTGGTTCCGGATCCCCGGCGGGTGCACCATCACCTCCGGCAAGGAAGGTGAATTCGGCTCCGTGCGATCCGTCGCGGGCGAGATCATGGTGGCGAGAACCGAGCTTTCTTACACCTACACCCAGACCGTGAAGGCCAACCGTCCGTACAATCTCTATCACGGAACGCTGGAAGCCCGGCCGGTGACGGCGACCACGTCGAAGCTGGTTTACACGCTGGTGTTCGATAACTCCATGCTGGCCGACGACGCCGCTCGCGAAAAAGACAGGGCGGGAAAGACCACGCAGTTCATGCAGGCGCTCCAGAACATGAAGATCCTGGCCGAAGGCGGCACGTTGCCGCCCGCTCCGCCTCGCCCCGGGCGCAACTAGAGTTCGGGCCGCAGCTAGAACTACCCGCTCGCAATCGGTGGTGCGCCCTTCGGCGGGGTTCAGATGCTCCCGGGCGCGGATTCTTCCTTTATCGGGTAGGAACGGATCTCCTGCTCCCGGAAATTCCTGACGATAAGAGTAAGGCATGCGTGTCATCCCGTTGGTCCTGGTGACTTGCTCCGCGTTCGCTCAAAGCGGGTCAGACGCCGGTCCTCTGCTGCGCGATGTTGCCGCTTCGTTTCGGAATCTCACCTCATATCGCGTCGAAGGGCGCATTTCATCGGACCTCGATCTCGGTTTTAGGATGAAGGATGACCACACGTTCCGCATATCCGCGCGACCGCCGCAGATGCATATCGAGATAAGCGGCGGACCGGAGTGGGCGACGGGCGTGCCCTTTGTCGCGATCTGCAGCGGCCTAAATGGCTGGCTTTACTTCGCTAAGATCAACAAATACGAAAAGGTCGATCCCAATGATCTGGGTGATAGACACTGCACGCCTGGAACGTTGACCGGCTTTGAGCATGTCGCCGACGATCTGCGTTCCGCCGTCATCACCGGAGCCGGTCACGCACAGTTCGAAGGCAGTCGGCAATCGTGTGTCGTCGTGGAGGCTCAGTACCGGCTGATCCGGGATCTGACGCTCACTGCGGGGATGGTCAGCAAGACTGGACGGGTGAGCCGTCGAATGTGCATAGAAACCAGCCGCAAGCTTATCCTCACGGACCACTTCGAGATTGACACCTTGGGGCCGGACCGCTACCACTCTGAGATCAACGTCACCTACGACCGAACCGAGCGCAACCCTGCCCTGGCGGATGAGCTATTCGAATTCCGCCCGCCTACAGGCGCATCCGAGATCGTTCCACCCGTGACAGCAAACGCTCCTCCAGCGACAACGAACGCTCCACCCACCAGGGGTCCGATCCCGGGGCCGAACATCTCCACCATGCCTGAGCCCATCTCCAAAGAAGAACCGGCGTACACACAGGAGGCTTGGGATGAGGGAGTCGAGGGCGAGGTCATCCTGACTGTCGAGATCTCGCGAGAGGGCGCCATTCGGAACATAAAGGTCGCTCAGTCGCTCGGCTGGGGTCTCGACGAAAAGGCCGTCGAGTGCGTCCGGAAGTGGTCCTTCCGCCCGGCTACTCAAAACGGCGCAGCCCTGTCAGCAAACGCCGGGATCACCATTGCCTTTTCATTGCCGGACAAGCGCCCTGAGCTACCATCGTCAGGTCCGGTTTCCAGGCCGGAGCTACCTCCCCTGCTGCCGATTGTGGAGCTAAGACTGCCGAGCGATCTTGACGATTTCTTTAATGCCGTCGCGATGGCGTTCGAGGCGCCGGAGGTCTGCGAGAGAATTGACGAGACGGCAAGAGGCGGCGGCGGCTCCGAGCATGGTGCCCAGATCCAGCGCCTCCGGTCCGAGTGTTACCTCGACATCGCCCAGGCAATTCGCGATCCCAAGCTTTGTGATCACGTCACGCCGGTTCGGACCGATACTCTCGATGGGAGCCGGCTCGACAAAGCCTACTGCCTGGCGAGTCTCAGCGGCGTCACAACCAGCGTCTATCCTCGGATGGATGCCTTCGCCAGTTTCATGCGGAAGCTGGGTTACGATGACCCTCAGATCACGATCTCCCGCCGCACGCATTGGCCTGTCGACACGTCGTCGCGCGCGACGACTTCCAAGGATTACTGGGATTTCGCGTTCAATCTAGCCGTTTCCGGCAGAGCGCAGGATCGGGCCGAGTTCTTAAAGCGAGTCATGAGCCTACAGTAGTTCACTCGCAGCGGTTGCACGGGAAGCCCAGTCGACGTGCCGTCGCAATCGCGAGCGAGAGCCCACTGAAGCGCGAGACTGACGAACTTCAGCCCGGCAGCTTGAACGCGATGTATTCGCCGCTGTAAGAGCCGCCGCTCACCGCCACGACAATGTACTGTTTGCCGTCCACCATATAGGTCATCGGCGAGCCGCTCTGCGCTGCGGGCATCCACACCGCTCCCACTTCCGCGCCCGTCACTTTGTCATAAGCGCGCAGCATCGCGCCGCGCGGACGTCCCGGAGGCGATGTGATCTGCGGGTCGCCCACCACCACCAGCGTCTTGGTGACGAACAGACCGACGCTGCCGGCCTGCCCGGTCTTCGGAATGTCGATGCCCTTCAGCGCGGGATTATTGCGAACCGCGTCCGGCGTGTCGCCATGCGGCACCTTGAACCGGATGGTGCCGGTGTTGAGATCGATCGCCGTCAGCACGCCGTAGGGCGGCTTCACGATCGGCAAGCCTTGCAGCCCGGAGTTCAGTCCGCCGCCGCGTCCACCGCGACCTCCCGCTGCTGCCGGAGGTGCACCTGCGCCTGCTCCCGCAGCCGCTTGAGTTCCAGGGGCTGCCGCTCCGCGACCGCCACCTGCGCCTGCCGCTCCCCGTCCCGCGCCACCCGCGCCGCGACCGCGGCCGCTCGAATCCGCCTGCCAGATCGGAATCCGTTTCTCCGCCTGCGTCTCGGGATTCACCACCGTGAGATACGCTTCGCTGATGGATTCCGTGGTCACCGACGAATTATTCGCCTGCCCATAGAAGATCCCCGTTTCAGGATCGAAAGCCGCGCCCGGCCAATTGATGCCGCCCACCGTGTTGCCGACGTTGATCGCGCCCAGCCACTCCTTGCCGGCCATGGTCGCCGGAATGAACGGCGTCGGTTCCCAGCGATAGCGCTTCAGATTCTCGATCGCCTGTTGATGCAATTCAGGCGTGAAGTCGATCAGGTCTTCCATCGTGACGTGCGTGCGCGAATACGACGGCGGTTTGCTGGGAATCGGTTGCGTGGGCGAGGTCTTCTCCCCCGGCACATCCGTTTGCGGGACCGGAGTCTCCGGCATCGGCCAGATGGGCACGCCGGTGATCCGGTCGAAAACGTAGAGGAACGCCTGCTTGGTCGGCTGCGCCACCAGCTTGCGTGGACGCCCGTCGATCACCGCGTCGATCAGCAGCGGCGCCGCCGAAATGTCATGGTCCCAGATCGGATGATGCACCAACTGAAAATGCCACTTGCGCACGCCGGTCTTCAAATCGACGGCGACCAGACTCTCCGCAAACAGGTTGTTCCCCGGCCGATTGCCCCCGTACGTGTCGATCGTCGGCGATTCCACCGGCAGATAAACCAGCCCGAGTTCCGGATCGACGGTGATCTGCGTCCACACGCCGGTGTTGCCGGTCCACTCCCACGAACCCTTTTCCCAAGTGTCGTTGCCGAACTCGCCGGGATAGGGAATCGTATTGAATCGCCAGATCTGTTTGCCGGTTCTCGCGTCGAACGCACGCACCAGACCCTTTGAGTTGGTGCTGTAGCGATAGCCCAAACCCTCCGCCATGGAGGAGCCGACAATCACCGTGTCATTGACCACCGTAGGCGTCGAGTGCAGACCGATTTCGCCGTCCTCCAATGGAATCGGCGTGTCCTTGCCATACACCACGCCTTCCTTGAGATCCACCATTCCGTTCTTGCCGAAGCCCGTGATGGGCTGGCCGGTATGCGCGTTCAGCTCCACCAGCCGGTATCCGATGGTGACGAAAACAATCCGGTCGTCTCCGTTGCCATCCGTCCAGTACGCCAAGCCTCGTCCGGAAAGCTGGCGCGGTGCGACCGAGGCGCGGCGGCCTTCGTCCATGCGATAAACCCATAGCTGCTCACCGGTCTTGGCGTCCAGCGCGACAATGGCGCGGCGCGTACCGGCGGTAGTGTAGAGCACGCCCTTGATCATGATCGGCGTACCTTCCAGTTTGTTTTCCGGGCGCGGCCCCAGGTTATCGGTCTTGAAGCGCCACGCCACTTCCAGGCTGTTAAAGTTCTTGGCGTTGATCTGATCCAGGGGCGAATACTTGCTTCCCTTGACATCGGCGGTGTAATAAGGCCATTCGCCGTTCTTGGTCGACGGCTGTCCGCTTGCCCCCGTCTGGGCGCGCGCTCCCGAGGAAACCCACGCCAGCAACGCGACCGCCGCAACGGCCGCCAGTACGCTCTTCTTTTGGATGTTGGTCACTTTACGCCTGCCTCTCTCCCGCCAGGATTGCCGCGAGAAGTCTTGATTATGTCGCGCTTTATAAAGGAAGGCAAGAGCGTCGGCCGGAGCCACCGGGCCAGCCGTGGCGCCGTTCGTCCATCGCATCGATGTATCGGACGGCCTTTCGATCGACAAAAATCGGGGACTGTCCCAAGCGGCGGCCTCAATCTTCCATAGCCCTAGAATCGTTCTTCCGCCGCGGGCGGACTGTCCCCGATTTTCGTTAAGGGGCGTCAGTGAACCGACACCGGGCGTCGCGTCGAGGCCGCCACCAGTTCCCGCGTAAGCTCTTCCGGCAGGTCGAGCATCACGTCATGCCCGCAGTCCATGGCGACCGTTCTCCAGCCCTTGGTTCTTGCCTGTTCACAAAAATGTGGAAACGGCGAGGGCGCCCAGCCGGTGGCCAGGATGAAAGTGACGTTCTCGATCCTGGCGATTCCTCCCGTCAGATGGAGAGGTTGCTGAAAGCTAGCCAGTGGCTGCATCGTGCACTGCCGGTTTACCCAATCGAGATCCTTGGCATTCACATGGAACGCCTCCGCGGGAATAGGCGGCACCTTCCAACCCTCTCCCCTGCGCAGCGCCTGTTCGAGCTGCGCATCTCTCATCGGGGGCGGGAGAGTGTCGTGAAGGCTTTGGCCGTTCTCCGGTACGAAGGCATCCAAATATACCAGCCCGCCAATTCGATCCGGAATGCGATCCGCCACGCCGCTAATCACACAGCCGCCGTAAGAATGGCCGCAAAGCACCACGTCTGAGAGTTCTTCCCACTGGATGAGGTTCACCACATCGGCGATGTGCGTCTCCAGGTCCACCCGCGGAGACAACAAGTGCACGCGCTCCGCGACGCCGGTCAAAGTTGGGGTGAAAACGTCATGCCCCAGCGCTTGGAGCGCCCTCCGCACGCGTTTCCAACACCAACTACCGTGCCACGCCCCGTGAACCAGGACATACGTGCTCATGAATCACCTCTCGCGATTCGAGAGGTTTTCATTTCCGCCTCCCGGCCTCGCCTAGTATACCGGCGTTTCACGAACCGCGAGTGTCAACGAGCGGCACGCTCAACTTTCTACCAACGCTGTCCCTTTTTTCAACCTCCTCACCCCCGTCGTCTCGAGCGCACACCCCGTCATCCCGAACGAAGCGGGGATCTCGTGCCGTCCCGCGCCCTCGGGCTAGATGTCGTCCCGAAAAAGGGGACCGACCACTCTGTCCCGACTCACAATATGTTGATTTCCGAAAACGGTCGAGGAGTGGACAGAGCAGTCCCCTTTTTCAACAAACCGCCTAGTGGATGGTTGTGGGCGAGGTGCCGGAGGTCGGCGTAGCCGCGGCGCCGGTCCCGAAGATCGAGTTGCCGTTCGTGCCGCTACCGTTGGACGTAGCCCCGTTCTGCCCCGGCTGACCATTCTGATTTGTCCCGGTCGGTGTGCCCTGCCCCAGCCCGGGTAGCGTGCCTTGTTGCCCTTGTCCGGGCATGGCCGTCTTCAGGTCGAAAATAAACTCCCACTCGTTGTATTTCTGGCGATCCTTGTAGATCTTGATGCTGGGAGCCTTGTACGTGCTGGCGACCCCGGCAAGTCCGCCCGCCCCGATCGCAGTCATATTCCCGGCCTGAGGCTGCTGCGGAGTGGTCAGGAGATTTTGGATCATCCCCAGCGCGTTGTTCGATCCCGGACCCGCGGACGTGGATCCACTACCCGGAACTCCCCCGGGGATCGATCCGATTGTCCCCATCTGCGGATTGCCTTGCGGAAACTGTCCATATACGCCGCCGCCCGGCACGACTCCCCCTTGCACACCACCGTTTGGAATGCCAAATCCCTGATTCAGATTATTGTTTTGGTTATTCCCCTGTGGGAATTGATTCACTCCGTTTTGAAACTGATTGTTTGCCTGTTGAATTTGATTCACTCCAGGCTGAAAAGGCAGTTGTCCTGGCAGCCCCGGTTGAAATCCGCCCGGCAAAGCTCCGGTCTGACCCGGATACAGCTGCCCCGGGATTTGTTGGCCTGGGTATGGTTGCGTGCCTGGTTGCGTGCCGTTCTGTTGACCGAAGCCCGGTTGACCCTGAAACTGCGTCGCCCCCTGCTGACCCTGACCGTTGGCGCTCTGATTCGGCGGCGTCCACGTCGTGGCGGGAGCCCAGTAGCGCGGATCGTTCGGATCCACCCCCGCTTGCCCGAACCCGCCGGTCGGCGTCAGGGTATTGTCGCTGGGCCTCCGCAAGACTGCGGCATTGACCGCGGGCGGCCCATCGGTTCCCGTGCCCGTATTTGTCCCCGTGCTGGTCGCCGTGCTGGTTCCAGTGCCGGCGGCGGTTCCCGTTCCGCTTCCTGGCGACCCCGACGGATTGTTCGGATCCTGACCATTCGCGGTCGGCGACGCCGACGGCTTCTGCACCGCCGAATCGATTAACTGGCCCGCCGCGTTGACGTGAATCAAACGCCATTCGTCCTTCCCGGTCATCGGATCTATGTAGCGGCGGCGCAGAAAGCGCTTGTTATTTGTATTCTCGAGATCCTCGATTTTAGCAGGATACTTGTGAAAAGCCTGGTAATAAAGCTGGATTCCGCGGACATATTCGTGGCCCCGGTCTTGCAGTAACTGCTCTTTTTCGCGCTCGCTCTCGAACGCCACGCGCGGCATCTGCCGGTACAGCAACAGCGCGACCGCCGCGGCCATCAGAAACACCAGCAGCAGCGCAAATCCGCGCTCGCCGTCTTTGCGCCGGATGGCGCCCTCTTTTCGCAAGTTCGTAGTGGATGTAACCGTGGCTCCACTCATCCGCTTAATTCCTCCACCAGCGGCAGCGTCTGCTGATGCTTATCGGTGGTGTCCTCCACTACCGCCGAGTTTACTCCAATCTTGATGATCTTGTAGCGATTGTGGACGGTCTCGTTCTCGGCCGCCACGAAAATATCTTCGCCCTCCAGGAAAAACGCGCGCTTGGGCCCGCCTCGCTGCTGATTCGCGTAGCCATAAAACTTCAGCGGAATGGGCGGTGGAGGCGGAGGGGGCGCCGGACCGGCCGGCTTGGCCGGATCTGCGCTTCCGGCTGCCGGGAGCTTAGTGACGATCGGAGTCGGGACGATCGTAACCGGTGATGGTGGAGGCGGCGGAGGTGCGCCTTCCTTAAATACGCTGCGCGCGCCGCCCTCCATCGGCAGATTGCGAAGTTTTGCCAGCAAGGCCAGATGCAGCGTCGGATCGATGGTGCTCACGTCGGTTCCTTCCGCGAGCTTCAGGGACGGTCGAAAATCCGCACCGGCGCTTCCGCCGCGCGCCGCAACGCCGCGAGCCGTCCGCTGCGGCGTAATCACGGCAGGCCCCGGAGCGTCGTTGCGCGTCGCCGGGACCGCGGGGGTCAATGGAATGGCAGATGGGCTGGATTTCTCCGCCGCCGGCGCGCGTGAAATGCTTGCCGCCACTGGCGGCGAATCGGAGGAGCTGCTGATGAAATACGCCGCAATGGCAATCGCCATCAACACTCCAAAGATGATGAGCTTCTTTCGCTCGGCCCCCAGATTGGATGGCAACCAGCTCATTGCGCGCCCGCTCCATCTTCGCGCACCAGCGTATCCAACTTCATGCTCACCGACAACTTGTCACTCCCCTGTTGCGGCGCCGCGCTCAAACTCTCGATGATCAGCAGCCGCGGCGATTTGTCGATCTCATGCACGAATCGCATCAAATCGGGATAGGCGCCCTCGTAAGCCACTGTGACGTTCAGTACGCTCAGCGTGTCGGAGCCGTCGATCGGTTCGAACGAATACCCTTGATCCTTCTGAAGAATCTTAGCGCTTGTCGCCGAGGAATCCAGCTCGCCCACCAGCGTCGAAAACGCGGTGCGGCTGCCCAGAAAATAATCGCTGACGAAATGATCGCCTTCGGCGCGCCCCCGTTCCACCGCCAGCGCATGCCGCTGTGTGCGTTCGAGCAGCGCCTGCTTGGAGGTCACCTGCGTCTGAAGCGACGCGAGCTGGCGATCCAGATCCTCCGCCGATCCACCGGGAGGAAACAGAACCAATCCCGCGGCCACCACATTCGCAACCAGCAGCGCGCCCAGAATCGCGCGCACTACCGTCTGCCGGTTCCGCCCCTTGGCGCTGTTCGACCCTCCCGCGTCAAAGTTTCTGGACATAGTTCACCGTGATGCGATATCGATACAGCGGCTCATTTTGCGCGGGCGGCTGCGAGCTCTGTCCATAAATGGTTCCGAAGCGCGGCGATTCCTCCAGCTTCTTCAGGAACGCGATCACCGACCCCGGCTCCTTCGCGCCCACCACCAGATCCAGCAGCACTTCGTTCTGCGACGTGATATGCGGCAGGCGCACCGTGATCAGCCGCACGTTGTACGGCATCACGCTTTCCAGATCGGAAAAAATTCTGGTCCAGCTGATGGCCTTGCGATCGATCAGCTCATTCAGCAGCACGCTGCGCTGCAACACCTCCGCGTTCGGCGGCTGTCGCAGAAACGCGTCCACTTTGGCTTGCTCGGCCGTCACCGCGCGCAATTGCGCGTTCACGCGCGCCACCGCTTCGCGGGCGTCCCTGGCGCGGTGACGCTCGGAAACAATCAGGAACAGGAGCATGCCCAGCAACGCGGTCAGCGCGATCGCGCACACGGTGTAGGCGGCCAGCATGGGCCGGTCCCGGCGAAATGGCTCGCTCGATAGATTGATCGGAATGCGCATCAGTTTTCCACCGATTCCAAGTATCCCAGCAGCCCCGCGTTGTAGGGACCGGGCGTGCCGAAGCGGCTGCGCAGCGGCTCCACCTCGCACTTCAATCGCCCCAGGATTTCCTGGGGAATGCCGCACGTAATCAGCCTGCTCACCGGCGAGCCCAGCTCATCCTCGACATACGCGAAAGTGGGATGCAGCACGCCCAGGATTTCTTCTTCACTGGCTTCTTCGAGCGCCACGCAGCGGAACAATTTGACGATATTGCTCGAGATCACCGACACCGTCAGCGCGCGCCCGGAAAGCTTCGCCAGCACCCCCACGCCATCTCCGTCAGTGATGCGATATAGATTCAGCGCGGCGAGCGCCGAAGTGGTCACCACGCCCGGCTGGAATCCCGAGCTGCGGAACAGCGCTTCGTAACGCGCGATTACCTCGAGCGCCACCGTCACCGCGATGACGTCCACCTTCTTGCTCGCCGGATGCGGCTGCACGTGATGGCTCACCGCCGCCGAATCGATATCGAACGGAATGGTTTTCTTGACGCGAAATCGAACCAGCGAGTTCTGTTCCTCGAGCGACGACGGGAACGAATCGAAATCCAGCACACTTACGCGCGCCGCGTAATCCGGCAGGATCACTGCCGCCGGTTTTCTCTTCTTCGACGAGATTGCGGAGTTTCTCGAGTTTCTCAAAGTTTTCGAAGACGCGACTCTGCCGATCGCCGCGGCCACCGCGTCCGCGCGCAGCAGGTTGTCCTCCACCGGCGACACCACCACCGTTCCCGGCTCCAAAGCCTCGAAGCTGGTCTCTTTCCCGTGTGCGAATGCGATGCCTGCCTCCGATACCTCGAACAGGTGATTCGGGGGCGGGTCCGTTACCAGGCGCGCGATTTGATTCCACAATGACATCTCGGCGTTTTATTCTTCTGACTTCTGACTCCTGACTTCTGACTCCTTCTACCCTTCTATAAACGTCACCTTATTGATCTCTTTCAGCGTGGTGATTCCCGATCGCGCCTTCTCAAGCGCCGATTCGCGCAGAAACGTCATGCCCTCTTCCCGCGACGCCCGCCGGATTTCGGAACTGGGCCGCTTGTTCAAAATCATTTCGCGAATCCCCTCGCTCAAATTCAGCAGCTCATGGATCGCACTGCGGCCGCGAAATCCGGTCCCGCCGCACTCAAAGCACCCCGAGCCTTCGTAAAACGTGACGTCCGCCCATTCCTCGCGCTTAAGCCCGCTCTCCGCCAGATACTCGTCCGGATACTCGACAGCTTTCTTGCAGTGCGTGCAGATCACGCGCACCAGCCGCTGCGCCAGGATGCAGTTCAACGCGGCAACGAAATTATACGGCTCAACACCCATGTTCAGGAAGCGCCCGAGCACATCCAAAACGTTATTGGCGTGCACCGTGGTGAACACCAGGTGGCCGGTGAGCGCGGCATTAATGGCGATCTGCGCGGTTTCCTGATCGCGAATTTCGCCGACCATGATCTTGTCCGGATCGTGCCGCAGAATCGACCGCAATCCGCGCGCAAAGGTCAGGCCTTTTTTCTCGTTGACCGGAATCTGCGTGATGCCCTTGATCTGATACTCCACCGGATCTTCGATGGTGATGATCTTGTCTTCGTCGTTCTTGATCTCGCTCAGCGCCGCGTAGAGCGTAGTGGTTTTGCCCGACCCGGTGGGTCCGGTCACCAGCACCATTCCGTATGGCTCCTTGATATAGCGGCGGAACTTCACCAGATCCTCATCCGCGAACCCCACCACATCCAGCGAGAGTTTCGAAAACTTCTCGCTCATGGATTCTTTATCCAGCACGCGGAGCACGGCGTCTTCGCCGTGAATGGTCGGCATGATCGACACGCGGAAATCGATCAGCCGATTCTTGTAGCGCACCCGGAAGCGTCCGTCCTGCGGCACGCGGCGCTCCGCGATATCCAGCTCGCTCATCACTTTGATGCGCGAAATAATGGTCGAATGCCAGTCTTTCGAAATCGGCGGCATGGCATAGTGCAGCACGCCGTCGATGCGATACTTGATGGCCACTTCCTGGTCGCGCGTTTCGATGTGAATATCGCTCGCGCGCCGTTCCAGTGCGTTAAAAATCGTGGTGTCCACCAGCTTGATCACCGGCGCGATATCGGAATCGGCCGCGCTCAGCTTGTCGATCGACAGCGTCTCGTCGCTGTTCTCTTCTTCGCCGACCACATCCAGCGTGAAGCCTTCGGTCACTTCTTCGAGCACGCGCTGGCTCTGTTCGGTTTTCTTGAGCAGGTCCGAAATCTGCGAAAGCGTCGCGACCTTCACGCGCAGCTTCTTGCCCAGCAGCACCGCCAGTTCGTCGATCAGGTTGAGATTTCGAGGATCGGCCAGCGCGATTTCAAGGGTGCCGTTATGCCCCTGAATAGGCACGAAATTGTAGCGGAACATCAGGTCGACCGGGATGGAATGGAACAGGTCGTGATCGATCCGGACTTCGCGCAAATCCACGAATTCGTGAAAATAGCGCTCGGCGACCGCCCGCGCGCGGGTCGCCTCGGTCAGCGGGTCGACCGGAAGATGCCGATCAATTGTAGCCATATCAATCACTTAGCCCGGACACACGAACGGCGGGCCGGTGCTCTCTACTAGATGTTAGACGAGAGAGAGGTCGTGGGCGTGCAACCGAAAGGGGGCGTTTCACGTTTGCGTTCTGGCGCTGGCGAGCTTCGAAAAAGGCGCCCAGAGGGGAATTGCAGCGGCGGCGTTAGAGAAGCGTCGGATCTGTATCGCGAATGATCATAAACTGCCGCTTTCACGCTACGAAACGAGCGCGCTGTTGTCAAGGCTCGCTTTCCACCCCGCATCCACCTTCGACGAACTCCGCCGCCGCGCCCCCTACCGAGCCGCGCCCCCTACCGAGCCGCGACCCTACCGAGCCGGGACCAAAGGGAGCGGCCTAAAATTCGGAATCGGCAACGCCGCGAACATCAATTCGCGTTCACTTGCTGCCAAATGATTCGTGATAGCTTCTCTTGAGGAGGTTCCGCCCCAATGAAACAGATTGCGCTCGCCGCCGCGCTGTCCATTCTTCCGGCCGTCGCCCAGCAGCCTTACGTCCATCTGAACCCGATGATCGAAAAGCTCGCCGCGGGGAAGCCGGTGCTGGGGATCACCACCGCCGATTTTTCCATGGAAAACGCCCACGCCATCGCCCGCGCCGATATCGATTTCGTCCGCATCGAAATGGAGCATGCCCCCATGAATTTCGAGGCGCTGCGCGACTTCCTGGTCGGCATGATCGACAAGTCTGCGATTCTGCGTAAAGGCAACGCGCAGCCGCGCGTCGCTCCCATCGCCCGCTTCTCGCCCTACGGACGGGAGCAGCAGGCCTGGGTGGTGAAGCAGGCGCTCGATATCGGCATTATGGGCTACATCGCCAACGGAGTCGATACCAAGGAACAGGCGCTCGACGTGGTTCGCAACATGCGCTATCCGCAGCTCAAAGGCGCGAAGTACATGGAGCCCACCGGACTCCGCGGCTATAGCCCCGGCAACGCCCTTTGGTTCTGGGGCGTCAATTCGGCTGAATACCAGCAGCGCGCCGATCTGTGGCCGCTCAATCCGCTGGGCGACCTGCTGGCCATCGTCATGATCGAATCGGCGGAAGGTCTGAAGAACATCGATGAGATCGCCTCGGTGCCCGGCGTCGGCATGATCTTCCCCGGCGCGGCCGCTGACCTGAGCATGTCCCTGGGCGTGTCCATGAATTCGCCTGAACGCGAAGCCGCTTTGCAGGCCTGCCTAAAAGCGTGCCTGGCGCATAATGTGCCGTGCGGAATCCTGGTGAACGCCAACGACGTCGAGAAACGGATCAAGGAAGGCTGGAAGTATCTGGAAGCCGGTGGGACCGGCGTCTCGGCGGGAGCGGACGCCGCGTTGAAAGCGGCGCGGTCCGCGCTCGCGAAGTAATCACGGGCATTTCTTTTCGCGGGCGTGATGAAAGAGGCGCGACAGCCGTGGAGCGCCGGTTGAATCAGGCAATCCATCCCAAGCATTGTTGCCGGCGTCGAACTTGAATTGATTGAGAGCTTCGTCCTTGACTTGGGGAGGGATGATGCACCCGTCAGCCATCACGGTCGCTTTTTTCGACGGCTTCGATTTAACGCCGGGCGCGAGGCGCGGCGGGCGACCTGTCGACTTGGTCGGACATGGTGTGAGGGTTCGGCGGGATCTACTTGGGCGGCGGGGACAGCCCGGCGAGCGCCTTTTTGGCGGACTCATTGCCTTGGGCGGCCGCCAACTGGTACCACTTGAGGGCTTCGGCAGAGCTTTTCTCGACGCCCAGACCCTTTTCGTACATGAAACCTAGATTGGCCTGGGCGAAGGCGTTGCCCTGGTCGGCGGCCAGCCGATACCACTTGACGGCCTCGGCGTCGCTTTGCGCGACTCCACGACCGGTGCGGTACATTTTGCCGAGACTGTTCTGTGCGTCGGCGTAGCCCTGGGCGGCGGACAACTGGTACAACTTCAGGGCTTCCGCGTCGCTTTTCACAACGCCCAGGCCCATATCGTAGAGATTACCGAGATTCTCTTGCGCGACCGCGTTACCCTGGTCGGCCGCCAGGCGATACCACCTGGCTGCCTCGGCCTCGTCTCGCGTCACTCCGCGACCGGTCCGGTACACGACACCAAGATTGGCCTCGGCGAAGGCGTTGCCCTGGTCGGCGGCCAGCCGATACCACTTGACGGCCTCGGCGTCGCTTTGCGCGACTCCACGACCGGTGCGGTACATTTTGCCGAGACTGTTCTGTGCGTCGGCGTCGCCCTGGGCGGCGGATAACTGGTACCACTTGGCCGCATCCGCATCGCTTTTCACAACGCCCAGGCCCATATCGTAGAGATAGCCAAGATTGTCTTGCGCAACCGCGTTACCCTGATCGGCGGCCAGCCGATACCACTTGGCCGCCTCGGCGTCGCTTTGCGCGACTCCGCGACCGGTCCGGTACATTACGCCAAGCGAGTTCTGCCCGTCGGGGTCGCCGTGGTCGGCGGCCAACCGGAACCACTTCAGGGCGTCGGGGTAGCTCTGTGTGACGCCCCGGCCATCGCGGTACATTCTGCCGAGACTGTTCTGTGCGTCGGCGTAGCCCTGGGCGGCGGCCAACCGGTACAGCTTCAGAGCTTCCGTGTCGCTTTTCACAACGCCCAGGCCCTTTTCGTAGAGATTACCGAGATTCTCTTGCGCGACCGCGTTACCCTGGTCGGCCGCCAGGCGATACCACCTGGCTGCCTCGGCGTCGTCTTGCGTCACTCCGCGACCGGTCCGGTACATGATGCCAAGCACGTCCTGCCCGTCGGGGTCGCCCTGGGCGGCGGCCAAGCGGAACCACTTCAGGGCATCCGGGTAACTCTGGGTGACACCGCGACCGTCGCGGTACAGCTGGCCAAGATTGGTCTGGGCTTTGGGATCGCCTTCGCCGGCAGCCAACTGGAAAAGCCTGGCCGCCTCCGTAGCGTCCTTCGGAACGCCGCGGCCTTTCTCGTAGGCGATGCCAAGATCGTTCTGCGCGGAGGCCAGGCCTTGGTCGGCTGCCAGGCGGAACCACTTGGCGGCCTGTGCGTCGTCCTGTGAAACGCCGCGGCCGTCCCGGTACATGGTGCCGAGATTGCGCTCGCCTTCCGGGTGGCCCTGGGCGGCGGCGAGCCGGTACCATTTCACGGCCTCCGCATCGTCTTTCGGAACGCCCAGGCCAGTCGAGTAGCGGGTGCCAAGGACGAATTGGGCTGGGGCAAGGCCCTGGCCGGCAGCTAGGCGGTACCACTTGGCGGATTCGCTGTCGCTCTGGGGGACCCCACGGCCGGTGCTGTACATGGCACCGAGATTGGACTGCGCGTCCAGCATGCCTTGATCGGCAGCCAGCCGGTACCATTTCGCTGCCTCGCTGTCGCTCTGCGGAACGCCGAGACCTTTCTGGTAGAGCAGGCCCAGGTTGAAGCGCGCCGAGGCCAAGCCCTGGTCGGCGGCCAGACGGTACCACCTGGCGGCCTCGGCCTCGTCGATCGACACTCCCTCGCCTCTCTCGTACATGAGGCCCAGATAGAATTGGGCCTCCGATTCGTTGGACAGGGCGAGGGCTTCGAATGCGGCTTTCGCCTGCGCGTAGTCCTTCCTGCCCAGGGCGTCGGTGGCGGATTTTAACTGCGCGGCCGATTCGGTTTCGCGGGATACGGTCACGCCCTTGTCGCTCTGGCCGAACGCCAGGGACACGGCAAGAAGAGCGGCCGCCAGGAGCGGGGTTCGGACGAGCTTGCTCACGATAGAGAAATTGTATCGTAGCCCGGCGTCGAGGGTCGGAATAAAAGCGGGAATTGGCGTTTGTTTTTTCCACAGACCAGTTCGAGGAGTCGAGCTCCTGAATCGGATATGCGTGGTTTCGACGGATTGGGGGGTAACGCAGGGCGGCTACAAAGTCCATCTTGAATCGAGCGCCGGGATGCTGTGCGACGGTGAATAAAATTGTGGGTTTCTCGCCACTCCAGCACCAGGGGACGTTCTCCATGTGCATTAAATCGTGGAGAGGATGCAGCTTCGCGTCGGGCTTTCCCATCTCGACGGATGCGGCGCCAGCCATAACATCCGATTGGGAGTAGACAAAAACCCGAGGTCGCGCAGTGCGACAAGCCTCCGGCCCACGGGGGCGCCCGGGACGGCAAGGATGGTTCCAGCCGCCGGATGCGAACGACGGCCAACTCCTGAAAATCCTTGCGCTTCATCGGACGGCGCTAGTTTATCAGAAACGCCTGGCAGAAATGCGCGATTTGATGGTGACAGCTATTTGATCGTGTCCGCCAGCGAGAAGATCGGCAAATATAGCGACACCAGCACGAACGCCACGAATATTCCCATGAAAATCATGATCACCGGCTCGATCAAACTCAGCGCCGCCGTGGTCCGCGTCGCGACGTCGTCTTCGTAAAACTCCGCCACGCTGCCGAGCATGGCCGGCAACGCGCCGGTCGATTCGCCCACTTCGATCATGTCGATCGACAAACCTGGGAAAACCTTGGTAACTCTCAGCGCCGAGGACAGAGACTGTCCTTCGCGCACCAGTTTCACCGCCTGCTGGAGCACTTTCTTGAGAATCTGCGTGCCCAGCGAATCCGCCGCCGTATCCAGCGCCTGTAGCAGCGGGATGCCGCCGATCAGCAGCGTGCTGAGGACGCGCGAAAACTGGGCCACCTGATACTTCAGCCATACCTCGCCCGCCACCGGAACCTTCATCAGGAGACGATCCACCATTTCGCTGCCGCGCTCGGTGCGCGCCCACCACCGGAACGCGAAGATGCCGGCGATCAGCGCGATAAATCCCAGCACCACGTAGCTGCGCGCCGTAGTCCCCACCGCGATCAGGATCTGCGTCGGCAGCGGAAGCTGCGCCTGCATGCTGGCATACAACTGTGCGAAATTCGGCACTACGTAGGTCACCAGGAACACGATGATCGCCGCCACCAGCGTGATCAGCACCGCCGGATACATCAGCGATACCAGCAGCTTCTTGCGCACCGAAAGCGACAGCTTTTGATACGCGATGAAGCGCTCGATCACCTCCGCGAGGGATCCGCTGCGCTCTCCCGCGAGCACCGTGGTCACATAGATCGGAGGAAACACGCCTTGCCGGGCGAATGCATCCGACAGCAGCGATCCGTTGCGGACCTCCGCGCGCACGCCCTTGATGTAGACCGCGAGTTTGGGATCGGTGAGCCGCTCGGCCAGAAGATCCAGCGACTTCAGAATCGGCAGGCCGGCGCGAATCAAGGTCACGAACTGCTGGTTGAAGATGAGGAATTTTTCGAGATTGATTTTCTTCCGGCTGCGTGGCGACCGGCCCACCAGGCCGCTGATCTCGGATCGCGGCTTGACCGAATACACCAGAAAGCCCTGCTCAGTGTAGCGATCGCGGATCTCGCGTTCGGAGCCGGCCTCAGCCACCTGCTGGTGGATTTCCCCGCGCGCGTCGGCGTATTTTAGGGTCCATTCGGCCATATTTCTATCTCGATTATGTTCCTATCTTAGTGTCCTGAGTGGGGCGGACGCCCTCGTCCGCGCCGGACCCCCTCGTCCGCGCCGGACCCCCTGGTCCGGCTTGCGCGCGACAGGGAGTTTCTCGGAGCTCTTAAGACATGACGCCCGCCTGATTGCTTCCGTGCAGCGCGCGCGGCCAAGTATTCCAGCCCCGCCCGTCAGGGCGGGGGGTTCCGAGGCGCCTTATCAAGCGGCCGGGACTTGGCGGCTCACTCGACCATCAGCACCGCCGCGCCGCGAATCGCATCGTTCTTCAACGCATTCAGCGCGGCGTTCGCGTCTTCCAAAGCGAACGTCTGCGTTTCCGCGTGGATCGGAATCCGGGCCGCGAGCTCGAGAAAATCCTCGCCGTCCTTCCGCGTATTGTTGGCGACGCTGCGGATCACCCGTTCCTGATACAGCAGGTCGTAATTCATCGACGGAATCGGACTCATGTGAATCCCGCCGAGCACCACCGTTCCGGCCTTCTTCATATTTCTGAGCGCCGCCGGAACCAGCTCGCCGGCGGGCGCGAAAATGATCGCGGCATTCAGTTTTTCGGGCGATTCCGCCTCGCCGCCGCCCGCCCACGCAGCGCCCAACTCCATCGCCAGTTTCTGATGCCGCGCGTCGCGCGTGAACGCTAACACGCGCACTCCCCAATATTTGGCGACTTGAATGGCGACGCTCGCCGCGGCGCCGAATCCGTAAAACCCGAGCGTCTGGCCGCGTTCGATTCCCGAAACACGCAGGCATCGAAACCCGATGATTCCCGCGCATAGCAGCGGCGCCGCCTGAAGATCGCCGAATCCCTCCGGGATTCGATACACAAAGTCTTCGCGCGCGATAACGTATTGAGAATAACCGCCGTTAACTGTGTAGCCCGTGAACGTCGCGGCGTCGCAGAGATTCTCTTTTCCCGCGCGGCAATGTTCGCAGGTTCCGTCGGCGGAGTGGAGCCAGGGGACGCCGACGCGGTCGCCGGCTTTCAGATTCAAGGGGTTGGGGCCGCCGCCGACGCTTTCCACCATCCCGACCACCTGATGGCCCGGAATGATGGGCGATTTCACGATTGGCAGTTCGCCTTCAATGACATGCAGATCGGTTCGGCACACCCCGCAGACGTGGACGCGGACCAGCACTTCGCCCTCGGCGGGTTCCGGGATGGGCACATCGGCGAGGCGCAGAGGCTTCGATTCGATGGGACCGCGCGCGGGAAGGATGCACGCTTTCATGGTTGATTACCCGGTCGCGGCGCGGGAAGCCCGCGGTCTTTTAGCGTCGAATTAGCGTGAAATTGCGGCTTTTTCGCGAGCCGTGTATTTTCGCGTGGATTCATAGTTAAACCCTTCGCCAGCAGTCCGTTACCACGCGCGACCTCACGGTCGCGCCTCAATGCGCAACTTTACTACGCGCGACCTCACGGTCGCGCCTCAATGCACAACTTTACTACGCGCGACCTCACGGTCGCGCCTCAATGCACAGCTTTACT